>Ga0224512_10002144_pt1 | contig 18292 bp, 13 predicted proteins | sample SF_May12_sed_USG_4_FD_169103 | JGI IMG/M metagenome (GOLD analysis project Ga0224512, IMG submission 169103) | Sediment microbial communities from San Francisco Bay, California, United States - SF_May12_sed_USGS_13 | ecosystem: Environmental > Aquatic > Marine > Sediment | place: USA... | reverse complement strand
TAGTCGGCGAGGTGGACGCTCTCCTCGGCGCTCGCCTCGAACGGGCGGCGCACCAGGTTCTGCCAGATGTCCTCGGCGGCGTAGGGCAGGAAGGGGGCCAGCAGCTTCGCGAGCGCCACCAGGCACTCGTAGAGGGTCCAGTGCACGTCGAGCTTGTCCTGGGAGAGACCCGCCGCCCAGAAGCGGTCGCGGTTGCGCCGCACGTACCAGTTGGAGAGCGCGTCCACGAATTCGTTCAGCACGCCGGTCGCTTCGTACACGCGATAGGCGTCCATGTGCTCGATCACCATGCGCGTCGCGAGCGCGAGCTCGGAGAGGATCCAGCGGTCGATGCGTGCCCGCTCCGCGGTGTCGCGGCGCCCCGCGCGGCACGTCGGATCGGAGGGGTCGAAGCCATCGATGCCCGCGTAGATGGTGAAGAAGGCGTAGACGTTGCGCAGCTTGAGCGGAAGCTCGCGCTGGGTCGCGCGCACGGCGCCGAGCGAGTGGCGCGTGGGATTCCAGGGTGGATTCGAGGCGTAGAAGAACCAGCGGAAGGCGTCGGCGCCCGGCGCCGGGGAATTGGGATCGTCGACCCAGACGCGCGCCTCCGGCGGCAGCCCGGGCACCTCGCGCGGCAGGACGCGCGCGCCGGCGGGAGCCGGAGCGACACCGAGCCGCTGCGCATCCTCGGGCGCGAGATGGATCACGCGGCGCGGCATGCGGGTCGGACGCAGCCAGATTTCGAGCGCGTCGGCATCCGCGGCGTCCCGATACAGCAGGACCGCAGCCTTCTCGCCGCGCAGATCGAGCCCCTCGTAGTCGTCGTGCGCGATCCACGCCGTGCCGGCGGGCGGCGCATCGTCGGCGGCGCTCACCGCCGCGAACGCGAGGCGCACGTGATCGAGAATGATCTCGGGCGGCGTGTAGTTGCCCTTGCTCTTCGACTCCTTCTTGCCGTGGCGGTCCGCCACGTGGCCGAGCACGATGCAGGTGCGGTAGGGGTGGGGCTTCTCGCGCTCCGGAAAGAGCAGCGTGGAGATCCAGAGCAGCGAGTTGAACCAACCGCGCGTCTGATCGATCGCCTCGGAGATGAAGTCCGCGGGAAAGCTCGCCTCGAACGCCTCCCGGCCCCGGTGCGGGTAGCCCCACTGTGCGAAGGGCATCGAGCCCGAGTCGAACCAGGCGTCGATCACCTCGGGCACGCGGCGGTAGACGCCCGGCTCGCCCTTCCGCGTCCACGTCACCTGGTCGATCCACGGCTTGTGGACGCGCAGATGCGGCGAGAGATCCGGATCCGCCGCGACGGCGGCGTCGAAGGCCGCGAAGGCTGCGGGGTTGCGCTCGAGGATCTCCGCCACCGATGCGGGCGCGTCCATCGCACCGGTCTCGTCGTTGATCCAGATATTGAGCGGCGTGCCCCAGAAGCGCTCGCGCGAGAGCGCCCAGTCCACGTTGTTGCGCAGGAAGTCGCCGAAGCGCCCGTCGCGGATGTGCTCGGGCAGCCAGTGGATCTTCGCGTTGTTGGCCAGGCACTCCTCGACGTGCGCGGTCGTGCGCACGTACCAGGCCGGGCGCGCGTACTGGATGAGCGCGTCCTCCTCGGAACGCACGCAGAAGGGATATTCGTGACGGATCTGCTCGGCGTGCCAGCAGAGATCTCGCTCCTTCAGATCGCGCGTCAGATCGCGATCCGCCTCCTTCACCCAGCGCTCGGCGAACGCAGGATCGGCGACGGCGGGATCGAAGCGTCCGTCGGGCCGCACCGCGCACAGCAGGGGCAGGTCCTGCTGCGAGCGCTGCTCGCGCCGCAGCAGCTCGAAGTCGACTTCACCGAAGGCCGGAGCGATGTGCACGACGCCGGTGCCGGCGTCGAGCTCCACGAAATCCGCGTCCACCACGCGCCAGAGATTCCGATTCGCCTGGTGCCGCTCGAACCAATCGAACGGCGGGACGTAGCGCTTGCCGACGAGCGCCTCGCCGCGCACGCGGCGCAGCACCGGAAGCTCCCGCCCGACCCGCTCCGCCAGCGATTCTCGCAGCGCCTCCGCCACGATCAGCTGCTGCGCGCCGTCGCGGACCACGGCGTAGTCGATGTCCGCGCGCACCGCGGCGAAGGCATTCGAGGGCAGCGTCCACGGCGTGGTCGTCCACACCAGCAGAGAGGTCTCCGGCTCGTCGCGCAGCGGGAAACGCACATAGACGGACGGATCGTCCACGCTGCGGTAGCCCTCGCCCACCTCCGCGGCCGAGAGCACCGTTCCACCCTGGGCCCACCACCACACTACTTTGTGTCCGCGGAACAGATGCCCCTTCTTGAAGAGCTCCGAGAGCGCCCACCACACGCTCTCCACGTAGGACTGGTGATAGGTGACGTAGGCGTCGTCGAGATCGATCCAGAACGCCAGCTTCTCCGTGAAGCTCCTCCACTCCTCCGTGTAGCGGAAGACGCTGTCGAGACAACGCCGCACGAAGGGCTCCACCCCGTAGGCGACGATGGCGTCCTTGCCGGAGATGCGCAGCTCCTTCTCCACCTCGATCTCGACCGGCAGACCGTGCGTGTCCCATCCGGCGCGGCGCGGCACGTCGTAGCCGCGCATCGCCTTGTAGCGGGGAATCACGTCCTTCATGACGCGGGTGAGCGCGTGGCCGTTGTGCGGCACGCCGTTGGCCGTGGGCGGGCCCTCGTAGAACACGAAGCGGGGGCCGCTCGCGCGCCGGGCCAGCGACTTGGCGAAGATGTCCCGCTCCCGCCAGAAATCGCGCAGCCCCGCCTCCAGCCGCGGAAAATCGACGACGGGGGTCACGCGCTCGAATCGAGACCGGTCCATGGGGCGCATAAGCTACCATCGAGGCCCCCCGCGGTCCCGGGCCGCCCGCACCCGGCGCAACCTCCATCCTTCGGAGGATCCGATGCCCGACTTCTTCGTTCCCGGCATGCGTCTCTACCTGGACGAGCTGATCGACTGGCAGGGTCTGCTGACTCTGCGTCAGGGCGACGGCGTCGACGTCGAGGCGGAGGTCGGTGCCTACCGCACCATCCTCGAGACCGCCGCGGCGCTGGCCGAGAGCTTCCAGCCGGCTGCCCGCGAGCACTGGGCCGCGGAGGCCGAGCTCACGCCGGACGGCGGCGCCGTCTCGCCGCCGCACATCCGGGACGCCTACGACAAGCTGCGCGAGGCGGGCCTGGTGAGCCTCTCCGTGAGCGAGACCTACGGCGGCTACGGCCTGCCCGCGCTGCTCAACGGCATGGTGCTCGAAATGATCTCGCGCGCCGATCCGAGCCTGATGATGGTGGTCGGGCTGCAGACGGGCGCCGCGGCCGACATCGAGAAGTACGGCAGCGAGGAGACCAAGCGGCAGTGGCTGCCGCGCTTCGTGTCGGGCGAGGTGCAGGGCTGCATGGATCTGACCGAGCCCCGCGCCGGCAGCGATCTCGGCGGCATCGCCGCGCGCGCGACAGACTTGCCGGACGGCTCCGTGCGCGTCGACGGCCAGAAGATCTTCATCTCGAACGGCGGTGCCGAGGTGCACCTGGTGCTGGCGCGCGACGACGACAGCTTCGAAGCTTCGAAGGGGACGACGAACGGGCTCTCCCTGCTGCTGGTGCCGCGCCATCGGGACGACGGATCTCCGAACGGTGTGCGCGTGCCGCGTCTCGAGCACAAGCTCGGCATCCACGGCTCGGCCACCTGCGAGGTGGTCTTCGAGGGAGCGCTGGGCACGCGCCTGGGCACGAAGGGGCAGGGATTTCGCGCGATGCTCGAGCTCATGAACAACGCGCGCCTCGGCGTAGCCTCCCAGTCGCTGGGCTTGTGCGACGCCGCGCTCTGGGACGCGGTCACCTACGCGCGCCAGCGCGAGCAGTTTGGCAAGCCGATCGCCAAGCAGCCGCTCGTGCAGGCCATGCTCACCCGGATGATCGTCAACACAGAAGGCGTGCGCGCCCTGCTCTACCGCACCTACAACCTGCTCGACGGCGTGCTCGCGCGAGAGGCGCTGCTGCGCCGCAACGACGTGGCCGAGGTGGAGCGCGTGCGCATGCAAGAGGAACTCGAGCGCGACGTGACGCGCGTGCGCCTGCTCACGCCCCTCTGCAAGTACTACGCGACGGAGGTGTGCAGCGATCTCACCCGCGACGCGATGCAGGTCTTCGGCGGAATCGGCTTCACCATGGACGCCCACGTGGCGAAGCTGCACGCGGACAGCCTGATCATGACGATCTACGAGGGTACGAGCGAGATCCAGGCCTCCTTCGCGCTGCGCGAGATGGGCAAGGGCGCCCTGGCGGTGGTGTTCCGCGAGGTGCGCGCGGAGCTCGACACCATGGATGAGGATCCGGTGCGGGCCACGCTCGCACGCTGCGTGCGCGAGGCGACGATCCGGGTGGAGGATACGCTCAAGGTGCTCTTCTCGGATCTCTCCTACGCCCTGCTCCGCGCGAAGCTCCTGGCCGCGATGGTGATCGACGTGGTCACGGCCACGGAGCTGCTCAAGCAGGTGGAGGAGGATGCCAGCCGCATCGACATCGCCGAGGACTTCATCCGCCGCCGCATGCTCGCCGCCGAGTACGGCGCGCGCCGCATCGAAGGCAACCACGAGGGACATGTCGAGCGGGACGCGCGCATCGTCGAGTGGGCCGCCCGCGCCTGAGAGACCCCGCCGCCGACCCGCCACCGAGCGGCCGCACGGCGCGCCGGTGCGGAGCGCAGCTCCGGCGGGCGTGCTACCAAGAAGAGGCGCACGCTTCGCGACTCCCCCCGCGGAGGATCGACCGTGTTTCGCGTGATCGGGGAATTCCGCTTCAGCGATGTGATCGATGTCGCGATCGTCGCGATCCTGCTCTGGATGCTGATCGTCTGGCTGCGCACCACGCGCGCCCGCTTCGCGGCGGTGGGGCTCGCCATCCTGGCCGGCCTGTACCTGCTCGTGCAGCAGCTCGAGCTCCAGCTCACCGTGTGGCTCTTCCAGGGCTTCTTCGCAGCCGTCGTGCTGGTCATGATCGTGGTGTTCCAGGACGACCTGCGCCGCCTCTTCGAGCGCATCGCGGTGGCGGGCTTGTTCCGGCGTCAGCCCCGGCCGGGATTCGACGTCATCGACAGCGTGGCGCACAGCGTGGTGGAGCTGGCGCGCACGAAGACGGGCGCGCTGATCGTGGTGCCCGGCCGCGATCTGCTCGAGCGCCACATGCAGGGCGGCATCTACCTGGCGGGCCGCGTGAGCGAGCCGCTGCTGCTGAGCCTCTTCGACCCCCACTCGGCGGGACACGACGGCGCGGTGGTGATCGAAGGCAGCCAGATCTCCCGCTTCGCGGTGCATCTGCCGCTCTCCGTGGAGGTCGACCACCAATCTCCCGGCGGCACCCGACACGCGGCGGCCCTCGGGCTGGCGGAGCGCAGCGACGCCCTCTGCATCGTCGTCTCGGAAGAGCGCGGGACAGTGTCCGTGGCGCGCGACGGCAGGCTGCACACGCTCGATCGCCCGGAGGCGATCGCCGGAGAGCTGAACGCGTTCCTCCAGACCTCGAATCCCCGCAGACGCGGCGGCGGGGTGGGGCCGTTCTTGCGCGGCGTGCCGGCGTACTGGCGCGAGGGCATCGCCGCGCTCGGGATTGCGATCGCGATGTGGGTGGCGCTGGTGCCCGGCGACGCGGTCGTCAACGTCGCCTTCGCCGTGCCCGTGCGTGTGGAGAACCTGCCGCAGGGCTACGCGCTCCAGGAGGTGGATCCGCCCGAGGTGCGCGTCACGCTCACGGGTCACCGGCGCGACCTGTATCTCGCGAACCCGGCCCAGGTGGCGGTGCGCATCGACGCGCTGCTGGTGCAGCTCGGCCGGCGCACCTTCGAGATCTCGCCCGAGCTCGTGAAGCATCCGCGCGCGCTCTCGGTGGTTTCGGTGGAGCCGGAGAAGGTCAGGATCCAGGTGGCGCGGACCGCTGCCGAAGGCTGACGCGGATTCTCCAGGAGCCGCGCCCCTTCAAGAAAACATCCAAGAATCAGTTAGTTGAATCTCTATGTTGCGATAGCGATGCCGGCCCGACGCGGCCCGCTTCGGCGCCTGGTCCAGCGCATTCGGCGCTACGCCGCACCCCGTGGCCGGCCGATAGGGAGCCCTGGGAGCACGGCATGGCCCAACAGCGCAGGCGCACGATCAATCTGCTGCTCCAGCCGGCGCTGCAGCTCAAGCTTCCGATCTTCCTGCTGGTCGTCACGCTCGCCTTCACGGCATTGCAGCTGGTTCACATCTACGTGGCCTACAACCAGCTCTACGACACCGTGCTCAAGGAAGCGGGGCAGCCGCCGTTTCTCGAGGACTTGCTGCGCGAGCAGACGAAGGACTTCCTCGAAGTGACCGTCGAGCTCGCGTTCGCCTATATCCTCGTGGTGCTCGCCTTTTCGGTGAGCTACGCGCATCGCATGATCGGCCCCACGGTCGCCTTCCGCCGCCATGTCGAAGCGCTGAAGAACGGCGACTACCGCTCGCGCATCGCATTGCGCAAACGCGACGCCTTCGGTGATCTCGCCGACGATCTGAACGAGCTCGCCGATATCCTCGAGCGGGACGGCCAGAAGCGGCAGACCTAGGCGCTGGTCGGCCGCGCGGCACGAACCGCGAGGCGACCCCGCGCCCGCAGGAATTGCGACTAGCCCTCGGCGTCGGAATCGAGCCGCCGGTAGCGGCTCGCGAAGTACACGAGCGGCCGCGCGCCCTCGCGTCGATCCATGCGCTCGACCTCGCCGACGAAGATCACGTGGTCGCCGCCGTCGACCGTATAGCGAAAGGCGCACTCGAAGCTCGCGAGTGCGTCGCGCAGGATCGGGCAGCCGGTCTCCCAGGTCTCCCAGGAGACGCTGCTCCACTTGTCCGCGCTGGAGTCTGCGAAGCGCTCGGAGAGCGCGCGCTGATCCTCGCGCAGCACGTTCACGGCGAAGCTCGACGTGTGGAGGAACGCGCTCAGGCTCTGGGCAGTCTTGCTCAGGCTGAACAAGACGAGGGGCGGATCGAGCGACACCGAGCTGAAGGAGTTGGCGGTGAAGCCCACCGGCTCGCCCTGTGCATCCAGGCAGCTGATCACGGTGACGCCGGTGGCGAAGCTGCCCAGCACCTCGCGAAGCTTGCGCAGATCGTCGACGGGATGCACGGCTCCTCCGGACTACGCCCGCAGCGGCGCCCTGTCGAGAGCGCCGCAGGACGTGGACACGACGCGGATGGCGTCCGGCACCGCGCTCGAGGCGAATCGATCCAAGCCGCATTCGCGCGCGACGGATCGCCGTACCCCCCGCGCCTGCGGCACGGGGGATACGACATCTCCGCTCTCCCCTCCGAGAAACCCAGTCATTCTAACAAACGATCCTCGTCGCCGGCTGGAGCGCTCGCCGCCCCGGCGTGGCAGGGCTCGGGACGGCAGGAGCGGAAGACGCTGCATCCGCCCGTCTGGCAAGCGCGTTCAGGCGTCAGAGAAGCGCGCGTCGCGCCAGGCGATCGCCGCCTTGAGGCCTTCCTTCTTGGAGATCTCCGAGAACCTGTTGCGCTCCGGCGTGTCCAGACTCTCGATCTGCACGTCCACGTCGAGCGCCATGCGCAGCGCTTGATCCATCCCCATGATGTCGTAGCTGCGGTTGATGGCCTGCTTGGTCATCTGCACCGTGTCCGGGTCCATCATGGCGATGTCCTTCGCGATTGCCATGGCCGTCTCGAACTCCTGGCCGGCCGCCACCACGCGGTTCACGATCCCGAGCGCGTGCGCCTCGCGCGCGTCGATCTTGTCGTTGCCGGTGAGGATGAACTCCTTCGCCTTCTTCGGAGTCGTGAGCCAGGGCAGCAGCAGAGCCACGATCCCGCTGCCGAACTTGAGCTCTGGCTCGCCGAGACGCGTGCCCTCTGCTGCGACGGTGATGTCGCAGGCGATGGCCATCTCGAAGCCGCCCGCGAGAGCGTACTTGTGAACCGCCGAGATGGTCGGCTTGCGGAAGTGCCAGAACCGCATGATCGCGTCGAAGTCGCGCTGCAGCTCGGGGCGCCAGTGCACCACACCCGACGCCTCTTCTTCGTCGTCGTGCGCCAGGTCGAAGCCCGCGCAGAACGCGCGGCCGGCGCCGCGCAGCACCAGCACGCGAATCGCGTCGTCCGCCTCGATCTGATCGAGCGCGCGAGCGAGGTCGAGCTTCATCTGCGGATTGATCGCGTTGAGCTTTTCCGGTCGATTGAGCGTCAGGATCCCGATCGGCCCCTTGCGGTCGAGCTGGATCGTTTCGAATGCCTCGTGGACCATGGCAAGATTCCCATCCCTGCGGGCACGGATTGGCCGCGCGCCGGCGTACTCTACGCGCTCCTGGCGCGGAGCGTCAAACTGGCCAGACGCCGGCCGCCGGAGCCGCAAGCGCCCGCGAGGCGAGAGCGACCTCCAGCTGGACGGCGCGATGGCAGCAGCGCTGAAGGACGCGACCCGGTCGAACCTGATGCAGACGATCGAGCGCACGCCCACATTCGTGCACGGCGGACCCTTCGCGAACATCGCGCACGCCGCGAACTCGATCGTCGCCGCGCGCGAACCCGCAGCGCGACCCCGGATCTCGAATTCAGCGCGCGGAGGCAAGGCCCGCGTGGAGCCGTTACTCTACCGGCTGTGGCCGCGAAAACTCCCCGGAGCGCGGGCCCAGGCGACGACCGCACGCCGATCGTCGTCGCGAGCAACCGCCTCCCGTTCACGATCGTGCGCACCGCGCACGGGCTCAAGCGAAAGCCGTCCCCGGGCGGATTGGTGTCCGCGCTCGAGCCGGTGCTGCGCAAGCGTGGCGGAACCTGGATCGGCTGGCCGGGCCTCGAGCTGCGGGAAGGCGAGGATCTTCCGAAGCCCGCAAGTCTGCCATACCGCATCGAGCCGGTGCTGCTCAGCGATGCGGAGGTGACGCGCTACTACCAGGGATTCTCGAATCGCACGCTCTGGCCGCTGCTCCACTCGATGACGGAGCGGGCGCGCTTCGAGAACCGCGACCACGCCACCTACGAAGCGGTGAACGACCGCTTCGCCGATGCGGTGATCGCAAATGCGCAGGGGGCGGGGCTCATCTGGGTGCACGACTACCAGCTGATGCTCGCGCCACGGCGCATCCGGGAGCACGTCCCCGATACGCCGCTCGGCTTCTTCCTGCACGTCCCCTTCCCCTGTCACGACATCTTCCGGCTGCTGCCATGGGATCGCGAGCTGCTGCGCAGCCTGCTCGCCTGCGACCTGATCGGATTCCAGGTACCCAGCTACTGCCACAACTTCATGGACTGCGTCGAGCGGACGCTCGGCGCGCGCGTACACCGCGAAGCCATGACGGTGGAATACGGCGACCGCACTGCGCGGGTGGGTGCCTTCCCGATCGGCATCGAATTCGACGTCTTCGAGACCCTGGCGGCCAAGGCAACCCGCCAGCCGGAGACGCAGCGCGAGCGCGTCGTGCTCGGCGCCGACCGGCTCGACTACACGAAGGGCATCCCGGAGCGCATGCTCGCGTTCGCGCGCCTCCTGGAGCTGCACCCGGAGCACCGCGAAAAGGTGGTGCTGCTGCAGCTCGCCGTGCCGAGCCGCTCACAGGTGGCCGAGTATCGCGAGTTGAAGCGCGAGATCGACGAGCTGGTGGGTCGCATCAACGGGCGTTTCGCCAGCGCGGACTGGTCGCCCATCCGCTATCTGTACCGCTCCTTCCCCCAGGACCAGCTTGCGGCGATCTACCGGGATGCCAGCGTCGCGCTCGTGACGCCGCTGCGCGACGGCATGAACCTGGTCGCAAAGGAGTTCGTTGCATGCCAGGTGAAGGAGCCGGGCGTGCTGATCCTCTCGCGGCTCGCCGGAGCCGCGGACACCATGCGCGAGGCCCTGCTCGTGAATCCGTACGACGTGGACGGAACGGCCGAGGCCATCCACCGCGCGCTCAGCATGGACGAGACCGAGCGACGTTCGCGGGTCGCTGCGCTGCGCCGCCGCGAGCGGCGCGATGACCTCGACGCTTGGACGCGATCGTTCATCGAGGCCGCGCTCAGGATTCGTGCCACGGTGCAGCCCATGGACGACGCCGACTTCGAAGCCTGGCTCGGCCGCTTCCTCAAGCGCTACCGGCTGGCGCTCTTCCTCGACTACGACGGGACGCTCACCCCGCTGCAGGAGCACCCCGACCAGGCGCGGATGTCGCTGGAGATGCGGCAGGCGCTGCGCGCCTGCGCGCGGCGGGACGACACCGACGTGGTGATCATCAGCGGGCGCTCGCTCGAGAGCATTCGCAAGCTGACGGACGAGCCCGAACTCACCTACGCGGGCAACCACGGCCTCGAGATCGCCGGCCCCGGAATCAACGATTTCGAGCACGCAGATCTGGTGCACTACCGGGAGCGCGCGGCAGAGCTGGCGCACGAGCTGGACCAGATCGCCAGCGAGGGCGCCTGGACGGAGCGCAAGGGCCCGACGCTGACCTTTCACTACCGCTCCGTTCCCGAGCACGCGCGGCGCAAGCTCGTCGAAGAGGCGCGCGGCGTGATCTACGGTGCGGGCTACCAGCCGCGCGACGCGCACTGCGCCGTGGAGGCGCGGCCGCCGATCGGCTGGGACAAAGGACGCGCCGTGCTGCACGTGCTGCGCGAGCGCTACGGGCCCTCGTGGTCGGAGATGACGCGCGTGGTGTACGTGGGCGACGACCAGACGGACGAGGACGCCTTCCGCTTCCTGGCGGGTCTCGCCACCACCTTCCGCGTGGGAAGCCCCGACGCACCGACCGCGGCGACGCGGCGTCTGCCCAACGTGGATGCCGTGCAGGCGCTGCTCGAGTGGCTCGCCCGGCGGCCCGGCGGCGACGTTTGAAATCGCGAGCGGCGGCTCGCCCTGAGTGGATCCGATCTCCCTCGCCGTGCTCGGCGCTGTCGCGCTCGCGACGGCGATGCTCTCGGCCGTGGTGGCATGGCGGGGGGCATCGTGGCGCACTGCGCGCTGCCGCTGCTGCCCATGGGCTTCGTGGGGCTGGCCGTGCTGCGCTCACTCCCCTTCGAGCTTGCGCGCGCCCTGATCGGCGCCTGCGTGCTCCTGGTCACCTGGGCGCCGGGCTGGCTGCGACTCGGCGGCGGAGCGAGACGCTCCCATCCGGGTCCGCGGTTCTTCGCGCTCGGCGTCTTCGGCGCAACGGGCTTCGCGGTCCGGCAGTACACCGGCGCGCTCGCGTTGGTGGCGCTGCGCCTCGTGCTGGGGGGCGGCCTGGGCTGAGCGCCGCAGCGCGCCGAGCGCGTGGCGTTCGATGCGGCGGCGCAGCGTGGTGCGCGCCATGCCGAGCGCCCGCGCTGCGCGCGCCGCGTTGCCCTGCGCGTCGCGCAGCGCCTCGGCGATCTGCTCCGGTGTGACCGCAGGTGCAACACCTGAATGCGGCCCGCTCGCCGACAGCGCCGGAGCCTCGACCCTTCGGTACACGCCCTGGAGCGCTGCCTCGAGATCGGGCGTTTCGACGGCCCTGCCTCGACAGCGCACGGCGAGGCGCTCGAGTGCGTTGAAGAGCTCGCGCACGTTGCCGTGCCAGGGGCAGGTGGCGAGGCGTTCGATGTGACGCGGATCGAGCTCGAGCATCGGTCGCGCGAGGCGTTCGGCCAAGCGCGCCAGTCCGCAGCGCACCAGCGCGGGGATGTCCTCGCGCCGGCTGCGCAGCGCCGGGATCTCCAGGTGGAAGACGCACAGGCGGAAGTACAGATCGGATCGGAATCGGCCGGTGCGCACGTCGCCGGGGAGATCGCGGTGCGTGGCCGCGATCACGCGTGCCTTCATCGGCAGCGCGTTGCCACCGCCGAGCCGCTCGAACTCGCGGTCCTGGAGAACGCGGAGGAGACGCGACTGGAGCTCGAACGGCAGCTCACCGATCTCGTCGAGGAAGATGGTTCCCGCGGCCGCCTGCTCGAAGCGGCCCACGCGCCGCGCAGCTGCCCCGGTGAAGGCGCCGCGCTCGTGTCCGAACAGCTCGCTCTCGATGAGAGTCGGAGCGAGCGAGGCGCAGTCGGCGTGCACGAAAGCGGCGTCGCGCCGCGGCGAGAGGCGGTGCAGCGCGCGGGCCACCCGACCCTTGCCCACCCCCGTCTCGCCCGTGAGCAGGACCGTGGTGTCGAGCGGCGCCACGTCCTGGATCGCGGCGCGCAGCGCGCGCATCGCTGCACTGGCACCGATCAGCTCGCGGCGCAGCCAGAGCGACCCCTCGTCCGCCACCGATTCCGATCCCCCACTCCCCGTGCGTGCGAGCCGCGTGCCCCTCGGCCGCAGCCGCGCCGACGCACCTCCTGCTCGGAACGGCAAGCGTGCGGCGGCGCGCGCAGGAGAGCACGGCAATGCTCGGCACGCCACAGCGGATGGCGGCGGAAGTCGCTCGGACGCGCGTCGCGCCTCGCGCAGATCGACGAAGAGCGTCGAAACGCGTCGAAGCGACGCTGCGCCTAGGCGTACTTGATGACGGTGCGGATCACCTCGCCTTCGTGCATTCGATCGAAGGCGCGATTGATCTCCTCCAGTGGACGTTCCTCGGTCACGTATTCGTCGAGCTTGATGCGGCCGCTCATGTAGCGGTCCACGTAGCGCGGCAGCTCCGTGCGCCCCTTCACGCCGCCGAAGGCGGTGCCGCGCCAGGAGCGACCGGTCACCAGCAAGAACGGGCGCGCGTGGATCTCCTGACCGGCGCCGGCCACACCGATGATGATCGACTGCCCCCAGCCCCGCGCGGTGCAGCGCAGTGCCTGTCCCATCACCTCGACGTTGCCGATGCACTCGAAGGAATAGTCCACACCGCCATCGCTGAGGTCGAGGATCGCCTGCACCACGTCCTCCACTTCACTCGGATCGAGCGTGTCGGTCGCACCGAACTGCTGCGCGAGCTCGAACTTCCTGGGATTCGTATCGATGGCGATGATGCGATCGGCGCCCGCGATCGCGGCTCCCTGAACGACGGAGAGCCCGACGCCTCCCATACCGAAGACCGCCACCGACGAGCCCGGTTCCACCTTCGCCGTGTTCAGAGCCGCGCCGATGCCGGTCGTCACGGCGCAGCCAAACAGGCAGACCTTGTCGAGCGGCGCATCCTTGCGGATCTTGGCCAGCGCGATCTCGGGAAGCACCGTGCGCTCCGCGAAGGTCGACGTGCCCATGTAGTGATGCACCAGGCGCCCTCTGTACGAGAGGCGGCTCGTTCCGTCGGGCATCAGACCCTTGCCCTGTTTCTCGCGCAGCGTGATGCAGAGATTCGTCTTGCCAGACAGGCAGTACTTGCACTGCCGGCACTCCGGCGTGTAGAGGGGAATGACGTGGTCACCGGGCGAAACCGAGCCGACGCCAGCGCCCACCTCCTCGACCACGCCCGCTCCCTCGTGGCCGAGCACCGAGGGGAAGATCCCCTCCGGATCCTTGCCGGAGAGCGTGTAGGCGTCGGTGTGGCACACGCCGGTCGCCACCAGGCGCACGAGCACCTCACCCGCCTTCGGACCCTCGAGATCCAGCTCGTCGATCTCGAGCGGCTTGGCCGCCTCGAGTGCAATCGCTGCCTTCACTTTCATGACCGCTTCTCCTCTGCGCTTCCCGCGGCTGCGGTGGAGCGGCAGTATAGCCCGGCGATCCGCGCCCGGATTCTCCCTTCGAAACGCCGGCGTGCCGCGGCGCGCTGGCCGTGCCTGCTCAGCGGGTGGTGGCGATGCCTCCGTCCACCGGGATCACAGCGCCCGTCAGGTAGGACCCGGCCCGCGACGCCAGATAGATCGCAGCGCCCGCCATGTCGTCGGGCACTCCGATGCGCCCGAGTGGACAGCTGGCCTCGATCGCGTCGCGGAAGTGCTCGAGTGTCCACGCCATCATCTTGCTCTCGAACGGCCCGGGGGCGATCGCATTCACCGTGATGTGCGCGGGCGCGAGCTTGCGCGCCAGGACGCGCGTCAGGTGGTGCACCGCCGCCTTGCTCGCCGAATACGCGTAGGTCTCGAGCTCGGGAACGCGCAGGCCATCGATCGAGCCCACGTTGATCACCCGCGCCGGATCCTGCGCGGACGCAGCCGCCTCGAGAAGCGGCGCCAGCGCCCGGGTCAGGTGGAACACGGCTTTGACGTTGATCGCCAACACCTTGTCCCAGGCCGCATCCGGATACTCGGCCAGCGGCGCACCCCAGGTCGCCCCGGCGTTGTTCACCAGGATGTGCAGCGCGGGCTCCCGCTCGGCGATCTCGCGCGCGAGCCGGATCACCTCGGCCTCGGACGAGAGGTCCGCCGGGAGCGCGTGGCAGGCGCCGGCCTTCGAAAGCTCCGCCGCGATCTCCGCGCACGCCTGGGCACTGCGCGACGTCACGTACACGCGCGCGCCCGCCTCCGCGTAGCCGCGCGCGATCATCGCGCCGATCCCGCGCGAGCCCCCGGTCACCAGCGCCACCTTGCCCTCGATCGAGAACAGACCCGGCGCCGCTCCGGACCCGCTTCCGCTCACCGCAGCACCACACGCTCGAAGCGGCCCGTCGCCTCCTCCCAGGTGCGGCGGATCACGAACTCGCGATCGAGGCGCATCACGAAGGGAATCGCGATCACCTGATAGCCCGCGTCGGCATCGAGGCGGGCGCGGGCGAGCGTCTCCTCGAGCGTGCGCCCGGTGCGCGCCACCTCCTCTCCGATCGCGGCGAGCTGCTGCATGAAGTGCCTGAACGCGCGCAGGCCTTCGCGATCGGTGACGGGTCCGTGCCCGGGAATCACGGTATCGAAGTCGAGCTCGAGCACGCGGTCGATGCTGGCGACCCACTCCCGCACGGAGCCGCCCGCTTCGAGATCGATGTTGGGATAACGGCGGTTGAAGAAGAGATCGCCCATGTGCACGACGCGATCTTCGACGAAATAGGCCACGAGGTCGCCGTCCGTGTGCCCGCGCCCGGGATGCAGGAGCCGCACCGTCTTGTCTTCGAGGCGCAGCTCGTAGTCTTGCTCGAAGGTCTCGTTGGGCAATGTGCCGGAGGCGTCGCCCATCCAGTAGGAGGCGTCGAGCGCACCCAGGTAGGCGCGCGTGCGCTGCGTGGACAGCACCCGCATGCCCGACGCGAACGCGGGATTCCCGTGCGTGTGGTCCAGATGGTAGTGCGTGTTCACGATCGCCTGCGTCGGCCCGGCAAGCCGCTCCGCGCGTTCGCGGATCTGTCTTCCCTGCAGACGGAAGCTCATCGTGTCGACGATGACGGCGCCGAGCTTCGTGCGCAGCACGCCGACATTTCCACCCAGGCCGTAGATCACGTGCACGTCGTCGGTGACGCGCTCCACGTCCAGCGTGACGACCCTCAAGTAGCCGTAGATCGCGGCGATGCTCGCGACCAGGGCGAGCACCGCGAACACCGCTCCCACGATGCGCCGCATGCATCCTCCGCGCTTGACGCGGCGGAGTATACGCGAAGCGCGGCGGATCCGGAGTGGACGGAATGCGCCGCGGAGCCGGCTGGGCCCGTCGACTACGTGTCGCTGCGCAGCGGGTGCGGCTTGCCGAACAGCCAGCCCTGGCCGTAGGGAATCCCGAGTCGCTGCAGGGTCTCGAGCTCCTCGAGCGTGTCGAGGCCCTCGCCGATGATCTGGGCGCCGATCTGCTGCGCGACGGACTTGAGCGCGCGCAACACCTCCTGCCGGGCGAGGTCTTCGTTGATGCCGGCCACGAATGCACGGTCCACCTTGACGAAGTCGGGCGCAAGCTCCATCACGGCCTCGAGGCTCGCGTAACCGGCGCCCGTGTCGTCGAGGGCGATCTGGAAGCCGAGCTTGCCGTAGTAGTCGCGCACCTCGCGGAAGATGGCGAAGTTCTCGATCGATTCCTGCTCGGAGATCTCGAACACCACATCGTTCGGCCTGAGCTGGCAGCGCTCGAGTGTCTGCTCGAGGGCGTCGGCCTGGAAGCTGGGGTCGTGGATGGTGGTGGGCCGCACGTTCAGAAAGAGCTTTGCGCCGCGGGGATAGTCGCGCGCTCCGTCGATCGCGCTCCTGCGGCACAGACAGTCGAGCTGGAAGAGAAGATCCTGCTCGGTCGCCATGGCGAACAACTTGTAGGGCGTGTGGAGCTCCGTGCCCTCGGGCCCGCGGGCGAGCGCCTCGTATCCGAACACGGTGCGGGTCGCCACCTCGACGATCGGCTCGTAGACCGAGCGCACGTGGCCATCGATGACGAGCTCGAAGAGCCGCTTGCGGCGCTGGCGCGATTCCAGCCGCGACTCGAGGGCGGCGTGCTCGCGCGCCTCCTCGAGCGCGCTGCGCAGCTGGGACTCCGCACCGATGGTCGGATTGCGCAGCGCTGCGCCCGTTCCCACCTGCATCGGAGCCAGGGTGCGCGTGTATGGATAGCCGACGCGCTGGCCCCGCTTGCGCAGGCCCGACCAGAGCATGCGGCGCAGCAGTGGCAGCTCCCGCTTGTAGAAATCCACCTCTCCCGGGTCGCGAAACAGCAGGATCGCGATCTCGTTGCGGCCGGTCTCGCCGCGGACGATGAGATCGTCGATCGAGAGCCGGTCGCCCGCCAGCTCCTGGACCAGGGCAACGAGCGTGGCGACCGCGCGCCGGTGCGCGGTCGCGCCATAGGACCGCTCCACGGCCTCGAGGCCGTCCGCTTCGATCAGCAGCAGCCCCATGGCGCCGTAATCGTCGAATTTCTCGGCGATGAGAGCGAGCCGCTCCCCAATGCGCCCCGGCGGCTCCGTGTCCACGCCACGGATGGGCCGGATCTCCCCCGATTCCGACATGTCGGTGGCATCGGCGATCCGGCAGCGCTCGTTGAGTGCCGGCTCGAAATCGGCACCGGGGCGCTGCTAGTGAATGCCCCGGCTCGCCACCAGGGTCGCCGGCTCGATGCCGAGGCTGCGCACCACGTGGGTCCACATCGCTTCCGGCTCCACCTCGAACACCACGCGCGACTCGACGGGCGCCAGCAGCCAGGCGCCCTGCGCCAGCTCGGCTTCGAGCTGGCCCGGGCCCCACCCGGCGTAGCCCAGCAGCACGCGCAGATGTCCGGGCGGGTGGTTCGCCATGCGCCGCAGCACGTCCAGGGAGCCCGCGAAGCGGATCCCCTCGGCCACCTGCCGGACGTCCTCGGATGCCTCGGGCGCGGCCCCCTCCTCGAAGAGCACCCAGCCGGTCTGGGGCTGGACGGGCCCCCCCCAGTAGATCTCGGAATCGGGATCCCCGTGCCAGTCGATGTCGATGCTCTCGCAGAGATTCTGCGTGGTGATCTCGGTGCTGCGATTCAACACGATGCCGAAGGTGCCCCCCGGATCGTGATGCACGAGCAGCACGACTGCACGCTGGAAATTGGGGTCGAGGAGCTGCGGCATCGCCACGAGCAGCGCCGGCGCGATGGAGGCGTCACTCACGGCGCCCAGGGTAGCAGGTGAGTCCCGCGCCGGATGGCGATACCGTCGGACCATGCCGCGCACCTCGCGTCTCGTCTGCGCGCTCGGCGCGGGAGCGCTCGCCGTCGTGGGTGGAGCGGCGTTCGGGCGGCTCGCCCAGCGCTTCCCCGCAGATTCCGTCGCAGCGCTCGTCTGGGGAGCGCTCGGAATCGCGCTGGTGCTCGCCCTGGCTGCCTGCGCCGGGGCGCTGCTCTCGCCCTCTCCCCTGCTCGATCGCCTCGGCCTGCGCGCCGGGCACCTGCGCGCCACGACGCTCGCCCTGCTGATCTTGGGCATGCTGGCGCTGAGCCACGCGCTCGACGGCATCCTCTCGCTGTCGGGCCTGCGCGAGCAGAGCGGCCTCGTCGACTTCGGCGATCGACTGCAGGGCGCGAGCGGGGGGAACCTGGCGCTCGCGCTGCTCGGGCTCGCCGTCGGCCCGGGCATCGCCGAGGAGCTTTTCTGCCGTGGCTTCCTGCAGCGCGGGCTGCGCGAGCGCTGGAGCCCAGCCGCCGCGATCGCGATCTCCGCGCTCGTCTTCGGTGCCCTGCACGTCGAGCCGGTACACGCGTTCTTTGCCACCGTGCTCGGCCTGTATCTGGGCGCCGCGGCCCAGTGGGCGGACAGCACGCGCGCCGCGATCCTCTGTCACGTGTGCAACAACCTGGCATCCGTGGCGCTGATGGCCGCCCAGGGGCGCGGCGAGGCCGTTTCGACGCTGTCGGTGCCGCTCGCCCTGGCGCTGTGCGGCGCCTGCATCTGGCGCGTGCGGCGCGACGTCGCGGCCATCCGGCGCACGGCCGGAGCGCTGCCGGCGTAGCGCGCGCAGAGACACCCGCAGGCCGTGCCGCGCGCGGCGGGCCGAGCGGAACGCGGGCAACCGCGCCACTGGAATCTTCGCGCTGGATTGGAAGCTCCGCGGGCTCCGCGGC
>Ga0224512_10002143_pt1 | contig 18301 bp, 17 predicted proteins | sample SF_May12_sed_USG_4_FD_169103 | JGI IMG/M metagenome (GOLD analysis project Ga0224512, IMG submission 169103) | Sediment microbial communities from San Francisco Bay, California, United States - SF_May12_sed_USGS_13 | ecosystem: Environmental > Aquatic > Marine > Sediment | place: USA... | reverse complement strand
GGCGCAATAAGCGCCCAGGAACCCTTGCCCTTGGTAACCGCTTCCTTATAAGCCGGATCGGTAAATACCTTCATGCCGGTCTCGCGCAACTTGTCGAAACGATCGGGATACTTCTCGGCCGCCGCCGTCTTGATGCCGAAAGCGCGTGCGCCTGCGGCTAACGGCGGGATACCGAGCTTGTACTCGGTATTGATCAATACCGCACCCGGCGCATCCTCGGGCACCAGGTTCCGCTCGTCGAACAACCCGAGTACCTTTATTCCCTTTCTGCCCATCGCCGTGGTGACCGGCAGCACACCCAGGTCTACCTCGCCGGTGAGCACGCCGTTACGCGTGTTTTTGCCGCCCGACAGCGGAATCAGGTTCACCTTCATTCCGGTCTTGTTCGCCAGTACCAGCATGCCCAGCGAAGCGGGATGCGCGAGGCGGCTGGTGGCCACGGTCAGGGTACGTTTCTTGCCTTCGGCGACGACATCATCGAGGGTTTTCATGGAACTTTTTTCACTGATAAATACGCAGCCGGGGTCGGCATCTACCATCAGGAAATAAAAGTAGTCATCCAGCGAAAAATTCGGTTTCTTGACCACCCAGTTCAGAACTTCGGGCCCCATATTGCCAAAAATCAGGTCATGGCAGTCGTCCTCGGCCTTACCCATGTAGGTCTCGTAGCCGACGCGGCCGGCGGCCCCTGGATAAAACGACGGCTCCAGCTCGACGCCGAGGTAATCTTTCCAGACGCCGCCGAAGTTACGGAAGTTGCGATCCGCGCCGCCCCCGGCTCGGGTCGGGATAAAAACCTTGATGGTGCGCTCTGGAAAACCGGCGCCATAACTCAGCGCTGGCATTCCCGCGGCGGCGAGACCCGCGGCGGTCAGTTTGAGAAATAAACGACGATTTTGATTATTCATGATCCTCTCCGGTTTAATGGCGCTGTTTGGATTAATATTGACGCCCTTGCCGGCAAGATAACCGAATTATCAGACGCAATCAATTCGGCATGCCGCCCTGCGCGACCCTTGGTCGAAACGACGAAATGTCGAGTTTGCCTCATCATTTCGGGCTTGCCGAATTGCCATCCCGGCATGAATACTCTAGAGTTTCCGGGAAATTTGCCGCGCATAGACCCGTGTTAGACCGGCTCGACACAACAATTCTATCTGGCTGAGGATACCCACGTGGAAAAATCCCTGAAACCCACGGCTTTAAACGAAAAGATCCACCGGTTCTCCGATTCTTTCGGTAACCTGATGGTCGACCTGTTCCATTACGTGGCGCTGTTTGCGATAGGCGGCTCGATCGTCTGGTCGGCGTTGGTGGCATTTATCGACATGACGGCAAAAGGCGGGGCATCGATCCCCGATATCCTGCTGCTGTTTATCTACCTGGAACTCGGCGCCATGGTCGGCATTTATTTCAAGACCAACCATATGCCGATCCGGTTTATGATCTATATCGCGATTACCGTATTGACGCGTATGCTGATCGGCGACGTCCAGGCTCATCACGAGCCGACCCTGGGCATTGTCTACATAGCCGGCTCGATCCTGTTGCTGGCCCTGGCCAACCTGGTGGTGCGCTTCGGATCGTCCCGTTACCCCGCGCTCAGCCTGGACAGTGACGGCAAAGGCTAAACCAGAATCCCGATACCTAATGCCCGCGTATTCCTGGCGCGAAATGGATCCGACCGAGACATCACGCAGCGGCATAATCGTGCCAGGGCAGTCGACAATAGCCCAACATTGCGTTGGCAATCCGGGAATCCACCGCCTCGGCCACAACTGTAAAATCGCCGTAATCGAGAGTAGAATGACCAGCCTGATCTGAACAACAACCAGGGTCCCTGTCGATGCAACTCAGCGCACAGCAAGTCCACGAATTCGAACAAAGCGGATACCTGTTTTTCCCGAATGCCTTCAGCGCCGACGAAACCCGGGTGCTGAAACAGGCGGCTATCGACGTCTACCAGCAGCAGCGCGAAGAAGTATGGCGCGAAAAGTCAGGCGTCGCGCGCACCGCTTTCGCGGCCCATACCTACAACGACGCGTTCCGACGCCTCGGCGCGCACCCGCGCCTGATCGGTCCGGTGATGCAGCTGCTCGACGGCCCGGTTTACATGCACCAGTACAAGGTCAACGCCAAGGCCGCGTTCGACGGTGACGTCTGGCAGTGGCACCAGGATTACGGCACCTGGGCGCGCGACGACCTGATGCCCGAGCCGCGCGCGATGAACATCGCCGTGTTTCTGGACGATGTCACCGCGGCCAACGGCCCGCTTATCTTCCTTCCGGGCAGCCACCGGCACGGCGTCGTCGAGGCCGGGCACGACCTCGAAACCACGAGCTACCCGCTGTGGACCCTGGACCGCGACACCGTGACCCGGCTTTACCAAGAAGGAGGCTGCGTGGCGCCGACCGGGGACGCGGGCTCGATGTTGATGTTTTCGAGCCTGCTGGTGCACGCCAGCCCGCCCAACATCAGCCCGATGGATCGCACCATCGTCTACCTGTCGCTATGCCACGTGGATAATCATATCCGCCAGTTCAAGCGCCCCGAGTGGGTCGCGCACCGCGACTTTTCGCCGATCGAGCCGCTCGCGGACGACACCCTCGCGGAACTGGTCGCCTGACCAGCCATAGGGTTCAAGCCCTCAACCCGGACTCATCATGTATCTTTACTCGTCACTGCTGCAACGCGAAGCCGACAACAATCCGGTCAGGGTCGGACTGATCGGCGCCGGTAAGTTCGGTTCGATGTTCCTGTCGCAGGTGCCGACCAGCCCGGGGCTCGTGGTGACCACGATCGCCGACCTGGATCCCGCGGCGGCGCAAGCACGCTGCGCCGAGGCCGGCTGGGACGACACGCGGGTTGCCGCCTGCGAATTCACCGAGGATGCCGAGACGATGATCCGCGGCGACAACGTGGATGTCGTGGTCGAGGCCACCGGTCACCCGGCGGCCGGCATCAGGCATGCGCTGCTGTGCATCGAACATGGCAAGCACGTGGTCATGGTCAACGTCGAGGCCGACGTGCTGGCGGGTCCCCTGCTTGCGTCACGCGCGCGCCAGGCCGGCGTGGTTTACTCGATGGCTTACGGCGATCAACCCGCGCTGACCATGGAAATGGTCGACTGGGCGCGCTGCTGCGGATTCCACGTCGTCGCCGCCGGCAAGGGCACCAAGTACCTGCCGAGCTACCACCAGTCGACGCCGGACACGGTCTGGTCGCATTACGGTCTCAGCGCGGAACAGGCCGCCGCGGCCGGCATGCGCAGCCAGATGTTCAACTCGTTTCTCGACGGCACCAAGTCGGCGATCGAAATGGCCGCGATCGCGAACGCGGCCGACCTGCAGGCGCCGAGCGACGGCCTCGCCTTCCCGCCCTGCGGCGCCGACGACCTGGCACAGGTACTGCGGCCCGCCAGCGCCGGCGGCCAGCTGGAATTCTCCGGTCAGGTCGAAGTCGTGTCGAGCCTGGAGCGCAACGGCGAGCCCGTGCCTCGTGACCTGCGCTGGGGCGTCTACTGCGTGTTCGAGGCGCCCAACGCCTACGCCGCGGCCTGCTTCAGGCAGTACGGCATGAACACCGACGACAGCGGCCGCTACTCGGCGATGTTCAAACCTTTCCACCTGATCGGGCTGGAACTGAACATCTCCATCCTGAGCGCCGCGCTGCGCGGCCAGCCGACCGGCGCGCCGGTTGGTTTCAACGGGGACGTGGCGGCCGTCGCCAAGCGCGACCTTAAGCCGGGTGAAATCCTCGACGGCGAAGGCGGTTATACCGTCTGGGGCAAGCTGATCCCGGCGAGCGCCAGCGTCGCGATGCGCGCCCTGCCGATCGGGCTCGCCAGCGACGCCAGGCTCGGCCGCGAAATCAGGCAGGGACAGGTGGTAACGCTAGATGATATCGAGACCAACACCGACACCCAGGCCTGGCGGGTGCGCGCGAAAATGGTCGAGCAATTCAGCTAACCGAACCGGTTCCAGGCAAAAAACCAAACAGAACACCGTATTACAACAAGAACGACACTAGTCATTGAACCTCCTTCATAACGGACGCTTACGGATATCCGAGGACAGTTTACTTATATCGCAAAATTTCAATCCCAATTAAGTAAACTGCCCCCGCCTTTTTCAGATCAAAAAATGTTTCAAGACAACTCTAACGATAACGATTCAAAGATCTGCATTTTTGTGCCCGGATTCGTCTCTTGCAGCAAAATCGGAGACGGCCTGGCCGAAGGCCTGGTAGATTTGTTCGCGGGAATCTGCTCCCTGGCAGCCTGTATTCACCGGTAGTCAGTTTGTGGCTGGAGATCGAATGAGGTGCAGAGTTTTAATGAGCAAGCATCTATCGATGCTGAACCTGACAGATGGGAAATAGATCTATCCCCTTTCATGTCGCATGTCCCCTTTCATTTCCCCTTTTATCGATGGAAAATCGATCTATCCTTGTATCTAGTCACGTGGAAGGGCAATCATCAGTCCCGGAACTCGCCTTTGTCTCGATAATAATTCGCTCCGTGCACCGAGCAATTCGTGACTGCCCGAAAACCGTGCTTGCGCCACTTTTCGTCGCATTTCTGGTATATCGCCTGCTCTGCCTCATCGTCATCCAGTTTGCGATGCAAAATTAGCCTCGCATCGACACAGGCACCAATTCTTGCAACACCGCTTACCGGATAGTAATCCACACAATCGTCGTAGACGGCCATCGCCCGCGAATTCCTTCCCAATTCGTCGAGGGCATTTGCCAGAATATTATCCTTTATCCTTTGTTGCCGTTTCATGCACCAGCCCAAATCAGGATCATTTCTTCCTATGGAGTCGAGACAGTATCTGAATATCTCCTCCGTATACTGAACCTTGTATCGCTGCAGCTCGTAGTAACTTGTCCTGTCGCCGGAAACCGCGGATTCAGGGAATAGGGCGATCGCTATAATTGCTACCGATGCAGCGACCAGGTCAGGTAGCTCTCTACACTTTTTTCGCATAATTGCCAGGCCGGCTCACGCCAAAATACCTCGGTATCTAGTTGGTACACAGGAGACAGACCACGTTATTTCCTCAACCTGATAATGTGGCCTGCCCTTGTTTCTAACCCCGGCTCGATTTTAACGGATAAACGGGGCGCGCACCCTCCTGTTGGTAGTAAGGCATCATCTTCGGGACGAGTTTGCGCAGATTCTCTATTCGTTTATCCGGGGCCGGGTGGGTACTGAAAAAGTCGAACCGGCCGCCATTGCCGGATGTCCTCGCCATCTTTTGCCAAAGGCTGACGGCGGCCTGCGGATCGTAGCCGGCGCGTGCGGCGAGCTCGATTCCGATGACGTCGGATTCCGATTCCGCGGTACGGCTGTTGGGCAGCTTGATCGCAAGCGCCGCGGCCAGCGAAGCGCCTGCCAGGGCCACCCCCGGTTCGTCGCGGGTGACGGCAAAGGCGGTAACGGCCAGGTCCGTGGCCAGCGCGACCGACATCTTTTCGGCGGTGTGCGCGGACAGGGCATGGGCGATCTCGTGCCCCATGACCTGCGCAAGCTCGTCGTCCGTGGGCTGCAACTTGAAAACCAGTCCCGAGTAAATCGCCATCTTGCCGCCAGCCATGCAGAAGGCGTTCACGGTTTCCGGCTCGTCGATGACGCTCACGCGCCAATCCCAGCTTTTCGTCTCGGATCGAAAAATAACCGCCTGGGCGATAAGCCTGGCGGTTATCCGGTTAACCCGCATCGCCAACGCTGGATCGCTGTCGATTTTTCCGTTTTTATCGAGCGGCGCCAGCATCTTGACGTAGGCCTCGCTGGAGGCGCTGATCGCCTCTTTTTCCGAGACAATCATGAACTGCGAGCGGCCGGTGACAGGGTTGGTGGCGCAGGCGAAGATCGGCAGGATCAGGACAAGTAGCGTTAAGATCCGACCTTTCATCAGCGGCAAGCGCAGGTTGCGTGGGCGAGACAGGATTCAGGGCGCTGCTTCATGGCGCCTGATTATATGGCCTAACCGGAATTTAGACTAATGGTTCGAAACGACGGCAGCCGAGGCAGGTGAACCGACGGAATGCTATTTAAAAAGTATCGCCAGGCCGGTATCACCGAAGATGTTTACCGGGAAGGTATTCATCGGGACCGCATTTCTGAGTCCCTCGAGGCAGATTACGGCGGTCGGTTTTCTGTGCGGCTTTATCAAGCCTTTGGCGGCAGTTATCTGCGCGCCGTCTGGCCGATTGATGGCCGAAAGCAGAGCGTCACTTCGTGGTGATAGCTTCAAAAATGAGAACTAGATCGCAAAAGTGTACCCCGAATTTTGGACTACACTCCAACGACGATGCTGAATTGACAGAACGATATGCTCGATTACATTGCTCTTGGAATACTGGTTTTCACGGCGATCAGTCTGCTGTTTGGCGCTATCGCAATCCTCGATATTCCTCATAAAATTGCCGCCGAGCGCAACCATCCTCACCAGGATGCCATTTATTTTGCCGGTTGGGTCAGCCTGTTCACGCTGCACGCGATCTGGCCACTCCTGTGGATCTGGTCGGCGGCTTACCGCGAAGACCCGGGGCCCAGGTTCAGTAAAATGAACGAAGATACCGCGATTAACGACAAGGCGGGCGATGGCGAGCAGTGGGAGGATATCACCGACTCGGTCACGCTGCTGCGCCACAGGTTCGAGGTGCTCGACGACAGGATCGAGCGCATCGAAAAAGCAATCATGGCGGCAAGCGAGGCGGCCTGAGCGCCGCAGGCGAGGCAAACCTATGGAATTTTTGCTGGTTGCGGGTTACGCCGCTGTCTGTATCGCGGCCTTCACGGTTTTGCGTATTCCGCTCAACCGATGGACCGTGCCCACCGCTTCGATTGGCGGGATCGTCATGATCTTCGCGCTCGTCCAGGTGCTGAATTACTTCCACCCCTACTCGAGCATGAGCCGACAATTTGTGACCACCGCGCCGATAACGCCCAGTGTAACCATGCAGTCGCCAACGGGCGAGGATCATAGCCTGGTGGCCTGGTTCCACCAGAACAGCCTGTCCCACCTCGGCGACGGTAGCGCGGCAGAAGTGACTTTCGATACCATCCCCGGCAAGGTCTTCTCGGGCAAGGTACGCATGGTAGCGCCGACCCTCGGTGACGACCATGACTGGTCAGGAATGAAGGTCTTCGATCCGCCTGCCTCTGCAGGCCAGGCTCGAATCCCGGTAATAATCGATATTACCGACCCCAGGTATGCGGTGTACGTATCGAGCGTTCCGATCGGCTCGCATGCGCAGACCGCCATCTACGGCGCAGAGCTCGACCAGCTGGCGCTGGTGCGCAAGACCCTGCTGCGCATGTCGGCCTGGATGAATTACCTGCCCCATTTCTCCTAGTAAAGATTTATAACGATTCGACAATGATCTAGTCGATCCGGGCAGCTCGGCAGGCACGACTCGAATGCGTCCATTTACGTATCGAGATTCCTGCTTCAGTGACCCGCCGTCGAGCCCCCGTCGATCTGCAGCGACGAGCCGGTAACGAAGCCGGCCTCGACCGTGGCCAGGTACAATACCGCGCCGGCAATTTCTTCAGGCGTCGCCATGCGCTTCATCGGAGCGTAGTCGCATAGCATTTGCTCCAGTCGCGCCGGATCGTCGTCCTGCTCTATCCAGTCGCGCCGAACCATGTCCGTATCGACATACCCGGGGCACACGCAGTTAACCCGCACATCCGGGGCCAGCTCGAGCGCCATGGCGCGAGTCATGTTAACGACGCCGCCTTTCGAAGCACAATAGATCGATGAATTCGGGTTGCCCATCAGCCCGGCATCGGAAGCGATATTGATAATGCTGCCTTTCGATTCGCGTAGCGCTCCCAGTGCGGCCCGGCAGCAAAAGAATGTCCCCTTCAGGTTTACGTTCAGGATCCTGTCCCATAACGACTCGTCGCTTTCCTCGATCGGCAGGTCCATCCCGACCCCGGCGCAGTTAACCAGGATGTCGAGGCCCCCGAGCGCCTCGATCGCGCCGCCCACGACCCTGTCGCAGCCCGCGACCGCGCCCACATCCCCAGGCGCCGCGAACAGGCGATCTTTACCGGTCAGCGCGCCAATCGTTTTCTCGACGGATTCGTCGCTTCTGCCGTTGACGGCGACACGAGCGCCCGCCCTGTTAAAGGCGGCCACGACAGCCTTGCCGATACCACGGGTGCCACCCGTTACCAGCACCCGTTTGTTTGTGAAATCAAACCGCATCACTGGATGCATCCCCCTGTAAGCGCGGATCTAAATCCTCCGCAGCGCTACGATAACCGACTCGAGAGTATTGCATCAATAGTTGATAAGTGAATTCCTGGTGCCTCGAAATGAACAAAAGGGATCACTACCGCAAACGCTGTTCGAGCAGGACTGGAGTAATCGATAACGTGGCCGATCGGCTTCAGTTGAGCAACTGGTTGGCGTGGCCGTTCACCTGGGCGAGATGACACTGCTCCGTTGTCAACTCGGTGCTGTCGGGGCGGGTGCGCCCCTGCATCAGGTTGGCGGCCCCGTCGACATGGGCGCCGCTATTGGCGATCACGTGGTAGAGTTCGTGCGCGAGCGCGATGCCGGGGTCGTCGACGTCGGGCATCAGCCAGACGCTGTTGGCGAGCCAGGGCCGCATGCGGGTATTGCCGATGCCGAAGGCTTCGCCGGTAAACTGGGCCTGCATAAGCGTGTCGCGCGCAAACACGACCGTCGCGTGCTCGGTATTCGCGGCCTCTAGCAAGGTGCGCGCGCCGCCGGTCGACAGGTCGCGCAGGTAATCGTCACCATTGAAAACGCGAATGGAAATATCGCCGGCGATGATGCTGCACTGCCAGAGAATATCGTAAGCGGTCTGGACGGTCTTCTCGATCGCATCGCGCGACCAGCCCGGGTCGAGCACGAGCAGATCGAGGGGCAGAAAGAATCCGGCTTTTGTCGGTTTCGTCAACCTGATATCGAGGTCCGGCGAGTTTTCGAACCGAACCGGCGCGCCGGCGAGCGGGTCGGCGATGTAACCGCTGCTGACCCAGTCGAGCACGGCCGCGCTTTGACCGCCGTAACGCCTGCGCAATTCGGCGATGATATCGGCGGCGCGCAGGTCGCGGCGCGCCATCTTCAGCCTCGCGGCGAGCGCGGTAACCCGCGACACCGCGTAGCTCGAACCCGACACCCGGGTCGATTCGCCGGAATAGTCGGTTGCCTCGATACGCTCCGCCGGCACCAGGTAATCGACCGATATCCGGCCCCAGTTGGTGCGCTCGGCCGGCCGTACGAAATCGTCCGCCGACGTCACCACCAGCACGTTGTCGAGCCCGATTGAGGCCGGGTACACCGGGCGCTCGTCGATATCGCGGCCGTCGTTACCCGCCGAGACGATGAACAGTATGTGCGGATGCGCGCGCGCGGCACGCTCGAAGGCGCCCCAGTCTTCCTGCCGATTGCTGCCGAGCGGCATGCCGACGATGCCGACCTGGTTTTCGTCGGCGTGTTCGATGAGCGCCTGCATGCGCGACATGTCGGGCCGCGGGTAACGATACGGCACCAGCTCGATGCCGGGCGCCTCGCGCAGCAGAATCGATGCGGTGCGGGTACCGTGGCGCTGCACGAAGAAACCGGAATCGACCGGGTGCGCATCGAAGGGTAAATCGTCCATTTCCCAGAAATCGAATCCGACCAGGCGATTGTCGTCGTCCCGCGCCAGGCGACGGTTGATTTCAGGTAGTAGATAGTTGACGCCCGAATCGACCATCGCGACGCGCAATGGCGTCGCGTTGCCCGGATGTTTCAGCGCTTTGTCGGCATCGCGCGCGCTGAATTCGAGCGGCGGATTCAGCAGGTCGGACTCGCCCTTCGGTGCGAGATCGCCGTCGAGCGTGACGATATCGATCGCCTGGCCATGCTCGGTGTAGTTGATCTGACGTGCGACCTGCAGGCTGCAGTCGGAGTTTACCGCCATCAGTAACAGCGGGTCGCCGTAGCCGTTGAAAAGCGAGCCGACAAAACGGGTGGGCCTGCCGCTGCGATCCAGCACGTCGAGCTCGACCGTGGCGTCGTCGTCGATCGACAACCGGTGCCGGGTACCGATCTGCCGGTCGCGAAACATGATCACCGTCTTGTTGACCGCTCCGGTGCCGAAACCGGTCGCCGGTTCGGCCGATGCCTCCCAGCCGCGGCAGCTCGTCGCGGTGAATTCCAGCAGTTTTTGCGGCTGCCATGCGTCCGCTGACAGTCCGCTCGACAATAGCAGCAAAACAATACCCGCCCGGGATTTAATCGGTAGTGAGAGTCGCATGTAACGTTTTTTGAATTCCAACCGACCCTGATTATATCCTGCGCATTGCGGGGACAGTTTACTTAATTCACACCATACTCTCGATATCAGTAAACTGTCCCCGTAATAGTATTCCGTAATAGTATCGATTCGTTATTTTTTTGGAGTTCCCGTTGTATCGCCATACCTTGTTCAATACGCCTTTCATTACCCCCATTTTTTACGGGCTGTCCCGGCTTTGGCTGCGACTGGCGGGTTGGAAAGTCAACGGCACTCCTCCGCGGGCCAGCAAATTCGTGATTATCGCCTACCCACACACGAGTAACTGGGACCTGCCCTTCACCATTGCTATTTGCATACTGTACCGGATGAAGATTTACTGGATGGGTAAATCGAGTTTATTCAGGGGACCGATGGGCCCGGTGATGAAATGGTTAGGCGGTATTCCCGTAAATCTGGACAAGTCTCAAAATCTTGTGCAGCAGATCATCGACACCTTTGTCCATGCGGATGAACTGATCATATTGATCGCCCCTGAGGGAAACCGCTCTCATGTACACCAGTGGAAAACCGGTTTTTATCATATTGCCCTTGGAGCCAGGGTGCCGATCGTGCTGGGATTTCTCGATTTTATAAAAAAGGAAGGCGGTTACCTAAATAGCCACTTCCCGACTGGCGATATCGAAAAGGACATAAAGCTAATCCAGGCACAATATGCGGGAATCAAGGGAAAATATCCCGATCAGTCCAGGTTGTAACTGCAAGGAAAGATATTTCGCCGAATTGAGGAGACAGTTTACCTATATAGACGAACTGCAATTTGATTTAAGTAAACTGTCCCCCTAATTCCGTATTTCCTCAATCCGATGGGCGGATTAAATGTATGTCGTCGAGAATCTTTTTATTATCGATATTCTCGTCACCGATAGGATTACTATAATCGAAAGCTATTTTTGTCATGTCTTCCTTAAGCCTGACAAACAAATCCAGTAAATCTGGGTCGAAGTGTGCCCCCCGCCCTTCCAGCATAATCTCGATGGCCTTATCGACAGGCATCTCATCCTTGTAGACCCGCCTGTGAATGAGCGCATCGAATACGTCAACGATTGCAACGATTCTTGCGCTCGTCGGAATATCTTCTCCCGACTGACCCAGGGGGTAGCCGCTGCCATCCCATTTCTCATGATGCCCCATGCATATTTCCCTCGCCATCTGGACCAGCGTGGAACTGGAGTTCGAGAGTATTCTGCCGCCGATTTCTGGGTGCAGTTTCATGATGTCGAATTCGCTTTCGGTCAGTTTGCCGGGCTTTTTCAAAATATGGTCAGGAATACCGATTTTGCCGATATCATGCATTGGCGCGGCGATTCTGATTTCTTCCGCATCTTCCTTGCTCCAGCCTATATTTTTTGCCATAAGTTCGCTGTAAAGCCCGAGGCGGCGAATATGCGACCCTGTTTCCCCGTCATCCCGGGAATCGGCGGCACACACCAGGCGCAACGCAATCTCTTCCTCTCTGGCCCGAATTTCGCTGGTCTGTTTTCTGACTTCTTCCTCGAGTATATTATTCAGCAATACGCCTTCACGACCGATCTGTAAAAAATCATGATTGAGCTGATAGCTCTCATCCAGTATTTCGATAAAAAGGAGTTTGTTGCCTTCCCAGTTCAGGGCGATTGCCTCCAGAGCCACCTCGCCACCGTCGGCGGATGTTTCTATCCAGGGTCCGGAGCGTATGCGCTTCGAGCCTCCCTCTAAACTCCAGATTTCTTTCGCGTCGATCAGGAAATTCTCTACGAATGCAAATTTTTGTTGCGGGTGAAGCGAAACTGTCGACTCAAGGTATTCTGGATAAATATCCTTGAACCGGTCGGAAACCGGTTCTAGTAATTCAAACGAGCCATCGTCATTAGCTCGCAGAGCCATCATGTTCAGGCTTTCGAAAAAATCAAAATGGGTGTGGAACTCTGAATCGATTTCAGGTCTGCTACTCTGATTTTCAATCTGCTGCCGCAACAACCTCAACTCGTTTCCTTTTTGGCGCGCGGTGGATTCCCATTCTTTTTCTGCCGATTTGTCGACCAGGATCACCCAACTGCAGCCGTTGTCCTTGAACATGTGGACATCAACTACAACAGCGTCGCTGACCTGGTAGGCGGCAATGTATTCGTAATTCCGCGCCATCGGGATATACCCCGACAGGAACAATGCCTCGTCCAGGATATTCTGCCCGATTTCCCAGTCCGGCATCCCCATCGACGACAGTTCGCCACCCTTGTTGAGGAGCGCACCCTGTTTATCAATGGAAAAATAGGCGAACCTGTTGGTCTGCAAGGTAACCTGAAGGATTTTATCGACGACATTCTCCGGGTATTGCGTTTGCATAACCATGCCTAAATCCCGGAGATCAGCTGGCTGGATAGAGCCCGGTAAGCATCGTCAACGTTACTGCTATTCTTGGCGCTGGTTTCGATGACCTGCCAGCCTGAATCACGCAATTGCTGGAGCTTGTCCTGGTCGATATTCCAGCTATTCTTCAGATCCGATTTATTGACAATCAGAACCACCGGCACTTCGCCTACTTCACTGTAAAGCCTGTCTTTCAATCCGAGGCTTATTTCGAGAGTCTCGGCCCGGGATCCATCTGCAACCAGCATGGCGCCCGACGAACCTCGCAAATACGATTCACGAACCTTCATGAATTCGTCTTCGCCTGCCAGGTCCCAGAGTATCAACTCGATAGCCTGATTTTCAATTTGCAGCGATTTCTTATCGATCTTGACACCCAGAGTGGTTTGATACTTCTCGCTGAAAATACTATTGACGTATTGCTGAACCAGGGAGGTCTTTCCCACGGCAAAGGCACCAAGCATACAAATCTTGAACTTGTTCATTAGTATCCGTGGATCATTCGATATCAACCTCGAACGTGACTCGTCGATTGAAGCGTTTTTCATCATCATTGTTTTCCTCCGCTACCGGTGCTTCGAGTCCCTTGATCTCAATATGTTCGGGATCGATTCCAGCGTTTAGCAGGATTTTTGCAGCCTGGTAGGCGCGCTCGAGACTAAGGGAAACATTGTCATCGTAGTTGCCCGCCGAATCTGAGAAACCCCTCACAACAATTAGTACATTTCTCGACAGGCTATTGGCGAGGTCAACGATATTTCTTGCCAGTTTCGAGATGTTAAACTTGTCGCTTGCCTGGAAATTTATCGCCGCCGCTATGTCGAAGAAAACAACCTCCCGTTCTAGCGCCTCTATTGCAGCAACAAGTTTTTCCTCGGTGAGATTCACCAGGGAACGGGTATCGATCTCCCTGATCTCCGATATACCCGCAGCCTTCGACTCGAGCGACGCGATCCAGGCGTTATCCGCACGGCCTTCGATGTAAAGTACACCTGCTTCAAATTGCATTGTCACACTACCAGGGGGATTCAATTTTGCGGGCTCGAAGCTTACTTTCAAACCGGAATCATCATATGAACTAATGCCCGCTATCAGCGGAGTCCTGGCCTTTAACCTGTCGCGCCATTCGGAATCGGCGATGCCTTCAGCCACTAGCACATCGCCTTCGATCCGCAACGAAACCGTTTCGGGCGGTTGCAGGAGTTTGACGGCACGCTTGCCGATGAATGCCGGAAGAAGCGATTGATAGGGCTCGAACCGATGGCTCACCTGTTTCCCGGTCAGCGAAGATCTTTCCAATAACGTCTCAGGCATTTGTGAAAGGGGATCTCTCAGTCCCCTGATGACGAGCATTTCCTCGTCCTGATAAACGTCGGTGACAACGTATCCGGGTTCATTTTCAATACTGGAAATATAATCATTCCGTTGCATGGATTGGTGAATTTCGGATCCCAGCCAGTACAGCAGTAAAATGATCACCAGCAGCAGGACTACCATGCCTTTGCTCGATTTTTGTCCCGGTTCAGTTCGATACTGGGCCCGCATGCAATCGATGAGGGTTTCGCGAGCCGCCGCAAATTCCGAAGTCTTACCATCGAAGGCAACCAGCGAATCCCCAAAATCTAGCTGAATTTTTTCCAGTGCCTGCTTGAGCAGGGTCCGCAGGCTATTCGGCGCTTCCCCTCTAATTGCGACGGCGAGTATTGCATCAGGGCTTTGCTCGATCCAGATCGAAAGTTCACCGACTTCAATGCTATCCAGAGTTTGGGTATTCTCGGACTGAAACGAATCGCCAACAAAATTCTCGATCGCGCTCAGCATCGAAGAAACCAGGTCGGCATTGTGATTCTCGATATCTTCCTGCACCACGTGATTGAGCAACAAGCCGGTATTTCTATGGATCAGGAACACCTGCTCTACCCGGTATACCATGCTATGCAGCAGCGCAACCTGTGCGAACGGGATACCCGTGCGCATCGATTCGAGGCGCCATTTAAATCCCTGAAAAGAAAAGCTGTTATCCAGCGTCTGATTCAGCGACTGCATCATCTGGCTGAAAGCTTCCTTGATCGCTTTACGTATCGCAGGGCCAATAACTGGAAACAGCGCATCGGCAAACTTATTGATATCGCGATTTATCGAAAGCCGTAAGATTTCCTCCACCGTGGGAACCATTGCCTCCGATAGCTGCACGCCCTTTGCAGAGCTCTTGATCATCGCCTGAGGTAATATTTTTCCAACTTCACTGGAAAAGTTTTCTGGACTTGCAAATCGCTCGGTTAGATTATCGAGTCTTTCTAACTCCGACCCCATTAAAAGACGCCGCAACTCCTCGAAGTCCTTGCTTTCCTCGTTCGATTTATCATTCATGCTTGGGGTGGAAACGGGGCTAATTTATCACTTGCCCGGTTCATCCGAATTGATCTGTATTGCAAGGGAATTTAGCACTTCAGAAAGGGTGAGTTTGTCAACTTTGGCCGATGACAGGGCGACCCTGTCACGCTCCATCCGCTCCCGGATCTCAATTATCTGATCACTGATTTCCTTGCTGAAACCCTGGCTTTGCTTGAGGATTTTTTGATTAATCTCGCGCGAGCTTTTATCCATCGACTTCACGAGATCGCCAATTTTCTTATCGAGTTGTTTTACATTGTTATTTACGCTGGCATCCAGGCCATCCATTTTCTCGATGCGGGATTTTTCTTCGCCCAAAAGTTTTGATCCCAGGATTTCAATTTCGCTTTCGATAAAGGATTTCAGCGACTCAATCTGAAGACTGCTTTCCTTGCGTATCGCGGCGAGATCATCCGACAAGTTTTTTTCCAGCAGCGAAAACTTACGGTCGAAATCGCGCATTTGATTGCCAAACAATATGTCGCGAATTTTATCGACATTGTCGACTTCGGATGTTGCGAGATCAGAATTCATTACTTTAGCTTCCGTTTTGCTAACGGCTTTTTTTGGCATCGGGATTACCTGTCGCATTGGTTACATGATATATATACCAAATTATTGAGGTTTTTCAGGAATTTATAACCCGAAGTTCACAAGCCATCGGAGGAATTACAGCTGGTTTCCAGAAAATTCGAAAGGCTAATCCATGGATAATAAGTTCTGCTTTTATGAGGCGCGGGGACAATTAACCGGTTCAATCTGCGGTATGCCTGAATAAGTAAACTGTCCCCGCAATTCCCCGAATAGTTCCAGACCTTATGCGCCGTGGAAAAAATCTCGCAGGTGATCGAACACCAGGCCGTGCAGGTGATGCACCGCATGCTCCGAGTAATAGCTGCGTTCCGGATCGACAAAAAATCGCCCGCGGCTGTAAGACATCGAGTGCAGGCCCTTTTGCACGTTCTCGACCAGGGCGACATCCTCGGGCCCGAGCACGTCGTTGAAATAGCGGCAAATGTCGCGCGTCACGTCGTCGAGTTCACCGTCGGGCGTGTAAACGGAAAAAACCTGGTGGGTAGATTCGGCGGCGGTGGCGCCGAACACGAAACTCGCGATCGCGCGGCTGCCCGGAAACAATACGAAGGCGACATCCGGCCAGATATAAAATGTGGCAAATTCACGCTCCAACTCGCTCAGACCGGCAGGCAGGTTATAGGCGGTATTTTCGGGGCGGCAGATGCCCCCTTGCCATGACCACAGGCCGTCGACCTCGACCGAGTAGGAATCCATGTCGACCAGGTCGACAAACGCCTTGTGCGCGGGTTGACAGTGGTAGCACTCCAGCAGGTTGTCACCGACATTTTTCCAGTTGGCCGCGATGTCGAAAGTGATCGAACTGGCAAGACGATAAGTCTCGAGGTCGGGCAGATGGCGGACGAGTCTATCGACGCCGGGCGCAACCTGCGGCAGCAGATCTGCGGCATCCAGGTCGGCATTGACAAAAATAAAGCCCAGGATGATCTCGACCTTCAGGGCATCCAGCCTGATCTCGGATTTATCGAATCCGCGAATGCTCTCGCAGTGGGGCGCCGCCTGCAAACATCCGTCATTGTCGTACGCCCAGGCGTGGTAGGGACAGGTAATAAGCTTCGATTTGAGGGTGCCGCGGGGCGCGGTCAGCAGCAGGTGCGCGCGATGCTTGCAAACGTTGTGAAAAGCCCTGATCGATCCATCCCTGCACCTGAGGGCGAAAACCGGTTGATCGACGATCGCATCGGTGACGTAGTCGCCTTTGTCGGCGATGTCGTTGACATGCCCGACGCAGCGCCAGTTTCTGCGAAAGATGCGCCGTTTTTCGAGCTCGAACCAGTCTCGATCGAAATAGGTGGCGGCGGGCAACGTCGAGGCCGTTTCGGGATTTTCGTCGAAGTCAAACTGCCTGATGCTCAAATCGGGTACCGATGACATCATGACCTCCGCTTTATCAATATTGTTGCAGGACGATAGTTTCGAGCCAGGGTCGATGCTATCAATCCCGAACCAGCGATTCAATCGTTCATACTCGCCAGGACTCGAATTGCGGGGACAGTTTACCTAATTTACAAGAAAAACCTGATACAAGTAAACCTTCCCTGTAATTCCCTCACAAGGCCAGCCCAGGCCCTCGAAACGACCAGGAGCGGCGCCCTCAAGCCGATTAAAAAATAAAAAAACCGGCCTTTTTACAGACAGCGCACCGTGGATCTACCGCCCTTTTTTACCCGGAGAGATTCCTGATCCAGCCAGTGTATATTTTGATGGACTACGCCATTAAAAGGCGTATAAATTTCATCTTGAACATAGCTTGTGTTCCTTCGGGGCAGGCCCATGAGGTCAAACTGCAATACCCTCCTCGCTGTTCGCTTTATTCCGGATGTTTGTCCGTGGTTCACCGTTGACTGCGACCGGGCGATGCCAGGACTACCCGGCATAAAACCTGAAAGCCCGCATAGAAAGCTCAATGGGTCTATCGTGAAACCCGGGTTTCTGGACGATCGAGTCTGAATATCATCCAATACAGTTTGTGCTGGCTTCTTCCAGAGATTCAGAAACGTGCTCTGTTTCCCGCTTTACATCATTTTACCGGATGTATCTTCCTCCACCTAAGTGGGTCATGCAATGAAATTATTTGACGTCATTATCCTTAGTTTTTTGTTGACCGCTTGCACAACATTTAGTCCTACGAGCTTCGATTCCGAAAACAAATCGACCTCTGATCTAAAGGCTGACGATTTAGTCAGGATTGGTACGTTTTCTAATGAGCAATTTATTCTGAAAATAACAGGGATCGATGATTTATATCTTTACGGTTCTGATCGCCAGGTTGCCATTGACGAGATTAAACAAATTGAAAAAAGAGAACCCTCTCTATTCGGTTATGCCGGAGGAATTACCATTGGCATAGCTATTATTGTGGTAACCTGGGCCATCTACGACCTGATTTTTAATAAAGCCACGGAAGCCTTTGTTGCTTCAACCCTTTAGCAAGGCAATCCAGTTGATTACACATTCGAAAATAGCCGCTGGTTTACTGACGGCAAGGGAAATCGGGCGGCAGTTTACATGATTCACCTCGTAATCCTCGAAAAAGCAAACTGTCGCCTCGATGCCCAATTTTCCTAGTTATGGCATTCCAGCGGTAAATATTTTTCAGGTATCGCGCTATGGCATTCCCATTGAATCGAGCTTC
>Ga0224512_10002142_pt1 | contig 18306 bp, 15 predicted proteins | sample SF_May12_sed_USG_4_FD_169103 | JGI IMG/M metagenome (GOLD analysis project Ga0224512, IMG submission 169103) | Sediment microbial communities from San Francisco Bay, California, United States - SF_May12_sed_USGS_13 | ecosystem: Environmental > Aquatic > Marine > Sediment | place: USA... | reverse complement strand
GAGCGCAATGCGGGTATCGGCGAAGAGATCTCAGCTCGCAATTCCGAAGTCATTCACGCGGGAATTTACTATTCCGTGGCGAGTCTGAAGGCGCAGCTCTGCGTGCGCGGCCGCGACCTGCTCTACGAATACTGTGTCGACAAAGGCGTTGCACATACACGCTGCGGCAAACTCATCGTCGCAGTCGGCGCAGACCAACTCGATGAGCTCGAGGCACTGCGACAACAGGCGCTGACGAACGGCGTCGAGGACATCGAACAGCTGACGACACGCGAGATCAGGCAGCGCGAGCCCGCTATTACCTGTAACGAAGCTCTTCGCTCGCCATCGACCGGCATCATCGACAGTCATGGGCTCATGGTCGCACTACGTGGCGACATCGAGGCCTCCGGAGGCGCGATCGCGGTGCTTTCGACATTCAGGCGTGGCGAGGTCACGCCTGCCGGATTCCGCCTCGAGGTCGAGACCGACGGCGAGCGGACCGAGATCGAGGCCGACACCGTCGTCAACAGCGCGGGCCTCGCAGCGAGTGACGTCGCGCATGCGCTCGACGGCCTCGACGCCCGAACTATTCCGTCGACATGTTTTGCTAAGGGCAATTACTTCGTGCTGCAAGGGAAGAACCCCTTCAATGGGCTCATCTACCCGTTGCCCGAGCCCGGTGGACTCGGTGTCCACGTGACACTCGACCTCGCAGGCTCAGTGCGCTTCGGTCCCGACGTCGAGTGGATCGAGCGCATCGACTACGAGGTCGATCCGGGACGCGCCGAGACCTTCTATGCGGCAATCCGCAGCTACTGGCCCGATCTGCCCGACGACAGCCTCGTGCCTGGCTATGCCGGCGTGCGACCGAAGCTCGTGGGCCCTGGCGAGCCCGCGGCGGATTTCATGATCAAAGGACCGGCCGACCACGGCGTGCCAGGGCTCGTGAATCTATTTGGCATGGAATCGCCCGGCCTGACATCGGCACTCGCGATCGCTGAGCACGTAACCACCTTACTCTGACGCGAGCATTCCTCATGTCGGGGCTAATTCCGTCGCGCGAGCGCCCGCTTCATACGGCCGATGATTCGCTCGACAAAGATTCGCCCGACATCGATGTTCTCGACAGCCGCGTCGATGGCCGCAAGATTGTGCGGCTCGGCATCGCCGACGACTATCGCGCCGACCATGCCGAGGCTCATATGAATATCGCACGTGTAGATATAGGCGCCCTCCTCGTTCAGCGTGACGCTGAAGCCGTCCGCGTCGAGCTCCGAGCGCCACACCGTTGCGTCGGCCGGCCCCATTCCCTCGATAAGCGCCGTCTCGTGGGTCCGCATGCCTCGCCAGACAACGGTATCGCCTGGTTGTATGAAGAGCACCGGGGGCGCCCACTCGGCTCGGCGCGTACGCACGACATGTTCCTCGGCGCTCGCTGTTTGAGCGCCGAAGATCAGGAGTGCGGCCACAAGCCCGTTCTCACGCAGGGCTGCACGTCTCAGGCGCCCGCCTAGGGGGCGCTGCAACGTTACCGCATCGTTGATCTCAGTATCACGCCACATTACGTTCAACGGCCAACTGTGAACTGCTTCGCAGCTACCAGGTCTGCGCTTCGCTACAGTACCCACTCCTACTGGAGTTGCGTTCACTCCACTGTGGTGCCCACGACAATTAAAGACTCTTCGCGAGCTAGGCGTGGGCCCCTTCTCACCGACCCTGACACCGCGTGAGCCGATCTTATCGGCCTGGCACCGACGCCGTGTCTAAATAGACGGCAGAACCGCGTAACTGCTACGCCTAGGGTAGCAGCGTAGCCAGATTCGCGACGATGTTCAGCATAGTTCTCGTCATTAGGGCGAAATGTAACATGAGTGTCGCACCGGCTTAACGCCCGTCGGCGCCTAGAGCCTGATCACAATCTTGCCCATGTGGGCGCCACTGTCCATGTACGCGTAGGCAGCCGCGGCCTCCTCGAACGGAAACACGCGATCGATGACCGGGTGTAGCTGATGCTCGACCAAGAACGCGTTCATTGCCGCAAAGTCTTCCCGCGACCCTACGAAAACGTTTGTCACCGTAGCGCCTTGGGGAAGACTCCCCAACGGCAGTGCCTCCGCGCGTCCCGACAGACCGCCGATAACCGCGATGTGTCCGTCATAGGCGAGCGCCTGAATGGCGCGCAGCATGGTCTCCTGACCCACAACCTCGAGGATGTGATCGACGCCGACGCCGTCCGTAAGCGCCAGCACATCTTCCTGCCATTCCGGGTTCGACCGGTAGTTCACCGTGCCGGCTGCGCCCAACGCTCGAGCTTGTTCGAGCTTGGCGTCGCTGGAGCTCGTGATGATCGGCCGTGCGCCTGCGGCAGCGGCTAACTGCAGACCGAAGATCGAGACACCGCCGGTGCCCTCCAGCAGCACCGTTTCGCCGGGCTCGAGCGCGCCATCGGTAAACAAGGCCCGCCAAGCCGTCACCGCGGCGCAAGGCAACGTTGCGGCTTCTTCAAAGGTCAGATAATCGGGAACGGGGATGAGGCCATCCTCGTGACTGACGATAACTTCAGCGAGTACGCCATCTACGCCACCACCGCGCGCGCTCGCCATGGCTTGTGCAGTACGCGGCCCGCCGGACCAGTCCGCGAAAAATGTCCCAGCGACACGATCACCCACGGCGAACTGCGTGACACCTGGGCCGACCGCGATGACCTCACCTGCGCCGTCGGACAGAGGTACGAGCCCACTCGAAGATGCCCGGCCGGCGACCGATAGATCTCGGTGATTCAGTGAAACGGCACGGATCCGGACCAACACCTCACCCGCTTGCGGTTGCGGTCGGGCAATGTCACGCATCTTGAGCTCGAGGCCGCTGGCACCCGGCTCGAGCCGATACTCACGAACGGTTTGCGCATCAGCCTCGAATGCCGCGGTCACAATGAACATAACGATTGCAACCGCTATCGGGCTTCGCAAGCAACTGTGGGATTTGTTCATAGCCCGCGATTGTACGATCTGCCCACCCACGCTTGCACGCCGAATTGCGAGCCACCGGGAAACGTAAGGCTGGCACGGGCTCAGCGGGGCCGGCGCCGGTAGCTTCGTGCGTACTCAGTGATCGCCGCGACGACATGGAATTCCGTTTTCGTTAACGTCATAATTGGTGCCAAGTCGTGCCCCGGACGCCGGAGCAGGCGCTGCTCACAACTCGGCGTTAGACAAGAAACGCAATCCGTATGACGACCGATTAGAACACTCACGTAGCTTCAACCTGAAAGACGGGGAGCCCTGGAATGAAAGACAGAGATCAAACGAGTCGCCGCCAATTTATTGCCGGAAGCGCCGCCGTCGCGACAGCCGCATTGGCATCCACAGAAGCATCGGCGCAGACGGACGAATTCGTCATCGACCCGCCAGACGTTATCTCGATGGAAGTTGTGGGCTCCGACCGGCGGTTCCCCGTACGACGTGTTTTCTGCCTCGGTCGGAATTATCGAGCCCACGCCTTTGAGAGCGGCGACAATCCCGACGTCAATCCGCCATTCTTCTTTATCAAGCCGAGGGACGCTGTCGTAGATTATCGCGAGGGAACGCCGTATCCGCAGGGGACCAAAGCGCTGCGTTACGAAGGCGAGATGGTCGTGGCGCTGAAAAGCGGCGGAACCGATATCGATCCCGCGGATGCCCTGGATCATGTCTTCGGTTACGGCGTCGGCATCGATTGGACGCGCCAGGATCTTCAGCAAGAGGCCCAGCGCCTTTCGCGGCCCTGGGCGATCAGCAAGTCGTTCGACAAGTCTGCACCTTGTGGGCCGCTTTACCCGGTGGAGACACACGGACACGCCGTAACGGGACGCATTTGGCTCAGTGTGAACGGCCAGATCAGACAGGATTCGGATCTTTCGGCGCAGATATGGTCTGTTCCGGAAGGCATCGCCATCTTGTCGCGCCACTACGAGCTCGCCGCCGGCGACATCATCATGACGGGAACGCCAGAAGGCATCGGTCTCGTCGAAAAAGGCGACGTCCTGGAAGTTGGCATCGAGGGTCTCGGCGAGATCGAGGTCGTCGTCACCTGATCGACGGGAATAACCTCGAATAGCGGTAGGACTAGTGAACGTCCGCCGATCTATGAGGATCGGCGGACGTTTTTCGTTGTGTCCTAAGCCGTCTTCAATCGGGGACGAGCATACGAATCATGCCGTCCTGCCGCGACGTGACGAAGATCTCGCCATCACGCGTGCGGCTCAGATGCATGTCAGCCCGCAGTGCCTGCGCACCGTTCGTACGCTCGATGAGCTCGCGGAAAGTCACGTAGCTGCGTTCATCGTCCGCGTCGCGCACGAACAGCTGAATTTCCTCGATCGGTGCCGTCGTCATCGGCACACCGTCATCGGCAGCCTTCAGCGCTGCAATGTCGGCAGCGAACAATCGCCCCCGCTGCAAATCACCAAAGACGAACTTGCCGCGCAACTGAGGAATGCGTCCGTAGTAGGCAAATCCACCGCTGATCGCCCGGCCCTCATTGTGATCGTAGATCGCTACGGGATACGTAAACTCGTCTTTCGTACGGCCGCTCAGCACGTCGTCCGGCAACTCGAATAACTGATTGAGCTCACCGCCCGGCCGGTACCTGCCGTTCTCCCAGTAGCCTTCGCGCGCCATCCAGCCGTAGTTGCCGCCAGCGTGAACGATGTTGATTTCCTCTATCTGGTTCATGCCGATATCCATCGCGTACATCGTGCCGTCCCTCGCATCCCACGACAGCCGATGGGCGTTGCGAAAACCGTAGGCATAGATCTCGCCCAACGTATCGGGGTCGCCGTCGCTGGCGAAGGGGTTGTCCGGCGGGATCGTGTAATCGCCAAGACCCTTCGTACCGCGCGATTCCGCTGGACTGCGCGGGTCGATGCGCAAGATCGCCGTGATGACCGAATCGAGACGCTGCGTTGCGCTCGGATTCTCGGAGTTCGGCCCACCGCCGTTGCTGAAGCCCAAGTCGCTGCCGCTCGTATACAGCAACCCGTAGTCGGGATCGCCCGGCTCGGCCGTCGGATTGAATCCGACATAACCGAATGGATGCGACATGTTGGCGGTCACATGAGCAATGCGCACGAGCTCACGTCGCGTGCCCTCGAAAGCATCCGCGCGCGGATCGTCCGCACGCCACTCAGTGATCACGTTGTGATGTGTGACGTCAGCTTCACCGTATCCAGGCGGGATGAAGTCGGGTTTTCTAGGCTGGGCAAACGCCCATTCACCGTGGACCGTATAGAACAGTCCGTTCTCCTCGAACTCGGGGTGAAACCCGAAGCCGATAAATCCGCTTTCGAGCCGGTTGTAGACGGCCCGTGGAAACACGGCGGAGAAGTCCGCATAGAGCGTGGGCGGCGAATCGTCGTTGAGCACGTAAAGGTAACCGCGCTGGTCATTCGCGAAACGGCGCCCGTCCGGCGCATCACGCACGAAGCTCACGCGGGCCCAACCGGCCGGATTCACGTCCTGGCTGGCGTGGAGCTGCCCGAGCGTGCGGGGCAGCCTGACGACATCGTCGATTCGCACCGTCAGACCGCGCTTTTCGATAGGATCGGGCAACGGATCTGTGATCTGGGCGATGACCATTTGCGCCGGCGCGAACGCGAGCAAGGCCATCGTGGTGAACGGGGTGCTGATGCGCATGGCGGGCCTCTTCTGTTTCGGGTCTCGATAAGGCTTATACCAGATCCGGCGCGCTATCGCCGGGCCCGCAACGCCGCCGTGGATCCGTCGCCCCCCATTAGCGCAAGATCTCGACCGCAGCTCGTTCTGCGCCGGCGCCTGGGTCAAGGGGATTCCTTGCAGCACGCCCAATAACCGCTATGCTTTGCGTCTGACCGGCGTGACCGCAAGACCGGCCCCCATGACAACCGCAAGTGTCGGGCACCTGTACCAAGATGAGGAATGGATGAGACTCTCGGGCGCAATTCTGGCTGCAGCCGTCTCCGGGACGGTGCTCGCACAAAGCCTGTCTAATCCTCCGACGCTCGAGTCGCTGGCCGCTATGGGCACCGAGGCGCTAGCAGCCGCGGCCAACGGTCTCGATCTGCTCGATCCGGCCGTTCGCGATATCGCAGCGCCGGCAATCGCAGCCTGGGTAATGGATTCCCGTGACGCAGCAGTAGCGCGCGGCGTCGAGAAGATCCCCACGGAAGTTCGCGACGCGCTCAACGGTTTCGTTCCGCATGAGATTCTCGAACGCGTTCGCTGGCGGTCTGATGACGAAGCCTTCTCCATCTCGCAAAGCCTTTTCGTCGCCGGCTACGCATCGGCACTCACGCTGGAAGACGTCGTCCTTTTTGCCAGCACCGAGAATGCAAACGACCCGAAGCTCTGGGCGCACGAGATCTATCATGTCATGCAGTACGAGGAGTGGGGGGTCGACGGCTTCGTCACTCGCTACCTCACCGATCGTGCAAGCGTCGAGCGAGATGCCTGGGAGTTTCGTTGGCAATGGATGAAGGCCACGGACCGGATTCCACAACTGTAACGACTCTACCGGCGGATCTTTCCGCGCTGCGATAGTTTCTGGGAGAAAAGCATGAACTATGACGGCCTGTTTGCGAACATCGCTCCGAACCCGAGACGGGCTCCGCAGCCATGCGGGTTGCCCGTAACCGTCGTTGGGATCCTCGCACTCGCGGCCTGCATTGGCCTCATTGCCGCAGCGATCCCGGCCCATGCTCAGCAACTGCCGGATCCCGAACGCTTCGAGGGTGCGATTCGTAGCTTCGAAGCACAGGACCGGATCGATCCGCCACCCGAGAACGCGATCGTTCTGACCGGCAGTTCGAGCATCGCACGTTGGAATGATCAAGCACCGGCTGCCCTGGCGCCTCTGACCGTCATCCCTCGCGGCTTTGGCGGCAGCATCATGAACGACGTGCTGCACTATCTGGATCGCGTCGCCCTCGCCTACGAGCCGCGGGCCATACTGATCTACGAAGGCGACAACGATACGGCCGCGCGACTATCGACGGAGCTCATCCTCGGGCAGCTTAGAGAGATCATCGCCAAGATCCATGCAACGCTGCCCGAGACCAGAATCTACGTGCTATCGGTCAAGCCCAGCGTTCTCAGGTGGGGCGTCTGGCCGCAAGCACAGGAAGTCAGCGCGGGCTATCGCGAGATTGCAGCTGCCGACCCGCTCGTCTACTACGTCGATGTCGCAACGCCGTTTTTGAATGAGGACGGTAGCGTCAGAACAGATATTTTCGTGCGCGATAACCTGCACTTGAATGACGTCGGCAATGAGATTTGGGGCGCAGCGATCAAAGCCGCACTGCTGCCCGTCGAGGGCGAATTCGAGTAGACGGACGTCGAGAAAGGCTAAAAGCCGATTGCAATCGTTCGCGCAAGCGCGAACAGCATCACAACGGTCGCGACGGCGCCAAGACTAATCGACGCGGTCCAACGCGCGAGCGCTGGCGCAGCAACGGCGCCGCCCGACCCGTACACGCCGGCTATGCCAATAGACTGCAAGGGGCGCAGCGCCGCGCGAACGCTCGACCAGCGCCCGCGTAGCTCCGGCCGAGCCAGCACCTGTGCAACAATCGCCGCGTCGCTGCCGAGTTGTTGCCTGGCCCGCACCGCGGCCTCGGCGCGGGAATCGCCCGCCACGAGACGCTCGGCCTCGAGATCGACTCGGTGCTCACGAAGCTCCGCAACCAGCCTCTCGGCATAGCCCGTCGCGACGCCTTGCTCATAGAGGCGCTGGCGCAGCGCACTGAAATCGATATCAGGCATTGGCCGGCGCTCCGAGGGCCGCGTTGATCCCCGAGCTCACGCGACCCCACTCATCGCTCAGGCGGTCGAGGCGCTCCTGGCCTTTCGGCGTAACGCTGTAGTAGACGCGCGTGCGCCCGTTGACAGGCTTGCGCACGGCCTGCAGCGCGCCGTTGCGCTCGAGGCTGTGTAGCACGGGATAGACGACGCCCTCGCCAAGGACGATCGCCTCGCCTGTGACGAGGCGCACGGCCTTGACGAGCTCGTAGCCATACATCTCCCGGTGCACGAGCAAGCGCAATACGAGGAGCTCTGGAACCCCGCTCATAAACGGCGGATTCGTCTTGGCCATTACGGTTTCGCAACCCAGTTGGATGCCGCCAACTATACTTGTTCTTTCCAGGTATCTCAACGCAGACGGACCGCCGACGATCACGCGTCGGCGAGATCCTCGAACCGCCCGCCTCGCTCGGCAAGATCCTCGAGCACGCGCGGCACCCTCCAGTAGCGCGCACCAAACTTGCCCTCGAGCCTGCAGACGGTCGAGTGGACTCGATCCAGCCCGATGCTGTCGGCGTAGTACATCGGCCCGCCGCGGTGGCGTGGGAATCCGTAGCCGTTGAGCCAAATGACGTCGATATCACTCGCCCGGCTGGCAATACCGGCTTCGAGCACACGTGCACCTTCGACGATCAGCGCATAGATGCAACGCTCGACGATTTCATCATCGCTGATGTTGCGGCGCTCGATGCCCAACGCCTCGGCCTCGCGCACGATAATCTGTGCAACCTCAGGATCGGGCTGTGGCTCGCGTGAGCCGGGCGCGTAACGATACATGCCCAACCCCGTTTTCTGACCGTAGCGGCCAGCTTCAGCGAGCACGTCCGCAATGCGGAAATAGCTAGGATCGTCGGGAGCGTCACGCCGCTCGCTGCGGATCTTGTAACCGACATCGAGCCCGGCCAGGTCACCTACCGCGTGCGGACCCATGGCCATACCCCAATCGACGAGAGCTCGATCGATCTGCTCGGGGGCCGCGCCTTCGAGCAATAATGCTTGCGCTTCGCGGCCGTAGCCATGAAACATCCGATTGCCGACAAATCCGTGGGCATTTCCGACAACCACGCCGAGCTTGCCGAGCTTTCTCGCGAACGCAACTCCGGCAGCAACGGTAACGGGTGAGCAGCTCGCGGTTCGAACGATCTCTATGAGCCGCATGACATGCGCAGGACTGAAAAAATGCAGGCCGAAAACGTCCTCGGGGCGTTGCGTAGCTGCTGCAATTGCATCCACGTCGAGCGTCGACGTGTTCGTAGCAAGCAGCGTCTTCGGAGAACAGTTCTTGTCGAGCCCAGCAAAGATTTCACGCTTGAGGTCCAGGTTCTCGTAGACAGCCTCGATGACGAGATCCACCGATGCCACCTCACCGAGGTCGGTGGTCGTACGAAGTTTCGCGAGCAACCTACTCCCGGCCGCGCTATCCATACGGCCTCTTTCGATGGCAGCTTCGTTAATCCTCGCCATCTTCTCGCGAGCGCCCTCCAGTTGCTGCTCGCTGAGATCCTGGAGCATGACGTCGAGACCCGCTGCAAGACAGCTCTGCGCGATCCCGGCGCCCATCGTGCCGGCGCCGACGATCGCGACCCGAGAAATCGCCAGAGGCTCCGCATCGATCGCCAGTTGCGGCGGCTTCGTCACCTTCCTCTCGGCAAAAAACGCGTGGCGCAGTGCCTTTGACTGCGGCGACACCATGCAGCGCGTGAATAGCTCGCGTTCCGCGATAACGGCGTCGTCGAACGACATCGTCAATGCGTTCTCGACACTCCGAACGATGCAATCCGGCGCGAGCTGACCACGAGTTCTCGCAGCGATCTTGTTCCTATATTCGACGAAAAAATCCGCTGCGACGGTCGTGATTGGCAGATCTCGAATGCGTCGCGGTGCTGCGTCACTCGCGCAGAGTGACCGCGCATAGTCGATTGCCGCATCGAGCAACTCATCGGCGCGTACGACGGCATCGACGATGCCGCTGTCGTGCGCCTGGGCGGCATCGACAGGCCGCCCGGCAATCATGAGATCGAGCGCTGCTTCGACACCGACGAGCCGCGGCAACCGCTGCGTGCCGCTCGCCCCCGGAATCAGCCCGAGGCGAACTTCCGGAAAACCGACCGATGCGCCGGATGCTGCAACGCGTCCATGGCAACCAAGCGCGATCTCGAGCCCGCCGCCAAGCGCATGACCATGAATTGCCGCGACGACAGGTTTGTCCATCGCTTCGATGCGCGCGACGACCTGTGGCGTATGTGGCGGCCTCAGCCCTTGATCGAACTCGCGAATATCTGCGCCTGCAATGAAGTTCTTCCCTGCGCCGCGTATCACGACCGCCCCGACAGCGGGATCACGCTCGGCCGCGTCCATTGCCTCGAGCAGACCGACGCGTACGGCGTTCGAAAGCGCGTTCACGGGCGGATTATCGATCGTGACGATAGCTATAGCATCGAGGGTATCGATCTGAACGGGCGCCATGGGCCGCGCGTTGCGCTCGGTCGGCAGCTAACCGACGCGCCAGACGTTGGTTTCGTGCAATGCGTCGGCGACGGTCTTCGTACGCTCGAGTTGGCTCACATGGCTAGCGATGAAAGCTTGCTCGAAACTCGGGCCGGGATCGCGACGGATCACACCGAGCGCCACTGGGAGCTGCGGCGGCTGCATGGCGAGTAGAAGCTGCGCGAGCACCGGATTAGTTTCGTCATGGACGGCGACCTCATCCGCACGAGCCTTCGCATCGATGACCTCTAGCGACAACCTCGCCGGATCAATCCGCAAGCCCTTGGCACCGTCTACGCCAAACAGCAACGGCTCGCCGTGCGCCACGCGAATCTGCGCGTCAGCCGCGTTGGCTTTATCGGTGAACGCTGCAAAGACGTTATCATTGTAGACGATGCAGTTCTGAAAGATCTCGACGAATGCGGCGCCTTGGAAATCGCGCGCTGCCTCGAGCACATCACCGAGCCCCACCTTATCCGTGTCAATACCGCGTGCGATAAACCGTGCGCCCGCACCGAGCGCGAACTGCCCCGCCGAGACAGGTTGATCGAAGGAGCCCGCGGGACTTGACGGCGAGCGTGTTCCCACGCGTGACGTCGGCGAATACTGACCCTTCGTCAGACCGTATATTTCATTGTTGAACAGCAGAATATTCAGGTCGACATTACGCCGCAGCGTATGCAGCAGATGATTAGCGCCGATCGAAAGCCCGTCGCCGTCACCCGTAATGACCCAGACGTCGAGCTCGGGGTTCGCAAGCTTCACGCCTGTGGCGATAGCCGGTGCGCGGCCGTGGATCGTGTGGAAGCCATAGGTCTCGAGATAGTAAGGAAAACGCGCCGCACAACCGATTCCCGAGACAAACACGGTGTCCTCACGGCTGGCGCCGACCTTTGCGAGCACCTGGGTGACGGTCTTCAAGACCGCGTAATCACCGCAGCCCGGGCACCAGCGAACTTCCTCGGACGATGCGAAATCTTTCGCTGTCAGTTTTTCCGAAGCGCTCATACGGCATCCCTCACGCGTGACCCCAAAGCATCTAGTTCGCGCTCGATGGCCTCGCAGAGCTCATCGATATGAAACGGTTGACCCGTGACTTTGCCAAGCGGCACAGGATCGATCCCGAGCTTATCGCGCAGCAGTGTCGCGAGTTGACCCATGTTCATCTCGGGCACGAGCACGCGGTCGAAGCCCGCCAACAGCTCACCAAGATTCTTCGGTAGCGGCGAAAGATAACGAATATGAATATGGCTGACGTCGCGATCGGCCATTGTGTGCACGGCCTGATAGAGCGCACCGTACGTCGAACCCCAGCCGACAACGGCGAGCTTGCCGCGTTGTGGCCCAATCTCGATCGCCTGATCCGGGATGAAATCCGCGACTGACTGCACTTTGGCTGCACGCATTTCGGACATCTTCTGGTGATTCTCGGCATCGTAGGAAATCTGACCGGTGCGAATGTCCTTCTCGAGTCCCCCAACGCGGTACATGAGGCCTGGTGTGCCCGGTGAGATCCACGGCCGACCGAGCGATTCGGGATCTCGACGAAACGCGACGGAGTCGCCATCGTCGCCCGACGTTGTCGAAGGTACCGGATTCGCCTCGATCGGCGCATAGCCTGCCATATCGGGAATCTTCCATGGCTCGGCCGCATTGGCGAGATAGCCGTCGCTCAGCAGGATCACAGGCGTCATATGACGAACGGCGATGCGTACGGCCTCGATGGCTGTATCGAAACAGTCACTCGGCGAGCTCGCAGCCAGCACAGGCACGGGCGCATCCGCGTTGCGACCGTAGACCGCCTGATAGAGATCCGATTGCTCGGTCTTCGTCGGCAAGCCCGTCGACGGACCGCCACGCTGCGAGTTGACGATGACGAGTGGCAGCTCGGCGTTGATCGCGAGCCCGATTGCTTCGGTCTTGAGCGCAATGCCTGGACCCGAGCTCGAGGTCACACCGATGGCTCCCGCGTAAGACGCACCGATCGCCGCGCAAACGGCCGCAATCTCATCTTCTGCCTGAAACACCCCAACACCGAGCTCGCCAAGCCGTGCCAGGCGGTGCAGCAACGGCGATGCGGGTGTGATCGGATACGAACAGAACATCACTGTCCGATCAGCCAACTCTCCGGCAGCGGCAAGCCCGAGCGCAAGCGCATCGCTGCCGCGTATTCCGCGATAGTCACCCGGCGGAAAGTCTGCAGGCGCAACCGAGAATTTCGGCACGGCAGCCGCCAGCTCCGCCGTTTCTGCGTACGCATGCCCTGCGCGAAGCGCGGTTAGATTCGCTTCGCGCACGGTGTCGTCCTTGGAAAAACGCTGGTTGAGCCACCGCTCGATCGTCTCCAGATCGCGGCCGAACATCCACAGCAACACGCCAAGCGCATAAAAATTCTTGCAGCGTCCTCCCTCGCTCTTGCTGAGGCCGAAATCCTTGACGGCCTCCAGCGTCAGCCGCGTCAGCTCGATTGGCACGACCTGGTAGCCGTGGAGATCGCCGGTCTCGCGCGGGTCTTCGGCATAGCCGGCCTTCGTCAAATTGCGCGCCGTAAAGCCGTCGGTGTTAAGTAAAATCAATGCGCCCGATGCGACGAGGGACAAACTGACCTTCAGCGCCGCGGGATTGAACGCGACTAGGACCTGCGGCGCGTCGCCCGCAGTCGTAATCGGTCCCGTACCGAGATTGATCTGATACGCCGATACGCCAAACGTCGTGCCGGCCGGCGCCCTGATCTCGGCCGGATAATCCGGGAAGGTGGCGAAGTCACTACCGGCCGCCGCCGTCGATGCGGCGAATTGCGTGCCCATGAGCTGCACGCCGTCACCCGAGTCGCCAGCGAGCCGGACGACGATCGAATCGCTTGTCGGTTGCGCGTCGATGATCTGGAGTCTCCGTTTAATGCCCCGAGGAGGCCCCACAGTCTCCTCATCGTAGCGGCCGGCGAGTCAGGTTCGAGTCGGGCGGCGGTGAAACGCCGTCCGGCCGCGTCACGGACCGAGCTTTCGGGCGCTGATCATACCGCCTAGGCGTGAGCGCTCACAAGCACGAAGCGCACCTAAGCCGTCGATTTCGCAGCGAATTCTAAGCAAGTTCGCTTATATCCATATGCGCCAAAGCCTCCTGGTGACAAATCGAGCTAAGCCGCTAAAATACGCGCGCCGAGAGCGGGCCAACAAGGATTTAGCCAATGACCTTTATCGTTACCGAAAGCTGTATCAGATGTAAGTACACCGACTGCGTAGAGGTCTGCCCGGTCGATTGCTTCCACGAAGGCCCGAACATGCTCGTCATCGACCCCGAGGAATGCATCGATTGCACGCTATGTGAGCCCGAGTGCCCCGTGGAGGCGATTTATTCGGAAGACGAGATACCGGCTGGGCAGGAGCAATTCCTAAAACTCAACGCCGAACTCGCGAAAGATTGGCCGGTCCTGACTCAGGCGAAGGATCCGCCTGAGGACGCTGATGACTGGAAAGAGGTCGCCGGCAAGCTCGCCCAGCTCGAGCGCTGAACAAACAGTAGTAACGACGAGCGCGGCCGCAAGCGAGGCCGCGCCCGCACTGAACCTACTGTTGCTCCGTCAGGATCCGGTACATGCCCTCGACGTTCTGCGCACGAAAGTCGCTGTAGTTGAGCCAATCCTGATACGGCTCCATGAGAATCTCTGCTTGAAGCTCCTCGACCGTTGCGCCGCGCTCGATGCCGGCAGCGACCAAATCTCGAAGCTCCTCGATGTAGCGCCGGTGAGCCGCGACGTCGCTGAGATCCCCGACGAACCCATGACCCGTCACGACGACGTCGACGTCGAGCATCTCGACGGCGCGGATCGCATTGAGCCACTCATTCAACGGCCCCTGATTGAGCGTGCGAAACGGCAGCCGCCCGACACTGAAGAAATCGACGGCAAACACGGCCCGCTGCTCAGGAAAATGAATCACGCTCATATCCAGCGTATGAGTCATCTGCCCCACATGAATGATCTCAGCTTCGCTGCCGCCAAGCGTAACCGTCATACGGTCCTTGAAAACCAGATCGGGTGCGCGAACGTCGGCGAGCCGACCCCAAGCGACCTCAGCACCACTCAGGGAACCGTCAGCGTTCTCGTCGAAGAGTGAGAAGAATTGCGCGAACATGCCGGAGGCCTCTGATTCCTGCAATCGCCCGTCGCCGTTGGCGTCTTGCTCCGCCGCCGCACCGCTGAGCGGCGTGTTGGCCGAGGGTAGCTCGAGGTGCCTGAGCATGTTTTCCTGCGCGATAAACGTTGCTGTATCGTCGAAGACACCGCCGCCGGAAGCATGATCCCAATGATGATGGCTATAGAGCACGTAGCGTACCGGCACGCCGAAACGCTGGTCGATCTCATTCTTGAGCCACTCCGAGAACCCTCTATTGATCGTATCGGCAAGAATGACGCCCTCGTCGGTCACGAGGAACACGGCCCGGTGGCCCGCGTTCTCGGCACGATAGAGATTCTCGGCAATTTCGGTAATTGCACGATGCGGTTCCTGCGCGCTGCCATTGCCTAGTGGAAGCATGGCGCCCAGCACAGCCAGGCTCGCCAAGACGGTTCGTGTGATCTTCATTTGCGTCCCCCTAGTCCGGCCGTATGCCGCTCGACTATTTTGGATTGCTGAAATTCTGCAGTCGCCGAGTATTGCCCGGCCGGCTGCGGCAGGCAAGCCCATGCTGGCTGGCTTGCGCCCCTACGGCTGCAATAAATAGGAAAACTTGACGAAGAGCTGATCGCCGTCGCGACGCAAATCATCGGTTCGGACGATCTCGGTGCCCGAGCCCATATCGACGAGCTCAAAATTGCTCGAGTTGGTGTTATAGCCGAAGAACAGCGAGGACCATGGATTGATCACGTAGCGCACGAGCACGTCGTAGTTCGTATTTCTGTCCCGCCCCAGAGACGTCAGTGATGCGGCACCGGGCTGGATATCATCCTGCTGCACGATGAACCGCAGCGACCATTCCTTCGTGAACTGGTAGTTGAATTTCGTTCGAAATATTTCATTCGTAAAGATCGAGCCTGCGCCGTTCGGGTCCTCGAGCTCGGTATAAAGAAACGTACTGTCGATCCGCAACCTGTCAATCGGTCGCCAGAACGCCGTGAGCTCCGCCTTGGACGCGTCGACGACTTCCGGCTCAACGCCGACAGGCGGTGATAGATTGATCGCCTCACCCGATTCGAGAGTTGCAGATAACCCGAGTGTTGCGAGCGCCTGAGTCTCGAACGAGACAAATACCGTCTCTTGTGGATAGTCACGATTGTCGGCGAGGCCAGGAAAATCCTGAGGCCGCAACCGCTCCCTGAGCTTCTCCGTGCCGATGGCGAGCGACGTTTGCCCGTCGAAGTTGAATTCGATCTCCGGGCGAGTCTGGGCGTAAATGCGTAAGCCGGTCTGATCGTCAATGTGATTGAACCTGACCGTTGGCCCCCAGCTGTTGATCCTCGAGTCGGTTGGCCAAAAGAGATAAGTCGTATTCCAGTGGATGCCGTCACTGTCGGGAGAATAGTTGCGGTTCAGAAAGGCAAGATCCGCCCTGAAACCGGCCGTCGTATCGATTTTATGAACGTGCATCCTGAGATTGCGACCTCTGCGATCGAGCCGAATGTTTCGCTGCACGCCGCTGAGTCGCTCTCCGCTTTCGAGCAGCGTCTCCGAATCGATGAACTGCAGGATCGTCGACCAGGTCTCGTTGAGCTTGAGGCGCGTATCGACGCTGTTGATCGTATTCCAAGAATCACCGAACTGACGATCCGAATACAGCATGCCGACGCGCGACTGATCGCCGAAATCTCTGAATACGCGCAGGATGCCGATGTCGGCCGTCTCGCCTGCGAGCGGATCGGTAGGCGCCCTGCCCTGACCCGGCGCCTCGTCGTTCATGACCATGGAACCGACACCCCAGGCGCCCTGACGTCCCGTGAACTTGAAGCCGACTTGCGGATCGACGATACGGCGTGTGAACAGGAGCGAACCCTCTGTCGCGAAGTAATCCGCGTTCTCGAGAAAGAACGGCCGCCGCTCTGGAAAGCGCACCTCGAACCGTTGGTTCAAGGTCACCTGCGGCTGATCCGACTCGACCTGGCTGAAATCGGGGTTGAATGTCGCATCGAGCACGAGGCTGTCGCGGAAGACGAATTTCGCGTCCAGCCCGAGATTCTCCTCGGTATCGGCGTTGAACCCCGGGCCGCCGGGCCTATCAGGATCGAGGACGTCAAAGTCGCGCGCGAACGCGAACGGGATCAGTAAGATGTTCCGCCCCGGAGAAACGTCGGTGACGCCCGTCATGCGCGCGGCCTGGTTCAACCGCCCCTGGATCGTGTTCGAATAGGCCGGCCAATAGGCCTGCTCGCTGGTCCGCGGAATCTGGCGCTCGAGCATGATTCGCCAGGTCTGCTGATTGGCTTCCGGAAAGCGCAGCGTACGCATCGGGATCGCGAGCTTGACCATATAACCCTGGTCCGTCAGCTGCCCATCGGAATCCCAAACCGCTTCGTAAGAGGTGTCGAGGCCTGGCGACTCGGAAACCTCCTGCCAACGACCATCCGACTGCACGCCGAGCGGCGACGATCGAAACGAATAGCCCGTGCGCTGATTGTTGAACGTGTCGATTAGAACGCCGACGACATCGTCGTTGTCGATGCTCTCGCGCGGCGACAGGTTTGCGCGCACCTGGTCGGGCTCATCGTCGAACGCGAGAAAGACTGCGTAGAAATTATTCTCGTCAAAGGCGAGGTAAACTTCCGTGCGCTGGGTCGAAGGGGCACCGCCGTCCGGCTCTCGCTGAACGAAATCGGTAACCATCGCCATCTTTTCGCGCATCGCCTCGGACGGCAGCATGCCTGTGAAATCGGCGAGCTCCGGCTCCTGGTCCGTGTAGGGGACGACAAAGTCCTGACTGAGCTGAGCGTTAACGAAGGACAACAGGCCGAAGTAGCTCAACAGACCGAGCAATGAACGGCGAGTGTTTTGTCCCCTCATACGAGTTCCGATTCCGTCTAAGTCGGGTGGACGCGGCGATACGCCGCGTCGAGTCAGGCTGCGACGCTGACAATCAACTGGCGATGGTCTCCGGGGCGCCTGCGAGCGGGCGTTAATATATTGGAAATGACCGCAAGACGCTATGCGGAGGGCCCGCAAGAAGCAGAGCCGCCGTCAGGGGGCGAACCGAATCGAAGCGGCTTAGCGCTCCTGCAGCCGCTCCCGGACGATAGGCTCTAGACCAGTGAGGCCGGTCTGTATACCGGCTTCGACGGCTATCTCGTTGTCGGCACCGTTTATGCTCGCGCGCAGCGACATCAGCGCCCCGACGCGATTGCCGCTACCGCAATGGATGAGCACGGGCCCGTCGATTTCGGCGAGAATCCGATCGAGTTCCTGGGCCTTATCAAAAGTAATATCGGTCCGGCTATCGATCGGCAACGGGATGTAGCTCATTCCCTGACTCTCGACGGCCGCGCGCTCATCTTCGAGGCCACGGGGCTCGTGCGGGAGACGCAAGTCGATGACGGCAACGCCGCCTTCGCCTTTGAAACGCTGCAGCGCTGCCTCATCGGGCTGGCCGGCCCCCGTCACCCCCTCGGTATAGGCGGCTGCATCCGAAGGTGCCGATGGCTGCTGGGCAGAGGCCATGCCGCCGATCATGAATACGATAAATGCTGCGGTAGCGAGATTCGGTAGTGACGTCGAGATATGCATCGCGAGACCTTCTGTCGCTGGTTGAAACGTGTGACAAAGATACGCCCGGAGAGAATGGTTCTGCAAATCTTGTTGCGAAACCCGGCGAGTTACGACTTAAGCTGGTACAGCGTATATAGTATCGGGCCTCGGTCCAACCCATCCCAGAGCGCTTCAAATGTCGGAAAACCAACAAATTACGTCCACTTTAGAGCCCGTGGCCGGCAACGGCCTCCTGCATCGGCGCCTGTTCCTGACCGGCGGCGCAGCGACGCTTGGCGCCGGCGCGCTCGGGCTGCTCACGGCGCGGCACGTAACGGCTGCGCCGCCCCCGG
>Ga0224512_10002141_pt1 | contig 18310 bp, 20 predicted proteins | sample SF_May12_sed_USG_4_FD_169103 | JGI IMG/M metagenome (GOLD analysis project Ga0224512, IMG submission 169103) | Sediment microbial communities from San Francisco Bay, California, United States - SF_May12_sed_USGS_13 | ecosystem: Environmental > Aquatic > Marine > Sediment | place: USA... | reverse complement strand
CTTGGGTGGAAATCCCGGCGGGACACAACGCAGTCGAAAAATATTACAACCGCGAGAAATACTGGTCGGACGAAAGCCTCGCTCGATGGAAACTGCTCAGCGGGGTGGACAGCTGAATTCGCGACGGCCCGTCAAATGGAGGCCCGCTTCTGGTCGACGGCAGTCGGCCACCAGGAACATGAACGAACGACTGGTATTAAAAAGAGCAGACGTTCAAACGGAGTTTTCAAAGTTCTGGCCTTCGAATCACTGCTTCACATCGCATAGCCGCCGATCGAACAATCTGAGGTAAGATGTCGGATTGTAACCCAAAGCAGACTTTCGAAAGTGTCGGCAGACACACAGAATAAAAACAACAAGGGGATACGAAATGCCAATTCAGTCATTTAACAGTGTTAACGATGGTCTCGAGCAAGGCGCCCGAAGCCGCGGCCATTTTGTGGCAAATACCGATATCGATAATGAGCAGTTATGGGTCCCGTATGCCGATGGAGTGTGGTTTCAGCCATGTTGCTTCAACGTCACATCAGGCGGTTTCAGCGTCTTGTTGAAGGGGTTGCCCGGAGCACAACTTGGTGTTCACTATCACGTTGGTACTGTGCGCGGTTACACATTACAAGGCCATTGGCGTTACTTGGAACATGATTGGGTCGCAAAGCCTGGAACGTTTATCTATGAACCTGCGGGCGAGGCGCACACTTTGGTCGTGACAGACGATTCACCGGAGCCGGCTCTCATCATGTTCATGGTCGAGGGCGGACTGATCTATCTGGATAATCCCGTCGACGGAGGATTTGCTGCATATGAGGATGGGTTTTCGATACTTGAAGTATGTCGCAACTACTATCGCGACGCAGGTCTCGATGTGAAACAGCTTGACGCGCTAGTACGATAGAATTGGATGCCGATCGTCGTGATTGAACGTGCGACGAGCGGCCGGTACGGGAAAAAGCAGCCGTTCCATAGCGGCGTCCAGTTCTGACACGTATCGGCCCCCTACCGCAGCGGCCGCTGAGTTTGAAACTTTATTTCGACGAACCAGCTAGAATAGCCGGATGCGCCATTACCTCCTGTTTTTAGCCGTACTGCTGGCGGCGTGCGGCAGTGGCTCCGGTGGCGCATCAGCACCCGCAGCCGGTGAGACGCCTGTAACAGCCATCTACGACGTGCAGGGAAGCGGCGCGTCCAGTCCGTTCAAAGGCCGGGACGTCACGGTCGAGGGTATTGTCACTGGAGATTTTCAGTACGGTGACGCCGACCGTGGTCGCGATCTTGGCGGTTTCTATGTGCAGAACGCTCCGGATGCAGACCCTGCAACATCCGACGGCATTTTCGTGTTTGACGGCGACAAGCCAACGCTTGACGTGAATTCCGGCGATGTCGTCCGCGTCGAAGGAACGGTCGACGAGTTCTTTGGCGAAACACAGGTCATCGCGAGCAGCGTCAGAATAACCGGCAACGGAGAACTGCTTCCGGTCAACATCAGTCTGCCGGTGTCAGCGACAAGCAGCAACAGCGACAGCGTTCTCATCGCAGACCTGGAGCGCTACGAGGGCATGCTGGTGCGCTTTCCACAGACGCTGACGGTTTCGGACCTGCGCGAGTTGGACAGATTCGGCGAAGTTACGTTGGCGCAGGGTGGCAGACAGTTCCAGTTCACCAATCGCAACCCGCCCGATGTTGCCGGTTTTGAAGCGTATCGGGCGATGCTCGCCGCGCGACGTATCCTGCTCGACGACGGATCACGCGCCGCCAACGAAAAACCGATCCGGTATCTCACTGCGGGCGCAACGGCAGACTATTCCATACGCGTCGGCGATCAGATTACCGGCCTGACCGGTGTTGTGCGTTTTTCCAGGGGCAGCGGCCCGGATGGCACCGAAGCCTATCGACTGATGCCGACAACAGATCCCTTGTTCGAATCGACAAACCCGAGGCCGGCGGAGCCGGAATTGGACGGCTCTTTTCGCGTCGCGAGTTTTAACGTACTGAATTTCTTTTCGGGCATGGACACAGGACGACCCGTATGCGGACCGACAGGTACGGACAACTGTCGTGGTGCCGATAGCCCGCAGGAACTGAATCGTCAGCTCGAGAAGACGATAACGGCATTGCGTATGCTGAATGCGGATGTCGTCGGCCTGATGGAACTGGAGAACAATGCCAGCGAGTCGATACGACTCATTGTCGATGGTCTGAATGCGGCACTCGAAGCGGGCCGCTACGCTTTTGTCGACACAGGGACGATTGGCGACGATGCCATCAAGACCGGTTTTCTGTTCGACACCGCAACAGTCACGCTTGTGGGTGAAGCTGCGATTCTCGACTCGAGTGTCGATGCCCGCTTCAACGATGCCAGAAACAGGCCCGCATTCGCACAGACGTTCGACCAGATATCGAACGGCGCCCGACTCACCGTCGTCGTCAATCACCTCAAATCGAAAGGCTCGGATTGCGACGACGACGGCGACCCGAATCTTGGCGACGGTCAGGGCAACTGCAATGCAACCCGAACGGCCGCGGCAACCGCACTGGCCGAGTGGATTGTCACCGACCCAACCGGCAGCGGTGATACGGATGCGCTGATCATTGGCGACTTGAACGCGTACTTGCTCGAGGACCCGCTGTCGGTCTTGAAGAATGCCGGATTCACCAACCTGGCCGAACATGCGGCCGGGCTCGATACCTACTCGTTCGTATTCGACGGCCAATCCGGCGCGCTCGATCATGCGCTGGCCACGGCAGGCCTGACGTCACAGGTCGCTGCAGTCGTCGAATGGCACATCAATGCTGACGAACCGCGAGTACTTGATTACAACCTCGAGTTCGATCGTGACCCCAGGCTTTTCGATGGCAACGAACCCTACCGGGCCTCGGACCATGATCCGCTGATTATCGGCTTCGATCTGATACCTTAAATAAGACTTGACTTAATTAAGCGATTACTTATACTAGCGGCATGGATACGTTCATTGCCCTTGCCGACCCGACTCGGCGACAGATTGTCGAGACGCTTGCCGCAGGCGAAACCTCATTTGGCAGCCTCGCCGATCAGTTCGCCATGAGCCGGCCGGCCGTATCGCAGCACCTGAAGGTGCTGCGTGACGCGGGCATCGTGACCTCGCGCCCCGCTGCACAGCGGCGCATTTACCGGCTCAGCGACGGTGGTCTTGACGAGATGGATAACTGGCTCCGCGAGGTCCAGAAATTCTGGTCGCAACGACTCGACAAGCTGGAGCGCGCGCTTAACGAACAGGAGTAGAACATGAGTGACTATGGCGAACTATTGAATGCAAACACCGTACGATTCGAGCGCTTGCTCCCCGGGCCGATCGAACGCGTATGGGGCTACCTGGTTGACAGTGATAAACGCGCGAAGTGGCTGTGTGGCGGCAACACCGATTCTGATATCGGGGGCAAAGTCGAGATGCATTTCCACAACGCTTCTCTATCCAGCGACGCCGACATCGAGCGACCGGCGAAATACAATGACATGCCTGAAAAAGTCTGCTTCTCCGGCACCGTTACCCGTTACGAACCGCCGCGTGTTCTTGCACACACCTGGGTATTTGACGATCAAAGCTCAGAGGTCTGCTACGAACTCGAGGAGCAGGATGACAAGGTACGGCTGGTCCTAACGCACACACGACTCAATTCGGGTGACGAGGTCCTGAGTGTCTGCGGCGGTTGGCACACCCATCTCGATATTCTCGTCGATGTGCTCAACGGACGCGAACCTCGCCCCTTCTGGAAGACGCAGACTCAACTGGAGGCACAGTACGAGCAGCGCTTGAGCCAATAAGCTCATTCACCCTTGCGACTGAGGCGCGCGCACCGGACTGGTAAAAAGCACGACACCAAACCAGATCGCGAAAGCCGAAAACACGACCGCGCTGGTCGCCAGTGGCACGGCGCCGAATTTTATCGCCGCTTTTATCAACATGACGGCAACCATCGCAAAATGCAGCAAATTGCCGAGCGCGAGCGGTCGCGCATAAATGCCACCGATCAGCACGCCTCGTGCCGTCCAATTCAGGATGGCGAACCCAAGGTATAACGCCCCCATCATCTGGATCAGCAATAGCGTCGCGTTGTCAGGAACCGTGCCGTGCATCCCGAGGACTTTATCCGGCCAGTAGGAAGTGGCCAGGCCGAGCAGTGCCAGGAAGACGGCGCTGAGCATCATGAGAATTTTTGTCTGCATAGTCCGAAGCTGCTAATCGAGTTCCTGTAGTAGTGCGAGCGCGTCGGCACGCACGACATTAATGGCATCAATAATAGCCGTTTCCGCTGCCCTGCTGTTTTCCAGCGTATCCGCGTGTTCGCCCCAGATCCGCCACAGTGCCTGGGTAGACTCGGGCAGCGGGTCACCGAGGATCTGGCTGATGTCCTTAATGACGAGAACCAGGGTCCAGCCCGTCCTCAGGTTGCCCCGATCTTCAGTATCTTTGTCCCAGTGATGATGCCACACCAAACGCTGCAAATCGGCCAGCCTCATTAACACTTCGATGGACACCAGCCGCTGCGTCCGGTTGTCCTCGCTCGCTTCATTACGCCATGTGTTATAGCTAAGACCTGTGATCGCTACCGCAAGGCTGATGATCGCTACCGCATTGCGACGAAACTGCTCTCTGACACTGTTGTTTATTGGCATGGTGGCACTGACCTTTGGATTGCGCCGATAATCATCAGACCCGTTCGGCGCGCAGATTATTTCGTTTCAGCCAGAGCAGCCACGCGACGAAGATCACTCCAAGGACCGCGATGGCGACAAGCAGCAGGAAGAGGTTCTGAAACCCACCGGGGCCGGGAGTCGCATCGAGAATACGTCCCGCGACAGGAGCAAAGAAGACTTCTGGCGTGTATCCCACCAGTGAAATCATGCCAACCGCGGCCCCGGTTATATGCCGGGGCGTACGCGTTTCCTGCAACAAGGCGAAGTAGATGCCCCGCAAGGCGAATACGGCGAACAAACTGATGCCAAGGTTCAGGTATATGAATGCCGCAGCGATCGTATCGGGCATGGACACCGACAACACCGCATAAACCATCACGAGAATGACGAAAGCCAGCCCAATCGATCGGGTCGCAGCAAAACGATCGGCAATCAGGCCCGCCGACAGCGCTGCGACCGGCCGGATATAGGCAGCATGAGATGCGAGCCTCGCCGCTTCGACCTCATTCATGCCGAGGACCTGAACGGCATACAGCGAATAGTAGTCACTTGCCTTGAAGCAGCAGTAGGCGCAAATAACGATTGCCGCCTGCGCCCAGACGATCGGCTGCCGAATCACAATTGCCATGTTTGGGAAGGGGTTGTGCCTGACCCGCGAATCCTGGCCCGGATCAGGAATGACAAACCACGTCAGGGCAGCAACTGCAAACGCGACGGTGGTGTAGCCAAGAACGATCATGCGAAAACCGTTGCGGCGAGCCTCTTCTGTCGCCAGCGACGCTTCTTCAGGCAGGTACCATGCCAGTACGACGACCATCGCGCTGGAGACAACTGCGGCTGCAACGCCGCGCCCCGCTTCGAGGACGCCGAACGCCGCCCCTTGCGCAGACTGCCCTCCCCATTCGCGCGTTGCCCGGATTAATGCGCCCCAAAACAGGAAGATCGTCGTGACTCCCCAGAAGCCGTACAACAATGCCATTTGAAATGGCCCGGGAAGCGTTGCCATGTACAAGCCACCACAACCTGTCGCCACCAACGAGGCCGTCAACAGGAAGCGCGCGGAGAACCGGTCCGCGAGCGCACCGCCTGGGAAATAGCTCAGCATGGCCGTTACCCCGTAAACGGCAAAGACATCACCAAGCTGTGTGTTCGTGAAGCTGAGGACCTCGAGCAGGGTCGGACGGAAGAACCGCGCCGTATGAAATGGCAGACCGAACACCATTTCGCCCGCAACTACGAGCGCGGCAATGTAAAGATATCGCGACACGTTTTTTTCTGTTTTTGGTACGCTATCTGCATTACCTTAGCATACCCACTTCAGGGGAATACGATGAGACTTGCAACGATCTGCGCCGCCATTGCGATGTCGCTGTGCGCAGCCGCCAACGCGGTTGAGACACCCGCAACCATGCGGCTCGACTATTTCCACACGGGTAATGCCGAAACCGAATTGTTCAGCCTGGACCAGGTGGTCATCGAACCGATGCCCTGGACCGGCAACATGCACCAGCCGCTCGACACGACCTTACGCGGCAAGTACGCGTTCGAAATCGTGGATGCAGAGACTGATGAGATCGCATGGTCCAGGAGTTTCAGCAGCATTTACGGCGAGTGGGAAACGACGGGCGAGGCGCGCAACATCAATCGCACATTTCACGAGTCACTGCGGTTTCCAATGCACGACTCGGAATTCGATGTCGTGCTGAAGAAACGCGGTCCGGGTAATGCGTTTGCGGAAATTTGGCGAATCAGGCTCGACCCCGACGACTACATGGTGCATCGCGAGTCAGCAATGTATGCCGATCAGGTCGTTGCCATACATGAAAGTGGCGATCCTGGCGAAAAAGTCGACCTGCTGTTGCTCGGCGATGGTTACACCGCCGACGAACACGAACAATTCATCGCCAAAGCACATGAGTTAACCGAGATTCTCTTTGCCACCTCACCGTTCAAGGAGCGTAAAGACGATTTCAACGTCTGGGCGCTGGCGCCGGCTGCCGCCGAATCCGGTGTTTCGCGCCCATCGACCAACACCTACCGCGATTCTCCGATCGGTGCGCGCTATGACTCGTTTCGTTCCGAACGCTACGTACTGACCTTCGACAACAAGAAAATGCGTCGCGTCGCATCGTCGACACCGTACGATTTCATTGAAATCCTCACCAACACCGAGACCTACGGTGGCGGTGGCATCTACGGCCTGTTTAGCACCGCTGCGGCGAACAGCGAATGGGCCCCCTATTTGTTTGTGCATGAGTTCGGCCATCATTTTGCAGGCCTGGCCGACGAGTACTACACGAGCTCGGTCGCCTATGAGTCGCCGCTCGAAATCGTCGAACCCTACGAGCCCAATGTGACCGCGCTGTTGAATCCTGAAGCCCTGAAATGGAAGCACCTCGTGGCACCGAACACGCCGCTGCCGACACCCTGGCCAAAAGCCGAGTTCGAGGAGCACTCTATCGCGGTGCAGGAAAGACGTGCCAGGATGCGGGCGGAAAACGTCTCCGAGGCCGAGATGAACGAACTGTTTCGCTTCACGAAAGACCACGTCGAACGGCTGTTCTCGACGTCCGAGTACCGCAACTCAGTTGGCGCGTTTGAGGGTGCGAACTACGAATCCGAAGGATTCTACCGCTCGGAGCAAAACTGTCTGATGTTCACGCGTACCGACTATTTCTGCCTGGTGTGCCGCGCAGCCATCAACGAGGTTATCGACGAATACACACTGATACAGGAGTAGCGGAACGCCGGTGTCATCCTGAGGTCTATATCCCGCAACGGGAGGGCCCGACGTTTATGTCCCGCGAGATAACCGTAAACCGCTTTTTGGCAATATTCGGCGTTGCTTTGCTCGCCGGCTGCGCGACTCAGGGGCCAGCCGAATTCCGCCCCCGGCCCGACATGGCCGAGATCGGCGAAATGCTCAACTGCCCGGCGCACCAAACGCCGGTGTGCATTGAACGGATTGGCAAGCCGTATTCCTGTTATTGCCTGGAAGAAGATTCGCTGCGACAGATCCTGGAGCCGACGAGGTACTAGTTTCGCAGCTTGTAGCCCGTCTTGAAGATCCACCAGATCGCGATCAGGCAGAGTGACAGGAAGGTGATTGCCATGCCCAGGCTCAGACCGATTGCAACGTCGGCATTCTCGTAAAAACTCCAGCGAAAACCGCTGATCAGGTAAACGATCGGATTGAACAGGCTAACAGTTTGCCAGGCTGGCGGTAGCATGCTGATTGAGTAGAACGTGCCACCAAGAAACGTGAGCGGCATGATGACGAGTATCGGCACAATGGTGAGCTTCTCCCAACCGTCCGCCCATACGCCGAGTATGAAGCCGAACAGACTGAATGACACCGAGATCAGGACGAGAAACAGCAGCATGATCGCCGGGTGAGCCACTTCGATCGTCACAAAGAAGCTCGCAGTTGCCAGAATGATCACGCCGATGATCACAGACTTCGTCGCGGCTGCGCCGACATAGCCGAGCAGGACTTCAACAAATGATACCGGGGCCGACAACAGCTCGAAGATCGTGCCCGAGAATTTCGGAAAGTAAATCGCAAATGACGAATTGGAAATACTCTCGGTCATTATCGACAGCATGATCAGGCCCGGGACTATGAACGCGCCGTAACTGACGCCATCAATCTCGGTGATGCGTGAGCCGATCGCCGCGCCGAAGATCACGAAGTACAGCGATGTCGACAAGACAGGTGCGACGATGCTCTGCACGACGGTTCGCATCATGCGCGCCATTTCCGTGCGGTAGATCGCCCTGATTGCGTTGTAGTTCATGAGTCCTTGTGCACCAGGCCGACAAAGATTTCTTCGAGCGAACTCTGTGAAGTATTCAGGTCGTTGAATTTGATTCCGGCATCGTGCAGCGCGGCCAGCAGGGACGTGATTCCGGTATGGTCACGCTTCGTATCGTAGTGGTACGTCAGTTCGCACCCTCCGTCGCTTAGCTCGAGCTCAAAATCGCCAAGCGAGGTCGGGATACCGGCCAGCGGATCGGTAAGATGCAGCACGAGTTCCTTCTTGCCCAGCTCTCGCATGAGTTTGGTCTTTTCCTCAACAATGATGACCTCACCGTGATTGATGACGCCGATACGATCGGCCAGCTGTTCCGCCTCTTCGATGTAATGCGTTGTCAGGATCACGGTTACACCGGACTCGCGTAACGACTGCACGACATTCCACATATCCTGCCGCAACTCAACATCCACGCCGGCCGTTGGTTCATCGAGAAACAGGACGTCGGGCTCATGTGCCAGCGCCTTGGCAATCAGCACGCGCCGCTTCATGCCACCTGACAGCAGCATCATTTTTTGGTCTTTCTTGTCCCATAATGAGAGCGACTTCAGGACCTTTTCGATGTGCTCCGGATTGTCCGGCTTACCAAACAGGCCGCGGCTGAATCGACACACATTCAGGGGCGTCTCGAAGGTTTCGGTGGGCAACTCCTGCGGCACCAGGCCGATGCGGGAACGGGTCTCTCGATAGTCGCTGACATTGTCAAAACCATCGACAAGAACCGTGCCGCTGGTCTTTGTGACAATGCCGCACACGATATTGATCAGCGTGGTCTTACCCGCACCATTCGGCCCAAGCAGGCCAAAGATCTCACCACGATCGATTTCGAGATTCACAGCCTTTAGCGCCTCATAGCCGCCCGCGTATGTCTTGGTCAGGTCAGTGATGCGAATAACGGGCTGCATGCTGGCGGATGATACAGCGACTCGCCGTAATATCCATATGGGTTGAGATCTGATCTGAAGGCCGCACAGGACGACCAGCTTGTGCTCGGCGACTACGATTGGGCATTGCATCAGCCGAAGCAGATTGACACGGTCGTGAGCGGGAAGACTGGCGTCAGGTACTGCGGCGCCGGTCGCCGTTACAAATCGAAAGCGCGTATGATTGGTCTTGTGAAGCTGCTTCTCAAAATTCTTGGGTTCACGGCGGTTTTCGTGCTTTGCGGTTGCGCCAGCGTGCTGGACGAGGATGGTGCGCTCGCCATGACTCCTTATGACATCCAGGATAGCGGGCGCATCGTCATCGATGCACAAGTAAACGGTCTGGGGCCGTTCAGGTTCGCGCTGGATACCGGCGCCAGTATCTCCACAATCTTCGACGAGCTTCGCAGCGAACTTGCGATCGAGCCGATTGCAGGCCGATCCGTATTGATCCATGGGGTAGTGACGTCCGGACGGGTCCCCCTGCTGAGAATTAGCCGCCTCGAGGTCGGTCGCGAAGTCTGGGCGGATGCCCGGTTCGCCTCGTTGCCTGGCAATACTGCCATCGACACCGGGATAGACGGCATCCTTGGCGTCGACTTTTTGCGCCGCTATGCCGTCGGTTTCTCCACACGTGATCGTGTTATTCGTCTGTACCCGCCGGATCTCGTCGGCCGCAGGTCTTATCGGGGTTGGGCCTCTATACCGCTGGAGCCGGAGTACATCGGGGAAAGCGGTGCGGCACTTTACCTTATCGAGACCAGACTTGGTGAACACCAAATACCCGCAGTATTCGATCTTGGCGCCGGTTTGAATATGATCAATCGGGCTGCAGCGGAGAGCATCGGCCTCACCCCGGCCTATTCGCGGGACAGAGACCTCGTAATCGGTGCGATCGAGAGCACGCCGGTCGTGGCCTGGGTGCGAGTCGATGAAGTGACGACAGGACGCATACGTTGGCGGAACGAGATGTTCGCTATTGCCGAACTGGGGATACTGGCCACAATGACGCGCGCGGACGGCCCGTGTGCGATCCTGGGTTCCGGGCTATTCAATCAGCGCGACTTCATTATCGACTTCGTGCGGAACCGACTGCTCGTCAAGGTTGCCATGGAGGAAGTCGACGAACCGATTCCGCTACAGCTGCAGGGCCAACTCAAGCAGCCTGGACACGGTACGCCAGTTTCTTGCGCTCGTTGAGACACCAAGGCATCGATCGACTTTCCCGGCTATCTTCGATCGCAGGATGCCATCGGGTGCATACAGGTAGAACGCACTATCTATGAGAGCGAATTGTTCGGAGGGCAACCTGAGTTCAGTGAGTGCTTGCAGATCCGGGTCGGTCGGTGCTTCGGACAAGAAGCTGACGTGTAGCAGCTTCGGTGTCTTTTCGGCAGCGGCAAACGGATTGGCAGCCGCGATTTCCCTGAACCGTTCGACGGTCAGCAGCAGCACCTGAGGCGCAAAGCCGAACTGCTCATCAATGGCCTCCTCGATTCTTCCTGACAGCGCACCCGCTGTCGCTGACGCGGCAAATACGGCGTTGCCGCTTTGAATGTAGGTTTGTACCTTGTCACAACCGAGTGACGCGAGAATGTTGCGCAGGTCCGCCATTGGCAGGATGTGCTTGCCCCCAACATTGATGCCGCGAAACAGCGCTACGTAGTTTGTCATGTCTGCAATTGATCCACGTACGCAAACAATGCAGCCGAGCCGCCGGTGTGCAGGAACACAATATTGCCGGAACTCAGAGAGCCGTTACGTATCAGATCAATCATGCCGGCCAGGCCCTTGCCACTGTAGACCGGATCGAACAGCAGACCCTCGTAACGTGCCAGCATCAGCACTGCCTCATTCATCGAATCGGTCGGTACGCCATATCCTTCACCGACATAATCGCAATTCGCTACGACATCTTCACGGGCAACACAGCCGGGCTTGCCGATGTACTCGGCCGTTTCGCAGGCCAACGCGTATACTTTTTCTTCCTGCGCCTGTTGCGGGATGTTGACGCCAATGCCGAGCAACGGGATGTTGCTTTGCATGGCTTTGAGCCCGACGATGAGCCCGCCCTGCGTGCCCGCGCTGCCGGTCGCGGTCACAATGTGAGCGATATCAAGCCTTTGATCCTGGATTTGCTCCAGGAGCTCGAGCGCACAGTTTACGTAGCCGAGCGCGCCAACCTTGTTCGATGCCCCACCCGGAATGATGTACGGCTTGCGACCTGCGCTGCGCACTTCGTCGGCAACGTCGCTCATCGCCAGCTCGAAATCCGTGCCACTCGGATACTCGCGCAAATTCGCGCCAAAGATCCTGTCGAGCAGCACATTCCCCGACTTGGCGTAGGGCTCGCTTGGATGAGCAACGCGATGTTCAAGCAGCACCTCACACTTGAGTCCAAGCTTGCAGGCTGCGGCCGCAGTCTGACGCACGTGGTTCGACTGAACGGCACCAACGGTCACGATCGTATCGGCACCTTGCTGCAATGCCTCGGCCATGGAGAACTCGAGTTTGCGGGTCTTGTTGCCGCCCGTGGCGAGCCCGGTACAGTCGTCGCGCTTCACGTAAATATCGGGGCCGCCAAGATGTTCGCTAAGGCGCGGCAGGTGTTCCAACGGTGTTGGCAGATGTGCAAGCGGTACTCTCGGAAAATCGGATAACAGCACGTGCTACTCCCGGTTTGGTAAAGGAAATTCGCCGCGGGCCAGCTGCACGGTCTTTTGCGCAAGAACATCCGTTGACGCAAGCAGCGGCACGCCGAGTTGTGTTTGTTCGAGAACGAGGGGGATTTCAGTGCAGCCGGCAATAATCGCCTCTGCACCCTGCTCCACCAAAGCATTCGCCAGCTTGCGCATCGCCTCAGATACGGCGCTGCTTTGATGACCCGCTTTGATCCTGCCCACCAGATCCATGAGCTCACGCAGCTCCTGTTGCGAGGGCAACAGCGGGCGAATGCCGGCCATTTGCAACGCACTTTGATAGACGTCCGCCTTGAGACAGCCATCGGTTGCAAGCACGCCAACGGTACTCACGTCCGGATTCCGTTCGCCAATCGCGCTGATCGTCTCGTCAATGATCGATATCAATGGAATCGTCACCGCATCAAAGATGCTGGATTGAAATACGTAAGCCGTATTACAGGGAATCACCAGAAAATCCGCGCCTGCGGCTTCGAGGCGCCGCGCCATGGCTGCAATGGCCGGGCCCGGGTCCTCGCCGCCATGGAGAATCGCATCTTGTCGGTTAGGAACCGTGGGATTGTGATCGACCAGCATGTGAATATGGTCCTGGTCTTTGTCCGCTGGTGTCAGCGCAATCACTTTGGCCATGAAGTCGACCGTCGCATCCGGACCCATGCCGCCGAGCACGCCAACGATCTTCATTGTGTCCGTCATCCGAGCCCCACACCTTTCAGTACTGTTTGCAACTTGCTGACCAGTTCCTCCACGTTGTTACCATCGTAAGTAAATGGAGGCGCCAAAAGTATATGTGCGCCGTTTTTGCCATCGGCGGAGCCCGCACCCGGGTAGATAACCAGTCCATGGTCCATGGCTGCCTGCTTGATGCGGCCCGCAAGGGAGCGATCAGCCGGCGCTTTCGATTCGCGGTCTGCAACCAGCTCGACGCCGATCAACAATCCTCGCCCACGAATGTTACCAACGTGCGGATGATCGGCGAACGCAATCTTCAGCTCGCCGAAAAGCAGTTCGCTTATCGCGCGGGCGTTTGCGAGCAAGTCGTCCCGGTCGATGACATTCGCAACCGCCAGACCTGCCGCACACGCCGTCGGGTGGCCAACGTAGGTGTGGCCATGCTCAAAGAAGCTGAACGCATCAACAATCGAATCGTGCACGAATCCTCGTACTATCGTCGCGCCGATCGCCTGGTAGCCGCCACCGAGTCCCTTCGCGAGCGTAACGATATCGGGACAAACGGCGTCCTGCTCGAACGCGAAGTACGTTCCGGCACGGCCGCTGCCGGCCATGACTTCATCGAGGATCAGCAGAATATCGTGCCGATCACAAATCTCCCGAACCGCCCTGAAGTACCCGGTGACCGGTGGCACCGCGCCTAATGTCGCGCCAACAACGGTTTCAGCAATGAACGCAGCAATATTCTCGGCACCGTGCTCGCGTATGGCATCGTCGAGGGCCTGTGCCGCGCGGATACCGTACTCATCATCAGTCTCATCATCTTGCTGATGTCGATAGGCGTAGCACGGCACAATCCTGGGCCAGTCGTGCAGCATGGGCGCAAAGATATCCCGCCGCCCGGGATTGCCGGACAACGACAGCGCGCCCAGCGTATTACCGTGATAGCTCTGATCGCGGCTGATGACGATGTGTTTCTGCTTCTTTCCCTGCGAAAGCCAATATTGCCGCGCGAGCTTGATGGCCGTTTCGTTGGCCTCGGAACCCCCGGACAGGAAGTAGACGCGCGATCCTGCTTCTGTGAATCTCTGTGACAGCCTTTCCGCAAGCTGCTCCTGGGGCTCATTCGTAAAAAATGCCGTGTGCGCATACGCCAGTTGGTCGAGCTGCGACTTGATGGCTTCGATGACCTCGCGATGGTTGTGGCCGAGACATGTCACGGCCGCACCGCCACTGCCGTCGAGGTACTGTTTACCGGAAGCATCGTAAAGATAGACGCCTTCGCCGCGCAGGCCGCGCGGGTATTGATGCTTGGGATTTCTGTAAAATACGCTGCTCATGTCCAGGCGGGTAAGTATATTTCACACGGTATCTGTGCGGCACTTTCTCCATGACGATGCCTGCAGGCCGATAGGACCACGACGTGCCGCAAATGGCCAGCGAAACTCGCTGCTGCCATAGCCATGCAGCGGAAGATCGAGTGGCTTCTGCGATAACGGTATACTCGCTGGTCCTGTTCACCTGGAGCTGACCCGATGCGAAAGCGTCGTTTGCTGCAATTTGCCACGTGCCTGCTCGCGGCGCCGATCTCCGGCGCAGGGATGGCTGCGGACCTGTCGGGCTATCTCGTGCTCACCAGCGACTACGTTTACCGCGGTGTAACTCAGAGTGATGGCCACGCCGCCGGGCAGCTGGGTCTTGACCTGGCATTCGAATCCGGCCTGTACGCGGGGGTCTGGGTGTCATCAGTCGACATCGACAATGGTCCCGATCGGCATCGTGATCTGCAGACCAACTACTATCTCGGATACGGCTTCGACCTCTCCGACCAGTGGCGACTGAATACCAACATTGTTGCGTATACCTATCCCGGCACAGAAGGCGATATTGATTACGATTACACCGAGTACTCGATTGGCGTGAATTACAGCGATCGAATCTGGTTCGAGTACGCGTATTCTCCCGATATCTACAACACCGGCTTGAGTACGCAGAATTTCGATATCTACGCCGAATGGCAATTCGCAAGCGACTGGGTATTGGGAACCGGGGCGGGATATTACGATGTCTCCAGCCTGGCCGGGCGATCCTATGGCCATTGGCAGCTCGGAATATCACGACCCGTCGGCAGGTTTGATTTCGATCTTCGCTACCATGACAGCAATCGTTGGGTGCCGATTTTCAGCACGCCGGATCGTGCCGATGCGCGCCTGGTCCTGAGTATTACTCTGCCGTTCTAGATTACGCGATCTTCAGTCGCAGCTGCGACTGCGATCATCAATGTGCAATACGATACACGCGTTGACCGATCGCGTATCAGCGTATTCGGCTTGTTGTGACTGGTACAGCAATTCCTGGACTTTCGCGAACGGCAAATCCGGCGACACGGACAACAACAACGCCACGACACCGCTTACGTGCGCCGCCGCCAGGGAACTGCCGGAGCGAAAGTCGTATCCGTTTTCCGGCACGGCGACAAGAATCTGTTGCCCCGGGGCAAAGAGCTCATGGGAAACAGGCATTGCCGCCGGGGCCTCCATCGCAGGCATGCTGGTCTCCACACCAATCACTTCATCGATGCTCGCTGGAAAATGGTTCGATTCATCCGGATTCGCTGTGCTTGCGGCGACCATCACAACCCGCGCAGCAGATGCTTTGAGCAGTAGCCGCTGAACGAGCGGATCGGCAGGTCCCGCCAGGCTCATATTCAGTACGTGCGGCGGATCATCGAGTAACGCATCCAGTGCTTTTGCCAACGTAAAGCTTGTGCACACAGCGTGATGATTCCCGGATTCCTCCCAGCAAGATACGAAAACTTCCATCGATGCTTCGGGCGCAACTCCGACCATGCCGCGTGCATTGTTTGCATTCGCACCAATAACGCTGGCAACCGCTGTCCCGTGTTCCCGGTTCAGCTTCTTGCGCTTCTCTGCGAAATCCTCGATTTTGCGGACGCGGCCGCGAAGGTCTTCATGATCGCCGTCAGCATAGCTGTCGATGATGGCAACGCGTATGCCCCGACCAGTTGCATATCGGTGTGCCGCCGTGATGTTCAAGAGATCCAGGCTGTGTTGCAGGTTCGCGTAGGTATCATCGTATTCTGCCGGCTTGCTGATTTCTGTGCCGAATTCGTTCAACGGCTGAGCAGATTCGACACGAACGTCCGACCCGAGCTGACGCAAAACCACCGCCCGATCCGCATCGTCGGGAAGTCGATAGACGAAACAATAGACAGACAGTGACTTGATCGGCCAATGATCGACCTCAACAAACGAATACTCGGCGGCAACTGCTCGGGCATCGCGGTGTGCTTGCGGACTGATCGTGTACCGTTTGCGATAACGGTATGCGGCGGCGGCACCGCCGCCGAGTGACCGGGCACCGCTGTTATCAAACGTCACAAGGATGTCCCGGCTCGCGTCCGTGGACTTCTCGGAAGCGTGCGCCATGGGCAGCAGGGCGATCAGAAGAAGGAGCAACAATGGCAGTCGATTGGGCACGTGATTTACCTCATAGGTAGCTGCAGTGCCAGAATACGCACAGAACGAATATCAGCATGCGACTCCATTTCGTTCGTGACGCGTTCGAGATCTTCCAATGAAGATACCGGCAACCGTAGCATAATGCGGTAGGTGTCAGGTTCGCTTTCCGCCACAAATTCTGCCACATCGTACGCTTCGAAAGCCTGGCGGCGCTTTATGGCCGTTGTGCCCGGCTCGAATTCTACCGCCATGACGTAATCCATGAGTGCCGCAGCGCTCTCAGACGTTGCGGTCTCGAACCGTACCCCAGATTCTGGCGCCACTGCAGGGTTATTAGCAATCAGCACTGCCGCCAGCAGGATCGCTGCGGCCGAGGCGGCCAGTGCCATGGCCGGCCACCAACGCCGCGGCGCCCGGCGCAGATCATCCGCTGCTATTGCCGACATCAGATCGTCAATACGAGGCGACGGCACCATCGGTATTGCGGCGTCAGTTCGTGCAGCGTCCTGCATTTTTTGCAGCACCGCAATACTGTCCTGACAGGTCGTGCAAACCTCCAGATGACGCTGCACCTGTTGTCGCTCTGCTCTGGCCAAAGTGTCATTGACGAACCAAGGTAACAACAATTCGACTTCGTCGTGATCAAATCGAGTGTCTTGCTCGTGCATATCAATCCTCATCCGAATAAGCGTTGGGAACGGCTGATTCTTCGAGCAGCTTCTTTAGTTTCTTTCTCGCGTGGAACATTCGGGTCTTTACTGTGTTGACGGGACAGTCGGTAACCTCGGCCGTTTCCTCATAGGACAGCCCGAGGTAGAAAACCAGGACAACTGTCAGCTGGTGTACTTCAGGAAGTGCATGCAGGCCGTGCCGAATCCAGTCCTCCTGCTCCAGATTAACGCCATTTTCGGCGGCGATATCTTCCGCATCGGCGAATGGCGCCAGGGCAATCTTCTTCTTCGACACACGTCGCATCGTCTGGCGATACGCGATACCGAATATCCAGGTGGAGACTTTCGATTCGCCGCGGAAACTGCGCGCTTTCTGCCAGACAACAAGCATTATGTCGTTAACCAGTTCGTCGGCAATGCTGAAGGAGCGCGTCAGGCGAAACACGAACTTGAACAGGCGCGGGTGATAAATCCGAAACAAGCTGCCCAGGGCGTCGCGATCCTCATTTGCCACGCGAGCAAGCAGAGACTGCTCGTGTTTGTTATCAACAATGCGCTCGCTAACCGGATCGTTCATCGTCATGCCATTCGCCGTTCGCCGCCTGCACTGGGGCATGTTACGTAAGTGCATAAAAACAATAAAAAGGTTCAATCGCAATGGACTTCCTTGTTTTCCTCCGGCAGCCGGACGAAGAACAGCGGCTTACGCGCCACATTGAACCTTTTGGCCTGCCGGCCGCACTTACCGCGCAAACCAGCCAGTCCCTATGCGTGGTAGTTCATATCAACAGTTGGCGCGATATCATCGTTGTTCGTTTTCGTTTCCTGGCTGCTGTGCTCGTCCCGGCATTGCTCGCCGGGTGCAGCGGTGGTGACGGTTCCGGTCTGGCCAATCAGCCACCACCGCCACCTTTCGGGGCGAGTTTCTCAGCCATTCAGGCCAATGTATTCGCACCGACATGTGCGACAACTGGCTGCCACCAGGGGGCTGGCGCGCCACAAGGCCTGCGGCTGGATGCCCTCAACAGCTATGGATTGCTGGTCGATGTTGCAAGCTCCGAAGTCAACACGCTCGTTCGTGTCGCGCCGAACGATCCGGACAACAGCTATCTGATTCAGAAACTCGAGGGTACGGCATCTGTCGGCGCACAGATGCCACTGAATTCGCCAGCGCTGGCCCAGTCGACGATAGACGTCATTCGCCAGTGGATTAGCGACGGCGCGATCGACGACAGAACGATGTCGACTGAGCCCGTGCGGGTGACATCGTTGTCTCCGGTGCCCGGTGCCGGCCTCGCCACCACACCCGATGACATCATTGTGATGTTTGACCGTGAAGTCGACGCTTCGACTGTCAATGCAAATACATTCAT
>Ga0224512_10002140_pt1 | contig 18313 bp, 17 predicted proteins | sample SF_May12_sed_USG_4_FD_169103 | JGI IMG/M metagenome (GOLD analysis project Ga0224512, IMG submission 169103) | Sediment microbial communities from San Francisco Bay, California, United States - SF_May12_sed_USGS_13 | ecosystem: Environmental > Aquatic > Marine > Sediment | place: USA... | reverse complement strand
GGATTCCTCGTTGTCGACATTGAAAGCGGCCGCCACGAGCCTGCTTGTCGCTTTCGCCAAAAAACAGGTGGGCAAGTATCTGGAACTATAGGCACGGGCAATAGTTCCGAATTTCCGGTTACGACCCGATCCCGAAATTACATGCGACTGCCTTGCGCCCGGGTTCTACAGGTCCTGTTCGCCCCCGAAATCTTTCACTTCCGGAAACACCTCGTGCAAGGCCTCGAAAAACACGTCGAGTTCCTCCTTGTGCGCGCCGTGCACGTCGACCAGCTGCAGCAGCCTGCGCATGAAGGTCATGCGCACCGCGGGATTGTGCTTCAGGTAAAAATTTATCGTGTGAAGATCGCCGTGCACGTCAGCTGTCGATCCCCTGACCGCCTGGTACAGATGTTCGACCTGTGCGTCGTCGAGATCGAATTCCTGCTGCAGAATTCGGTCGAACTCGTGCCTTTTCCGGGCATCGACGTGCTGGTCCGCGCTGATGACGTGGTATAGCACCGAGGCCAGCGCCACGTGCAGGATTTCGTCGTCGCGGTGATCGAACAGTTTGCTCTCTTCTTCGAGGGACTCGAACCAGTTCTTCAGGGATTCAAACATATCGGGGATTCCATGTTGTTTGGGGTCGGTAACCGGCAATTCTGCCACCATCCAACTTTATGGCCAAGCCCGTATCGGGCAATTGATTTGCGTCAATACAGTCAAAAAACGCCGCTGCGCTTCAATGCCATGTATTCGTTGATCAGGGTCGAGTGCATGTGGGACGGCGGCGTATCGGCGACGATGATATGATCGCTGCGCAGCTGCGCATACATCGCGGCCTGTTGCTGCAGGTGGTGAGTAACGCCACAGTAATTAAGCGCGTCGTCGATAGACACCACCTCCGCGGCCAGCGTATCGGTAACAACCTGCTGGCGCATCGATGCAACCATCACCAGGTGATGCCGCGACAGCAGGCGCGCTGCGCTGGCGAGGTCTTCTCGGTCCTGCGGCTCCAGCGACGATATCAGCACCACCAGCGAGCGTCGCGGCTGCCGCGTCATCAGCTGTTGCGCGACATCGAGAAAGTCACTGGTCGCGTGCGTGCTATCGAGATCGTAGATCTGGTCCAGCAGGCGGCTGATCTGAAACCGCCCCTTGATCGGGGCCACCCAGCGCGACTGGCCCGCAAAGCTGAGCAGCCCGACGCTGTCTCCCTGGCGCAGCGCGACAAAGGCTGAAATCAGCAGCGCGTTGAGCGCGTGATCGAAATGGCTGATCTCGCCATCCCTGGCGCGCATGCGCCGACCGCAATCGAGCAGGAATACGACCTGCTGATCGCGTTCTTCCTGGTACTCGCGTGATATCGGTTTCTGAAAGCGCGCGGTTGCGCGCCAGTCGACCTGGCGCAACGAATCGCCGATACGAAAATCGCGTAATTGATGAAAATCGGTGCCCTCGCCGCGCCTTTGCCTGAGTTGCAGCCCCAGGTCGGCATAAAGCTGGTCGCTGCCGACGAAGGAGGACCGAAACAACGGTTTGTAGTTCGGATAAATCCTCGATTGCTGCGGCCCTCCGTAGTAATAATTCTTTTCCCATAGCTTCCAGCCGGAAGTTACCCGGCAGCAGATCTGGCCGAATTCGGCAAGCCCGCGTTGCAACGGCGTAATCGAGTAGCGCACCCGTGCCTGCGCGTCCGGTGCCAGCTCGAGCCTCGCCGGCAGGCCCTCGCAGTGCAGTCGGGCCGGCGCAAAGTCGGTAAGCCATAGCCGCAGCCGGCGCCGATCCCGATTAACCAGCCTGATTTCGACGCGCTGTTGCACCCCGAGCGCAAGATGCGGGTCGAGCAGACGCGTCGCTTCGAGCCGCGGTCGTCGCAGCGAGTAGCCGTCGAGTAGCGCGACCACCGCTAACAGCAGGAACCAGCTCCAGAACAGCAGCTTGATTTCGAACTCATGCGGCCATTCGAGCAGGGTCGCGATAGCGGCCAGCAAACCCAGCGACAACCAGATCAGGAGTAGCTGCAATAGCAGGCGGGACGGCTTCATGAGCGCGGCGCGTCGACCTTCTCCAGCAGGTTGCTGAGCACCGCGTCCACGCCAAGGCCGTCGATTTCGACCTCGGGCGCGAGAATAACGCGATGGCGTAACACCGGCAGCACCATCGACTTGACGTCATCCGGGGTGATGAAGCCGACGCCATTCATCAGCGCCAGCGCCTTGGCGCAGCGCAACAGCGCGATACTGGCGCGCGGTCCGGCGCCGTGACGCAGCAGCGTGCTGCCGCGTGTCGCGCGCACCAGGTCGACCGCGTACTGCGCGACCCTGTCGTCGACCTCGATCGCGGCGCATTGTCGCTGGGCGGCCTCGACGTCGAGCATTTGGTGCGTATCGTCCGCTTCGCCGCCGAAGGATTGCAGCGCGTAACGCGTCGCGATCAATACCTCGTCCTGCGCCTGCGGGTAGTCGATATTGATCTTGATGATGAAGCGATCGAGCTCCGCCTCGGGCAAAGCATAGGTGCCTTCCTGTTCGATCGGGTTCTGCGTCGCCAGCACCATGAAAGGCTTGCCGACCTCCATCGATTTGCCGTCCAGCGTTACCTGGTGTTCCTGCATGACTTCGAGCAGCGCTGCCTGGGTTTTGGCCGGCGCGCGGTTGATTTCGTCGGCGAGCAGCAGGTTGGTAAAAACCGGCCCGTGCTTGAGTACGAACTTGCTTTGCGACATATCGAACATGACGTGTCCGGTAACGTCACCCGGCATCAGGTCGGGGGTAAACTGGATGCGCTTGAACTTGCCGCCGATGCCGGCCGCCAGAGCCTGCACCAGCAGGGTTTTACCGAGGCCCGGTACGCCCTCGATCAGGACGTGCCCCCCGGCAAGCAGCGCGATCAATACCTGGTCGACGACTGCCGACTGCCCTACCAGGCGGCTGTTGATATGGTCCCGCAGGGCGCCCAGGGCCGCGGAAGTGCTGCTGGTTGAATCATTCATAGTGATTGCTCGATATGTTTTAGGAGTCTTACCGCTTGTACAAATGTGGCTTCGCTGAAATTGTCTTCGCGAAACGCACGCACCACCGCGCCCGGGTTTAGATCGCAGCGTTGCGCCATTAATTCGTATTGCCCCGCCTCGTCTGCGCGCGAAAATTCTGCCAGCGTCATGCTCGCGCGGCGCAATACCTGCTGGCGCAGCGGCGTGATCAGGTAAACGCCGTGGCGACGATGCCACAGGTAATGCGAGACCGACGAAAAATACTCACCCAGCGCGCGCATGCCGGACTGGTCTCGCGGCAGCAGGCGCCCGAATCGATAGCCCGCGTGCCACACCCAGACCAGAATCAACAATCCCGCGGCGATTAACAACTCGGTCGCATTGCGCCTTATCAAGACCCAGATCGAATCGCGTACCACCGACCTCAGGATCGCGAAATTTCCTTCCGCGGCGCTCAACAGCCACAGCAGGTACGCATGATCGTGCTGATCGATCTGGTACGAGGTCCATACCTGCGGATCCGAAACAATGGTCAACAGGCCGCTGCCGACCTCGAACTGCATCATGTGCACCCCGTAATCGGAATTCGACCAGCTGAATGGCCGATAGCCGTCTGCATCGTATTCCGAGTCGTTAATATAGGGATGCTGCAGTATCTTGTCGTTATCGAAGCCAACCTCGAGCACGCCGATCTCGTCGCCGAAGCTGATCCGGGTCAGCGAGATCTCGTCGGCGCCAAAACCACGGGCGATTTCTTCTCTTGATTTGCCTTCCTCGATCTGGCGGTTATATTCACGCATGGTTTCGCTGAGTGACCTGTCCTCGCTTTCCTGGTCGGTATCGAATTCGCGCCAGTCGACGTCCACCTCGAATGTCTTCAGCAACAGGTCTTCGTCATGGGCTACCGAGTTCGCGGCATAAATGACGTTGCCACCCAGGTCCAGCCAGTCGATGACCTGTTCCAGCTGGCGCGGCGCCTGCACCTGGTTGGCGTCGCTGAAGAACAGCGTGCCGATCGAACCAAGCTCGTCGAGCCGGGAGAGGTTGTCAACATCGGTGACTTCGATGCCGCTGCGGGCCATGAATTGCTGGGCCGCGAGATAGGAGTTGCGCAGGGCTTCCGTGCTCCAGCCCGACTGCTGGGTTTCGTCGTAGAATTCGATACTGGCGTAAACGACCCAGCCCAGCACCGCGATCAGGATCAGCCCGAGCAGCGGCCTTACCGGGACCCTATTCCGCTTCACGGGATAGTTCCGTTTTCCAGCCGTCGCAGAGGCTACGAACCATCTCCGCGGCGGGTAACTGATGCCCGTAAGCCAGCCGGCGCCAGACGCTGGTGAGCTGCCAGAAATAATCGCTTAGCGAATCGATGCCACGCGCCCGCACCAGCGCGGCGCATTCCGCCTCGGTGTGGCTGGCGCGAAACGCGAGTTCGTATTTATCGATCAGGCGCGACAGTGACGCCCGGTAAAGCAGGCTCAGGGCTTCGCGGTATCCGCCCTCGGCCCACAGCCGCATGACCTCGGCCGGCACGTCCGGCGGCAGGCTTTGCGGGGTCACGTCGAGCCCGAACAAAACCTCGGGAGCGGCTTGCCTGGCGGGTGCGGGGCCCAGCCGCGACAACGGACCGCGGAATCGATACAACAGGTAGACCAGCAGCCCGACGAACAGCGCCACCAGCATGATCTTGAGCCAGGTCGCGAAACCGGTAAAGTCGGTCGACCAGTCGACGTTTGCTTCCCACCATTCCAGGAACTCGATGAGCCATTCGGGGAAGGTATCCTCATCGACTTCTTCGCTCCAGTCCTTGAAACGCCATTTCCGCACCGTTCTTTGCTGGCCGAAATCCTCGCCGTCGAGTACCTCGCCGATCAGAACGGTGGCGCTTTCGCGATCGTGATCGGCCGCGGCGTCGGCGGCGCCCGGCGTCGCCAGCGCGATAGAAATGCCGAGCAGCAGCGCTGCAACCAGGCCCGCGGGAGAGGTATCCTGTTGCCGTTTGCGTTCCGCCAGGCTGCGGAAACTGATTTCGATATCCCAGGCCTCGAGTTCGATCCTGCGATTCAGGTAAAGCGCAAATCCGGCCATGCTGTGAAACGGCATCACCAGCGTGATCGCTGCTATTCCGGCAAGCGCGTAAATCCATTCGCCGAGCAGCGTCAGGTCGTTGAACCTGTCATAGATGCGCAGGTCGAGTGTGTCCGGCGTGAAAAAATCGAGCATGACGATAATACCGAAACATACCAGCAGCTCGAAGCAAAAGCAGACGAACTGGTTGGCCAGCGCGACGTCGCTGTACTTGCCGTGCAATATGCGCAAACGCTGGCGGCGCAGCCCTCCCTTCAGTTCTTCGAGCACGGTTACCGGGTTATCGAAGGCGCGCTGCACCGAAAAACGCCGCCACAGCAGCCACGGCAGGATATCCTTGAGCGGCAGGGACTTCATGCTGGACCAGACGCCCGACTCCTCGTCGAACAGCCTGCGGCTGGCGATAAACAGCGGCAATCGTTCCCAGAAGGGCTTCAGCCACCATACGATCGCCAGCGCCCACAGGGGCGACCCGGAAAAAACCACGAGCAGCGCCAGCGCGAGCGGCAGCAACGACAACAGGCTGGCCAGGTAAAGTGGCCGCCACCATGCGCGCGCCATCAGAAATCCCAGGTCCAGCGCCTGCCACCCGGAGCGAATGGTGGCGTTGATCTGCAGTTTATCGAGATTCATGGCGGCGTCCCGAAAACGAGTAAAGCAGCACCAGGGACCATAACAGGGCGCCGACGCCATACTTGGCTTCGACCGGCAGGCTGGCGCTGGACGACCAGAAGGCTTCCAGGAACGCGGCGATGATCAACATCAGCACGATACCGTAGATCATCGGCACGACATCGCGGCCCGCGGCGCGCAACGCGTCGAGCCGGGTAAACTGCCCCGGGTTGATCAGCGCGTAACCGAGCCTGAGCCCGGCGGCGCCGCTGAACACGATCGCGGTCAGCTCGAAAGAACCATGCCCGACCACGAAGGGATAAAACGTGTCGACGTAATCGAGTCGGGTCAGGTGACCGGCAATGGTGCCGATGAACATGCCGTTGAAAAACAAAACCAGCAGGGTTCCGATGCCGAGCAGCATGCCGCCGGCGAAGCAACGAAACGCGACGCTGATATTGTTCTTGATATAGAAACCGAACATGAAGATATCGGTATCGGCCTCGCGTTCGCGGCCCAGCTTGCGCGCGGCCGGGTCGTACATGCGCTCGACGTCGCGCACCTGCGACGCATCGAGAACGCTGTAAACGGCTTCCTCGTCGAGATAAGTCCAGCCGCCGGCGATCAGCCCAGGCAGCGCGAACACCGCCAGCGCGAGCAGGATGTAGTAGCGATGCCGGTATATTGCCAGCGGGAAATCGCGTTTGAAGAAGGCAAAAAGGTTGAGGCGTGATTCGGATCGATAGCGGTAGAGTTCGCGGTATAACGCAAGCACGAGGCTGTTCAGGCGGTCCACCAGCGCGGCATCGTAAAGCCGCTCCTTGGCGATCGCAAGGTGCTGGCACAGCAGCAGGTAATGCTGGGCGAGAATCTTGCTGTTATCCCCTTGCGCGGGCTGCGCCAGCGCTTCCTCGATTTGCTGCCAGACGGGTTGATGCAGTTCCTCGAAGCGGTGCTGTTTCATCGCAGCCCCAGAAACCAGGCGCCGATTCGATGCAGCTGCTGTACCCCGTTAACGCCCCGGTCGTGGGTAATCCCTTCGAGAATGCTCGCCAGCTCCTGCTGGCGGGGCTCCGAGAGTTGCTTGCTGCGCTGCAGGTATTCGATGATCGAGATTTGCTCCGTGCGCAGCAGCGACGTCGGCGGCGCGAGCGGCACTATGTCCCCGACCGGGGAGGGTTTTCCCGCTTCCCTGACGCTGATCACCAGGGTTCCGGCGGCAAGGTCGCCGAGCCGTTGGAAGCGGCGATTCGTCATCATCGTGACCAGTCCCGCAAGATACAGCAGCGGCAGGAAATCGACCGTGCGCAGCAGGTTGCGCACCATCGACGAACCCAGCGTGACCGGGGTCAGGTCATCGTTGATCACCGAGATGCCGAGCACTTTCTTGCCCGGCGTCTGGCCGCGTGCAAACACTTCGAATAGCACCGGGTACAGCCATTCGATGACGAACAGGAAGATCAGGAAGAAACCGCCACCGAGTCCGAACGAACCGAACGGAATCGCCACGAGAGACAGCACGAACAGAATAATCCCGCGAATGCATAAATCGATGGCAAACGCAAAGCACCGCGGGATTGGCCCGACAACCTGGGCTTCGAGGTTGATGCCACCCGGGATCTCGACCCGATAACGTGTATCCAGCAATAAACCTGTCCTTAATCCGAGAGGGTATGGGCTTCGACGCCGTAAATTTTCTGATAAACCATCGCCATTGCCAGCACCGACCAGGGTATTGTCCAGATCCATCCGAGCCCGAGGGGTATCGCACCGAGCAGGTTGATCAGCGTAATCAGCAGCATGAGACCGAAAAACCGGAACCATACCCGGGTCAGGGTCTTGCGCGAGGTTTCCAGCGCCTGCCACGGACCCATTTTCTTTTCGACGATCAGCGGCATCGCGTACATGTAGGCGAACATCAGGTAGATACCGGGCAATACCAGCAACAGCAATCCTATCACAACGAAAATTGTCTGGATCAGGTAGGCGACAAACAGGCTGCCGATGACGTCGAAATGCCTGAATATCTCGCCCGCCGAAACCGATTTCTGGTTGGCGTGCCGCAGCGCCATGATCATGATCGCGAATCCCATCGGCAACGCCACGATGGTGATTGCAATCTGGAACACGAAACCGAGGATTTCGATTACGCTCTGGTCGGCGCCGCTTTGCGCGAGCACGAAGGTTAACGCGCCGAACGCGATCGCGACGCCGAGGAAGACGAGGAAGTAAAGCGCCAGCGCGATATGGCACTTGAGCTTGAAGCCCTTGAGTCCGCGCCAGGCCTCGCCCAGCGTTTCCAGCATGTTGACCTGGAAATTGCCGGCAACCGCGTCGTCGATATTACCGCCGGCTCGATCCGCCTCGATACCCTGCGCAAGATCGGCCTCGGGAGTAGCATAGATATCAGCCATGATTGACCCCGTTTGTTGTTCTACTTTAGATGCTATCCGAGTATAGCAGGATAAAAACGCTACGCCGCCCGTCCCCACGACCCGGTACGTTTGCCCGGATTGCACAAAATACCTGCGCAGCCGGGAACCCGGGCGTAGCTGATTCGTGCAGCATCCGGATTCGTTTCGGCCATGATCCTGTCGCACAAAAAAGACTGGCGAATCGGTCGCGGCATCCCCGGGATAAACCCGTTAATGGCGTTAATCGTCAGGCTCAAGCGGCAGGCAGCGCTTTGCCCTGCCCGCCGCAACCGCGTCATCGAAGCGCCCATCGTCCAGGTTTTATAAGTTTAAACGCAGCGGCAATTTAATTGAGTTGTGATTGGTTTTTATTAGGGATAATCGAGCGGTCGCTTGCACGATATCGCCCAGGCAAATCGATTCACCTGATCAATAAATTCAACCCATTGGATAGTGGAACAGGGAATATGAGTGGATCGCCGGTCACGCCTGGCTGAATGCCCCGACATGGCCAAAGCCAAACGCCATCGGCGCCGCCGCAACCAAAAGCGCGCCATTGCCGACACAACCGACGTGCTGGCCTGCCTGACGCGGCGCATTCCGCCCTGCGAACTGCTCGACGAGACGGCGCTGGTCGAGCTCGAGAATCATGCCGAGTGGCTGCTGCCCGAGATCAGCATCGAAATTCGCGACGACCCGGTAGCGCTGGAACTGTTTCGCGAGGCGGGCGTCGGCACCAATTTCCTCGGCGTCGATCATACCCTGCGCCATTACAAAACCGCCAATTATCGTGCCAGTTTATGCGACGCGAGTTCGTTCGAGCAATGGAGCGAGACCGGCGGCAAGGACATGCAGCGACGGGCGTTCGAGCGCTGGCAACGGCTGCTTGCCGAATACCAGGCGCCCCCGATAGACCCTGCTATCGACGAGGCCTTGCTGGAATTTATCGCCAGCAAAAAGGCATCGATGGACGACGCCTGGTATTAATGATCGTCATCGCCTAGCAAATGCTCGATTCCGTGACCGGTTTGCAGTGCGTCCTCGATAGATTCGGCGCGCACCATGAACTCGTAACCGCTGCCGTCCAGCAGCCTGCCCGGGGATAATAATACTGCACCATGCTGGCGCAAACCGCTGCGGTATAGCAATGGCTCGAGGGCCTGCAGCACCGGCGCGAATGCGCGCGGTGCGTGCCGCTGATGCGCCTGTTCGAAAATTACCAACGGTGTCGAGCCGCCCCGCTCCCGGTCGAGGCGACGATTCAGACTGAGCGGTAACGATACTCCGCCCCAGCGACCGTTGCATTCCACCCAGCGCAATTGCCCGTCCTCGTCCCCGACATCGACCATAATTGCGTCGAGGCTGCAACGACCGAAGTAGCCCAGGTATTGTAGTACCTTGCCAATCTCGAAAGCCTGTTGCGCGATCCGGTATTGCCAGTCGTCGTCGAGCCGGCTCGGCCGCGCGCCGTCGAATTCACGCACCAGCCCGCTGCTGTGCTGGTCGAATATCGCCTCCACCAGAGGTTCGTCTCCCCGCGCCGGCCCCGGAATCCACATCTGCACCGATGGGCTGCAGGTCACCGCTTGTTCCCAGCCCACGACCTGCAGCGGGAAGCTGCCATCCCAGCCCAGCTCCACGAGACGCAACTGGAGTCGCTCGTGCAGTGCCTGCCAGGACTGATCGCGCAGTTCGACGCTATCGAGCACCAGGTTGCCCGCCGAGCTGGCGCTTCCCGGTAACCTGACTGCAATACTGGCGTGGGCCGAGGCCAGATCCACGGCAAGGCGGCACAGGCCACTGTAATTATCGGCTTCGCGCGTTGCCGGGATCGCCGCCTGCCCGCACACCGATCCGGCCAGCCGCGCAAACCAGATCTTGTCGTTGACGCGTCGGGTCAACTCGGGCGGCGGCGCGATTACCCGCAGCGGGGCATCGCAGTTGGCGGCGATTGCGCCCGCCAGTTCCCATACCGACCAGGTTCCCATGTAGGGCAGGATGTTAAGCCCATCGCAGGACTCGGCGCGGTCCACGACGACCTCGAGAAACTCGGCATCCAGACGGCAGCGCGCTGCCAGTGAATCGTCGGGGCCGGCCGCTTGCGGAGTCAGCAGCGTCGGGCAGCCAAGACCGAGCCAGTCACGGCAATAGGTTTCGAAGGCATCGCTGCGGTCGCCAATTGCAACCAGGTCGCCGTCCCCGGCGAGCAGCAGCGCACGATAGGAGTAGGCTTCGTCACCGCTGTGCTCGAACAGCCGGATTCCGCTATGGTCTTCGATCACGAGGCTCGGGGCGTCAAGGATTTCTCCGTGCAAGCCCTCGACAAAGGGACTGCGTACCGACAGGGCCGGCTCGTTATCTTCGATCGACCGGGCAATACGCCGTAGCGCGTCGTCCCGTGTCCTGCCGATCTCGAGCGACCAGTCGCTTCGGTCGGGTAGTAGCAAGGCGTCGCGCGTGGTCACGAAATCCGGGCCGCGATCAGCAGGCAGGTTTGCATCGCGGCACGATCAGCGCGTCGACAATGGTGCATCCATGCCGGTTGACGATTACCGGATTCATATCGATTTCGGTGATGGCATCGCCGAACGCAAGCACCAGCCCGGAAAACCTTACCACCAGCTCGATCAGCGCCGCGCGGTCCACCGGCGGTCGCCCGCGTACCCCCGCCAGTAGTCGCGCAAGCCTGGTGCGATCGATCATCTGGCCGGCCTCACGGCTGTCGACCGGCGCCATTCGGAACGAACGCTCGGCCAGCAGCTCGACGAATATCCCGCCGCAGGCGACGATTACCATCGGCCCGTACTGCGGATCGTATTTCATGCCCAGCGCAACCTCGACGCCCGGCTCGATCAACGGCATGATCACGACGCGCGCGCCGAGCCGCGCGCGTAAATCCGCGTACGCGGTTTGCAACTGTTCGCGGGTTTCGATGCCGATCCGAACCCCGTTGCGATCGGATTTATGCGTGATGCCCGGCTCCGCGGTCTTCATGACCAGCGGGTAGCCGACGAGTTTCGCCGCGTCGAGAGCCTGTTCGAGCTCGTCGGCAATAGCGAATGCCACCGTCGGCAAACCAAAATCGGCCAACAGGCTGAGCGACGTGGTTTCATCGAGGGCCGGCATCGAATCGATCCGCTGCGTCCAGCGGTTAACGTCATCCCGATCGAATTCCACCCGATCGCTGCTTACCTGCTCCAGCGGCTGAAAATCGATCAGGTTGCGCAGCGCGCGCAGGCACAGGTCGATACCGTTGATGACCGGAATACCCTGCCAGGTAAACTCGGCGGCGGTCTGCTGCAGCGACGCGTAACTGCAACTGTTGACCAGCACCAGCGGTTTATCGTTATACGTGGCCAATTGCCGCGCGACGTCGAACAGTTCCGGGTAATGCGAGAAGCCATCGCGAAATTCGAATTCGAAACTGAGCAGGCCGGTGTCGGCATCGTCGAGCAGCGCCTTGCCGCATTCGAGGTAGGTGCGTTCGGTGTTCCTGCCGAGCGCACCCATGCCGTCCATCGGGTTTATCGCTTCCAGCCCGGTTTCGAGGTGTTGCCGCAGCACGCTCGTGGTCTGCGTCGAAATCTGCGCAAAGCGGACGCCGTGATCCTCGGCGAGATCGATCATCTGTTCGCGCATGCCGCCCGAATCCAGCATGCTCGCAAGCGCGCCGCCAGCGACACGAAATCCAGCCGCGAACAGCATCGCGGTGACGATCATTTCGTCTGCGTCACGGCACAGTATGGCGCCATGCCGCTCGCAAAATGCGACGAACGCATGGTGATCGCCGACAATGGCGCCCGAGTGGCTCATCGCCAGCTGTGCGGACTTCTCGGTACGCCCCACCCGCGTAATCACCACTGGTATCGATTTATCATGCGCCTTTTGCAACGCCGCGAGGAACGCCGGCACGTCGCGCACGGTTTCGAGAAATATCGCGATCACGCGCGTGGATTCCCGCTCCAGCAGGTAATCCATGTAGTCGGCCACAGTGGCGTTGATTTCCTGGCCGCTCGCGATGACGTGGTTGAAGCAGAAGCGCGCGTCGTTGTTGGCGAGGTAAGTCATCGCCGAACCCGAGTGCAGGATCAGTCCGATATGGCCTCTCGGCCTGCCGGCGGGCGGATAATCGAAACTGATCATGACGTTGTCGTCGTAGTTGTAGAAGCCCATCGAATTGCCCCCGCAGACCGGGATACCGGCAGCGGCGGCCTGCTCTCTGAGGCGGTCGGTCAGTTTCGGCCCGGTTTCGTTTTCGATGTAGTTCGACGCGTAAATCACGATGCCGCCGACGCCGAGCGCCAGCGCCCGCGCGAAACTCCGTTCCAGCGCCAGGCCGCTGATCGCGTAGACCACCAGATCCGGCACCAGCGGCAAATCGGTCAGCGTCGCATAGCAGCGCTCGCCGTGGAGCTCGGCGTACTTCGGGTTCACCGGGAATATCTTGCCGGCGTAACTACTGTGCAAGAGCTGGCGATGGGTGGTTGCGGCGAGACTGCCGGGTCGCTCCGAGGCGCCGACGATGGCGATCGATTGCGGGGACAACATGCGGGTTAACCAGTGCGCCATTAGGAAAAAGGGAATCAGTGATTGCGCCTCGATTTTGACATATATTGGCGCTATTCACATACAGGAATCGGGTGACGATATGAACCAGGAAGTGCGCGTGGCGAGCCACGATCAAGTTGTTGAAATCACGATCGACCGGCCGCCGGCGAACGCGATCAATCCGGGCGTATCGAACGCCATTTACGAGGCACTGACGATGCTGCAGGACGACGACGATCTGCGCGTCGGCATCATCACCGGCGGCGGCAACCGTATTTTCAGCGCCGGCTGGGATCTCAAGGAAATCGCCGCAATCGACAGCAACGAGGCAGCGGTCAACAGCGCGTTTCAGTGCCCTGGCGGATTTGCCGGCATCAGCGAATTCTGGGGCCTCAGGAAACCGGTTATCGCGGCGATCAACGGTATCGCGGTCGGCGGCGGTTTCGAAATCGCGCTGTCCTGCGATCTGATCGTTGCCGCCGACCATGTCGAGTTTTTCCTGCCCGAGATGCAGCGCGGTTTCCTGCCCGACGTCGGCGCGGTGCAAATCCTGCCGCGACGCGTGCCCTACAACGTCGCGATGGATTTACTCTACACCGGGCGTCGCATGGGTGCAGCCGAGGCCCGGCGTTGGGGACTGGTCAGCCGGGTTTGCGCCGCCGACGCGTTGATGGATACGGCGCGAGCGCTGGCGCGCGATATCGCAAGGGGTGCGCCGCTGGCGTTGCAGGCGCTGAAAGAGGTGGTGCCGGCGATTTACAACCTGCCGCTGCCGGACGCCTTCGCCGCTACCAAGCCCGGCAACGATGCGCTGCCGATCTACCAGCAGATGCTGATGTCGGAAGATTTCATGGAGGGTCCGCGCGCGTTTGCGGAAAAGCGCGATCCGGTCTGGAAAGGAAAGTAGAGCGTCGGCGATATCCCGACGGCCCGGGCTGACCTGCAGCACGTTTTGAGCGCGCGCGCAGCGACTCGCGGACACCCGATCAGGCGATCTCGAACAGGCCCGCCGCGCCCATGCCGCCGCCTACGCACATCGACACCACGACGTACTTCGCGCCGCGGCGGCGACCCTCGATCAGGATATGCCCGGTGAGACGCGCCCCGGTCATGCCATAGGGGTGACCGATCGAGATCGAACCACCGTGCACGTTGAATTTGTCGTTGTCGATACCGAGGTAATCCCGACAATAAAGCGTCTGGCAGGCGAAGGCCTCGTTGATTTCCCACAGATCGATGTCGTCGATGCCGAGGCCGTGTTGTTGCAGCAGTTTCGGAATCGCGTAGATCGGGCCTATACCCATTTCCTCGGGCGCGTTGCCAGCGACCGCCATACCGCGGTAAATGCCTAACGGCTGCAGCCCGCGTTTTTGCGCGAGCGAGGCTTCCATAAGCACGCAGGCCGAGGCGCCGTCGGACAACTGGCTCGCGTTGCCGGCGGTGATCGTGCCACCCTCGATGACCGCATTGAGACCGGCCAGGCCCTCGAGCGTGGTTTGCGGACGGTTGCCCTCGTCCCGCGACAGGGTCGCGTCGCTATAGCTGATTTCCCCGGTCTCCCTGTCCTTGATCGCGCGCGTGGTCGCGATCGCCACGATTTCATCGTCGAATGCGCCGGCTTCCTGCCCGGCGGCGGTACGCATCTGCGATTGCAGCGCATACTCGTCCTGCGCTTCGCGCGTGATGCCGAACTTGTCGACGACGAATTCGGCCGTTTGCAGCATCGGCATGTACGCATGCTCGGCATGCACGACCACGTTGGCGTCGGCCTGCTCGGCCACCCATGGGAAGTACTGGTTTTGCACCGCCGAGATATTGTCCTGCCCACCGGCGACGACGATATCCATTCCGTCGACGATGATTTGCTTGGCGGCGGTCGCGATCGCCATCAATCCCGACGAACACTGCCGGTCGATGGTTTGCCCCGAGACCGTCACCGGCAATCCGGCGGCCAACCCCGACAACCGACCGATATTCATGCCGGCAGTGCCGGCCGTCAGCACCGCGCCGATAATGACATCGTCGACTTCTGCGCCGTCGACGCCGGCGCGCGCGACGGCATGGCGAATCGCATGCGCCGTCATCGTCGGCGATTTGATATTGTTGAGCGTGCCTTTGAAAGCAACCCCGATCGGGGTGCGCGCGGTTGCTACGATTACTGCGTCTTTCATGATAGCGGAAACTGCCGATGGTTCAGGATCGTGGCATTATACCCCAGGCGATGAAAAGGGAGCACGCATCTATATATCCATTGTTCTGTTTTTTCTTGCCGGATAATAAATACCTCCCCGTTTTCAATCCCGCGACCCCCTCCAGCAACTATCCGTCCAGCGCCCGCGACAGCTCGTCGATGATACCCTGGAACCGTTCATCGATTTCAATCCGGGCGTCGTAAATCGACTCGGTCTGGGCGACGCCGGCTGCGATAATATTCTTCAGCGTCGCTTGCTGGCGCTCGCTCAGGTTCATCCCGCCCAGGGACTTCTGCAATTCGACGCCCAGCGCGGAAACGATCTCGGCCAACCTCGTCTTTTGCCGGCCGTGCAACTCGTCGATCTTGCCGAGGTAGTCTCGCGTCGCGTCCAGCACCTGCGCGAACGCCTGCCGGCGTCTATCGAGCAGCGCCCGGGCGTGCATCGCATGGATGCGCGTGTCCATTGCTTCGATCAGTATCGACAGGTGTTCGCGAACGCGGTCTATTTTCTCGGCTGCTGCCGGCAGGTTTCGCACCAGCAGGGTGGCGTGATCGGAACTAACCGCGAGGCGCGTGCCGAACCGGACCACGCGGTCCTGACCGCGCAGGCTTTCGAGGATCTGGTATTCCATCGGCCGGTCGATGTCGTCGCTGAACCAGACCCGGTTTTGCGGCTGATCCAGAATTAGCAGGCTGCTGTCGAGTTCGAATTCACGCAGACAGTCGAACACGTCGCGGGCAAGCTCGTCGAGTGTATTGGCGGTCTGGCAGCGGTGCAGGAACCTGACGACCATGCCGAGTTCCCCGGTGGTGCCCAGGTTGTCCATCAGGGCCTCGGCGGCCCGGTCTGAAATCGTCTTGAGTTCGAGCCTGGCCCGCTGGCTCGCCAGCACGATTTCTATCTTCTTTTGCAGGATCTCCTCGCTGAAGGGCTTGGTGATGTAGTCGTCGCCACCGGCCTCGTAGCCCGCCATCAGCTCCTCCTTCGAGGCCAGCGCGGATACGAAAATAATCGGAATGTCGGCCGTTTCGGGATCCGACTTCAGTTCTTCGCAGGTCGCGAGGCCGTCCATGTCGGGCATGTTGACATCGAGCAGTATCAGATTGGGTTTTCGCATGGCGACCTGCTGCAGGCAGCCTGCACCCGAGGTCGCGGTAGCCAGCTCGTAATTTTCCTGCAACAGTTCTTCGAGGATCACCAGGTTGACTGGTTCGTCATCCACACAGAGTATCAAGCCCTTTTCACTCATCGGTTTCTTATGCAACGCCCGGAATTTGTCCCGTTATAGAGTATCTGACTGTTAATGAGTAGACAAAAAAGCTTTTTTACTCGATTGTCATAAGCTATCACGTGGACAAATTATTCTTCGCTTGTAAGTTCTCATTTTGTTCTCTATAGTAATTCGGTAACCGGGAATTATCGATGCAGCAAAACGAGCTATTCGCAAAAATAAAACTCCTGTCGACCTCGATGGGAGCGCCCCCGGGACTGACCGAACTGGGCCGGGTCGCGGCCGGAATCCCGCTCGAAGCGGTCGAGGAAAAGCAGCGCAGCGAGTTGCTCGAACTGCTGACGGCCCCGGGCCGATACGCGCTGCAGGTGGGTGACGACTCGATGTCCGAGGCCGGAATCCTGGCTGGGGATTTCGTCGTCGTGCAAAGCCAGCGCCAGGCCCGCGACGGCGACATCGTCGTGGCGCTGCTGGACAGCGAACTGGTGATCCTGAAACGAATCCGCTTCGCCCCGCAAAACCGGGTTCGGCTCCTCGCCGACGATCCCGCAGGCGAAGACCTGGTGGTCGACGATTCCCGTATCGTGATCCAGGGCAGGGTCGTGGGCCAGATGCGGCGTTACCGGTGAATAGCCGCCCCCGCGAGGGCTGGCCGCGCGTCATCCTGCTCGCGGACATGAACGCCTTCTTTGCTTCCGTCGAACAGGTCGATCATCCCGAGTGGCGCGCCAGGCCGATCGCGCTGACCAACGGCGACGTCGGCACCTGCATCATCACCTGTTCCTACGAGGCGCGCGCCTGCGGCGTCAGGACCGGCATGCATATCGCCGAGGCCAGGCGACTGTGCCCGGAGCTCATCAGGGTTTCCAGCCGGCCGCGGCGCTACGCCGAGGTGTCCTCCAATATCATGCGCGCGCTGTCACGCTTCACGCCCGACATCGAAGTCTTTTCGGTGGACGAGGCCTTCCTCGACGTCACCCGCTGCCAGCGACTCTGGGGCGGCCCGCGCGAGACGGCGCTGCGGGTAAAACAGGCGGTTTACGAAAGTTCGGGGGTGTTGTGCTCGGTTGGCGTCAGCGGCGACAAGACCACCGCCAAGTTTGCCGCGAAACAACGTAAACCGGACGGCCTGACCCTGATCCCGCCATCGCAGGCGCACGCGCGCCTCGCCGCTACCGCGCTGACCGAACTGTGTGGCGTCGGTTCGGGTATCGCCAACCTGCTCGCCGGTTACGGCGTGCATACCTGTGGAGACTTGCAGCGGCTGCCGATCAGCGTGCTCGGCAAGCGTTTCGGCAATCCCGGCCGGCGTATCTGGCTGATGGCCCAGGGGCTGGACCCGGAACCGGTCAAACCCGGCATCCCCGCGGCGCGCTCGCTCGGCCACGGCAAGGTGCTGCCGCCCAACACCCGCGATGCCGAAACGATTCGCGTGTACCTGATGCACATGGCCCACCGGCTCGCCGAGCGCTTACGCGGCAATCACCTGGTGGCGCAGCAGTACCTGTTCGGGCTGCGTCTCTACCGTGGCTGGCTCAGGACCACGCTGCGTTCGCTGTTGCCGAGCGACGACGAGGGCGTGATATATCGCCTGGGGCAACGCTGGATCAGCGAAAACTGGCGCGGCCAGGGAATCTGGCAAATCCGTATTGTCGCGCTGGATCCGAAACCGCCGATGCAGGATGACCTGTTCCAGCGCAAACATCCCGCGCGCGCACGCGCGCACCTGGCCATGGATCAGATCAACCGGCGTTACGGCTCGATGACGCTGGCCTCGGCCCGATTGCTGGGTCGTTCAAGCATGCCGGACGTCATTTCCCCGGCCTGGAAGCCGCAAGGCCATCGCAAGACCGTGTGACAGCGCGTGTCTTATTTCCCGGAACAATTAAACGTTTTCGGCTAGAATCTGTCGCATAGTTCTATACTTTCTATTTTATCGAGATACCCGATGCTGGATTCGACGGATCATTCGCTCGCGGGGATTCAGGCCGAGATAAATAAGGCCCTGCGCGCGATAGAAACCATTATCCTGGGCAAGTCCACCCAGATAAGCCTCGCGGTCTGCTGCCTGCTGGCGCGCGGCCACTGCCTGATCGAGGATCTGCCCGGCGTCGGCAAGACGACCCTGTCGCAGACCATCGCGCGCGCCTTCGCTCTCGATTTCAACCGCATCCAGTTCACCAGCGATTTACTGCCCGCCGATATTCTCGGGGTATCCATTTTCGACCCCGATAAACAGGTATTCCGGTTT
>Ga0224512_10002139_pt1 | contig 18327 bp, 13 predicted proteins | sample SF_May12_sed_USG_4_FD_169103 | JGI IMG/M metagenome (GOLD analysis project Ga0224512, IMG submission 169103) | Sediment microbial communities from San Francisco Bay, California, United States - SF_May12_sed_USGS_13 | ecosystem: Environmental > Aquatic > Marine > Sediment | place: USA... | reverse complement strand
TTCGGTGTGCTCATGGTGGTCGCCGTGGTGATCGGCCAGGTGACGCCACCCATGGCCATCGCTTTGTTCATCTCGGGGCGGATCGCCGAGGTGGATCAAATGGACGTGCTGCGCGCCAACACGCCCTTTCTCATCGGCATCGTGGTGTTTTTGCTCATCGCCATTGCGATTCCGGAAGTCGCCACCTGGCTCCCCTCGGTGATGCGCGACTGAAGCCGAGTGGCGGACTTACAGGCAAACATTCACAAGGAAACAAATGATGCTGTTCGTCGTCTATGTTCTCGACAAGCCCGGCACCGGCAAGCAGCGGCTGGCGCTCAAGCCCGCGCAGTACGAACACCTGGGCAAGGTGGAGAACCGCATGGTGACCGGCGGGCCGCTTCTCGCCGAGGACGGAGAGACCATGATCGGTAGCCTGCTCATCATCGACCTCCCCGACCGGGCGGCCGCCGAGTCGTGGCTCGCCGAAGCGCCTTTCACCCAGGGCGGCGTTTTCGGTGAGGCCACCATTTATCCCTACAAGCACAACTGGCCGCGGGCGGAAGGGAGCTAGAAATCCATCGCCGATTTCGCCGTCGGGTCAGAGTGATATAACCGAGCGCTCTCCTTGTGATGGGTGCCGGAGACGAGCAAATCCTGTAAGCGAAACGTTTGCCCCAAGCCACTTTAACAGCGCTTGCGGATGCGTATACTAGCGCTGCTTCAAGGCCCCGTCTGGGGACCCGCCTGACCCGGCCCGCTTGTCAACGGTCCCGTTTCCGACGACCTCCGGACGCCTGAAGCCAAGGGCAAGCGCCCGGCATTGGCTTTTCCCCGGAAGGAGGAGGTTACGTCAATGTTCACAAGTTCATACATCTACACCCCGTTTCGACTCATTCCGGGCGCCGCAATTTTCTGCCTGATCGCGCTTGGCGGCCTGGTTTCCTGTGGCGGGGGCGGGGGCGGCGGCGGAACGACACGTTCCGCGGTGACGTCGACGACCTTCGCAGGCCCGCGCCGACAGCGGTTGAGTTGATGCTTGTCCTTTGACGCGTACTACCCGGAAGGCTATGGGGTTCCGAGCAGGAAGTAGATGGTGCTCTCGCTCTGGTCGCCGAAAGCGTGACCCCAGGCAAGGTAGGCCGTGCCAAGGAACGTCTCCGCGCCCACGAACAGACTCGCTGCCGGGCGCATCTGCGTGTTATTGATCGGGTCGAGGGGGCCGCCCACGCGCACGCCCTCGAGTGAACCCCCGACGTAAACGCCGCGGCCGAGCGCCGTCGGCAGGCGCGCGAGCTCATAGGAGTAGACGGCGCGCACGAGCTCCACGTTCTCGCCGCTCAGCTGGTCTATCTGGTAGCCGGAGCCACGCAGGAAGCCGCCGAGCTGGAACGGATCGTAAGGCGGAAGCTCCCCTTCGAGGGTGTAGCCGAAGCCGCCGGCCAGCTGGATCGCATGGGGCCCGAAGCTCTTCGCCGCGAGGGCCAGCAGCTCGGTTTTGTTGTACTGGTCATCCGATCCCGAGTCCTTGACGGTACCGAAGGTGCGCAGCACGGCGAGCACGCCGTCGCGCGGGAAATTCGGGTTGTCGATCTGGTCGAACACGACGCGTGCCGTATAACCAACCTGCTGAATGTCGAAATCCGGCACGCCCGTCGTCAGCCCGAAATCCTCCTTTGCTTTGAGCGCACCGGCGAAGGCGCCGATCCGCGCTTCGCCGAACTTGTTCTGTAATCCAACATCGAGATAAGCGCGCACGTAGCTGACTTCGTATTCGCCGATTCTGCTCTCGTCCAGGAAGAAGACGACGGGCGCATTCTGCAGCTCGATGCGCGGCGCGACGAAGGCGCCGCTGCGCAACGCGAGGGGCTGGTAGAACTCGCTGCGGAAGAACTTGGTGTAACCCAATTGCAGTTCGTTGCGCCATTCGGCGCCAAGCGAGTTGAGCCAGGTCTTGCGGTGGCTGACCAGCGTGTTGAACCGCACCTGCTCCGTGTCGGTCGCGAGACCCAGGCCGAACCTCACATAATTGGGTCCCCAGGATTTCTCGACGCCCTCGATTAGCACGCTGCGGCGTCCTTCGCCGTCAACCATCGAATAATTAATACTCTCGAAATCACCGCGCCCGTAAATCTGTACCAGGCGATCGTTTAAGTTTTCCAGGGAAAAGTCCGTTTCCTCCTTGGGTCGAAGGCCGATTCCCGGAACTTCTTCCAGCTCATCTTCAATCACTTTCGGGTTAACCCAGCCGCCGCCCGTGGCGACCCGCGCGCCAGTGACCTTCGGTGCTGGCACGAGCTTCGCCAGAGCCGCCTCACGCCACGCCCGGTAGTCGTCCTCGGAAACGGAAAGTCGGGCGAGCGCTTCACGCTTGTCGCGGGCGGCGGCCTCACCGATCGGGATCGTCGCGAGCGCACCCTTGAAGTCGCCCGCGCTGAAGTTCCCGAGTTTGGGCTCGATCAAGATGTCACCGGCGCGCAGCTCGCCGAGCGACCGACGCACGTTCTGCTCGGTCAGCAGATTGATCGACTGCAGGGCGACGCCCACCACGGAATTCAACTCGGAGCGAGGCAGGAGCGGCGAGCCGAGGTTGACCGCGATCACGACATCTGCGCAGGCATCGCGCGCGATGTCCACCGGCAGATTTCGCACGAGCCCCCCGTCCACCAACAGCATCCCGTCGTCTTCCATGGGCGAGATGAGCCCGGGCACGGACATGCTTGCGCGCAGGACCTTGGCGAGATCACCGCGCCGGAACACTCTCATGTCGCCGGTCTCCAGATTGGTCGCCACCGCCCGGTACGGGATCGGCAACCTGTCGAAATCCTGGTCCGCGTAGTTGCCCGCGCCATCCGTCAATTCGCGTAGCAGGAACTCGAATTTGTAACCGGAGGTCGTGCCCGCCGGTAGCAGAAGCTTCCAGTCGCGCAATCCGAGCTCGAAACGGAAGAGCGGCGAGAAGTCGGCGCGCTTAGCGTGGAAGGGCTTCTCGATGCGCGGCGGATCGTCGGCGAAGATCTCGTCCCAATCTACCTTGCTGATGCGCTCGATGATCTTCTCGAGCGGTCGGCCGGTCGCGTAGACGCCGCCCACGAGCGCGCCCATGCTGGTTCCTGCGATGCAGTCCACCGGCACCCTCATTTCTTGCAGCACCTTCAGCACGCCGAGGTGCGCGATGCCGCGCGCGCCGCCGCCCGAGAGAACGAGGCCGACGCGCGGACGCTCCTTCTGGGCTGCCGCGAGCGTCGGGGTGATCGCCCCGGCGAGGATGAGCAGAGCGGCCAGAAAAAGCCGCAGAAAGAAGTGTGTCCGGAAGGCGAACATGGGCGCTCCAATCGCGGCGAACGGTTGCCCGCGAGTGAACCTCACGCGCTTCGACGGGGTATTCGCGCCCAACAGCAGTTTGCGAGCACAGGTGACGCCGGGCCGCGGCCCGCGGTACTGTTGTTGGGACACGGTCAAGACAGCATCGGAGCGACATGCCGCCATAAGGCTTAAGCCCAGCGTCTGAAACGTGTATTCCGGATCGACATAGAGACCTGCCGGCACTATTGCGGGAGCGTGAAGGTCATTGCCGGTATTCAAGACCCAGTGGTCATCAAACGAATCCTCGAGCATTCGGACCGACGCGCCGGGAAAGGTGGGTGAGGATCTCGCTGCTCGCTCATGCCGAGATACCGGGGATGATGCCATCTGACCATAGCGCCTGGGCTCAGCGTATATTCAAGCTGCTCTGCAATAGTTGGCGACGCCACTTCAATTTCGCATAAATGGCTTTGGGGAGGACCCGTCAGGCTTCAGGGCCAATCACCGGAGGGAAACTCTGACACAAAGAGATCACCATCGCTACACCACCACGCACGATCTGCTCTGCTGATCCGAATCAAGACGTTGCCGGTCCGCCAGTGATTACTGAAATAGGTTCAAAGTATTAGATCATTCAAAAAGACCGCGCAACGGGGCGATCCATCCGACTTCTCAAAGTCGCCATCGTTTGCGAGACGGCGCAAAACTGCCTCGTGGCCGGCCCGTACAGGAGACGCTCCGATGACTGCAAAGACAGCGAAAATTCACCAGTGACGCCGTGCGCCAAGAGCGGCACTGGTCCTTAAGGGCTCACTCCTCGACCTTGGGGCCACCGCTCAGTATCTTGTGTGGCGAAACGTAACTTTGGGCACAGGCTTTAAATACTTCGACCTCAATGTCGAGGACGATCAGAACATCGGTTCGGACGAGTTCGATTTTAACTATATCGGTCCCGTGATCTTCCTCGGGGCCGCCTTCTGAACGACGGCTCTTAAAACAGATCGAATCCTCGGCAGAATCACCCAAGCTGACGCTGACTGCTGACACATCGCGATCGGCGGCATAACCCTCGCTATCGGAATCGTGCTCTGATATTTGCAGTGCCTCGTGGGTCGCTCAAGATTTGATCCACGTTCTGGAGAAATCTAGACCTACGGCTCTGCCGCGCCCACGGTGGCGTTAGAGGCATTCGAGCAGGACGAAGATTCAAGCGGGCGCAGGCCCGCGTTGACCGCGCCGCGAGCGCGTGCCGGATTTCGTTTACGGCGGTGATTGCTTCCCAGGGCCAGGTTTCGCCGTTTCGGCTCTCAACTTTTCTAATGCCGGTTGGCAGACATCCTGTCCCGCCCTCAGGCGGTCAAAAACCCCCTGGGCGAGAATAGACAGTCCGCCGGTCGCTACCGCCGCGCCGGTCGCCAATGCCGCTTCGGTGGGATTCAAACCGATGGCCGGTGAGTACAAGGTGCCGCCCAATCTGACGAAGGGATTGGTGATAGCGCTGGCGGATATCCCGAAACCCGTGCGCGGCCTGGTGCTCCACCTGAGATCGATTTTCTCGGTCTTCAGATCGACACGCCCGCTACCCAGCAACGTCAGCTTGTCGGTGCGCGCGGCGAAAGGATCCAGCGTGGCAACGCCACTAACGATCTTGACCCCGAAGACACCGCAGTCAACTGTCGTATACGTTTCGTTTTTACGAAAAGGATTGAGCGCGTTGAGAAGTTCCAGGGACAAATTGGTCGCGAGTAAATTCAACGCGGAATTATTGATGCGTCCGCTGCCCTGCACGATTCCGATATGGCCGTTGCCGCTGGCCGCTATCTGGTGAAGCGACGATCCGCGACCCTCGAACACGACGTCAATATCCAAGGGCGGTTGATTCGCCGGATCTTCGTCCTTTGCGCTCAGCAAACCTAGCCGCAGTTGTTCAGTAGTCCCTCTGATGGTGACGCTGTAGCCGTCGCTTTTCGGCTCAAGCGCCACTGTGGCCGACCCGCTGCCGCGTACTTTATCCCGCGCCGAGATCGGGTCGAGCTTCAGGCTCCCATCCTGAAGGCGCAGGCTGAGATCCACATTGGAAATCAGCGCCGCCACCGTCCTCACCTTTTACCCGGTAAAGCGGACATTCGCATTTATGTCGTTTAGGCCGCTCAGATCCAGCGGCGTGTCCGGGATCAGGTACTGCGGCTGCGCTGCCGCAGCGGACTCAGCTTTAGGATCCGGCGCCGCGGATTTTGCATCGGTGTTACTTTTCTCGCTGACCGATTCGCTCTGTTCTTCGGCCAGCAAAGCTGCAAGATCGAGATATCTAGACGAAAACCCGCCCTTGAGATCCGGCTTTTTGCGCAAGTCGAGATCCAACGGTCCGGACAGGTCACTTTCGCCGAGGCTCGCGGTGAAAGCTTCCAGCCGGAGTGCCTCGGGGCTTCCATCAAGGTGACCCGAGAGTTTGAAAGGTTCAATGGGCAAGGATCGATCCAGGCCGGCAAGCTGCGAAACGAGCCTAAGATTCGGTCCACTCGCGGTGAGGTTCAGGTTGGTGCCCACGAACCTCGGCGGCTCTCCCAGAAGCCCGGAAAATTCAAGCTGATTTTCGCCCACATTTGCCGAGGCTTCGTGGACGCGCAGACCTTTCTTGCCACGCTCGGTCCGCGCCGCAAACCGGAATGGCGCTGCCGGTGCGGTCAGGTTCGCAATCTCGGCGATCTCGGCAAAATTCGGCCCGCTCGCCAGGAGGGTGAACTCCGCGTCGGTCAACGTCGAGAACTCTGCGATCATTCCATCGATGCGCAAGGTGGCGTCGCCGAGCTTCGCGGTCGTGTCGCTGAGCTCGTAGCCCTTGTTGCTGACGCGGACGCGGCCCGAGGTGGAGAACGATCGCCGTGGCAGCTTCAGATCCTCGACGAACGGCGCAATCAGCGCGAGATCGGGTGCCGACGCATCGAAATTGAGCTCCGTGCCACTGAGCTTCGGTAGCCGGCCTACGGTGCCATCGAGCGAGATTTTTGCATTGCCCAGCCGCGCGGTGGTCTGGCGAAGCTCGTAGCCGGTCTCGGTGACCCGCAGCTGACCGGCGGTCGAGAACTTGGCCTTCGGAAGGTCCGTTCCCTCGAGGAACGGGGCAAGCAGCGCGAGGTCGGGCGCCGACGGCGCGGAAGGTTCCTGGGAAAACCCCGACTCCGGCAGCCACGGCAGCGTCAAGGTCCTGAACACCTATCAATATAATGGGCTACGCTGCCGGAAAACTTATTTTTCAAATTCTGCCGGCGGATTTCACGGAAGCAGGATTTATCCCCTATGCAAGGTTGCCGACGGCACCTGGAAAGTCGCAGGGTAACGTCAGCAAAGTTCAAATATCTTTGAGTCTCGTTTAGCGCTCGAACGAATAAGATCCATATTTAAAAAAATTCGAACGTCCCTATCCACCCCTTGGCTAATCTCGAGTCGTTTTCGTTACCGCTTAGCGCGCTTTTGATCGGCGCAAGCCGCGGCATCGGTCTCGGTCTTGTCCGGCACCTGATCGAGGACCCGAAGGTCGCGCTGTTGTTCGCTGCTTGCCGACACCCGGCCTCGGCCCCCGAACTCAGCAGGCTCGCTGATGCTAACGTACAACGGCTGCGCGTGGTCTCAATGGACGTGACCGACGAGCCGTCGGTTGCCGAGGCTGCGGCTGAGATCGCCAACGAAGCGCCGCGGCTCGATCTGCTTATCAACTGCGCCGGCGTGCTGCACGACAACGGCGCGCGTTTCTGACCGAGGCGCCCTTTTCCTGGCGTTCTCTTTTCGCCATAACGAATCCTGTCTCAGATTTGTTGGCGTCATGACGTTAGTTGGCTATTTACGCTTTGTAATGGCGCTTATTAATTCGCAAACCCTCTAACAGGTATACTGGGCCTTGGCTAATGGATCACAGCCATCCCTATCATGACCAGTCATTTTTTGAACGAGCTTCTCTCCTCCATCGCCCAGCGCAGCCGCCAACTGGTGAGCAAGGAGGCGCGCCGGGGTGGACCGAGGCGCCATCCAGGTAAGCTGGCCGACGCGCTGCTTTCCGGGCGAGGTGAGGCATCCGGGGTCGCCATCGCGCGGGATCTTTTGGCCGGGTTCGAGATGCTGGACCCCGCCGGCAAGACCCGCTTCTTCCGCGAGCTGATCCAGCGCTTCGGCCCCGACCGCGAGCGCCTAGAGCGGGCGATCGAAGCCTATCGCCGGACGCCGACGGACGCCGCCCTTGCCGAGCTGCACGACGCAGCGGAGCCGCGCCGCCAGGAACTCATCCGCCGACTGAACCTGGCCCCCGGTGGCACCGCCGGGCTCGTTTCCATGCGCACCGAGATTTTGTCCCGGCTCAGCGAGCACCCCGAGCTCAACGCGCTGGATCACGACTTCAACCACCTGCTCATATCCTGGTTCAATCGGGGCTTTCTCACGATGACCCGGATCGACTGGTCCACTCCGGCGGTCATTCTGGAAAAGATCATCCGCTACGAGGCGGTGCACCAGATCCGCGACTGGGACGATCTGCGCAGCCGAATCGACCCGTCCGATCGGCGCTGCTACACGTTCTTCCATCCTGCCCTGGTGGACGAGCCTTTAATCTTCGTCGAGGTGGCGCTCACGACGGACACGGCCGAGGCGATCGAACCGCTGCTTACCGAAAACCGAGCACCCATCGAGCCGGACGAGGCGACCACCGCGGTCTTCTACTCCATTTCGAACTGTCAGAAGGGATTGCGCGGCGTTTCCTTCGGCAACTTCCTGATCAAACAGGTGGTCGAGGATCTGTCCCGCGACTTCCCGAATCTGAAGACCTTCATCACTCTGTCGCCGGCTCCGGGATTTCGCCAATGGCTCAAAAGCGAGGTCGCCAACGGATCAACCGAACTCGGCGGGGCACCGAAGCGAGCGGAGTTGGAGATCCTCGACCAACCCGACTGGCCTGCCGATCCCAAGCAAGCGCAGGCCATGAAACGTATCTTGCTGCCGCTCGCCGCCCATTACTTCATGCGGGCGAAGACGGCTTCCGGTAAGCCAGTGGATTCTGTCGCCCGTTTCCACTTGGGCAACGGCGCGCGTCTCGAACGAATTAACTGGTTGGGTGACCGCTCCCCACACGGACTCGAACAGTCGGCGGGCATCATGGTGAATTACCTCTACCGGCTGAAGGACATCGAGCACAACCACGAAGCCTTCGTCAACGAAGGCACGGTGACGGCCTCGAAAGCCGTGACGGCCATATTGAACACTCTTCCCAAGAGGGTTGAAGCGTGAATGTCTGTTTGTAAAAAGCGACAAGGGAGGCGCCTATGTCTTAGTCACGAACGAAACAAGAATAAACGCATCTTTTCTCAAGTTTTTTCTTTCGGAGTCAAATGAGATGAATGGGTTATTTCGCGCTCTCAAGTCGGCTCCTCTAGTACCCCTCCTCTTTTTGCTTCCTCTCGCCAGCCATTCCAGCGACGGTGAACTGGATATCGCTGGCGACTACCCGGCCGTCGTTGGCTACTACGAATACTTCATCTATCTCGATCCGGAAACCGAGCCCGAGGTCGCCTACGCGGAGGAGTCTTGCTCCGGCGCGCTGATTTCTGAGAAGGTCATACTGACGGCGGCCCACTGCACGTCGTTTAATTACACCGAAGACATCGGCATCGACGGTTACTTCGATCTGGTATGGGTCACGATCGATCCCGTCGCAACCGCCAATGACTTCCGCTGCTTCCTGGTGGAGGAAAACGTTCCCTACATCGAGTTCATGACGGGAGAGATTGCCTGCGTCCCGGGGATGGTTTCCAACCCCGTCCCGACTTTTCACCCCGTTGCGGTGGCGGGCGTGAATAACGGTGTTCCGATCGCCCATGGTCTCACCCATCCCGATTTTCTGCGTACCGAATTACGAAGGGACGGCCGCGCCCAGCGGGTTGACAAGAACCTGCAGAACGCGCCGGACGTCGGGGTCCTGATTCTGCAGGAGCCAGTGACCGGCATTGTGCCACTTCCGATTCGAGAGGTCGGTGAGCTGGATGGGATTCCTCATCTCGTGGGCACACCAGTTATTAGCGCGGGATACGGGCTCAACTGGGCAAAGATTTCCGGGCAGAAACCAACCACGGGTTTAGGTCCCATGTCCGACCTCGGGGGTGGTAGCGGTCTCAGGCGCATAGCGAGACTGGGTCCGGTGCAGGCCGTGCATGCCAATTCGCTGCTGCCACGACAGAACGTGAACCAAGGTGACGACACGGTTTGCTTTGGCGACTCCGGTTCACCGCTGTTCCTGGAAATAGGCGGGCAGGTGGAACCTGTTATATCCGGCGTGCTCTCGGGTTGGACCAACTGGTGTCAGGGTTCCAAGGATCCTTATTACCGGATCGACCAGCAGTCAGCGCATGACTTCATCGATTGCATTGTGAGTAACCAGGACGACGTAAAGCAGGCGTGCCTTACCTGCTCGGCAGAACGCAATTTTGGACTTTGCGACGGCCTTTAGCCCTCTGACGTAATAAAAAGGAAAGGAGACGCACTTATTTTGAATGGACGGCGTCGTCAAAAATAATTGCGTCCCCTTTCTACCTTTTTACCGAGACTCGACTCAGGCCGTGAGCGTTGCTTTCACGCGCTCCGGCGTAAACGGCATGTGATACAGCCGCTTGCCCGTCAGCGCGTGGAAAGCGTTGGCCACTGCAGCGGCGATGAACGGATTGCCGATCTCGCCCAAGCCCGTGGGTTTGGTGTGGCTGTCGATGAACTCGACGTGGATCTCCTCAGGGGCCTCCGAGATCCTGAGCACCTCGTAGTCGTGGAAGTTGGATTGCTCCACCGCGCCGTTCTTCATGGTTGCGCGTTCCTTCAGCACGCTGGAGAGACCGTAGACGATCCCGCTCTCGATATTCCGTCGCGCCATCTCCGGTTGGACGATGATGCCGCCGTCGACCGCGACCCACACTTTGTGCACCCGGATTTTTCCCGTCTGCCGATCGATGGAAATCTCCACCACCCCGGCGCCGAGCGAGCCGGAGCGCTCGCTCACCGAGAGCCCGAGCGCTCTGCCTTCCGGCCGTGCGGCCTTCCAGTCACACATCCGCTCCACGCTATCGAATACTCGAGCCGCTTTCGCCGTCATCGGCATGCGTTCGCGCCGAAACGCCAACGGATCCAGCCCCTCGTTCTTCGCCATCTCGTCCACGAGACCTTCGATGGCAAACACGTTGAAGGGATGGGCCACCGCCCGCCAGTGCTTGAGGCGAATGCCGTGGGAGGTCCCCCGCTGCTCGATCTTCTGATTCGGGATGGGGTAGTACTTGTCGAGCTTGATGCCGGAGTAAATCAGCCCGCCGCCGTCGCCGATAACGCAGTGGCGCCAGCCCGCGACGCGGCCCTTGTCATCCAGCGCCGCCTCCAGGCACTGCAGCGCCTGCGGGCGAAACATGCCGTAAGCCAGATCCTCTTCCCGCGTCCAGATCATTTTCACCGGACGTTGGGTGGCGCGCGCAATCAGTGCGGCCTCGATGGTGTAGTCGTTGATGGAGCGCCGGCCGAAGCCGCCGCCGAGATACTGCTGATGGTGAATCACCTTCGCCGTATCCAGCCCCAGCGCCTGGGCGAGCCGCTGGCGGGATGATCCCGGCGCCTGGGTTCCTTCCCACACCTCCAGCGTGCCGTCGTTTGCGTTGAACCTGGCCACGGCGTTCAGCGGCTCCATCTGCGCGTGGTAGCCGTAGTCGCTGCGAAAGCTCGCCTTGTACACCTTCGCGGCATTGGCGAAGGCCGCCTCGACATCGCCTTTTCCGCCCACAGTCTCGGAGACTGCATTCGCGTCTCCGGCGATGGTCTCGTAGGAGGACATCAGCGCTGCGTCGGAATCGTAACCCTGCGCCAGGGCGCCTTCTGCCCAGACGACTTCGAGCGCCTTGCGGGCAGCGAGCACCTGCTCGAAGCTTTCCGCCACCACCGCGACGCCGTGCTCGAGCGGCACCACGTCGATGACGCCCTTCATGGATCGGATCTCGTCGTCGTTCCAGCGCTGGGGTCGTCCAAGCTGCACCGGGGAATGCACCGTGCTCGCGTAGACCATGCCGGGAAGCCGCACGTCGATAGAATACTGCGCGCTTCCGTTCACCTTTGCGGGAATGTCGCGACGTGGCACCGCCTTGCCGATCAGACGAAACTCGCTCTTTGGCTTGAGATCCGCCTTGGTCACTTCGGGCATTGTCGACGGTGTTTCCGCAAAGGCTGCGATCTCGCCGTAGCTCATGTGACGGCCACTGGCCTTGTGGACGACGACGCTCGGCTCGGTTGTAAGCTCCGCCGAATCGACGCCCCATTTCTCAGCCGCTGCATCGAGCAGCACCTTACGCACCTGGGCGCCCGCAATGCGCATCTGGTCGAAGTACATCATCACCGCGCGGCTGCCATAGATCCCCATGCTCTTGCGCCCGCCCCAGCTCACGTATCCGTAAACTTCGGGCTCGGCCGGGGCCATCTCCAGTGTCACTTTGTCCCAGTCGGCATCGAGTTCCTCGGCAAGCGCGATGGGCACGCCGGTCATGGATCCCTGGCCCATCTCGGCCGCGGGGGTGACGATGGTGATTTGATTATCGGGCATGATGCGCACCCAGGCGCCGATCTGGTTTTCCCGCGCCGCGGCGTGCGCCGGCGAGATTAGAACGAAGCCCTTGGGACCAAGCGCAACGGCAAAGGTGAGCCCGGCCGCGCCGCCGAGGAAGCTGCGTCGCGTCAACCGGGGCGTATTGGTTTCGATGGAAGCCATGACTTAACCCTCCCTCGACGCGCGCTGAATCGCCGCGATGATCCGGGTGTAGGTGCCGCAACGGCAGATGTTGCCGTTCATATGCGCGATGATCTGCTCGCGCGATGGGTTGGTGTTCTCCGCGAGCAGCGCTGCTGCCTGCATGATCTGGCCGGACTGGCAGTAGCCGCACTGCGGCACCTGCTCTACGATCCACGCTTTCTGCACCGGGTGGGAGGCGTCCGGCGACAGGCCCTCGATGGTGGTGACCGATGCGCCCTCGGCGGTCTTGAGCGGTGTCTGGCACGCGCGCACCGGACGACCGTTGAGGTGAATCGTGCACGCGCCGCACAGCCCCGCGCCGCAGCCGAACTTGGTGCCGGTGAGCCCCAGGTGCTCCCGGACGACCCACAGAAGCGGGGTGCTCGGCTCGGCCGTGACCGATACCGCTTCCCCGTTCACGCTGAATGAAATCATTGCTCCGAACTCCTCGCTTGCGTGGCCGGTGGTCCGGACGCGCAAGCCGTCGCTGGCCGCGGAACGCTTAGGGATCGTCTCGAATGTCCCGCGGCGGGTGAAGGTTCAATATGCCCGGCGGTCGCTGCCGATGTACTGACTGGGTACCAGTCAGTCGATAGTGTGGCGCGGCCGCAGGTAACAGCATGAGACAACGGCGACCGATTCTCAACTGCCCGATGGCATCGGCACTAGACAACAAAATCGCACTTATTTGTAAACTACAGAAGCGCAAAAGTGGGAAAAAAAGAAACACCGATTTATATGTCACGGGCGTAGTACAAGTAAATGCGTTTCTCTTGTTACACTTTTTACTTTTCAACGCGAGTCTGCCGACCGGTAGCGAATCGAGTAATACAGCACCGGGATCACGATAAGTGTGAGCCCGGTAGAGACTAAGATGCCAAAGATCAGAGATACGGCCAGTCCGCTGAAGATCGGATCATCCAGGATGAAAAAGGCACCCAGCATCGCCGCCAGGCCGGTGAGAATAATTGGCCTCGCGCGCGCTGCGGCGGCGCGAATCACTGTCTCGTCCAGGCTTCGTCCCCTGGCGAGATCTTTCTGAATGAAGTCGACGAGCAATATCGAGTTGCGCACGATGATCCCGGCAAGCGCGATCATCCCGATCATGGAGGTGGCGGTAAACTGTACACCCAACAGCGCATGGCCGGGCATCACCCCGAGTAAGGTCAATGGGATGGGCGCCATGATGACGAGCGGGACCAGATACGACCGGAACTGCGCCACCACCAACAGATAGATGAGGATAAGACCGACGCCGTATGCGATGCCCATATCCCGGAAGGTTTCATATGTGATCTGCCATTCGCCATCCCACTTGACGCTGTAGCGGTAAGGATTTTCCGGCTGCTCGATGTAGTGCTGATCGAGGCGTTGACCCGCAACGGGCTGCGACGCGATCTCTTGAGACAGCGCCAGCAGTCCGTACAAGGGGCTGTCTAGAGGGCCGGCCATGTCTCCAGTTACATAGGTCACGCGAAGAAGATCCTTGTGATGAATTGCCCGGTCCCAAGGAGCCTCGCGCACGATAACGACCTCCGACAGCGGCACCAGGGCGCCGCCCGTCGAGCGGAGCTCGAGGGCCAGCAGCGCATCCAGACTGGACTTGTCGGCAACGGGTAGCTCGACGCGCACCGGAACCGGGTGCTTCTCGTGACCGGTGTGAATATAGGTGACATCCGCGCCTCCGAGCGCCGCCTCCAGCGTGTCCGCAACGCTCGCCTGCGATACGCCGAGCAGCGCCGCCCGATGTCGGTCGACCTCTAGGATTATGCGCTTGGCGGGTGCTTCGACGCTGTCATCGACGTCGACGATATCAGGGGTCGTTTCAAACTGCCGGCGAAGTGCCTGGGCAATTGCGATTTGACCGTCGTAGTCCGGTCCGTAAATCTCCGCGACGAGCGGAGCCCGCACCGGTGGCCCGGGCGGCACTTCCACAACCTTGATTGAGGCGTCGTACGCGTGACCGATCTCGGCCAGCGCCGGGCGCACAGCGCGCGCGATCTCGTGGCTCTTGCGTTTGCGGTTGTGCTTGTCCACAAGATTGACCTGCAGATCGCCCTGGTATGCCGCGCCGCGGAGATAGTACTGCCGCACCAGGCCGTTGAAGTCGATTGGTGCCGCGGTTCCCGCGTAGGCCTGGTAATCGCGTACCTCAGGCACTCGGGCGACGCGTTCGGCAAGTTCGTCAAGCACGCGGGCCGTCTGCTCGACGCTACTGCCCTCCGGCATGTCCACCACCACCTGGAACTCCGATTTGTTGTCGAACGGCAGCATCTTGAGCACGACTGTTTTCAACACGACGAGTGCCCCCGAGCCAAGAAACAGCGCGAGCAGTGCGGCGAACAGCGTGAGCCGCGCACGGCGCCCCCGGACGTTTCGAAGAAACGGACGCATCAGACGCTCGAACCCGGCTCCAAGTCGGCCGACCAACTCATCGGAGGCAACCTTGTGAGTACCACGACGGAGCAGCTTTACGCTCAACCAAGGGGTAAAAATCAGAGCGACTACGAGAGATATGAGCATCCCCGTGCTCGCGTTGATCGGGATCGGGCTCATGTATGGGCCCATGAGCCCGGTGACGAACGCCATTGGCAACAGCGCCGCGATGACGGTAAAGGTAGCAAGAATCGTTGGACCGCCCACCTCGTCGACCGCCGGCGCGACCAGCTCGGATAACGGTGCGTCACTTCTGGCCATGTGCCGATGGATGTTCTCCACCACGACGATGGCATCGTCGACCAGGATGCCGATGGCAAAGATGAGCGCGAACAGCGACACGCGGTTTAGGGTAAAGCCCCACGCCCAGGAGGCGAACAGCGTGATGGCCAGCGTCACGACGACCGCGGCACCTACGACGACCGCTTCGCGCCAGCCTAGGGTCAGCAGCACCAGCACGACCACGGACACGGTAGCGAAGAGTAGCTTTTGAATGAGCTTGTTCGACTTCTCGTTGGCGGTCTCGCCGTAATTGCGGGTCACGGTGATTTCGACCCCATCAGGGATGTAGATCCCGCGCAGCTCCTCTAAGCGCTCGACGACACGACGCGCGATCTGTACGGCGTTGGTGCCCGGCTTTTTCGACACAGCGAGCGTCACCGCCGGGGCAGACCCGGCGAGATCAGTGCCGTCTACGCGGCCCGCCGGGCCCAGCCCGTACCAGACGTAGCGCTCGGGCTGGTCGGGTCCTGCGATCACTGCGGCGACGTCTTCGAGAAACACGGGGCGGCCAGCGTGTAGACCAACAACCGTTTCCGCGACCTCGTCGCGGTTCGCGAGGAAAGTGCCCGCCTGTACCGGTATCTCCTGATTTTCCGCAACCAAAGGTCCCGCATGCCAGGCACGATTCGCCGCCGCCAGGGCGTTACGCACCTCGTCGACGGACAGGTTATAGCCGGCCAGCCGTTGCGCATCCAGCCGAACATTTACGACGTTGTCCGGTCCCCCAACGGTGTAGACGTTGCGCGTGCCTGGCACTCGCTTGATCTCGGCCTCAACCGCATGTGCCACCCGCAGCAGCTCGTGCGCCCCCCGCTCGGGGTCCGCGGTCCATAGCGTCACGGTCACAATGGGGACGTCATCGATACTCTTGGGCTTGATCAGCGGAGGCTGCGCGCCCAGGTTCGCGGGTAACCAATCCTGGTTGGAGTAGACCGCGTTATAGAGACGGACCAGTGCTTCGTTGCGTGGCTCCCCAACCTCGAACTGGACGCTGTGCACAGCGAGACCAGGATAAGACACCGAGTAGGTGTGCTCCACCCCTTCGATCTCGGCGAGCACCTGCTCCATTGGCGTGCTGACTAGCTGCTCCACCTCGATCGCGCTGGCACCGGGGAAGCGCACCAGCACATTCGCCAGAGTCACGTCAATTTGCGGCTCCTCTTCTCTAGGCGTGACGAGCACCGCGAACAAACCAAGCAATAGGCCGGTCAGCGCCAGGAGGGGGGTGAGCTGGTTATCCTTAAACCTTTGGGCGATGCTTCCGGAGAAGCCGAGACCCGCCATGTCAGTCGCCGCCGGAAAGCTGTTTGAGCACGACTCCCGCACGCACCGGATCGATCGCGACCCGGTCGCCGGCCACCAGACCCGCTAGCACCTCGAATCGATCGCCGTAACGGTTGCCGATGCGCACCTGGCGGAAATGCACGCCGCCGTCGATGACGTAAACGCCAGTCACTTCGCTGCGGAATACCACCGACTTTGCCGGAACGACGGTGCGCTGCGCGTCTCCAATCACAAACGCGGCCTTCACGAACATTCCCGGATAGAGCCCCTTGAGACCGGGGGGCAACTCAAGGCGGACGCGGAACGTCCTACTCGCGGGATCGGCGTACGGAAAGACCACCAAGCGATCAACCGAAACACGATCTCCCGTCTCCGGCATCACGATGCTTGCCTTGCGGATCTTGCGCACCTGCTCAATCACGCCTTGGGGCAGATCGACCTGAACGCGGAGTACATCCAACGAAAGTCCGGTCATCAGCGGCTGTCCCACGGTGACCGACTCTCCCACCTGGACGTGACGCGCGGTCACGATGCCCGCGTACGGCGCCTTCACCACTGTGTAGCCCAGCTGTTCGCCCGCGGTGTCGACCTGGGCGCGAGCTGAGTCCACGCGGGCTTTTGCAGCGTCGCGCCGCGCAATTGCGCGGTCGAGATCGACCTTGGCTATGACCCGGCGTTCATAGAGCTCGCTTACCCGGGCAAGGTCTTTCTCCGCGTCGTCGAGCGCCGCGCCCGCTTCGGCAAGCGCCGCCTCGGCTCGGCGCAGCGCGGCCTGCTGCTCCTGATCGGTGAACCGCAGAATTACGGAGCCCGCGGGCACGAAGTCGTCCACGTCGTAGAGGATTTCCGCCACGCGGCCGCTGGTCTGCGCCGACACCGTGGACTGGAGCACGGCCTCCAATGTGCCGTCCCAAAGCCGCTCGCGTTCGAGCCGCTCGAGAGTGACCTCTGCGGTTTCAAGCGGTGGCTGCGCCTCGGCGCCCGGCACAATCAGCAGAAGAACCAGAGCGCCGACTCCAACCCGCGCGCTCACCCTCTCGACTCCCGCCGTCGCCCGTCCGGCATCAGCCGAACGCCTGACCTGTGGGCGCGCCGAACCGCTTTAGCAGCTTCGCCAGGGGACAAAAACCAGTGAACGCGCTTTGCAGCAGATTGGCGCCGACGAAGGCGGTGAGCCATAGCCAGTACCCGCTGTGTAAATAGGCGAGCAGCAGGCTCACGAGCACCATGCTTCCCGCAAAGGCGAGGACCAATCGGTCAATCGACATTTTTCTATCTCCTCATATAGCTTCGTAAATTCGAACACGTCCCTGTGCTCATATCAGACGGTACAAATCTCAGGGGCACTCATGGGCATGGGCGTTCACTGAACTCGCGCCTGGCTGGCCCGTGGGCACAGTTCAGAATATCTGGAACGCAAAACCTGTGATTCCATTATCCGGTACAGTGCGACCGCGGATCACACGACGGTGTATGCCGGCAAAGTGTGCCTCCATCTCCGAATACCGTCCATATTCATCCCCAGAAACCCGGTAATGAACCCTAGCGGCGGCATCGCGACGCCCTCGTCCCCTTCGAGGCGATTTCCCGGTTCGCACGCACTCCAATCGTCAGCCGTCCCCCGCCGCCTTCTTCGACGTCTGCGGCCACGCTCCTTCCGAGACCATACGAACCTCCAGCGGCTGCTTCGTGTCGAAGTGGATGTCGCGCTGGGGAAAAGCAATCTCGATTCCCGCTTCTTTGAAGGCCGCATCGATAGCGGAGTGCAGCTCAGTAATGACTCCGAGTCGACCGTCGAGGGTCGGCATATAGCAGCGCAGCGCCAGATTCAGGGTGTTGTCGCCGAATCCCTCAAAGCTCGCAATCGGCGGGGGATCTTCGAGAATTCGCGGGTGCTTCTGCGCGATTTGCACGAGAAGCTCGCGCGCACGATCGGTATCTGCACCATAGGCAACGCCCACGTTGATAAGAATTCGGTTGAGCTCATTCGAAAGCGTCCAGTTGAGCACTTCGCCGGTAATGAATCGCTTGTTCGGTACGATGAGTTCCTTGCGATCCCAGTCGGTGATAGTGGTCGCGCGGATCCGGATCCTCGAAACGGTGCCGCTGGAGCCATTGATGGTGACGATGTCCCCCACTCGAATCGGGCGCTCGAACAGCAGAATGAGGCCCGAAATGAAATTCGCCACGATCTCCTGCAGGCCGAAGCCGAGACCGACCCCGAGTGCCGCGAGCAGAAATTGCAAACGCGA
>Ga0224512_10002138_pt1 | contig 18333 bp, 13 predicted proteins | sample SF_May12_sed_USG_4_FD_169103 | JGI IMG/M metagenome (GOLD analysis project Ga0224512, IMG submission 169103) | Sediment microbial communities from San Francisco Bay, California, United States - SF_May12_sed_USGS_13 | ecosystem: Environmental > Aquatic > Marine > Sediment | place: USA... | reverse complement strand
CAGAAAAGCCGAGATCCCCTGTGTTTACAGGGGATTTCGTTCGTAGCGGGGGCAGGATTTGAACCTGCGACCTTCGGGTTATGAGCCCGACGAGCTACCAGACTGCTCCACCCCGCGTCGTTGCTCGATAAGTGTACGTCGACCCCAGGGCTACCGCAAAGACGTAGTGGGTGTCTGCGCACTCCCCCTCAGGGAACCGTTCCAACCTGCCGATCGTCTGAGGGACATGCGGAAATGGATCACCTTCACAGCGTTTGCGCTCACCCTGGCCGCCTGCGCTCCTCTCTACGACGGCACCTTCGGCCCGACCACGAGCCCACCGGATGAATCTCCCGCGGCCGACCTGGCGGACGCCCGGGTCCGGTGGGCGTCGTTCGGAGCAGGCGACTACGCCTACCAGTTCACCAACGATTGTGGAGAGTGCGATCCCACTGCCAGGTCCCCGCGACGGATTGCCGTTCTCGACGGGCGAGTGCTGGCCGTCCACGGGACCGACCTGCTCACCGTTGAGCAAGTGTTCGAGAGCATCGAGCAAGCATTGGACGCCGGACGCCGGGTTGAAGTGTCGTACGACCCGGAGACCGGGTTGCCCCGAGACGTCCAGATCGACATGGACATGCGTCCCGTCGATGGAGGAACTCACTGGACCCTGGACATGCTGACCAGTTTCTCCCCGGTTGATTCGGCTGAGGGGCTGCGAGCAGCGCGCTTGCTTTGGGCGGCTCAAGGGCTCAACAACTACCGCTTCCTGATGAAGGTTGAGTGCGATTGCCCGGAGAACGGAACTTTCGATGTCAAGGTCGTAGATGATCAAGTCGTCGATGTGATTCCACTCGATCCCGAAGCAGAAGCCAGTTCCGTCACACCGGTGACGATGAACCGGACGTTCGACGACCTCGAAGAGTGGTTCACTGATAGGAAGACCCTCATCGACGAGGGAATCCTCGACCTGGACGTGCGGGTCGACCCGGTGATGGGCTATCCCCGCTGGATGCATATGGACGCGGCTTTCCCCGACGAGTACTCCGCCCGGCCCTTCACCGCAGTGGTCACCATGGAACTTGTCGGCCCGCTCGACCCAACCGAATTCTCCCCAAAGCCTGACCCCGACGATCTGGCGGCAATCCAGCTAGCGCGGAGCTTGTGGAAGGCAAGCGGGATCACCGACTACCGCTACACGCTGACGGTCCATTGCGAATGTCCGCAGGAGCACACAGGTCCATTCGAAATCACAGTGCACGGCCAACGGATCACCTCGGCCACCTGGAACGGCAACCCACTCGGCCCCGATCAGGGCACCACCTACGCCGTCGATGAGGTGTTTACGATGATCGACCATGCCGTCCAGGACGGCATCGACGTCGACGTCACCTACGACCCGGTCCTCGGCCATCCCCAATTGGTGATCATCAACGTTGAAGCCGTGGCTGTCGACGGAGGCTTGGCTTTTACGATCGACAACCTCATCCCCCTCGACCGCCAGGGTGGGCTTGCCGGACAGGCAGTGGCCGGCCCCACCTGTCCGGTACAAAAAGACCCGGCCGCAGGGGTCTGCGCCGACCGACCGGTGGATGGGGCGGTGCTGCTGGTGTTCAGCTTCGGTGACACCGAAGTCGCCCGAATTACCACCAACCAGAACGGTTACTTCCGAATCTCGCTCGACCCGGGGTACTACCGCATCGAACCTCAACCGGTAGCAGGCCTGCTCGGCACTGCCGTACCCTTCGAGCTGGAGGTCATCGCCGGCATCACCGACGAGGTGACCATCACTTACGACACCGGGATCCGCTGAACCGAACTTGCGTGAGAAACCTGCCCATCGCGCAACAAAGTCACGCCAGAACGAAGAATCAGTTGGTAGTGAGCTCGCCCAGCAGTTCCATAGCCCGGGTGATGAGCTGGCGGGCATCCGCGATCCTCTGCTGGTACAGGCCCAGATCGCCGCTCTGTAGGGCAGCGTCGGCTTCGGCGAAGGCTTGATCGGCTCGCTGCAAGAGTTGTTCGATGTCGCCACTGATGTCGACGGTGCCCGGTTCGGTCGGGGTGACTTCCCCGCCGAATACCTCGGCCAGGGCCTGGGCGAGTGTCTCCCGCATCACGATCCGGTCGTTGAAGACCACCACCACGCGCTTGAACTCGGGCAACGGGTCCTGTGAGCCCTGCAGATAGATCGGCTGGAAGTACACCACCGACTCGTCGATCGGAACCACCAGCAGGTTCCCCTGAATCACGTTCGAGCCCTGCTGATTCCAGAGCGTGAACTGCTGGGAGATATCCGGGTTCTGGTTGATGCGGGCGCCCACCTGGGCAGGGCCGTCCACAAAGGCGGTGCGAGGCAGGCGGTAGTCGATGATCTGCCCGTAGTCCTCGGGTCCGCTCTTCGCCACCATAAACGAAGCCATGTTGGGTCGATCAACCGGGTTGAAAGGTTGGAGAATCAGGTAGGACAAGGCGTCCTCTTCGGGAAGGCTCATGAGTAGGTAGTAGGGATTGATCGGCTTGAAGTCGGGGTCGAAGGCTCTCCCGCGCAGAATCTCCTCGCGCTGGGCGTTGGAAGGATCGCGGGGGATCTCCCAGGCGTCCTCTTCCTGATAGAACGTGGCCGGGTCGGTCATGTGGTACAGCGAGTACATGTCGCTCTGCACGCGGTACATGTCTTCCGGATATCGCAGATGCTCAATCAATTGCGACGACATTGAGGTCCCGTCCACGAATAGCTCCGGGAAAATGCTGCGGTAGGTTGTGATGATCGGGTCCGTCGGGTCGACCACATAGAACTTCATGGTGCCGTCGTAGGCGTCCACGGTGGCTTTCACAGAGTTGCGGATGTAGTTGAAGACATTGGGGAGAGTTCCCCTACCGTTTGCCAACCGGAAGAAATCGGCCGGTGCCGCATACGGATAGCGGTCGGAAACGGTGTACATGTCGACGATCCAAACCAACCGTCCGTCGATGACGGTCATGTACGGATCGTTATCGGCGTAGAGGAACGGGGCGGCCTTGCGAAGCCGATCGGCGACGTTGCGGACCATCAATACCCGGCTTTCCGAGGTCAGCTGGTTGGAGAGCAAGGAGTTGAGATCGCTGTACCGCAGGGCGAACGCGGCTCGGCGGAGGATGTTACCCATCTCCACGCCGCCGGCGCCGTCATAGTTGTTGTACGAGACCGACTGGCCTTCGGCGGTGAGCGGGAAGTCGACCTCTTGCTGCTTGGAGCCGACAATGACAAACCGGTCGGTGCTGTATCCCTCTCCGAAGTAGACCCTGGCCTGCTCATCGATGGCCACGCTCGGATCCTGGGCTTGAGGGGGCACATCCTGGACCAGAAACGCCGGTTGGCCCTGAGCCGGATCGACCGTATTGGCCGGACTGAGCACCGCGCCAAACCCGTGCGTATAGACCAGATGCTCGTTCACCCAACCCTGGATGACATCAGCGTCTTCCGCCAGCTCGCGGGTGGCGACCATCACCTGGGTGAGCTGACCGTCGATCGTATAGCGATCAACGTCGACGTTATCGAGGCTGTAGTAGGTGCGGATCTCCTGGAGCCGGCTGTAGGTCTCCGTCAGCACCGCAGGGTCCCACAGGCGGACGTTGTTGATGGTCGGCTGATTAGCCTCGATTCCCTCGAAGTTGAGAACAGCGGACGCGGCGAACTGCCGGACCTCGATCTTGTCCAACCCATACGACTTGCGGGTGAATTCGATCGCATTATTGATGTACGGCTGTTCCTTGTTGAGCTCATCGGGAACGACACTGAAACGCTGCACCGCCGCCGGGATGATCCCGGCCACGATGATCGACATGGCCAACCAGCCGCCGACCGCCACGATCGGCAGCGTCCACCCTCGCCGCCGGATGTTCCACAGCAGCAGGGCCGCCGCAAACAGCGATATCAGGGCAAGCAGGGTGAGGGCAGGCAACTGAGCTTTGACGTCCGTATAGCTGGCACCGAACACAACGCCCCGCGTGGAATACAGGAGGTCAAACGAGTCGAGCCGGTAATCGGCCGCCTTGAGTACGGCCAATCCCGCCACCAGCACGGATAGGTGGGCCTTGACACCGGGACTGACCTGTGGGGCACGACCCTGGCGGAGCCGGATTCCACCGTTGAGGTAGTGCAGGGCCGCGACCAGGATGGTGGTCAGAACCAGCAGCTGGAAACCCCACGAATACAGATCGCGCAGCAGCGGCAGCTGAAAAACGTAGAAGGAAAGATCCCGGCTGAAAATCGGGTCGGCGGTCCCAAACGGGGTGCGGTTGAAGTACAGCAAGATGTGTTCCCACCAGGCGGCCGCGCCGAGACCGACGAGGATCCCAAACAGGACGGCCAGAGCGAGCCTGACTCGGCGGATCCTGGGCTCTACCCATTGCTGGAACCGTTCGACGATCTCCTCCTCGGGGCTGGCTTCGATCAACTGGAACCGGGGAGAGATCCGATCGATGAAAACCAGATTGATCCACAGAAGCAGGAACGCCAGGATCGACGCCACCACGGCCGGTGCCACCCGAGAAACCAGCAGAGTCGACCAAACGGAGCTCAAGCTCACGGACTGGAACCACAGGAAGTCGGTCCAGAAAGTGGCCAATCCCCGCAGGGTGAGCAGCAGTATCACGACGATGACGATGGCGATAGTCAGTCCGCGCCGGTTGGTCCTGGGTCGGTACGGGGTTGGTTCTCGGCTGATCACCTCGTCATTCTATGAGCAGGCTGCTGATTAGCCGATTCGAGATCAGAGAAATCTGGGAAATGCCGTTGCCTAGATCGGTGGCGGTCGCCCTGTTCAACTATGCAGGAACCAGCGTGCAGCCGCAATCGTCGTGGGCCGGAGGCTCCGTGACGGCGTCCTCGAACACCGAACCAAGCGGAATTCCGCCGGCTTCGACAGCTTCCCGGCAGATGGTACATCCGCGGCCTGCTACCAGCCAGCGCGACGCACGCACCCCGGCCGCGCTGAACCCGTCGAGAAGACCCCGGTGATAGGCCCCCGAGGAGATATCGCGGACCCGCCTCTCCGCCTCATCTGTTCGCCAGGATCGATACACACGGGAGAGGCTGGCTGCCAGCTGACGGGGTCCGTAGCCGTCCCGGTGCGACTCGGCCAGTGCTTCCGAAACGGCCGCGGTGAGCGCCTCAGCGAATCGGCCGGCCCACTCAACAGGATCCCCCTGCCGATCTCCATCAAGGACCAGATCCGCATCGGTCACCTCAACGGAAGCGGACCACCCGGCCGCATAGCCGTCCTCGAGCAGCTCGCCGAAATATCCAACCAGCCGGTCTGCAAGTGAAGCAGCGGCAGGCTCCCAATTCCCCTCTTCGACCCGCAGTTCTTCGAGAGCGATGTTCTGTGCTTCGGTCAATTCCCGCTTAACCGCACGCAATACCCGGTTGGTCACCGGCAGCAGAAGCCGATCGCGCATTTCAAATGGATTACCCGTCTCAGAAGGAGGCGAAACCGGGCGCGGGAGGCCTTCGCCTTCGGTCGCTTCGTCGGACCGATCTTCCACTCCATCGAGTGCGGCGGGTGCCGACGGCGGTGTCTCCTGCCCAACAACGCGCAGGCGGGCAAAAAGGTCGTCGATATCGTTGGTGGGCAGCGGGGTGGTTGCCGCCGGATGGACGGCCTCGACCGCGACAACCTCAACCTGGTTCGCGCCCGTCGATTCAAGCGACTTCTCAGGCAGCGCCTCGGGTTCCTTCTTGGGAAGATCATGCGCTTTGACCGGCGACCGCAAGCGCGCAACCTCGGCGGCCATGGCTTCTGCATCCACGGGTTCAGGAAGTGGCTCCACGATACGCCTGGGAGGGCGCACAATCTTCACCACCTCATGCCCCTCGGCCCAGACAGTGCTTTCGTCGGCGTCGGTCGGCTCGCGAGCGGGGCTGGTGAGCAGCTTGACCGTCGAAGACTCAACCTCCTCCGGGCTGGGACCGGCTAGTGCTTCTCTCCGTTTTTCGATCTCTCCCTCGAGGTTGCCGATCGTCTGGCGGGCGTTCTCCAGTTCGGCCAACATCTCCGCTCGCCGCTCTTCCACCGCGGCAGCCCGCTTTTCGGCCGCATCGACCTTTCGGCTGGCATCCAGGATGAGCTCGTCACTGCGAGAGCGGGCATCGCTCAACAGCCGTTCCGCGTCGAGGTTGGCCGTCCGGACCATCTCTTCCGATTCCCTCCGGGCGGCACTCTGACGGCGGTGTGCTTCCCGTTCCGACTCACCAATGATCACCAGGGAGTCCCGTTCGGCAGCCTGCACGATGGCGGCCGCCTCTTTGGTGCTGTCCAGGAGAAGTTTTTCGGAGGTCAGCCAGGCGTCCGTACGCAACTCGACTGCTGTAGTCTGTGCCTCCGCCAACAGAGTCTCGGCATCGCCGGCGGCTCTCTTTCTCATACCCTCGGCGGCTTGCCGGGCATCCTGCAGAATCCGGCCAACGTCCTGACTGATGAGATCGAACTCGGCGGTGAGATCACGATTGCCCAGCTCGAGCAACCGAGTATGCAGGGCCTCGCTTCTGGATTTCAGGTCGCGAACATAACCGGCCACTTCGTCGAGAAAGGCTCCAACCTGGTCCGGGTTGTAGCCCCGTAGACGCTGAGCGAAGGTTCGTTGCGCGATCACATCGGGCGAGAGCGGGTCTGCCATCCAGGAAACGATACCGCCACGGGAAGGCAGATATTCGTCTTTCGTGATTCGTTATTGGTTTCAGAACCAAGCTGGGAGGCCCGAAACGTACGATTGGCGGCCAACAATGAAGTTCAGCCAATTAAGAACGAAAGGCTCTTTTCTTAGGCCGCTGCTCGCAGGGTGGCCAGGAACTCCAGAGCGTCGTCGATGGTGCTGACTGCCACGATCTCGGCCCCCACGACGTCGGCGGTGAGGGCTTCTTCGTAGTTCGCGGCGGGAACCAGGATGTATTGGGCGCCGGACAGAGTGGCGCCCACAACTTTTTGACGCACCCCACCAATAGGCCCCACGTCCCCGTTGGTCGAGATCGTCCCAGTCCCGGCGATACGGAACCCCCCGGTGATGTCCTCCGGGGTGAGCACATTGATGATGGCGAGCGTGTACATCATTCCGGCCGACGGACCGCCGATATTCGACGAGTCTATCTCTACGTCGATCGGGAACACGAACCGGGCGTTGTGCGTCGCCGGCGTGAAGCCGACCATCGGCTGGCCGGCATTCTGGGTGTGCTCAATGAGCGTGATAGGCACCTCGATGACGTCCTCCGCTCGGGTTACGGTGAGCGTGATCGTGTCCCCGACCCCAAAGGTGCTGATCTCTGCAACGGCATCCGTACCGATGTAGACCTTCTTCCCGTTGACAGCCGTGATGATGTCACCGGTCGCCAATGTTCCCTCGGCCGGGGTCCCCTCCAACACCGAAACCACCTCCACGCCATCCCCTTCGACCGTGACGTCGTAGCCGAGGCGGTCGAGCGCCACAGAGATAGCCGCCACCTTTGACTCGTCCATGCGCTCCCGGCTCTGGCGCTGGTACTCCTCCTGAGTCACGTCGATGGGTCGCACGGCGATCCGCTCGAGGACATCCACCTGAGGGTCGGCCACCGCTGCCAGAAGCTCGTACACGTTCAGGTCTTGCTGAGAGACGGTCAGCATGTAGAGATCCCCCTCGACCGGGTACTGCTCGGCTCCTCGCACCGTGAGCAAATCGACCACTTCGGGGGTGGGTCCCGGCGACCACGCCAAGTACGGAAGCTCGACGTTCCAGAGCAACACCGAAACGATGGCCAGCGCCAACAACATGCTGCCGGCGGCGAAGGGCCACCGGGGCAGCCGCCGCTGGGTCGAACGTTCGGGCTGAGATGTCGAGGTGTCGTCCAGCACCACGCCTCACAGAGGGGTCGTTACGAAATATTATCGACCGGCTCGAAGTAGTCAGGGAAAATGCAGCACAGGAAGATCGGCGAGTTCTGCCCTGACGACGATCCGCTGCCGAGCCGATCGTTTCGGGTGGCATGCGAACAGGGTCAACATGGGGACGTCTGTCTGGTCGACAATCCAGATGTCGCTCGGAGCCACAATGACGGTCTCGCTCACCGAATACTTGGCAGTCCGCCCGTCGAACCCGGTCACGGTGATCGAGTCACCCGGCTGAAGAAGATCGAGGTCGTGGAATGGCGCTGTCTTGGTGGTTCGGTGACCCGCCAGAACCATGTTGCCGTAACCACCCGCCTTGGCGGTCCCGGCCCAGTGGCCGACACCCCGATCGATGACCGACAAACTGACGCCCTCCCGGATCAACTCATCGACCCCGATGGCCGGTATTTCGAGTCGACCGATGGTGACCCCCAGCCGTTGGGTCGGTGCCTCGACATGGGCCCGGCGCGGAAGGGGTACGTCGATGGTGATCGTCTGAGCGGCCGGGATGACACCGGCCACGCTGATCATGAATGCCAGAACCAATGCTTGCACAAAGGAGGTATCGGCACACGGAGTGGGGACCCTTTATGGGTTCTCGCTCCGTGACTCCCTCCCCCCTGAGGCGCAGGCGGAGCCGGAGCCGGGATGGGGAGAGGTGTCGAGCCTCACCTCGTCGAGTAGAAACCGCCAACGGGCTGCATGCCGAAGAGGTACTCGGTCGAAACGGCCGGCACCGAGAACACGTCGGTGACGACCGGGATCCGGTCGGCGTCGTAAACGACCGAACCGGATCCGAAGCCAAAATCGGTCTCCCCGAGGCGGTCGCGGGCAGCCCAGACGCCCTCCCTGGTCAGATCGCCTCCGGTCAGGGCTTCCTCGAGTATCAGATGGAAGGTGGCCGCCTGGGTGTACCCGAGGAAGAACCATGGGTTGATGATCCGCGGATCGGGGAGTCGGGTGTCGTAGTTGGCGAGATTGTCCCTGAGCAACTTCATCCCGGGAGCGTCCCCTTCGAACGGAGGTAGCGACCCGACGACAAACACGTTGTCGAGCCGTTCCAGGCCGGCCGCTTCTCCGCCATCGCCTCCCAGGGCGGCCGGAAGCGAGGCGTCATATGACGCTGAGGTCACCACCAGGGTAGGGCGGAATTCGAGCAGATCCAGGGTGGCCACGATCTGCAGCATCGCCTGAGGGCTCGAGCATACGAAGAGAGTCTGCACCGCGGACTCTTGCATGGTGGTGACTTCATCAGAAAACTCGGTGGCAGTAGCCGGGTATCGAGAACTCACGGCCTCGCCGGCCGGATATCGGGCAGTGGCCTGCTCGAAACCGACGAAACAGTCTTCCCCAAACACACCCTCCTGGTAGATGAGGCCAAGCGGTGGATTGGCGGCCACCACCGGCTCCTCAGCTCCCCCGGCGACGACGGCGCCGGCGATCTGGTCACGGTAGGTGGGTATGGCCAGATTGAGGACCACGTTGGGCGACACCGCCCAGCTGGAAGCTTGCGATCCGGCGGCAATGAGGACCCGCTCGCCGCCAATCTCGGTGACCAGCGCCTCGGTGATGGGGCTCCCCAGGACCGACGAGATCGCCAGGATGTCGTCTTCCCGGCCGGCCCACAGGGATCGGGCGGTCTGCTCGTCGTAGACGGTGTCGAGAGGGGCAATGCGAACGGGATACACCCCGCCGACCCCACCGAGCGTCTCGTTCACATAGGCCCAATAGACTTCGTGACCCTCCAGCACCGAATGGCCGAACGTTTCCAGAGTCCCCGACAGCGGCAGCAGCGCCGCCAGTGTGATGGTGCCCTCAGTGATGCCCACCCCGGTGAGGACGGGCGGGGCCGTTATGGGAGTGGTGGTGACGGGAACAGTGGTCGATGTGGTCGTGGGGTCGTCCGCCTTGGTGGTACAAGCACCGAGCACGAGCGCCAGAACGGCCACCCACCCGAGCACCCTACGGCCTTTCATGCCGTCAGACCGCATGTAACCAACAACGGGGCGCCAGGATCAATAGGATCACGGAACGATTCTCTACTTGGGGTGATCACGTGCAGACCTACTCGCCTTCCGTTCTCTCGACCCGCATCTTGCCACGCCATGGTGTCATCACCGCGACGCTGGTCATCGGATTCGCTCTGCTCACCGCGGCCGCCGCTCAGGTGCGGGTCCCCCTCCCATTCACTCCGGTGCCGGTCACCGGCCAGACGTTTGCGGTATTGCTGACCGGGGCGGCGCTCGGGTCGAGGGCCGGGGCCGCCAGCCAGGGGCTGTATATTCTGCTCGGTCTCGGCGGGCTCCCCTTCTTCTCGGGCGGAAACGGCGGATGGGACTACGCCACCGGGCCGACGCTCGGCTATCTGATTGGTTTCGTCGTAGCCGCCGCGGCGGTCGGCTACCTCGCGGAGCGTAAACAGGACCGGACCGCCGCCACCGCCCTGCCAGCCTTTCTGGCCGGAACCGTTGTGATCTACCTCTTCGGGGTCACCTGGCTGATGATCTCGCTCCAGACCGATCTGACCGACGCTCTCGTGAAAGGGCTAGTTCCGTTCGTAGTGGGCGACCTGCTCAAGGTGGCTCTGGCCGGGACGCTTCTCCCGGCTGTGTGGAAGCTGGCCGGCGAGCGCTGAGCTACCCTCGGAGGATGCGGCGCGTCCCCGACAAACCCGGTCTTGAAGGGCTCGAAGAGTCACTCCCGGCCCGGTGGGAGGACGACGGAATCTACCGGTTCGACCGCTTGAAGAACCGTGACGCGATCTTCTCCATCGACACACCGCCACCTACGGTATCGGGGTCTCTGCATGTTGGCCACGTCTTCTCCTACACCCACACCGACACCGTGGCCCGCTATCAGCGGATGCGGGGCCGGGAGGTGTTCTATCCGATGGGATGGGACGACAACGGCCTCCCCACTGAGCGGCGGGTGCAGAATCACTATGGCGTAACCTGCGATCCAACTCTCCCCTACGACGCCGATTTCACTCCACCCGATCGACCCATCGCGCCTTTTCGCCCGATCTCGCGGCGCAATTTCATCGAGCTGTGTAATCGGCTCACCGGCCAAGACGAGCAGGTCTTCGAGGGACTGTGGCGGGCCCTGGGTCTGTCGGTTGATTGGTCGTACACCTACACGACCATCGGCGAGCCGGCCCGGCGGGCAGCGCAGCGAGCCTTCTTGCGAAACCTGGCCCGGGGCGAGGCGTACGCCCAGGACGCCCCCGTGCTGTGGGACGTCGATTTCGGCACGGCGGTGGCGCAAGCCGAGCTCGAGGACCGCCTCCATCCTGGTGCCTACTACCAGATAGCGTTTCGCCGGCCCGACGGGTCGCGCGTCACCGTCGACACGACCCGCCCGGAGCTCATCCCCTCCTGTGTGGCCGTGGTCGCCCACCCCGATGACGCCCGCTACCGCCACCTGGTCGGCACGACGGTGTCGACGCCTCTTTTCGGTGTCGAGGTTCCGGTCGTGGCCCACGCGCTCGCCGACCCCGAGAAGGGCACCGGAATCGCCATGATCTGCACTTTTGGCGACACAACCGACGTGACCTGGTGGCGCGAGTTCGACCTGCCCACCAGGAGTGTCATCGATCGCGACGGTCGGTTCCAGAGCGAGCCGCCCGCCTGGCTGGTCGGAGGGTCGGCCCGCACCGCTTATGCCTCGCTGGCCGGGCGCAGCGCCGAGGCGGCTCGAAGCGCCATCCGGGAACTGCTCGGGAAGTCCGGTGATCTCGAAGGCGAGCCGCGCCCCATCACCCATCCCGTCAAGTTTTACGAGAAGGGTGAACATCCGCTCGAGATCGTGGCCAGCCGCCAGTGGTACATCCGCAACGGCGGGCGCGACATGGCGCTTCGCAGCCGGTTACTCGAACGGGGCCAACAACTGGCGTGGGTGCCCGAGCATATGCGGGTCCGCTACGAACACTGGGTCGGAGGATTGACAGGCGACTGGCTGATCAGCCGGCAGCGGTTCTACGGAGTCCCGATCCCCGTCTGGTATCCCGTCGGACCGGATGGAGTGGTCGACTTCGAAACCCACTTCACTCCGGACGAGACGGCTTTGCCCGTCGATCCCTCCTCAGAAGCGGCTCCGGGATTCACTGAAGACCAACGCGGAAAGGCAGGCGGTTTCGTCGGCGATCCCGACGTGATGGACACCTGGGCAACCTCTTCGCTCACCCCCCAGATCGCCTGCGGGTGGGAAGACGACCCCGAGCTGTTCGGTCGGGTCTTCCCGATGGACTTGCGACCACAAGCGCACGAGATCATCCGCACCTGGCTGTTCGCCACCGTTACCCGCGCCCATCTCGAACATGATCTCCTCCCGTGGCACACCGCGGCCATCTCGGGATGGATCCTCGACCCGGACCGCAGAAAAATGTCAAAGTCCAGGGGGAATGCGGTCACGCCGATAGCACTGCTGCACCGTTTTGGGCCCGACGCCCTACGGTACTGGGCAGCCCGAGGGAGACCGGGAACCGACACTGCCTTCGACGAAGGCCAGATCAAGATCGGCCGCCGGCTGGCGGTCAAGATCCTCAATGCATCACGATTCGTTCTCAACCTGAGCGAAGATGTAGCGCCTGCCAGAATCATCGAGCCGGTCGATCGATCACTGATCGCCGCATTGCTGCCCTTGGTGGACGAGTGCACCACCGCCTTCGACGCCTTCGACTACACCCGCGCGTTGGACCGGGCGGAATCGTCGTTCTGGGGCTGGACGGACGGCTACCTCGAACTGGTCAAGACCCGCGCCTACGGAGAAGGGGCGAGCGCAGCATCCGCTCGGGCCGCTCTCCAGCTCTCGCTGTCGGTCTATCTGCGCCTGCTTGCCCCTTTCTTGCCGTTCGTCACCGAAGAGGTGTGGTCCTGGTGGCGAACCGGGTCAATACACCGAGCCTCCTGGCCATCCCCGGCTGAGCTGCACGACCATGCCGGAGACGCGACCATTCTGGACGCGGTGACGGCGGTGCTCACTCAGGTTCGCAAAGCAAAGTCGGACGCCCAGGTCTCGATGCGTTCGCCGGTGGCGAACCTCGCCATCGCCGATCGCGGGGAACAGCTGGAGAAGCTGCGGGCCGGCCTCAACGATCTCCAGCAGGCTGCCAACGCGAAAGTAATTGAGCTCAGCGAAGCCGAGAGTCCCGCGGTTGACGCAACCCTGGAGATTGGCTGACCTCCACCTCAGTCGATCAAGACCCCGCTAGGTGATCTCGAGGACTACCTTCCCTTTTGCCCTCCTCCCCGTGAGCGCCCCGAATGCTTCGACATACTCGTGGAGCGGATAGACCGCCGACACTTGCGGATGCAACACTCCCGAGTCCACCATTGCGGACAGCTCGGCGAAGTTGGCTGCCGAGGCGGCCGGGTCCCGCTTGGTCCAGGCTCCCCAGAAGACACCGGTGATGGACACCCCCTTGAGGAGCGGCAGGTTGAGCGGGATCTCGGGGATCGACCCGGTCGCGAATCCGATAACCAGGAACCGGCCGTTCCAGGCCATCGATCGCAACGCTTGTTCCGACAGATCACCACCGACCGGGTCGTAGACCACGTCGACCCCGCGCCCTTCAGTCAACTCTTTGATGCGTTTCCGAAAGTCGTCTGTGGTGTAGTTGATGCCCTCGTCTGCTCCCAGCCCGGCTGCGTAGGCCAGCTTGTCATCGGTGGAAGCGGCGGCAATGACCCGGGCTCCCATGGCTTTGCCGATGTCGACCGCCGCACTACCCACGCCGCCTGCTGCACCCAACACCAGCAACGTCTCGCCGGGTCGGAGCGTGGCTCGCTGCTTGAGCGCGTAAAGAGAGGTGCCGTAGGTGAGACCAAACCCGGCTGCCACCCGGTGTTCCAAGGATGATGGTTTGGGCAACAGCGCGGTGGCATCAACTGCCCATTTCTCGGCAAAGGCACCGGAAACGCCCATGGCCACCACCTCGTCGCCCACGCTGAAGCCCCGGACGTCGGAACCAACGGCCGAAACCAGCCCTGAGGCCTCGCCGCCCGGCACGAACGGCAGATCGGGCCGGACTTGATATTTGCCTTCAATGATCAGTGTGTCCGGGAAGTTGAGTCCCGCCGCAACGACGTCGATCACGACCTCGGCGAGACCGGGCCGAGAGTCGGGAACTTCCTGGACGGACAGCCTGTCGGCCGGACCGAGTTCGGAGCAAACGATGGCCCGCATAACTCAGCCGTTCCCGGCCGCCGCCGCTTGCTCGGCGAAAGCCTGGGTTTGCAGGCCGCCTGAGTCGAATTGAATCCGACCGTCACCTTTGGTGACCTCGGCCCAGCGGGCCACGATGTTTTCCGGTGTACGTTCCTCCGGGCTCAGATACAACCCGGGAGTTTCCTCGATCGAAACTGCTGCAAACCCGCCCCCACCTGCTCCCAGGATCACTTTGGTCGGTGCATCATCGTGGACCAGCGCCAGCAGACCGGGGCTGACCGCCTCGGGTGTGAAGAGATCGTGCGCCTCGGCAGGAAATAATGCCTCGGTCATCCGGGTGGTGGCAGCCGGCGCCAGAGCGTTGACCCGAATGTTGTACTTCTGACCTTCGATGGCCAGCGTGTTCATCAGTCCGACCACGGCCATTTTGGCGGCACCGTAGTTGGCCTGCCCAAAATTGCCCCACAGCCCACTCGATGATGAAGTCATCACGATCCGGCCGTACAGCTGTTCTCGCATGATGGTCCACACCGCTTTGGTGCAGTACACCGACCCCATCAAGTGCACGTCGATCACCGTGCGGAAGTCGGCCAGGTCCATGTTGTGGAACGACTTGTCCCGCAGGATGCCGGCGTTGTTGACCAGGATGTCCACCCGGCCCCACCGGTCCATGACTTCCGCAACCAGCGCTTGCACCTGGGCGAGATCTGATACGTTCGCCCCGTTGGCCATGGCCTCGCCGCCGGCCGCCTCGATCTCGGCGACCACCGCCTGGGCCGCAGCCGACGATCCTCCGGTTCCGTCAACGTTGCCGCCGAGGTCGTTGACCACGACCCGGGCGCCGCGTTCGGCCAGGGCGAGGGCATGGCACCGTCCCAGACCGGCTCCGGCTCCCGTCACAATCGCGACTCGCTCGTCAAAACTGATCATGTCGGTACCTCCGTCACGGAAAGCATGAGTGTCTCGGCAACCAGCGCCGGTTTCTCGTTGTCTTTGATCTCGATGGTGACCTTGGACTTGAACAGGAACCGGCCAGATCCTTTCGCGGTTGCGTCGGCCAGAACCACTCGGGCTCGCACGGGACTCCCGACCTTGACCGGCTCGAGGAACCGAACCTTGTCGGTTCCATAGTTGATAACCATCACGGTCCCCTCCGGCACGATCCCGATCTCGCGGGTCAGGTACGGGATGAGTGATAAGGTCAGGAAACCGTGGGCGATGGTCGAGCCCCAGGGTGTCATCCGGGCCGCTTCGGGGTCAACGTGGATGAATTGATGGTCGAGCGTTGCATCGGCAAATGCGTTGATACGGTTCTGATCGACGATGAGCCAATCGGATACACCGAGCTCTTGCCCGATGAGGGCCGGAATTCGATCGACCGGCACGGTCTGCATGTCGTCTCCTTTCTTCGGTTCATTACTCAGCCGTCTCCCGGCTGCTCTACTCAACCCCCTGCAAAGACGCCCGGCACATTTGTCGGAGTAACTGCCGATGGTGCGATTTTGCGACCAGCCCCATCGAACCTTCACGGGCGGCGGAACCGACCAGGCCGATCAAGCCCCGGCCCACGGCTCGCGCCTCATCGAGGCTCAACTCCGGGTGCAGCTTGATGACCACCTCCGCCCAGGCGTCCGTGTATCTGGCATCGTTGCGCTCGGCAGCGCGCTGGTAGTACTCGGGAACGTAGCGGAGTTCTCTGACCAGCAGCATGAGTTCCGCCCCTTGATCGAGGGCCAGCGTCGTGTGGGTATCGATCAACACATCGAGGGCGGCGCCGGGTTCGAGCCCGGCGCTTCGCTCGATCGCATCGCGCAACAGGTCCCAGATGCGGTCGAACACCGCCAGCAATATGTCGTCCTTGGATGAGAAGTGCCGGTAGAGCCCCGGTCCGGTGATTCCGGCCGCCGTGCCGATCTCATCCATTGACGTGGCATGAAACCCCTGCAGATGGAACAGCTGCGTGGCTGCCTCGATGATCTGCTCCTGCCGCTGCCGGCCGCGCGCCGTCGGTGCTTCACGGGCTGCCTCGCTCGATTCCAGTCCGTAACTCTCGTCCTGCGCCGCGGGACGGGTTTGTGAAGCGCTCACAAGCCCAGGGCGTCGGCCAGGAGACGCCGGTGGTGGCGGGCATCGCCAAACATGAGAGCGGTGCTCTTGGCCCGCTTGAAGTAGAGGTGAACGTCGTGTTCCCAGGTGAACCCCGTACCGCCGAGAATCTGGATGCTCTCACCGGCGGCTTGCAGATAGGCGTCGGAACAGACCGATTTGGCCAGCGGCGCAGCAATGGCCAGCTCTGCTTCGTGTTCAGTGACCCGGGCGGCGTGATAGGCCGTCGACCGGGCATGTTCGACAGCGACCAGCATGTCGGCGCAGCGGTGTTTGATGGCCTGGAATGACCCGATGGCTCTCCCGAACTGGAACCGGGTCTTGCCATGTTCGACCGACGTCTCGAGGCACCACTGGGCTCCGCCGACTTGATCGAGGGCCAACGCCACTGCGGCCAGTCGCAACATCCTGTCCACAACCGGACCCCCAGCACCTTCCCGCCCGAGCAGAGACGCCCCTCCGACGGGTGCATCGGTGAACGTCACGTGGGCCTGTCTGGTCGTAGCGTCAAGGGTCGGGACCGATTCTTTTACCACTCCGGAGGTGTCGGCCGGCACCAGGAAGAGACTGAGTCCCCCCGCGGTCCGAGCCGCGACTAACAGCGTGTCGACGGTGTGACCAAAGATGACGTTGGTTTTCTTGCCGGTGAGCACCCACCCGTCACCCGCAGCCTGGGCTGATGTAGTGATGCCTTCGCTACCTGCTTCGAGCGGCCCTTCGGAAAGTGCTACGGCAACGGTGTGCTCTCCTATGGCGATACCGGGCAGATATGCCTGTTTCTGTTCCTCGGTCCCGACGGTCAGGATCGCATCGGCCGCCATCACTACCGTCGAGAGGAAGGGCCCCGGGAAGAGCGCTCGCCCGAACTCCTCGAGAACAACGCTGAGCTCAGCAAAGGTGTAACCGGCGCCGCCGTAAGCCTCCGGGATGGCCAGGCTGTGCCAGCCCAGCTCCGCACCGGACTGCCATAGTTTCTTATCGAAGCCCTCGTCGGACTCGGCGAGTTCCCGCACCACCTCAGGCGGTACCCGATCGGCGAGGAACTGACGGGTGGTCTGACGGAGCATCTCCTGCGCCTCGGTCAGCGCAAAGTCGACGTTGACGGTCTCAGCCACGGGGCACCTCCTTCCAGGGCAGGTCCTTGTCGACACGAGGCTCCCCCGGCAAACCGAGCACCCGTTCACCGACGATGTTCTTCATGATCTCGGACGTTCCACCCTCGATCGAATTGGCCCGGGCTCGCAGGAAGTTGCGCTGCGGGGTACCCGCGGCTTCGAATTCCGCCGGCCGGTGCAGCACGTAGCCGCCCGGGTAGAGCGTCCCGTCCCATCCCATCAAGTCAACCGTGAACGAGGTGATGGCCTTGTTGAGATCGGCCCACGCCAGCTTGCCGGTCGAGCCTTCCGGACCGGGTATGCCTGCCTTGCGCATCTGGTTGGCTCGTAGCGTCGTGAGGCGCAAGGCCTCCCATTCCGCCCACAGCCGGGTCAGCTCATCGCGGGTTCCCGGATCTGTGTGGCCGTAATCCTTCCACGCCTTGATCGCAGCCTCGATCGGGCCCGCCCCGCGCGGCAGCGTCTTGCTGCCGATGGCGACCCGTTCGTTCATCAGTGTGGTCATCGATGCCCGCCAACCGGCCCCGACCTCATCGACGCGGTAGGCATCAGGCACGCGGACGTCGGTAAAGAAGACCTCGTTGAACTCGGCCTCGCCGGTGATCTGATAGAGCGGCCGGACATCGACGCCCTCGACTTTCATATCGACGATGAAGTAGGTGATTCCAGCGTGCTTCGGGACGTCCGGGTCCGTCCGCGCGGGGAGCATGCCCCACTTCGCGACGTGCGCCAGGGTCGTCCAGACCTTCTGCCCGTTGATCACCCACTCGTCGCCGTCCCGGACCGCTTTGGTCGAGAGGTTGGCGAGATCGGATCCGGCTCCGGGCTCCGAGAAAAGCTGGCACCACATGTCCTCGGTGGTGAACATCGGTCGCAGCCATTTCGCCCGCTGCTCATCGGTACCGTGGGCGGCGAGAACACCTGCGCCCATGCCAATGCCGAGGAGGTTCAATTCGCGGTTCCAGATCGGCGCCCCGACATTCTCGATTGCCTGGTTCACCACCGATTGGAACCTGGGGCTGACGCCGAGGCCTCCAAAGCCTTCCGGAAACTGGACCCAGGCGAGACCG
>Ga0224512_10002137_pt1 | contig 18334 bp, 18 predicted proteins | sample SF_May12_sed_USG_4_FD_169103 | JGI IMG/M metagenome (GOLD analysis project Ga0224512, IMG submission 169103) | Sediment microbial communities from San Francisco Bay, California, United States - SF_May12_sed_USGS_13 | ecosystem: Environmental > Aquatic > Marine > Sediment | place: USA... | reverse complement strand
CAGGTGTCCTCGAGCCGATCGTGCAGCGTCGCAAGAACACCAGGGTCTTCCAGGGGCCGGCGCCGGAAGCACTCCCGCTGCACGTGCGTCCGACGTCCGCCGGCTGGCTGGTCCAGTCCCAGTACGGATTCGAGGCCGAACCGGCGGACTGGCGGGCCGTCACCGAACGGACGCCGACGGATCAAGAGATGCGAGACGCGGTGTTCGCCTGGCGGGTCTGTGGAGCGACGACGTCGAATTCCATCGTGATCGCCCAACAAGAGACAGCCTGGGGGATCGGGGCCGGGCAACAGAACAGAGTCGAAGCATCGGAGATCGCCCGCAACAAGGCGGACGGGCGCGGTCGCGGGGGCGCGTTGGCGAGCGACGCGTTCTTCCCGTTTCCCGATGGCATCGAGGTGGCGGCCGAGGCCGGTGTCGCGGTCGTCGTGCAGCCCGGCGGCTCGATCCGGGACGACGAGGTGATCGCACGTGCCAACGAGCTCGGCGTGGCGAGGGTGATGACCGGCGAACGCCAGTTCAGGCATTGAGAGATGACACATTACGGATGACAGACGACAGATGACAGATGACAGATGAGAGATGACAGACGACAGTTGTCACGGGGTTGCATCCGAGGACGGATCGGAGTCGGCGGCCTCCGCCGGTCGCCCGCCACACGGCACTGTGAACTGTCAACTGTGAACTGTGAACCGCTACCTGAGGCTGGGAGCACCAGATGACAGCGCTGATCTTGGATGGGAAGGCCGTGGCGGCGGCTGTCAGGGAAGAGGTCGCAGAGCGTGTGAAGGCGCTCGGGACGCCGGTTGGGCTGGCCACCGTGTTGGTCGGTGACGATCCCGCCTCGCACGTGTACGTCCGCAGCAAGCGGCGCACCGCCGAGGCGGTGGGGATCACCTCGTATCACCACGAGCTGCCGGCCGACTCGACTCAGGACCAGGTCGAAGCGCTGATCTCGGATCTGTCGGTCGACGACCGGGTGCACGGGATCCTGCTCCAACTCCCGCTACCCACCGAACTCGACGGTGAGGCTGCCGTCCAGAGGATCGCACCCTCGAAAGACGCCGACGGGCTGCATCCGCAGAGCCTCGGGTATCTGCTGTTGGACCGCCCGACCTTCGCCCCATGCACTCCGTCGGGAGTGCTCCGCATCCTCGATCACTATGACATCCCGACCGAAGGCGCCGATGTGGTGGTCGTCGGCCGTTCGTTTCTCGTCGGGAGGCCCCTGGCGGTTCTCCTTGGTGGCAAACGGCGCAACGCGACCGTGACACTCGCTCATTCCCGGACCGTGGATCTCCAGGTGCGCTGCAGCCGCGCCGACATCCTCGTCGCTGCGGTCGGCAGGCCGGAGATGATCACCGCGGACTGGGTCAAGCCGGGCGCGACTGTCATCGACGTCGGTATCAATCGGACCGACGAAGGGCTCGTCGGTGACGTCGATTTCGACTCGGTTGCGCAGGTGGCTGGTGCCATCACGCCTGTGCCGGGCGGAGTCGGCCCCATGACCATCGCGATGTTGATGTCCAACACCGTCTTGGCTGCCGAGCGGGCCGCAGCCCGCACCTCGGGCTGACCCGCTTCGACGTGACGTGCTCAGGTGGTGAGCGTGGCTGCTGCGAAGAGCACGTGGAATGGCTCGCAGTAGATCACGATGCTGCCGAACTCGGACATGTCGATGTCGGGTGGGATCTCGTAGTTCTGGTTGCCGACGTTGCCTTTCAGCTTTCCCAGGTCGACGTAGCCGGTGAGGTCGTCTCGATCGGCAGGAGAATCGTTTGGGACCAACAGGACATGGAGGTCGGGGCCGTTCGTCACTTCGAAGTCCTCGAACCGGAGCACGTTGCTCCCGTCCTCGAGTTCGTACACGGTCGCGGTTCCTGACCCTCGATGGAAGTCATCGGCCCCCTGGAACGATCCAGTCAGGAGGGCGATCGGCCCCGACGGCTCCTCCAACTCGGTTGGTTCCGCAGGCATCGGCTCGTCCTCCATCACGACCGGTGTCTCGGCGGCCTGCTTCATCTCGGATTCGACTTCCTCCTGGGTCATGTCGTCGGGGACGATCGCCGTTGCGGAGAGCGGGAACGCTTCGTCGATCTCGTCGTCGAGGAACAGTGGTGAGCCCAACCACCAGCCGACGGCGCCGACGGCGACGACCGCGATGACGACGAGTACTCGGACGAGCGGGTTCTGCAAGAGCTGTTTCATGTGTCCATCCTCTGTGAGTTCACGATCGGCAACCGCTCGCAGCTACGGGACCCTCCCTTGGTGAAGTGAGTTCACCGATCGTTCACAACCTCTCACCCGGCCTGGGGTCGATTCGGCGGCCGGATTAGTGTCCGAGAAGACGATTTCGACGACCCAGGAGTACCGACATGGCAAGCCCCATCCGCATGGGAGACACCGGCCTCATCGTGCCCGACGATCCGATCATTCCGTTCATCGAGGGCGACGGGATCGGGCCCGACATCTGGGCTGCGTCCGTGCGAGTCTTCGACGCTGCCGTCGAGAAGGCCTATGGCGGTGCCAAGAAGATCGCATGGAAGGAGGTGCTGGCAGGGGAGAAGGCCTTCAACGCCACCGGATCCTGGCTGCCCGACGAGACGGTCGACGCCTTCTCGGAGTACCTCGTCGGTATCAAGGGCCCGCTCACCACGCCCGTCGGCGGCGGTATCCGCAGTCTCAACGTCGCTCTGCGGCAGACGCTCGATCTCTACGCATGCGTCCGGCCGGTCCGCTGGTTCAACGGCGTTCCTTCACCGGTCAAGAACCCGGGCGATGTCGACATGGTGATCTTCCGTGAGAACACCGAGGACGTCTACGCCGGCAAGGAGCTCGAGGCCAACTCCGATGGAGCGGCCAAGCTGCTCGAGTTCCTCGAGACCGAGTTCGGCTGGGAGATCCGTCCCGACTCCGGCATCGGCATCAAGCCCATCTCGATCACCGGCTCGAAGCGACTCATCCGGGCCGCCATCAAGTACGCCGTCGCCAACGGCCGCAAGTCCGTGACGCTGGTGCACAAGGGCAACATCATGAAGTTCACCGAAGGTGCGTTCCGCAACTGGGGCTACGAGCTCGCCAAGGACGAGTTCTCGGCCGAGACGGTGTCCTGGGAGGAGTCCGGCGGTGATCCCGGGGACAAGATCCTCGTCCAGGACGTGATCGCCGACGCGATGCTCCAGCAGATCCTGACTCGGCCCGCCAACTACGACGTCATCGCCACGATGAACCTCAACGGTGACTACATCTCCGACGCCCTCGCCGCCCAGGTCGGAGGGATCGGGATCGCTCCTGGCGGCAACATCAACTACGACACCGGTGTTGCGGTCTTCGAGGCCACCCACGGAACGGCGCCGAAGTACGCCGGTCAGGACAAGGTCAATCCCGGTTCGGTGATCCTCTCGGGCGAGATGATGTTCCGGTATCTCGGATGGACCGAGGTCGCAGACCTGATCATCGACAGCCTCGAAGCCACCATCGGCGAAAAGCTCGTGACGTACGACTTCGCTCGTCTCATGGAGGGGGCAACCGAGGTCAAGACGTCCGCGTTCGGCGACGCCATGATTGCACGGATGTAGGCGGGTGCCGGCGAGGTCCGGAGCGAGATCCTGGTCGCCGGGTCTCGAGTTCACAGTTCACAGTCCACAGTTCGTTCTCGCTTGCATACGCAGCTCACTGCATGGGGACTGTGAACTGTCGACCGTCGACTGTGAACTTCAAAGATGAAGCTCGACCATGTTGCGATCGGGGTCTCTGACCATCGGGAGATCCTGCGGGCGTTGACCCGTGACCTGGGTGGGCTCGTCATCAGTGGCGGTCAGCCTCCCGGAAGTGGGTTTCGGGCGATGCAGGTCCGGATCGGGCGGGGTACCGGTGGGATGACCATCGAGCTGCTCGAGCCGGCCGACACCGAACACAACGACTTCCTCGAGCGATTCCTCGCAGCGGGTGGCGACCGGCCTCACCACGTCACGTTCAAGACGGACGACATCGAGGCGGAGCTCGCTCGCCTGAGATCGATCGGCGTCGAGCCCGTGGGGACCGACTTCCGCGATCCCGGCTGGCAGGAGATGTTCATCCATCCTTCACAGGCGCACGGAACCGTGATCCAGATCGCCCAGACGAACGTCCCCGAGCCCTCCATGCAGGACCGGTTGGAGGGGCTGCCGGAAGCGCTCTGGCTCTACGACGGCGGAATGTGGTGGGATGTCGATGTGATTCTCGAAGGCGAGCCGACCTCGATGCGACGGGCCGTCATCGAGACCCCGGACCGCGCCGCCGGAGACCGGTTCTATCGCCAGGTCTTGGGTTCCGACTTCGAGCCGGGTGTCGACCACACCGATCACCGGTGGCCGGGAGGCGTGATCAGGCTGGTCGACGCCGACGTCGAACGGCCACGGGTCGGCTGGATCGAGGTCGACGGTCTCGATGTCGAACTATCGGTCGGTGGCACACTCTTCAGGCCTGTCCGATGACCGGCGGCGTGTCGGTCTCGCTCGAGGCGGTGATCGTCGCGGTCACCGACGATCGGCCGCGGATCCTCACGGTCGACTCGGCCAACGGGCCCATGCTCCCGTCCGGCTCGCTCGACGTGGCGGGTGACCGCAGTCTCGATCTCGCCATGCGGCGCGTCATCGATGAGCGGGTGGGCTTCGAGGTCGAGTACCTCGAACAGCTTTACACGTTCGGTGACCTCGATCGGTCGAGCCCCGATGCGGCCAGCGGGGAGCGGGCGCTGGGCGTTGGTTATCTCGTGCTCACCAGAGAGGCCCCCACGACGGGCCGATGGGTCGACTGGTACCACCTGTTCCCGTGGGAGGACCTGCGCGCCCGCGATGCCGACAGTGAAGCCCGAGCGATGATCGGAGCATGGGCCGGCGATGTACCCCACCGCAGGCAACGTGTGCAGATCGCTTTCGGGATGGCCGAGACCCCCTGGGACGGTGTTCGAGCCCTCGACCGGTACGAGCTCCTGTACGAGGCGCACCTGGTACCCGAGTGGTTCGTCGACCACGACGAGAACACCGAGACCACCGTGGCCGGAGAGCAGATGGCGCTCGATCACCGTCGTGTTTCCGCGACTGCGCTTTCGCGCCTACGGGGGAAGCTCACATACCGGCCGCTCGTCTTCGACTTGATGCCCGAGACCTTCACGCTGTCCCACCTCCAGCGAACCGTCGAGGCGCTCGCAGGCCAGAGCCGGCACACGCAGAACTTCCGAAGACAGGTCGAACGAGGTGGACTGGTGGAGGGTACGGGGCGCTACGCCACGACCGGCGGGCGCCCTGCCGAGCTCTTCCGCTTTCGCCGCAGCGTGCTCACCGAACGACCCCGGGTCGGGATCCTGGGCTGAGATCAGACCGCTTGGAGAGCCGGCGCGTTCTCCAGTGGGAGCGCGAGTGTCATCGTGGTGCCGCGGCCGAGCCCCTCGGACCGGGCGGACACGCTTCCGTCCATGGCCTCCATCATCGATCGTGCCAGGCTCAGCCCGAGGCCGGTACCGGACGTATGGCCCGGTTCGCCACGCTGGAACGGGGCAAAGAGCCGGGCCGTCTCGCTCTCCGTCATGCCGACGCCCGTATCGGTGATCTCGACGAACGCCTGTCCGTCACGTTCGAACGACGAGAGTGTGACCCCGCCGTGTGGGGTGTAGTTGAGTGCATTGGCGATCAGGTTCGTCAGCACCTGGCGGAGTCTGCGAGGGTCGGCCATGACCACGTGGTCCTCGACCGCCTCGAACTGGAGCGTGAGCCGGCGCTGGTTTGCAACCGGTGTCAGAAGCCGGACGACCGATTCGATGGCCTGTTCGAGACTGACGGGTTCCGGCTCCACCTTGAACACTCCGGCGACGGACCGTTCGGCCTCGAGGTATTCGTTGATCAACCCGAGCATGAAGCCACAGCTCGATCTGATCTCGTCGAGGTAGGTGGCGGCCGGGCTGTCTTGGGCGTCGATCTCGTCCTCGATGAGTTCGACGAATCCGGCCATCGCCGTCAATGGTGTTCTCAGCTCGTGACTGACCGCAGCGGTTCGTCGATAGCCATTCCGCAGGAGCGACTCGACGTCTGCATCCTGTGCGACGGCGCCTTCGCTCCAGATCTGTGCGAGCGTCGTTGCGAGCTTCCGCTGTTCGTGTTCCGCCTGTCGACTGCGATGGAGCAGCGCCCCGATCCAGCATCCGGCAGCGCCGAGCACGGCGGGTGCGAGATCGATGACGAAGAGCAACGGATATCGACGATGCAGCTCGATCGGGTCGGCGAGATGTTCGCCGACTGCGGCCAGGAACAAGACGGCTCCCAGCGGAAAGAAGCACCCGAGCAGGAAGCCTCGAACACCTCCGGCGCAGAGCCTTCGGTTCGCAGGTGACAGTGGGATCTGCGGTGGCATCACTTCTCTCGTCGGCAGGCGAACGACAGAAGTAAGGAGACGCTCGTTCTCGGCATCATGATGCACAGCCGCATCCGAACGATTATGCTCAGGATGAGCAAAAGTAGGAGCAACGTGGCGACCACACTGGAGATCACCCCGCGCGGCAGTGTCCTGCCCGAGGCCGAGCGGGCGGCGCTACAGCCGGTCCTCGACGACATCGAGCGGCTGAAGAAGGAGCGCAACGCCGTCGTGGCCGCCCACAACTACATGACGCCCGACATCTTCGCACTCGCCGCCGACCTCACCGGTGATTCCCTCAAGCTGGCAGCGATGGCGAAGGAGACCGAGGCAGACGTCATCGTGCTCGCCGGCGTCGATTTCATGGCCGAGACCGCCAAGCTCGTCAATCCGTCCAAGACGGTGCTGCTTCCCGACAAGCGAGCGGGCTGCTCGCTCGCCGACGGCATCACCGGGGCGGATGTGCGTGCCCTCAAGGCGCAACACCCCGGCGTCCCGGTCGTCACCTACGTGAACACGTCGGCCGACGTGAAGGCCGAGACCGACATCTGCTGCACCAGCGGCAACGCCGTCGCCGTCGTCGAGTCGCTGGGGGTCGACCGGGTGATCTTCCTGCCCGACCAGTACCTCGGCAAGTACGTCGCGAGCCAGACCGACGTCGAGCTGATCCTGTGGGACGGCGCCTGCATGGTCCACGAGCGATTCACCGGAGACGAGATCAGACAACATCGCGACCTCCTCGGTGGCGTGTCGGTGATCGCCCATCCCGAATGCCCTCCCGACGTTCTCGCAGAGGCCGACTACGTCGGATCCACGAATGGGATCATCAACTGGGTCACCGAACATCGGCCCGATCGGGTGATGATGATCACCGAATGCTCCATGGCCGACAACGTTGCGCTGGAGACCCCCGAGACCGAGTTCGTCCGCCCGTGCAATCTGTGTCCGCACATGAAGCGCATCACGCTCGAGGGCATTCGGCACTCGCTCGAGACCATGACCCATCAGGTCGAGATCCCAGCCGACATCGCCGACCGGGCCCGACTCGCCGTCGAACGAATGCTCGAGGTCGGACGGCACGAGAAGTGACCATCGAGCGGGTCGAGCTCGCGGACCCGGTCGTCGTCGGATCCGGTGTTGCCGGCCTCTCGGTTGCCTTGGGGCTTCCCAGAGCGACCGTCCTGACCGTCGGCTCGCTCGGTTCCACCGGTTGGGCGCAGGGCGGGATCGCAGCGGCGGTCGGCGAAGACGACACCGCCGAACTCCATGCCAGCGACACGATGACCGTCAGCGGAGGCATCGCCGTGCAGCGCGCCGTCGACGTGTTGACGGCCGGAGGATCCAGGGCGATCGAACGGCTGATCGAACTCGGAGCCCAATTCGATCTCGATGACCGCGGTGAGCTCAAGCTCGGGCGTGAGGCGGGCCACCAGCGGCGCCGGATCGTGCATGCCGATGGCGATGCCACGGGTGCCGAGGTGCAGCGGACGCTCTCTGCGGCGGCCGACGTCAGCGACTCGGTCGACGTGCTGGAAGGTTGGCGCATGATCGATCTCCTGCGCGACGATCTCGGCGTCACGGGAGTGCTCGCCGTCGACTCCGACGGGAAGATCGTCGCCTTCGATTCGCCGGCGGTCATCCTGGCGACGGGCGGGATCGGCCAGATCTACCAGCACACCACCAACCCGTCGGTGGTGACGGGCGACGGGCTCGCCGCAGCGTCGCGAGTCGGTGCGCGCCTTGCCGACCTCGAGTTCGTCCAGTTCCACCCGACCGGTCTCATGGCCGGACGCGACCCGATGCCGCTCCTCACCGAAGCCCTGCGGGGGGAGGGGGCAACGCTGGTCGACGACCAGGGACGCCGGTTCATGCTTCGGCACCATCCGGACGCAGAGCTCGCTCCACGCGACGTCGTGGCCCGGGCGATCTTCTGGCAGCACGACAAGCAGGCCGGAGCCTTCCTCGACGCCAGGAACATCGAGGACTTCCCGAGTCGATTCCCCACCGTCTTCGCCTACACCCAGGAGGCAGACCTGGATCCACGTGAAGATCTACTGCCGGTGTCCCCGGCCGCCCACTACTTCATGGGCGGCATCGATGCCGGATCCTCCGGCCGATCGTCGGTGTCCGGTCTGTGGGCCGTGGGGGAGGCGGCGTCGACCGGTGTGCACGGCGCCAACCGGCTGGCCTCCAATTCGCTGCTGGAAGGTCTCGTGTTCGGGGCGCTGGTCGCCGAGGACGTGCACCACGCCCAAGGCCTCGGAGGCAGGCTCGGATCCTGGACCGCCGGACTCGCCAAGTGTTCGCTCGAGCGGCCGCCGGAGGTCGATGCGGTCAGACAGCTCATGTGGGAGCGGGTCGGGCTCGTGCGGACGGGAAACGGACTGTGGGATGCCCGGAACAGGCTCATCGAGCTCCAGCCGAGGCTGATGGGGTCGATCCCCGGTCGGGTGGCGTTCGAGGTCGCGGCGCTGGTCACTACGGCTGCGCTGCGGCGGTCGGAATCTCGTGGAGGTCACTACCGCGCGGACTATCCGGAGCCCGATTCGTTCCAGGCAAACCGTAATCTTGTCGAGCCCATCCCGAAGGAAACCGAGTGACGATGGATGTCAGCAGGTTCGACGATCTGATCTTGCGAGCGTTCGACGAGGATCTGGCGTCGGCCGGCGACCTCACGTCCGAGTCGATCTTCGGTCCCGACCATCGGAGCTCTGCGCGCCTGGTCGCCCGTCAGGACGGAGTCGTCGCCGGCCTGGCGATCGCCGAACGTGTCTTCCACCTGATGGACGACGCCATCGAGATCGAATCGGTCGCCCACGACGGCGACCGTGTCTCGGCGGGCTCGGACCTTCTGAGGCTTGCGGGTCACACCCGGGCGCTGCTGACCGCCGAACGAACCGCGCTCAACTTTCTCGGTCGCCTCTCCGGTATCGCCACGCTCACCACTCGACTCGTCGATCTGGTCGAGGGGACCGGCGTGCTCATCGCCGACACCAGAAAGACCACACCCACGCTGCGGGCGTTGGAGAAGTATGCGGTGCGGATGGGTGGCGGCTCGAACCATCGCTTCGGGCTGTACGACGCGGTGATGATCAAGGACAACCACATCGCCGCCGCCGGTGGAATCGGACGCGCCGTGGCGATGGTCCGGGCCCGAGTGGGGCACACGGTGAAGATCGAGGTCGAGGTGGAGACGCTGGACGAGCTTCGCGAGTTGTTGGTGGTTGGAGCCGACATCGTGCTGCTCGACAACATGACCGCCTCGCAGCTACGCGAGGCGGTCGCCATGGTGGGAGAGGAGTTGGTCACCGAGGCATCCGGCGGCATCACCGAGGACACGATCAGATCGGTGGCCGAAACCGGCGTCGATGTCATCAGCGTCGGGGCGCTCACGCACAGCGCCCCCAACTTCGACGTTGCGCTCGACTTCGACCCCCGCTGAGCGGGCCCCGCTCGCTGGGCTCGCCTCGTCGGTATTCGGTGATCGGTCGTCGGTTCAGGCCGCCGGTCCGGGGTTGACTGTGTGATCGGGCGGGAAGGGGCGTCGAAGTCGGGTCACTCCGCCGGGGCGACGGCGGGCTCCGGCCGGCTCGAGAGATGCATCGTGTCGGCCTTCGGCACTGCGCCCGTGAACATCAATGCCGCCAGCCCGGCAGCGACGATCCCGATGGCGCCCGAGACCAGAAACACGTTCCGGACCCCGATCCCGGCGGCGAGCGTTCCGGCAAACGCCATCGACACGACGTTCGCTCCGGTCAGGACGGTGTTGAGCGCCGAACCGGTTCGTCCGCGCACCGAGTCGTCGACCTCGGTCTGGACCAGCGTCGCAGCAGACGCCTGTAGGGGAGCTATCGCCCACCCGACCAGGAACAGGATCACGACCATCTGCCACGGCGCCTGCACGGTCGACATGGCCGCGACAGAGATGCTGATCCCGACGACGCCCGCCACGATCAGGTTCGTCGTGCCGAAACGTTTCGCGAGCGACGCCGTGATCGCGCTCGCAGCGATCATCGACACCACTTGGGCGCCCTCGAACCCGGCGAACCAGGTCTCGGGAACCATCAGGTCATCGACGATCAGCGGCACCAGCAGGACGTTGACGGCGCCGAGGCCCAGCATCATGACGCCCGCGCCCAGGAGGACTCCTCGGAGGAGTCTCGACTCGGACAGCACCCGCAACCCGACCCCGATGTCGGCGAGGATGGTCGTCTCCACGTCCGCCGTCCGCTGGGGCGAGGCGTCCGTCCGGACCAGCGAGATCGCGGCCAGCGATACGAGGAACGTCGCCGCATCGATGATGTAGGCGAGTGCGAGAGTGTCGTTGAACGCGGCAATCACGCCGGCGATGGCGGTTCCGATGAGCCCGAACACGATCTGGGTCATCTGTGAGACCGAGTTGGCCGACATGAGATGGTCGGGCCCGACGATGCGGGGGAGGTAGGCGCTCTTCGCCGGACTGAAGAACGTGCCGAGCGAAGCCTGGATGAATGCGACGACGTACAGGACCCACATGCGGTCCACGGTCGTCACGAGCAGGAAGGCAAGCACGAAGGAAGTCCGGAACAGATCGGACACGATCATCACGCGTTTGCGATTCCACCGGTCGACATATGCTCCTGCCACGAAGCCGAACAGGAGCGTCGGGAGGGCGATGGCGATGGCCGTCGTCGCGACGGCTGCCGTCGAGCCGGTGAGACGCTGGGTGGTGAGGAGCAGGGCAAGGTTGGTGAGGGCGTCTCCAGAATTCGAGACGGCCTGACCAGTCCAGATGAGGCGATAATCGCGGATCCCGAACAGCTCCCTCACGTCGTCGTCCTCGAACTGGGATGGGCGATGATCAGCAGGCCGAACGACGCGGTCCCATCGGTCTCCTCGTCGTTGGCGAATTCGAGCAGCAGTGACTCGAGCCTGTCGATCAGCTCTACCCTCCGCTCGGGGTTCAACGTGAGCATGTGGCGTGCGATCATCATGCTTCGTTTGCTCTCGGAGTCGGTGATGTCGACCCGGTTCCGTTCCACTGCCCGAAGCAGATCCGTCCGGGTGATCGAGAAGAGCGAATCGAGAATGGCGATAGCCTGTTCCTTGGGGGTGGCGCCCTCGAGGAACTTCTCGCTCGGCTGGAAGGTCTTCGCTGCCACCTGATAGACCTTCTCGTTCAGCGCACCGGCCCGGCGCTCGTCGACCACGACGATGGCGCCGATCTCCTCGAGGGCGTTGATGTGGTGGTAGAGGCGTGTGCGCGGAACCTCGAGGAGTTCGGCCAGCTGGGCCACGGAGGCCGGCTTGCGAAGCAGCTCGATGAGTGCGATCCGCGGCTCGGTCGTGATCAGCTGGAGGGTCTCGAGGTCGTCGATCGGGAAGACCTCGGCCGGCTGGAAGTCGGGATGAGTCGGCATGGCTGTCAGTGCAGCTCGGGCCGGAACGCAGCAGACCGAACATGCGACGCGCGGAGCTTGGCGTCTGTTTCGATCGAGACGGGACTGCGTCGGCCGGTCTTGCGTCCGAAGAGCCGAGCGAGTGCTCGAGACTTGCCCGGGGGCATGCTGCTGTCCGCAGGTTCGGCTGCTTCGAGGTGGTGACTCACGGACACTCCTTCGCTTACGTTCAATACGGTTGAATTTAAATTCAGAACATTTGAATGTCAAGGGAGTTTGAACGGACTTTCGACTCTGCAGCGGTTCGGAGCACGCAGCTACGCTCGATCACATGTCTGATACACCAGTACGCGTCACAGTCACCGGAGCCGCCGGCCAGATCGGTTACAGCCTCCTCTTCCGAATCGCCTCAGGCCAGCTCCTCGGGCCCGATCAGCCGGTGATCCTCAAGATGCTGGAGATCACCCCGGCGCTGGGCGCACTCGACGGAGTCGCAATGGAGCTGCAGGACTGCGCGTTCCCCCTCCTGGCCGACATGGTGAAGACCGACGACCCCGACGTGGCGTTTGGTGACGCCGAGGTGGCGCTGCTCGTCGGAGCGATGCCTCGCAAGGCCGGGATGGAGCGCGCCGACCTGCTCGAGGCGAATGGCGCGATCTTCACGCGCCAGGGCGCAGCGATCAGCGACTCGGCCAGCCGGGACGTCAAGGTGCTGGTGGTCGGCAACCCCGCCAACACGAACGCCCTCATCGCCATGAACAACGCTCCTGACATCGACCCCAGGCAGTTCACGGCGATGACTCGGCTCGATCACAACCGGGCGAAGAGTCAGCTGAGCGCGAAGGTCGGTCGGCCGGTCAATTCCATCAAGAAGATGACCATCTGGGGCAACCACTCGTCCACCCAGTACCCGGATCTCATGCACTGTGAGGTCGATGGCGCCCAGGCCTACTCGCTGGTCGACGATCACGACTGGGTCGAGAACGACTTCATCCCGACGGTCGCCAAGCGCGGGGCAGCGATCATCCAGGCGCGGGGAGCCTCCTCGGCCGCCAGCGCCGCCAACGCCGCCATCGATCACATGCACGACTGGGTGATGGGAACCCCCGAAGGTGACTGGGTGTCGATGGCCGTGCCGAGCGACGGCAGCTACGGCGTGCCGGAAGGACTGATCTCCTCCTTCGCGTGTGTTGCCAGCGGAGGGGAGTACTCGATCGTCCAGGGCCTGGACATCGACGAGTTCTCACGCGGGCGGATCGACGCTTCAGTTGCCGAGCTCGGCGAGGAGCGGGACGCCGTCTCGGCGCTCGGCCTGATCTGAGCGCCGGCCGAAAACCCCCACAGGAGTTGACTCCCAGGCGGATTGCCGCCACACTCACACGCGTGTAATTCTTCTCCAGAAAGGGAGCCACACATGAACAAGTCTGAGCTGATCGACGCCATCGCCGACCACACCGACGGCAGCAAGGCCGACGCCCAGCGTCATCTCGATGCCACGATCGAAGCGATCTCGGGCGCACTCAAGATGGGTGACAGTGTCCAGCTGACCGGTTTCGGGACGTTCGAGGTGCGTGAGCGCTCGGCCCGCACCGGCCGCAACCCGCAGACCGGTGCGGAGATCAAGATCGCCGCAACGAAGGCACCGGCCTTCAAGGCCGGCAAAGGACTGAAGGACCTGGTCGCCGGCAAGAAGTGATCACCTCGATCTGACAACGGCAAAGGCCCCCACCGAGGTGGGGGCCTTTCTCGTTTGTCTGCGAAGTGGTAGTCGTATGAAGATCCGCTACGCAGTGACGAGTTCCTTGAGTCGCTCGTTGACCGTGGTGGTGGTCTCGGGGCGGGGGCGCAGCGTCACCTTGCCGGTTTGAGCCGCAACGGCCCCGAAGGCAGCGACGAGAAGTGCGTTCGTGGCGCCCGTCATCAGGACAAATGCACCGGACATCACGGTCAACGTGAGACCGGTGATGAGCACCGCCCAGGCGAGCTTGGTGTTGATCGATTCGAGTTTCATGGCTGGGCCTCTCTCTTGAAAACCTTCTGCCATGTGTATCGGATCGAGTCCGCTCAAACTTGAGCACGGACAGTGGTTCTTCCGCACTATCTGCGTTCGGATCGATCTCGAGGCCGGTGGGGGGGCCTGCAATGACGACCGGGCTGCACGCGAGTGCCAGCCCGGTGTCCAAGACATTCGATCGGCTCAGTAGGCGACGTCGAGATCTTTGGTGGCTGCCTGCCACTGCATGATGGCGTTCTGATGCATCATCAGCTTGGCCAGGTTCCCCTCCACCTTGAGCTTGCCGGACATGAAGGCGGTCTGGGTGTTGAGGTCGCCCTTCGAGATGGCGGTCGCCGTCTCGTAGCTCTGGCCAACCGTGACGTCAGGATTGGTCGCCTGCCCGATGGAGACCTCGGCCTCGCCGTCGGCTGCGGCCATGTAGTAGCTGATCTCGCCGCCAGGGGCGTCGGAGATGTTGAACTGCAGCTTCAGGGCGGCGTTCGCCACGGCGCTCCGGAAAGCATCGCTGGAGTTGAGGGCTCCCTGGACTGCCTTGGCCCACTCGTCGGAGAGGAATTGGACGCTCATTGAGAAGACTCCTGGTAGAGATCGCGTGGGAGCGAATCTACCAGGGAGCGGTTGGTCGGCGGTGGGGCCGGTTTCGAAAATGACCCTTGCGCGAAGCGAGCGGCTGGATACGTTGACGTCAGTGCGGGCTGGGGACCACCAAGGATGGGAGTGGAACCCGCATGAAACTGAAACGCAACACCGGGCTCGTATTGAGCCTTGTTCTGATTCTCGCGCCGGCGACCGCCGCAGTCGCGAAACCGGTCGCCAGCCACCACCTAGCCGTCGACACGAGTTCGTTCGAGTCAGGTGTCTCGGTGAACGGCTCGATCGACCTGACAGTCGACGGCTCGGGCATCAGCTCGGTTCGTCTGATCTGGGCCGAATCGAGCCTCACCGAGTGCGGTGCGACCTCAGGGCTCTTGCACAGGTCGATCGAGCACGCCGGCCCTGCGGCTTTGGATGTGACGATCGATCGTCATCTGGAGACGGTCGTCGTGACAGGGAGTCTCGAGGTCGTCGAGACCGTCACCACTTGCGGCTCGTCTGTCGTCTCGTCTTCGACGATCGACCTGAATCTCACCGGAGTCGCTGCCGACCGTCCTGCGCGGAGTAGAGACGGCGCGACTGGAACTCGATTCATCAGCCGCGCACATGAATTCGTGCTCGAGCTAGGTGTGAAACAGGTCCTCGATTCCGGCACTTTGACCAAGTCGATCTCTTCGTCCTAGAGACAGCCTCAGACGACTGATACGAGAGGGGGGACCGCCCGAAGCGCTGGTCCCCCCTCTCGTGTGGTGTCTCATGGGACTCGTTCGGCTTCGGCCTGTTCAGGTCACGTCCAGCGGCGTGGTGTATGAGTGATGCCGCGTCGGCCTCGTTGGTTTCTTTCTAGCCGGTTGCTGTCTCGAGTGCTGGTGTCACCTCCTTGAGCTGGTCGGGTTCGATGAGCCGGATCCTGGCCTGGGCGAGGCTGTCGAGGCTCATGTAGCGGCGACCGATGGCCCATTCGTCGTGCTGTTCAGCGAGGAGCGCTCCGACGAGGCGGATGATCGAGGGCCGGGTGGGGAAGATCCCGACCACGTTGGTGCGACGCCGGATCTCTTTGTTCAACCGTTCTTGGGGGTTGTTCGACCAGATCTGACGCCATACGGCTTTGGGGAACCCGGTGAATGTGAGGATCTCGGTGCCGGCTGCGTCGAGATGATCGGCTGCGTCGGTCAGGCCGACCTCATAGAGGTGGTCTGTGACGCGGCGATGCTGGGCTCACACTTCGTCGGCGGATGGTTGGGCGAAGATGGTGCGCACCATGGTGGCCACCATCGCCTCCGATGCCTTGGGGACCTTGGTCAACAGGTTCCTCAGATAATGCGTCCTGCACCGCTGCCATGAGGCGCCCGCCAGGGTCGCTGCAATGGCGTCGACGAGACCGGTGTGGTCATCGGAGATCACCAGCTGGACTCCTGAGAGGCCTCGGGCGACGAGCGAACGCAGGAAGGCGAGCCAGCCGGCCCCGTCCTCGGTGGTGGCGACATCGACACCGAGGATCTCCCGGTGCCCCTCAGCGTTGACGCCGGTGGCGAGCAGGCAGGCGATGTTGACGATCCGACCCCCTTCACGGACTTTCATGGTGAGGGCGTCGGCCCACACATAGGTGTATGGGCCGGCATCGAGGGGCCGGTTCCGGAAGTCGGCGACCATCTCGTCGAGGTCCTTGGCCAGTTCCGACACCTGGGACTTCGACAGCGACGCGATCCCGAGCGTCTCCACAAGGCCTTCCACCCGGCGGGTGGAAACGCCTCGCACATAGGCTTCGGCCACCACCTGCACGAAGGCTCGTTCCGCCCGGGTGCGGGCATCTAACAGCCAGTCAGGGAAATAGGTTCCTTCCCGCAGTTTCGGGATCTTCAGATCAATGCTGCCGACCCGAGTGTCCCAGCGGCGGGTCCGATACCCGTTCCGGCGGTTCACCCGATCTGGCGACACCACCCCATACGGGGCGCCGCATACCTCATCGGCGTCGACCGACATCAGCATCTCAGCAAAGCTGCGGACCATCTCCCGCAACAGATCGGGGTCGGCTGCCTCCATCTGGTTGCGCAGCCACTCGTTTATGTCCATCCTGTCATTGATCACCGCGTTACTCCTCACGGTCGCTTGCAACGTGCTCGTGAGGCTGGCGCGGTGATCACCTATATGGAACGACCCTCAGACCCTCCCCCGTACACCACGTCCGTGGACGCAACTGCCTGTTCACCGGCGGCGTCGGTAGACGCTCAATGCAACGCAGACTTCTCGGTGTTTGAGGATCGTCGTTGCGTCTCTGTGCCGCTCCGCTCGCAGAGTGCAACTCTGGGGGCCGATACTCCCAGGTCGAGACATCGGTACCTTCGAGCCTTGGTTGGTGTCTTCGACCATCAGAGAGCCGAGTTCACAGCAGCCAGGACTCCTCGGTGTTCCGCACTGGTTGCGTCGGCTCAGAATCCCGTGATCTTCGCGGGGTTGCTCTCAACGGATGATCTGAACCCGGAACGGTCCACGCTTGGTGCCCGGGTAGGTGTCGATCACCGATTGCGGCATCGCTTCGATCGGAAGCACCAGAGCAGTCATCTGATCCAGCCGGAGGCTGCCACCGTATGGGCCGGCGCCAGACTTGAGGATCGTGTTGTTCGCATACTCCTGTGGGTAGAACTTGATTCCCATGACTCCGGAGCATGGCGCTGTGTTGGGCCCGGCGCCGGATCCATCGCAGTTGAACCAGACACCATCGATGTAGAGCACTTCGAACGAGTGGACCGGCTGCCACGTCGTACCGGAGCCCCAGGTGGTGTAGTGGAACCGAGGAGTCCATCCGAACCGAGGGCTGTCCGCAATCGCGTCTTTGAACAACGGTGGGGGCGAAGGCGGGTTCGTGGACAGGTAGAGCTCGTACTGTGCGAGACAATCGAGGAGTTGTGTCCGCTTCGTGGCGTAGGGATCGGCCGCGCCGTACTTGCCGGTGTGACAGTTGTGGCCGACACCGAAGCCGGGGATCCCGCCGAGCGCAGCAGGATCCTGCAGGTATGTCCAGAGCGCAGTGTTGTCGATTTCGTATTCGATCTGGTCGGCGCCGTTCTTCTCCCTGAGGAAGAGTGTGTCGCCTGACGTGCTGCGAAGACGTGGCAGCGCGCCACCGGGAAGTGCGGGTCCGCCGTCGGCATTCCCGAACAGCCCGCTTTGCAGTGGCGCTGCGTTGTTGCCGGTCGTCGTGTCCATCGTGTTGAGCGGCGACACGGGCATGAGGTCGACCGGCTCGGAGTTGCCCGAAGCCGACGTACACGCGTCCTGCTTTGCAAGACCATGGGGGAACGCCGGTCCGCCGTCGTCGGGATGTGGTCCGCCCGTCCCCGGGAACGTCGAGACCTGACCGTTGGGACCTGTTGCTGGAAGGACGATGTGATCTTGCCCGATCGCCATGTTCTGAGTGATCAGGTCGGTGTCGGACCGGTTGCATTGGATGCTCGTGCCCTTCTCGGTGTTCCCCCACCCGGGCAGCTGCACGGTTCCGAAGTTGCCCGATGTGCTCCCGGTACAGGCCCCGGTCGCCAGGCCGCCGGCCGGTTGAAGAATGCATTGCTCGACTCCAGTTGGCGCATTGTTCAGCAGACCGAACGGTAGAACGTCGCCCTTCGCCGAGAACACCAACTGGGAGTGGGCCACGGCGCTCGTCGTGAGCTGGTCGAGTCCTACACCGGCGCCGAACGTCGTCGCGGTGAATTGATCGGGAATACGCACCCGGAATTCCAAGCCCATGTCGCCGGCCGGGTTGATGCTGATGCAATCGAGGGTTGCGGAACTCGGCAGGGGGAACACGTTGGGAACCGGATAGAAACCGGTCGGGCGGTCGGGGTCGGCACAGCTCTCCCAGATCGTCTTCCATTCCGCGTTCGAGTAGGTCGCATCGAGGTTCTTACGGGCCACCTCGAGTGCCTCGGTGACGGCGATGGTCTGATTGGCGGCCTCGATG
>Ga0224512_10002136_pt1 | contig 18343 bp, 15 predicted proteins | sample SF_May12_sed_USG_4_FD_169103 | JGI IMG/M metagenome (GOLD analysis project Ga0224512, IMG submission 169103) | Sediment microbial communities from San Francisco Bay, California, United States - SF_May12_sed_USGS_13 | ecosystem: Environmental > Aquatic > Marine > Sediment | place: USA... | reverse complement strand
GCTCTTTCCGCGGCTCGATCCCTACGATCACGGCTTTCTGCGTCGCGGCCAGCACCAGATTTACTACGAGCAATGCGGTAACCCCAGCGGGAAGCCCGCGCTGTTCCTCCACGGTGGCCCGGGGGGTGGCGGCGACGAGAACGCCCGACGATTCTTCGATCCGGCCGGCTACCGAATCATCAACTTCGACCAGCGCGGCGCCGGGCGTAGCCGCCCGACCGCGAGCCTCGACGAGAACACGACCTGGGATCTCATCGGGGACATTGAGGCGCTACGGGAGCATCTAGGCGTCCAGCGTTGGCTCGTGTTCGGTGGGTCCTGGGGCAGCACGCTCGCGATCGCGTACGCCCAATGTCACCCAGCGTCCGTTAGTGAGCTGGTTCTGCGCGGAATCTTCCTGCTGCGACGTCGAGAGCTCCACTGGTTCTATCAGGATGGCGCGAGCAACTTGTTCCCGGAACAATGGCAGCAGTTTCTCGCGCCGATTCCGCCACAAGAGCGGCACGATCTGCTCAGGGCCTACCATCGCCGACTGATCGGCGACGACGCGCAGGCCCGCCTCGAGGCCGCGCGCGCGTGGTCGATCTGGGAGGGCACGACGAGTTCGCTACTCGCCAACGCCGATCTCGTGGACCACTTCAGTGCGCCTGATTTTGCCCTTGCGCTCGCACGTATCGAAGTGCATTACTTCGTCAACGGTGGCTTCCTCGAGCACGAAGAGCAGCTGCTCGATAACGTCGAGCGGATTCGTGATATCCCGGCTGTGATCGTTCAAGGGCGTTACGACGTCGTGTGCCCGATCGTGACAGCCTGGGAGCTTGTGCAACGATGGCCCGAGGCGGATTTTCGGGTCGTCGCCGATGCAGGGCATACCGCCTACGAGCCTGGCATCACGCACGAGCTCGTCTCGGCGACCGATGAGTTTCTTGCAGCCGACAATAGGGGATCGTCGCGTGTCTAAAACACTCCTCGTCAATGGGACGATCGTGAACGAGGACCGCATCTATGCCGCCGATGTGCTGATCGATGGCGAGAGAATTGCGAAGATCGAGCCGGGGTTGTCCGCCTCGAGCGGTGAGAACGTTATCGACGTCAGCGGCTGCCATGTCCTGCCAGGGCTCATCGACGACCAAGTCCACTTCCGCGAGCCCGGTCTAATGCACAAGGCAACGATTGCGACCGAGTCTTTGGCGGCCGTGTGCGGGGGCGTGACGAGTTACATGGAGATGCCGAACACCTCGCCGCCAACGACGACGGTCGAGGCGCTCGCCGAGAAGCGCGATCGCGCCCTGGGCCGCAGCCACGCGAACTTTGCATTTTACCTTGGCGCGACGAACGAGAATCTCGATGAGATCAAGCGCGTGGCGCTCGGTGAAGCTTGCGGTATCAAGGTCTTCATGGGTGCATCGACGGGGAATATGCTCGTCGACGATCCGGCCACGCTCGAGCGCATCTTCGCCGAAGCTACGTTGCCGGTCGCGACGCACTGCGAGGATTCGCCGACGATTTGGCAAAACGAGGCGCAGTTCAAGCAACGTTACGGTGACGACGTGCCGATGGCGTGCCATCCGCAGATTCGCTCCGCAGAGGCCTGCTACAAATCTTCTTCGCTCGCCGTTGAGCTCGCCAAGGGATTCGGCACGCGTCTGCACGTCCTGCATCTGACGACCGAGCGGGAATTGAATCTCTTCGAGCCCGGTCCGATCGAAGGCAAGCACATCACGGCAGAGGTCTGCGTCCATCATCTATGGTTCGACGAATCGAGCTACGGCGCGCTGGGAGCGCGCATCAAGTGCAACCCGGCGATCAAGCGCCATGAGGACCGCGAGGCGCTGTTGGCGGCCGTTCGCGACGATCGGCTCGACGTGATCGCAACGGACCACGCACCGCATACGCTCGAGGAGAAACAGCAAACCTACTTCTCGGCGCCGGCCGGCTTGCCGCTCGTGCAGCACTCGCTGCAAATGCTGCTCGAGCATCACCGCAACGGCCGCCTGACGCTCGAGCAGATCGTGCGCAAGGCCGCGCATAATCCAGCACGACTATTCGGCGTGAAGGATAGAGGCTTTCTACGCGAGGGCTACTACGGCGATATCGCCGTTGTCGATCTCGAGCGGCCCGAGCGAGTGACGACAGAGAACGTGCGCTACAAATGCGGCTGGTCGCCATTAGAGGGCGTGGAGCTCGGAGCGAGCGTCGTTATGACGCTCGTCAACGGCATGGTCGTTGTGCGCAACGGCGAGGTTCTCGCTGAGCCGGGCGGCCGGCAGCTGGAGTTCTCTGAGTAGCGCGCTGCCCGTCGTCGTGTCGGGGCTTGAATTGCTGCTCCCGGGTATGCTGGACTTGCCGCTGAGCGGCGCGCACCAGGAGTGAGATCGTGAGGGTTCTGCCAAATCTCTTCGCAGTCTGCTTAGTGGCCGGCTGCGGACCGGGCGCACCGCCCGAAACGCCAGCCGGACCAGAGAGTAGTTCGAGCGCAGGTCTGACCCAGGAGAGCGCACCGGCGACCGACACGGCCGTCGAGGTCGAATCGGATGCCGGGCTCGTTGGGCAGGAGAACCCGCTGATCGGTCTGCTCGAGCAGGATATTCCTTACGGCGAGGGTGCGGATGGAAATCTCGTCGGGTTTCTTGCCGTGCCCGAGGACGCTGCGGAGCCCTTGCCCGGCATCATCGTGCTCCATGAGTGGTGGGGTCTCAACGATGCCGTCAGGGAGGCCGCGCGGCGCCTAGCGCGCGAAGGCTATATCGTTCTGGCCACAGACTTCTACGGCGGGCGCACGGCCGAGTCAGTTGCGGATGCGCAGGACTTGATGCGCGAGCTCGTCGCGGACCCGGACAGCGTGCGCGACAACATTCGCCAGGCAGTCGAGTACCTCGAGCGTTACGCGCTCGCGCCGCGGGTCGGCAGCATAGGCTGGGACATGGGTGGGCGCTGGTCGCTGCAGACTGGGATCATGATGCCGGACGATCTCGACGCGCTCGTGATGTTCTACGGAGCCGTGGAGACCGATGAGGCAGCCCTGGACGCGCTCGGTATGCCGATGCTCGCGTTATTCGGCGAGCAGGATGGGTCGATTCCGTTACGCAGCGTGCAGGAATTTCGCAACGTGCTTAATCAGCTCGGCAAGGAAGCTGAGGTGCGGATCTACTCTGGTGTCGATCACGGTTTTTTCTTTCCCGGCAGCCCGACCTACAGCCCTATCGCTGCCGATGACGCGTGGAACAGAACGATTGCGCTGTTCGACGCGGCGCTCAAGAACTAAAAATAGGGGCCGGGACGAAATCCCTTTCGTGATGCGAGCCTTTCGGCTCACGCCAGGAGTCAATTCCCGGCCCCAATGGCCTCCCGGCCAACCCGGCAATCGCTGAGGGGGAGTCAGCGATCGCCGTTTTCGGAGATACCTATCGGTAAACCGTTAACCCCGATGCAACTCGCGTGCGATCGCGAGTCGAAATTGGGGCGCCTGCGCCTCACGTAGGCGTTGGCGCCGTGCATCCTCGATAGCTACTTCGACGCTGCGAACGTAGGCGGCCATCTCGGCTTCGAAATTCGCCCGTTGCGCGCGCGCTGCTGCCGAGGTCTCGTGGACAGTGATTTCCTCCAAGGGCTCGGCTTGCGCGGTGGCGCCCATTCCCAGGATCAGCGCGGCTGCTGCCAACGCGCCCCAGTTCCTGTTAATGCCTGTCGTATTCATCTTTGTAATCCTTTACATTGACGGGATTCCGATATCGTGACCATCACGTGCCGGAATCGCTGTGTCTCTCACTATGCACATGGCGTGCCAAGTATAAAATCACTGATTTTCAGCCTCTTACAGCCGATCTTTGTCACGGTAAACCGTTAAATTCACGGAAAACCGTTGCCTAATAACACGGAAATCCGTAAACTTCGCACATGTCAGCGACCGATCGATACCAACAATTTTTCCGCCGCAGCCCGGCGCTGCTCGTGGCGCTCGATCGAGACGGGTATTTCGTCGACGCAACCGACGCGTGGCTCGAGCGGTTCGGCTATGTCCGCGACGAGATCGATGGCCTTCGGCCGCAGGATCTGGCCAGTGAGGCGTCCCTGAGGCGTATTGTCGAGGACTACTTGCCGCTGCTGCGCCGGGCAGGCCAGTTGAGCCGCGTACCTGTTGATCTGCTGACGAAAACGGGGGAACGGGTCGGCTGCCTCGCGAGCGCCGTGATCGAACGCAGCGCAGACGGGGAGCACATTGGGACCCTGGTCAGCTACGCTGAGCTCGGTGAGGAAGCTGATCTGGAGAAGAATTTCACGGGTCTATACCGCGACACGCCAGCGATGCTGCACGCGGTGGACCGCAATGGCCGCATCGTGCACGTCAACGAGCGCTGGCTCATGAAACTGGGCTACCGCCGCGAGGAAGTCGTCGGCCGCCTCGTGACGGATTTCATGTCGGCAGACGGGCGAGCACCGGACGAGCAGTCCGTCAGCGACATCATTTCACAGGGCGAGCTCGACAACGAGCCGCGCAGCTACGTTAAGAAGAACGGGGAGATACTCGAGGCGCTCGTCTCCGCGCGTGCCGATCGTGATAAAGCCGGGCAGGTGACGTTCATGTATGTAGCGATCAAGGACGTCACGGACCGCAATAACGCCGAGCGCCAGCTCCGGGCAGCGTTCGAGGAAAACGCGCGACTGCGCGAGGAGCTCGAGCGGGAGCGCGACTACCTGCGCGAGGAAGTGCAGGTGTCGATGAATTTCGGCCGTATCGTGGGCGAAAGCCCGGTCCTCAAAAAGATGCTTGCGCAGCTCGAGGCCGTCGCCCAGACGTCTGCGAGCGTGCTCATTCACGGGGAGTCAGGCGTTGGCAAGGAACTCGTCGCACACGCGCTGCACAGCCGCAGCCCGCGTGCCGACGGGCCACTCGTCAAGGTCAACTGCGCGTCGATTCCGCGAGAGCTGTTCGAGAGCGAGTTCTTTGGTCACGTCAGGGGTGCATTCACGGGGGCGCATCGAGATCGCGTCGGGCGCTTCGAGCTTGCCCACGGCGGCACGCTGTTCCTCGACGAGATAGGCGAAATCCCCGTCGAGTTGCAGGGCAAGCTGTTGCGCGTGCTGCAGGAAGGCGAGTACGAGCGTATCGGTGACGATCGGACGCGCAGCGTTGATGTTCGGCTCGTCGCCGCTACGAACAGGGATCTCGAGGCGCTCGTCAAACAGGGCGGTTTTCGTGAAGATCTCTTCTACCGGCTCAGCGTTTTCCCGATCCAGGTCCCTGCGTTGCGCGAGCGCGGCGATGATGTCGTTCAGCTCGCAAGCCACTTCGTCGACCGCGTCTGCAAGGATTTCGGCAGGGCGCCGCTGCGTTTGTCGAAACAGCAGGTGGAGCTGCTGAAGAGCTATGCGTGGCCGGGAAACATCCGCGAGCTCAAGAACGTGATCGAACGCGCCGTGATTCTATCGAGCGGCAAAGTGCTGCGCCTCGATCTCGCTATGGCAGATATTGCGAGCACGGCCGGGGCAGCACGGCACGATGCTGACGAGACCGGGCCGGATATCATGACCGAGAAGGAGCTGCTGGCATTGCAGAAAGAAAACATGCTTGCTGCGTTGGAAATTGCTGATTGGCGAGTCTCGGGGCCAAACGGCGCTGCGACGCTCGTCGGCTTGAAGCCCACGACTTTCACGGACCGCATGAGGAAGTTCAGGCTGAGCAAGCCTCGGCGCAGCTCCGTTCGCGCCGCATCGTCGAGGCCGCTGTCCTCGGCAGACTGATTATCGAGGTGCGCGTCCTGTCAGGGTAGAAATAATCGGGCGCCGAATCGAACACTTGCGAGGCCTTCCGATAATTTGGTATATCTTACCCAGCTAAACGCGAATCCTCGGCGGAAACGAAGTGATCGCGTCTAGCCCGAACGTTCCGATTCGCCATATAACAACAAGAAAGGCTGCTCGTTCTATGTCCTATCTCGCAGAGCGCTTCCAGGCCGCGGTCACGGTGCTTGTCGGCGACGGAGCCATCAAGGAGCGGCTCGCGGCCGCCTACGTCGAGAATCTCGACGATTTGGAAGACACCGAATTCCCTGCAACGCTGAGGCAAGCATTCTCGGATCTGGAGCTCGCGTTGCATGCTGAGCATCCAATCGGCCGTGAGCCGTGCGTGCGCGCTACGGTCCGTAAGATGTCCAGCAACGAAGCGCGCGCCCATGCCAATACCATCGTCATGCTCTACGCCGAGCTCGTGCGCCACAGTGATCGAGCCGAGCCGCTCCGGGTCGTTCCATCCGGCCGGAAGAAGCCACCGAAGTTCCTGTCCGAGGGCGGCTGAGCCCCTTCAATTCCAAGGCCTCGAGGCACGAAAACTCGGGGCTTTGCGACGTTCGTCAAGGATTTATGTCCACTGCTCGGGCATAGTCACTAATGGGCATCTTTAGCACTAGCGACTCCATGACAGACCCTTCCGATAACGAGGCGACCGAGGTTCCTGAAGCGCCGAGTGCGGCAGGGATCTATGCGCCCTACGGCCAGCTCATCAAGATGCTGCTGCCGCGTTGCGGGGGCATCGCCTTCTACAGCCCGGAAAAGGAGTTGTTGTGGTGCTCTGACGGATGCGAGCGGCCCGACCTCAAGGTCGTGCTCGACGATCTGCCGACCGACGGTTCGGAGCGAATGTCCGGTGGCGGGGCGATACGCAGTTTGAGTGGTGACGGTGCAGCGTTCGTCTACATCCTGCGTGGCCAAGCCGGTGAAAATCTCGGCACGCTCGTCGTGGAAATCGGCGACGGCCAGCGCCAGACGAGCGGCTCGATGGTCGCTAGCCTCTTGCGGCCCGTGCTCGACTGTCTGGAGAATCGCGTCGACGTCGAGTCCACTCGGGCATCTGCGCAGATCCCGAGCGTCGATGCGACTCAGACGCTTCAGCTACAACTTCTGATTGGTGCCGACAGCGCCGGCGGGCCGCGCGCCGACAGACTCGAGTATCTCGTCAAGCAATGCGTCAAACATCTCGATTGCGTGCTGGGCGCATTGTTGATACCCGATAGAAACCTCACGATCTGCCGCACGGCTGAGGGCACTGCGACAGCCGAGGGCGAGCAGGTCCTGTCGAAGACGCACAAGCACTTGCTGGCCTGGATTCAGCTCAACAACAAGCCGATGGTCGTCAACCGGATCATGCCCGACGCGGCGGCCAAGAGTGTGCCGCCCTACAAGATTCTCTCCTGCCCTGTGCACGACGTTAACGGACGTGTCATCGGTCTTTTTGGGCTGTTCCGGGCGGCCGGCGGGCCAGACTTCGAGCAGACAGACGTGAGTATCTTGGAGCTGATGAGTCGCAAGGCCGTCAATATGCTCGGCAATCGCTACGACAGCCTGACGGGCTTGCTGAATCGCTATGCCTTCGAGCATGACGCTCGGGAGGAATTGGAGAACAAGAGTGGTGACGGCGAGACGGCGGCCGCGCTGCTCTATATCGACATCGATGGCCTCAATGTCGTCAACGGTGCGTTCGGGTTTCACGCGGGTGACGAGATCATTCAGCGCCTGGCTGTCGTGACGAAGCAGGGCGTCGATGACGACGCTATCGTCGGTCGTCTCGGCGGCGACCGCTTCGTCGTCATGTTGCCGTCTGGACCGGCAGACAGGCCCGAGGAACTTGCAGAGAGGCTGCGTTCTGAAATGAGCCAGCTCACGTATTTGCACGGTGAGCGTGCGATGCCGGTTTCAGTGAGCATCGGTATCGGTCGGAGTGTCGGCACAAGCGAGAGCATTTCGCACTTGATCGCCGCTGCCGAGTATGCGTGCAAGCGTGCGAAGGAGCTCGGCCGCAACCGCGTCGAGATATCGCACGCCGACAATGCATTTTCTGTCGCTCATCGAAACGATGCGCTCGCGTTCGCCAGCCTGCAGAACGCGCTCAAGGCCAACCGCTTTCGGCTCGAGGTTCAGTCAATCCACAGTCTCGGCGAAGAGCCGACCGTGCTGGGCCACGAAGTGCTGATGCGCATGCGCGAAGGCGACGGATATGTCGGTCCCGACAAATTTCTCGCTGCGGCTAAGCGTTATCATCTGATGCCCGCGCTGGATCGCTGGGTGCTCGCCGCGGCGTTGCGCAGCCTCAAGTCGGCGGCAGCGGGCCTGATCGACGAAGGCTGGATCAGCCTCAATGTGTCCAGCCAGTCGTTTCAGAGTGAGAGCTTCAGGGAGTTTCTCGTCGAGCAGCTGAGCGCTTCGGGCGTGTCACTCGAGTCGATCTGCATCGAGCTCAGGGAATCCTCCGCCGCTCACAATATGCGTGAAGCCGAGGCCCTGATCCACAGCCTGCACGAGCTCGGCGTCAAAGTCGCGCTCGATGACTTCGGCCGAGGGTTGAGCTCGCTGGCCTACCTGCGGACCCTGCCCGTCCAGTACATAAAGATTGACGGCGATCTCGTCCGGCGCGTTGCGAGTGATCGTCTCGCGGAGTCAATGGTGTTCGGCATTGCCCAGGCCGCTGCGACGCTCAAGATCGATACGATCGCCGAGCACGTCGAAACGCAGGAGATCGCGGCAAAGCTGCGCGAGCTCGGTGTGAGTTACGGCCAGGGATACTACTTTTCGCAGCCCGTCGCGATACCGTCCGCTTACGACGAGCCCGTATCGGCAGCGGGCGCGGCGCAGGCCTCCGCGTCCTAGGCTAGAGTCCTGACGAAGTTTCCTCCCAGCCTCGCGGGCTGGGCACTAGCGCGGCGCTTGGGCAGAATAGGGGGCATGCGCGTCGCTATCTTCGTTGTCATCGCTTCGAGCTGGGCCGGCGCGGCGGCTGCTCAGCTGCCGCCGCCGGTGCAGCGCATTCTCGACGGCCACTCGATTTCACCACAGGACATCAGCGTGTTGGTGCAGCCGGTGAGCGGCGACGAGCCGATCGTCAGTCACCTGCCTGCCGTGCCGCGAAACCCGGCCTCAACCATCAAGACCGTAACAACATGGGTCGCGTTGGACACGCTCGGGCCGACGTACTATTGGCCGACCGAGGTGTACTTTCTTGGCGAGTTCGCGGATGGCGCACTCGACGGCGACCTGGCGCTCAAGGGCTTTGGCGATCCGTATCTCGTCACCGAGGAAATCTGGAAATTGCTCCGTGCGCTGCGACGCACCGGCCTCGAGGACGTGCGGGGGGACCTCCTCATCGATGACACTTACTTCGAGCGTGTCGACGAGGACCCAGGCGCTTTCGACGGTCAGCCGTTTCGGACCTACAACGTGTTACCGAGCGCACTGCTCATCAATTTCAAAGCAGTGCGATTCCAGTTTCTGCCGGATCACGCGAACGCCGCTGTGCGCATTAGCGCTGATCCGGCGCCGACGAATCTCGACATCGATAACCGTTTGAGGCTAGTCGACGGACCGTGCCGAGGCTATCAGGCGGGCATCGCGTTTGACCTTGCCGACTTTCCAACAGGCCGCAGAGCCGTGTTTTCGGGAAATTTTCCGGCAGCGTGTGCGCCCTATTCTCTGAGCCGAACCGTTCTCGAGCACGACAGTTTTGCGTATGGGGTGTATCGGACGCTTTGGGCGGAGCTCGGCGGTCGCCATCGCGGTGGCCTTCGTCGCGGTGTGGTTCCGCAAGACACCGAGCCCGCGCTGACGTGGCGCTCGCGGCCGCTGGCCGAGATCATCAGAAGCGTCAACAAGTTCAGCAACAACGTCATGACGCGCCAGCTGCTGCATACGCTCGGAGCCGAGCGCGATGGCCCGCCAGGCACCGCGGCTGCAGGCATTGCCGTTATTCACGAGTATCTCGAGGCGCACGGAATCGAAAGCGGCGGCCTTGTCATCGACAACGGCGCGGGGTTGTCGCGCGCGACGCGAATATCCGCTGAGGCGCTCACAGGCGTGCTCCTGACGGCTGCGCGCAGCCCGCTCGCGCCGGAGTTTCTCGCCTCGCTGTCGCTAGGCGGTCTGGACGGCACGACGCGGGGCCGGTTCAACGGCCACGAGGTATCCGGGCGAATGCACGTCAAGACCGGGCGCCTCGACCACGTCTCGGCGTTAGTGGGCTTGGTCCATGCGCGCTCGGGTGTCGACTACGCGACGGTGGTCATGGTCAATTCCCCAGATGCCCACCGAGGCCCGGGCACGGAGCTTCAGGAAGCGCTCGTTCGCTGGGTCTACGAGCTACCGTGAGAGTCCCTAGGACAAGGCGGTCCTAGTTCTCGGTTTTACCTCGCAAATCTTCCTATAATCACCGCAGATTGGTGCTCACCGCAGATGCTGCGGTCGGAGGTTGCCTTGCTGAACCGGAAATGTCTCATTGCGCTCATCACGATGGCGTGGCCGACGCTGCTCTTTGCCGAGACGGCTTACGTCACAGATATTCTGCGACTCGGCCTGCATCGGGCTGAGGATACGAGCGACCAACCGTTTCGAACGCTCGTGAGCGGTACGGAGCTGGAAGTCCTCACGCGAACGACCAACTTCGCTCACGTCAGGGCGGCAGACGGCCAGGAAGGTTGGGTGAAGTCCGCCTATCTCGTCCTCGATAAGCCTGCTCAACTCAAGGTCGCGGAGACTGAAACTGAGCTTGCGGCGCTGCGCGCCGAACTCGATCGCGCGAAGATCGCTCAGCGCACGGCAGAGCAACAGCTCGACCAGGTTACACAGCAGATCGATGCAGCCGCGTCGTCGTCCGGTGCCGTTGAAGCGACGCTGAGTCGGCTGAAAGCGGAGAACGCGGACTTCGAGCAGCGCCTACAACGCTACCGCGGCAGCGTACCGATCTCGTGGATGCTCGGTGCGTTGGCTATCACGCTCGTTGCGGGCTTCGCTGGCGGCCTCGCGTGGATCGACTACACGAGTCGGCGTCGGCACGGCGGTTTCAGGATCTACTGACGCAAGCGATGCAGAGCTTGTCTTCGGGCCCAATCGGCTAGGCGAAAGCCGAGCAAGATCGCGAGAATTCCTGCGTAGAGCACCGGCTCCGACGTATCGAGCTTGACCTGCCAGAAGAAGTGCAGCACACCCAGCGCGGCGATCGCATAAACGGTTCGATGCAGCTTGAGCCAGCGACGGCCTAGCCGCCGTTGCATTGAATTCGTCGACGTCACGGCGAGGGGGATCAGCAGCACGACGGCCAGAAATCCGACCGTGATGAACGGTCGTTCAGTGACGTCCGCATACAACGTCGACCAGTCCATCCGCCAGTCGAGAGCCACGTAAGTCAGGGCGTGCAAGAGCGCGTAGGCAAAAGCGAGCAGCCCGAGTGAACGGCGCAGCCCGACTAGCCAGTTGAGTCCTGTGAGCCGGCGCAGCGGCGTAACGGCGAGCGTGATCAGCAGGAGGTTCAGCGCGGTCTTGCCGAGGGTATGCAGGACTTCTTGAACGGGGTTCGCGCCGAGATCGCCGATTCCGAACGCGCGCGCCACGAGGAGCGCAAAAGGCAACAAGCTTGCGGCAATCACGCCGGCCTTGAGCCATGCCAGGCGGTAGCGGGTCATCGGGCCGCGCGCTCTCGGGAAAACCGGCGCTTAAAAATTTCGGGCGAGATCGAGGCCCGTGTAGAGATCGGCGACTTCTTCGGCGTAACCATTGAACAGCAGCGTCGGCTGACGCGACGCGAACAGTCCAGCACCGAGTGGGCGCTCGGATGCCTGACTCCAGCGCGGGTGCGATACGTCGGGATTGACGTTGGAGTAAAAGCCGTATTCGCGCGCGTTGGCCATGTTCCAGCTCGTCTGAGGCTGTTCATCCATGAAGCGGATGCGCACGATGGACTTGATGCTCTTGAAGCCGTACTTCCACGGCACGATGAGGCGCAACGGCGCGCCGTTCTGATTCGGCAGGACCTGCCCGTACAGGCCAACGGTAAGCAGGGTTAACGGGTGCATGGCCTCGGCGATCGTCAGGCCTTCACGATACGGCCAGCGCAGTACCGGAGAACGCACACCCGGCATGGTTTCCCGATCGTTCAACGTGAAGAACTGTACGTATTTAGCTTGCGACGTAGGCGCGAAGCGCTCGAGCAGATCCCCGAGCGGAAAGCCGACCCAGGGCACGACCATCGACCACGCCTCGACGCAGCGGAACCGGTAGATGCGTTCCTCGAGCGCGTGCGGTTTGAGAATATCCTCGAGCGTGAACGTGCCCGTATTCTCGGCCTCTCCCTCGACCGTAACGGACCACGGATCCGTCACGAGTGTATGTGCGTTGCGTGCGGGATCGCCCTTGCCAGTGCCGAACTCGTAATAGTTGTTGTAACTGGTTACGTATTCCATCGGCGTCGGATCAGTCGCGTTGTCGCCGGACCAGGGAGCAAGCTCTGTAAACTGGCCGTCTGCCGGCAGCGCCGCGCCCGCCGCCGTCTGTGTATGCGCCATCGCGCCGGGTATCAAGCCCAGCGCAAGCGCTGTCTTGAGGAGTTCGCGGCGCTGAACGAAGGTACGCTCGGGCGTAATCTCCGAGGACTTAATCGGGTTCGGTCGTTTGATCAGCATTGTCTCGCTCGGTTAGTCAGGGCGATAAGTTAGACCCCGCGAACACCGGGAATATTGCAGTCAGGCACAAAAAATAGCCAGCGCGCGCCGCATCCCGGTAGTCGGTACCTCGTATGCACCAAATTAGTGCCTCAGGGCCATCGCGGTGCGTAGTCGGCTACAATCGGTCCGGCAAGAACAAAAAAGCCCCACAGGGGCTTCTCAAATCCAAACTTTTCTCGGGGGACTCTCATGAAGCTAATTACCGCTGTGATCAAGCCCTTTCGGCTCGATGACGTCCGCAACGCGCTCGCGGAAGTCGGCGTCCAGGGCATGACCGTAACCGAGGTCAAGGGTTTCGGTCGGCAAAGAGGCCACACGGAGCTATACCGGGGTGCCGAATACGTTGTCGATTTTCTACCTAAGGTAAAGCTCGAGCTCGCTCTGACCGATGAGCTTGTCGATCGGGCTATCGAGGCCATCATCGAATCGGCCAAGACCGGCAAGGTGGGCGACGGTAAGATTTTCGTAACCGATCTGAGTCAGGTCTACCGAATTCGCACCGGGGAAACCGGCGATCAAGCTATCTGAGCGGGGAGCTACGATGAAAACAATGATAAAGGCGGCAGCCGCGACGGCTGTCGCATGCATGTGCCCGGCTATTGCAGCCGCGCAGGCGCTGGATAGCGGTGACACCGCGTGGATGTTGACGTCGACGGCCCTCGTCTTGTTCATGACGCTGCCGGGACTCGCGTTGTTCTATGCGGGACTCGTGCGCAGTCGCAATGTTTTGTCGGTCGCTATGCAGTGTTTCGCGATCGCGTGCATGGTCTCGGTCATCTGGGTCGCATTCGGTTACAGCATGGCTTTCGGCGGCAGTGCCCTCAACGGTCTCGTCGGCGATATGTCGAAGGCCTGGCTCGCCGGTGTCGGCCTCGAGGCCTTGTCGGGTAGCTACCCGGAAACCGTGTTCGTGATGTTCCAGCTCACGTTCGCGATCATTACACCCGCGCTCATCGTCGGTGCATTCGCCGAGCGCATGCGCTTCTCTGCAATGCTCTTGTTTACGGGCTCTTGGGTCGTGGTCGTCTATTTTCCGGTTGCGCACTGGGTGTGGGGAGGCGGTTGGCTCGGCGCCATGGGTTTTCGTGACTTCGCCGGCGGCGCCGTCGTACACGTGACGGCTGGCGTTGCGGCAGTCCTGGCCGCGATCGTCATCGGCAACCGGCGCGGATTCCCGGAGACGCCGATGCCGCCGCACAACCTGCCGATGACCGTAACCGGCGCCTGCATGCTCTGGGTCGGCTGGTTCGGATTCAATGCCGGCAGCGCACTTGCAGCAGACGGCGCTGCGGGCATGGCAATGCTGGTCACGCACGTCAGCGCCGCGGTCGGATCGCTAACGTGGATGACGGCCGAGTGGGTGAAGTTCGGTAAGCCGAGCGTGCTCGGTATCGTCACTGGCATGGTTGCAGGACTCGCGACGATCACCCCAGCGTCGGGTTTCGTTGGACCGATGGGCGCTCTAGTGATCGGCGTGGCCGGTGGCCTCGGCTGTTTCCTTGCCACACAGTTCATGAAGCGCAAGCTGAAGATCGACGACTCGCTCGACGTCTTTTCGGTTCACGGCGTCGGAGGCATGATCGGCCTGCTATCGACAGCCGTGTTTTCGGCCGCGAGCTTCGGAGGGCTCGGCCTCGACGAGGGCGTTTCGATCGGCAGCCAGTTCGGCGTGCAGGTGCTCGGCATCCTGGCAACGGCGGCCTGGTGCGCGGCTGCGAGCCTGGTCTTGCTCAAGCTCATCGCCGTCGTCGTGCCGCTACGGGTGTCGGCCGAGGAGGAAAACGAAGGTCTCGATCTCGTTTTGCACGAAGAGCGCGGGTACAACCTCTAGCGCTGACTCGAATGCAGCCGGGCCCGGTGTCCGCACCGGGCCCGGTCATGCAGGACGGTCTGGCGAGATATCCAGGCTAGGTTACGGGGATGGCGAACCCGGCAGGCTTGACGATCAACAGGTCGCACGGCAGGCGATCGAGGACGCGCTCGGCTGTGTTGCCGATAAAGATTTTCTTGAGGCCGCTACGCGAGATCGCTCCCATGATCACGATGTCGGCCGGTAGATTGCTACTTAGCGCGAGCAAAGCCTCTGCAGCTACGCCTTGGTGTAGGTGGACGGCCGAATCCGGGACAGGATAGGCGTCGAGCAACTGCGCTAGCGCTTTTCGGTGACTCTGCTCCAGTGCTGCGGTCAATTCCCTGACGGGGACCGCGATCGGTGATGCGATGCTGCCTGTCGCCCCGGCAATCACAGGTGCCGGATCGAATGAGTGAAAGACCTGGAGATCCCCGTGCAGCGCGGTCGCCAGCTCTTTGGCCAGCGCGAGGATCGCGTGATCGAGCTCGGCAGGTTTGGCGTGGGCGTGGAGCGGATCGACCGCCGCGAGAATCTTCGGCTCGGCTGCGAACTGGCGAGGCTTGACGAGCAGCAGCGGTGCGGAACAGCTGTGGATCAGGCTCCAATCCGTATTCGAGAACAGCGCTCGCCTGATGGCACTGTGGTAGTGCGTGTCCTTGGCCACGATGATCGGCTGCAGCTCGGCCGCTTTTCGCAGCACGCCGTGATCCAGTGGATGCTCCCATCGTGCGTCGACACCGACCGTGATTCCTTGCTCGCGCAGCGGCGCCGCGAGTGCCTCGAGGCGCAGTTCGTGCATCTTGAGTAGCTCGCGCTGCGCCCCTTCCATTGCATCGGATGAGAAGAAACGCCCGCCCGACAAGTGCTGATCATAGTCACAAATCAGCAGCTCGAGCGAGGCGCCGAGCTGTCCCGCGAGCCAAGCTGCACGCTCCAGCGCGGGCTGCTGGTCAGCGGTCGGATCGATGACGACGAGGATGCTCTTGTTAGCGCTCATAGCTTCGTCTGGTCGTACCGGACGGTGGGATGCTCAAATGGACTCTCGATTTATACTCGCGGTCCGAGTCGGGCCATAATCGGGTCAAATGCCTAAATCGATCTCGGGAAACACGTATGCGTCTGATCCGACCAAACCCGGCTCGCGGGCGCAGGTTACTGCTGAGCTCAAAGCCCTATTCGATGCAGCAGTCGATGGCATCATCGTAATCGATGAGCATGGCGTCATTGCCGAATTCAACAAGGCAGCAGAGCGGCTATTCGGTCGCCAAGCCTCTAACGTCGTCGGCCTTCCCGTCACCGTGCTCATGGCCGAGCCGCATCGCTCGATGCACGAGACCTACATCAGCCGATATCTCGAGACAGGCGAAGCGCGGATTATCGGCATCGGCCGCGAGGTAAGCGCGCAGCGTGCCGACGGCAGCCTGTTTCCGATTGCGCTGAGCGTCGGCGAAATCGAAGGCGGCAAAGACCGCCGTTTCATCGGTTTGATTCGCGATCTTTCGGCGCAAAAGGCCGCGGAAGAAGAGGCGCACAGTCTGCAAAACCGTTTAGCGCACGTCGGTCGGTTCAACCTCATGGGCGAGATGGCCGCCGGTTTGGCCCACGAGCTCAATCAGCCACTCAGCGCGATCGTCAACTACTCACAGGCGGGTAAGCGGCTAGCGGAAAAGGACGAGCCGAACATCGAATCCGTCAGCGAGTGTTACGCAAAGATCACCGAACAAGCGCTGCGGGCTGGCCATATCATCGACAAGCTGCGGGATTTCCTGCGTAAGGACGAGGTCAGCAAGTGCGAGCTGAGCATCAACGACGTCGTCTCTTCGACGTTGAAGCTCGTCGAGGCAGATGCACGAGCCGAGGGCATTCCGATTCATACGGATCTTGCCGACGACCTGCCGGCGACGAGCGGCGACCTGATCCAGCTGCAGCAGGTGCTCATGAACCTGACCCGCAACGCAGTCGACGCGATGCGGGAGAGCCCGAACAAGGACGAAGGCGTCATTATCCGAACGAGTCAACCGGCCCCGAGCGAGGTTCAGGTCAGTGTGCTCGATCACGGTCATGGCGTGCCACCGCAACTCGCCAAGAGCATCTTTCACCCGTTCGTGACCACCAAGCGCGACGGTCTTGGCGTCGGATTGGCGATTAGTCGTACAATCATCCGGGCTCACGACGGCGAGCTGTTCTGCCGCCGAAATCCGATCGGCGGAGCAATATTCGGGTTCAATCTGCCGGTAGCCGACGAGAGGTAAGTTTCTTGGACAAAGACTCAGCAGTGGTCTACGTCGTCGACGACGACGAGGCAGTGCGCGATTCACTCGAGCTGTTGCTCGAGTCGGTAGACCTGCCGTGCCAGACTTTTGCCTCGGCATCGGATTTCCTCGAGAAACACGACCCGGATCAACATAGCTGTTTGGTTGCCGATATCCGCATGCCTGGTATGAGCGGTCTCGACCTGCAGGAAGAACTCAACGACCGTTCATCGACGATTCCGATCCTGTTCATCACTGGGCACGGGGACGTACCGATGGCCGTCGATGCGATGAAGTCGGGGGCGCTCGATTTCATTCAGAAGCCGTTTCGGGATCAGGAGCTGCTCGATCGAATTCACCAGGCGCTCGAGAGGGACGAAGGACGCCGCGAGGACAATCGCGAGCTATCCGAAACCCGCAACCGCATCGGCCGGCTCACGGCCAGGGAGACGGAAGTCATGCATCGAGTCGTCCAGGGACAGGCCAACAAGGTCATCGCGCTGGATCTCGGTGTCAGCCAGCGCACGGTCGAGATTCATCGCGCGCGCGTGATGCAGAAGATGGGCGCTCGCTCACTGGCCGAGCTCGTGCGCATGGTCGGCAAGCTCATCGACTGAGGCAGCCGCCAGTCGGGAACTCTCACCGGGCGGTCGCTGCGGACTCGAAGAACTTAGAGTTGGCCCTCGCCTTCAGGCTTGCGGCAGCCGGACTGTTGCGGCGCTAAGCGGCGCAACGCAGACAACCACACACGGCCGCCGCCGCTGTGAGCGTCACGATCGCGCCCGCACGTCACCATGATCCGCGGTGCCGGTAAGACGCTCGGGTCACGCGTCCGGGCTGCCGCCGATGTCTAAGACCGCGCTTCCCGTGATCGCACCGGCGCGTAGCGCGGCGAGCGCGGCGTTTGCATCCTCGAGCTTGAATACTTCCGTCTGAGTCTCGATCGGAATTCTCGCAGCAAGCTCGAGAAACTCCAGGCCGTCGGCACGCGTGAGATTGGCGACTGATACGAGCTTGCGCTCGCCCCAGAGCAGGTCGTAGGTGAACTCCGGGATCGGCGACATGTGTATGCCGCCGCAGACGACCGTGCCTCCTTTGCGCACCGCGGCCAATGCGACGGGTACGAGCGGGCCGACCGGCGCGAAAATGATGGCCGCGTCGAGCCGCGCCGGCGGCGACTCGGTCGAAGGTCCGCACCAGGCCGCACCGAGCGATCGAGCGGAGCGCTGAGCCGCGTCGTCGCCGGCACGCGTGAAGGCGTAAAACGGCCGGTCCTGAAAGCGAAGCACCTGCGCGAGGACGTGAGCCGCGGCGCCGAAGCCGTACAGCCCGATGCGCCTGGCCTCGCCGCACATACGCAGCGCCCGATAGCCAATCAGCCCTGCGCACAGCAGCGGGGCGAGCGCCCGCGCAGGCAGGCCTGCGTCGAGCTCGAAGCAATAGCGCGCATCGGCGGCTATGTAGTCCGCGTAGCCACCCGGTAGCGTATAGCCGGTAAACGCGGCGGCATCGCACAAGTTTTCGCGCCCGCCGCCGCAGTACTCGCAGGTGCCGCAGGTGTAGCCGAGCCACGGCACGCCGACGCGCGTACCGCTGGGCAGACTGGCCTCGCCGCCAGAGACGATCCGACCAACGATCTGGTGACCTGGAACGACCGGATAGGGGATGTCCGGCAGCTCGCCGTCGAGTAGATGTAGGTCCGTGCGGCAAACGGCACAGGCCTCGACCTCTACGAGCACCTGCCCGGGGGCAGCGGGGCG
>Ga0224512_10002135_pt1 | contig 18351 bp, 18 predicted proteins | sample SF_May12_sed_USG_4_FD_169103 | JGI IMG/M metagenome (GOLD analysis project Ga0224512, IMG submission 169103) | Sediment microbial communities from San Francisco Bay, California, United States - SF_May12_sed_USGS_13 | ecosystem: Environmental > Aquatic > Marine > Sediment | place: USA... | reverse complement strand
CTCGTGGCGGCTGGTAGAATGCTGTCATGACGAATCGGGCTGACGCGGTGTTGAAGCAGGCCATGGCCCTCGGCGAGGCGGAGCGAGCGGAGATCGCGGGCGTTTTGTTGGAGAGCTTGGAGCCGTCGTCGGACACCGGCGTGGACGAGGCTTGGCGCGAGGAGGTGCGGCGCCGGCTCGAGCAGCTGGACGCGGGAGGCGTGGAGTTGATCCCGTGGGAAGAAGTGCGCGAGCAGCTCTTCGCCCGTCTGAATGCCCGCTCGTAGGCTCCGCTACCTCGCCGAGGCGCGCCGCGAGGTCGATGACGCCTTGCAGTGGTACTTGGCTCGCAGCCGGCAAGCCGCCGAGGCGTTCCTGCGGGAGCTCGAGCACGCAGCCGTTCTCATTGCAGAGTCCCCTGGGGGAATGCGGTGGGGAATGCGGTGACAGGATACTCATTTCTCCTTGGGTGAAATGAGTATCCTGTCACCGCATAGTGGAGCGTTATGCGGCTGTGGCCCGGCACCTTTTCCAACGGTGCCGGTTCGCTCAGACTCCGTTGAGCGGCATCGAGCCGGGTCGGCGCTGATCGTCCCGTCCAACGACACTTCACGGGAGGGCAGACATTGGACATTGCCCCTACTGCAAGGCCGGCGCTACCGATCGTGGCCTGGGCTGCAATGTTGGCCGTCTCTGACCTCCCCGACATTTTGATCACGGAGTCGGGAGGTTCGATTCCGGCTTGGATGTTCTGGGCAAAGGCCGGTTTCCTTGCCGCGTTCTTTGTAGTGACTTTGCTATGGAGGACCGTCCGGCCGCTCTGGCAGTACGCCGCGGCGCTACTTACCCTTTTCCTGGCCCTCGGCCTGGTCTCGCTCGTGCGGAATGCAGGTTGGTACCAGGAGAACTTCAATTACGCGGGCGTTTCCTTCTTCAGAGGGTACGCGGCCATCATGACCCTCGATGTCCTCGTAGCCCTCGCGGTGATTGCTGCGCTGTGGCTCATGAAGCGCGAGCGCAAGGACTTCTTCTTGGTGAAGGGGCGGATGGATGCGCCAGTCGAGCCGATCCGATGGCTGGGCATCAAGGCCGGGGAATCCTGGAGCGTCTTCGGCTGGATCTTCGCCGCCGCCGCCGGAGTGGGCGTCTTCGTGCCGACCGTCCTGGGCATCGCGTTCTCGAGCGAGGACCTGGTACGGGCTCTGCCGCTCTTTCCGTTCGCCGTGCTCTTCGCGGCGGTCAACGCCTTCACCGAAGAGGCCTATTACCGAGCCAGTATCCTCTCCACCCTGCATGAGATCATCGGCAAGACCCATGCCGTGCTGATCACCCTGGTGTTCTTCGGCCTGTCGCACTGGTTGTACGGCTCGCCTCCTGGGCTCGTTGGCTTTCTTATGACCGGTTTCCTGGCCTGGTTGTTGGCCAAGAGCATGTTGGAGACGAAAGGCATGCTCTGTCCGTGGATCATCCACTTCGTTCCGGACGTCGTGATCTTCTGCTCATACGCGCTGATGTTCGTCCGATCTTGAAGCGTTTGAGTGTCTTGTCCGGCATCTGCGGCAGCACTGGGAGTCTCTACGGCACCCTCGTCTGTCGCTGCTGGACCTCGTCGTCATCGGGTCGCTGCTCCTCGTGCCGGTAGCCGCATGTCGTGACTGGCCGTTCGCTCTGCGCGGTCGGTCCGGCGCCAAGGGAAAAGAAAAGAGCGGCCCGGGGGGCCGCTCTCGGGAATTGCGGTTGGGCCCTGGTCAGCAGGGGCCGGGGAAGGTGAAGTCCCAGGCCGAGCAGTCGCCGGACTCGAAGCCGTCGGCGAAGATCGCGGTCGCGCCGCCGGTGCAGGCGTCGAACTTGGCGGCCGCGATGCGCACGGCCTTGCCGGCGGGGTTGTACATGCCTAAGAACCAGAAGGTGCAGTCGTCCACGGGGTCGACGCCCATCTGGTTGTAGTCGCCGTAGCGGCTGGAGCTGTTGGACGCGCCGCCGGTCGCCATCTCGGTCTCCGGCACCGTCATCACGTTCAGCGGGTCGGATGCCAGGCGGCCGGTGTAGCGGATGCTGGGGAAGACCGCGGGCGGATTGGCGTCGTCGTTGCTGACGTTGTAGGCCAGCATGATGTTGCCGTCGCCGTCCATGGCCGTCATCCCCATGAAGCGCCCTTCGTTGCCCGGCGACCAGGTCCCTTCCTGGAAGAGGCTCCAGGCGCCGCTGCCGCCGCGCACCTCGAACCAGCGCTCGGCCGAGTGGTCGGGGTAGTCGTTGACGTCCGTCTGGAGCACGCCGAGGAGCACCTCGTGGGTCCCGAAGTTGCGGTACGAGGCGCGCTGCATCACGACCTCGAGCAGGGGGTCGAGAGGGGGCCCGCTCGGCTGCGGCACGCACGAGAAGACGGTGATCGGCGGGCAGAGGTTGGAGTCGAAGTCCGAGAGGATGATGTTCGGGGCCTGGACGAAGGTGCTGTTGGCCGGCGTGTCGAAGTCCACCGTCATCTCGTAGAGCTCGACCGGGTCGGTCGCCGGGTTCGGCGGGTCGCCGACCAGCTCCTCGTCGCGGTGGCGCAGGAAGTAGGCCGGGGTGCCCGGCGGCGGCGGCGGACCGTCGAGGTCGACCGGGGTCAGGGTCTCGAAGTTGTACACCGGGAGGTTGGGCGCGCCGAACTTCTGCACCGGCCGCATCGTGGGACAGGTGGTGCCGTCGGGGCTCAGCATGTTGACCCGGTCGAAGCCGTAGACGTTCGGACCGTTAGCGTTCTGGTTGGAGGTGGCGAGATACACGTCCGGCCACACGCCGTACTTCGGGTAGTCGGGGAACGACGTGTCCTGGAACACGTAGGCGCACCAGCCGCCGGCGATCGGGTCGGAGGTGCGCGAGGTGTAGATGCACATCCCGTTGCCGGAGCTCGAGAACTCGGTGAGCAGCCAACGCTGCGCCAGGTGGTCGTAGAGCACGATCGGGTCGCCGATGCCGCTGGTGCAGACACCCCCCGGCGACAGCGTGTCCAGCGGGAACGGCCCGGCGTCGAGGCTGCCGTCGGTCTTGTCGTAGACCGTGACCGACGAGCCTCCGGGTCCGTTGATCATCTCGATGAAGTAGTTGAGCCCGACGTCGCCCGTCGGGTCGTTGGGGTTCGCCGCCGACGAGTTGCCGTCGTAGTTGAGGAACTCGGTGATCGCCGGCGGTCCGGCCTGGTACCCCGCCTGCAGCTCGACCAGCGGATCGAGCCGTACCGGCGTGTCGACGACGATCTCCGTCCTGCCGTCGAGCCGGCGGGGGATCTCGCGGATCGGATCGCCCGGCTTCCACGGCTCCTCGATCGGGAGGGTCCGCAGGTCGATGTCCACGGGGATGCCCACCACCGGGTCGCCGACGACGATGCCGCCCTTTTGCAGGAGGCGAGGCGCGTCCGCGGCCTGGAGCGCGGGTTCGATCGTCAGGGCGACGGCGATGAGGGACAGAGAGAGGAAGCCCGCTTGGATTGACCTCGGCATGGTGTCTTGATCTCCTTCGACGTTAGAGGATGGCGGGGCTGAAGGATCGTGATCGGTCCTTGCAACGCGAGCCCGGCCCCGCCCCCTGGGTGGTTTCGGCTTTGCCGCTATTGAGCCGGTCGACAGGAATCTAGCACGAGAACGGCCGCGGATTTCGAGTCGGCCCGCCGTCAGTCGAACGCCGACAGCCCGAGCTCGAGGAAGGTGCGCAGGAGACGCACGAGCTCTTGCGGACGCTCTTCCATCGGCACGTGGCCCGCGCCCTCGATCACGACGAAGCGGCTGGCCTGCATCCGGGCCGCGGCCCGGCGCGCCCTGTCGACCCGGATCAGCTCGTCCAGCGCTCCCCAGATGACGACGGTCGGGGTCGCGACGTCGGCCAGCTCGAACGACTCCTGCGGGTCCGCGAGGGGCGCGGTCAGGCCCCAGAAGGCGCGTGGCGCGCCCTCGACCTTGAGCCGCCGCCAGTACTCGTCGACCAGGGCCGGGGTGACCACCGAGTCGTCGGCCGCCGACCGTCGGAGCTTCTTCTCGACGTTGGCGCGGCGCAGGGAGCGGGTGCGGACGTAGAGGCTGGTCACGGGCAGGAGGGCGGCCGCCGCGCTCCTGCGCGCCTGCGGGTAGTCCGGTCCCGACGAGTTGACCAGGGTGAGGGAGCGCACGCGCTCGGGGCTGCGAACGGCCAGCGCCATGCTCACCGAGCCGCCGTACGAGTGGCCCACGAGATGGGCCCGCGCGATGCCGAGGCGGTCCATCACCGCGAGCACGAGCTCTCCTTGCGCCGAGCCCGAGTAGCTCTTCTTGCTGCGCGGCCGCTCGGTGAGGCCGAAGCCGGCGAGATCGAGCGCCACCACCCGGAAGTCGCGGGCCAGCTCCGCGCTCACCGTGCGCCACGCGTAGCTCGAGGCGCCCAGGCCGTGGACCAGCAGCACGGCCTCGCCCCGCCCGTGGTCCTCGACGTAGACCCGGCCGCCGGCGAGCGCCAGCAGCCGCTCCGCCGGCTGGCCCGCGATCAGCTCCTCGTAGGGGGTCAGCGACACGCAGCCCGCGACCAGCGCGAGCAGGGAGAGCAGAGCGAGGATGGAGACGACTCTCGTCACGCGCCGGAGACTATCCCGCGCTCAGCGGGAGCGGGGCGCGGCTTCGAGATCGGAGATCGCGGCCGCGATCTCCGGCGTGTAGGGGTCGAGCTCGCGGGCCTGCCGGAGCAGGGCGAGCGCCCGCCCCGGCTCCGTGGCGCGGATCGAGCCGGCGTAGGCCTGCAGGGTGTGGGCGGCGAAGTGGCGCACGTAGCCCAACCGCGGGCAGCGGTCGAAGGCGCGCCGCGCCAGGCGGGTCGCGGTGCCCGGGTCGCCGCGCCGGTCGGCGATGAAGCCCGCCCACACGAGCTCGGTGCAGGGACGGCGGGCCGCCAGCGCGCGGAAGAGGTCGGGCGGAGCGTCGGCGAGGAAGTCCGGGTCCTCCATGGCCGCGCCTTCGAGGAGGCGGGCGAGGTTGGCGGCGTCGCTCGTGAGGAAGATCGCGCGCGGCGCCGAGAACTCGAGAAAGGGGTGCTCGAGGGTGTTGACCGCGGCCGCGGCGAAGTGGCGCCGGAGACCCGCGAGCCTCCCGATGTAGGCGCTGAAGACCTCCTCCGGCGTCCAGAAGCCGAGGCGCCGGAGAACCTCGGAGTAGGCGTCGCCCGTGGCCTTGGCCCGGATCGACTGGAAGTCGGCGAGGTAGCCGTCGCGGGCGCCACAGAGGATGAAGTCCTTGCCGGTCACCCAGACCGTGGCGTTCTTCCAGACCTCGTCGAAGGTCCGCAGGATGCTGTCGATGTCGGGCGCAGCGAGCTGGTAGAGGGGCACCCACTGGCAGAAGACGCCTCCCGTGGCGAGCTTCGACCGGGCCGTCTCGTAGGCGTCGATCGAGTAGAGGTCTCCGGCGCCGCTGACGAAGGGATGGATCGGGTCCGAGGTGATGACGTCGTAGCGCCGATCGACGAAGCGCAGGTAATGCGTGGCGTCCTCGACGACGACGCGGGTGCGGGGATTGCGAAGGACGTCGAGATTCCACTCCCGGAACGAGTCGCTGGCGCCGACGACCTCCGCGGTGATCTCCACGATCTCGAGGCTCTCGGTGGCGGGGTCGATCGAGCCCGTCCCGGAGGTCATGCCGGTGCCGAGGCCGATCACGAGGACTTGGCGCGGCGCGGGATGCAGCAGCAGGGGCAGCACGCCGAGCAATCGCTGCACCCGGTAGTCGTAGTAGTTCGAGGTCGCCACCGACTTGCCGTTGATCGCCAGGGCGCGGAAGCCGCCCGGCGCCTCGAGCACGTCGACCGTCGCGCCGGCGCCTTCGGCGTGGTACCGCAGGCTCGCCTGCGACATGAGCTCCGTCAGGACCACGCGGCCGTCGGGGTCGTAGAACATGCGCGGCTGGAAGTAGACGCCGCTGGCCAGGATCAGCGGATCCCAGCCCGTCACCGACGGCAGCACGAGGGCGACGCCGACGACCGCGCTCCAGCGCCAGCGATGGCGCCGCAGCCGCTCCCTCCCCGGCCGCGAGGCCAGCACGAGAGCCAGCACCACGAGCAGGTGGCCGAGAGCGGTGACCGCCAGTCCGCCCTCGACCCCGACCAGGGGAACGAGGAGAAAGCCGGCGGCGAAGGCGCCGACGATGCCGCCCGCGGTGTTGACGCCGTAGAGGTCGCCGACCTCCCGCGAGAGATCCTCGCGACCCCGGAAGGCGAGCTGGATGCCCAGCGGGAAGACCGCCCCCATGCCGAGCGTCAAGGGGAGCAGCAGCAGCGCGGAGAGCAGGCACTTGAGCGCCAGCGACGAGGCCCAGCCGATGCCTAGCGCCCACAGGCCGCGCAGGAAGAGGTGGGGCAGCAGATTGACCAGGAGCGGCGAGGCGAGCACCCACAGAGCCATCGCCGCCTGGATCCGCAGCAGGGTCGCCAGCGGGTCGCGCAGCCTGTGGAGCCGGCGGGTCATCCACAGGCTGCCGGCGGCGATCCCGGCGAGAAACACCGCCAGCATCACCGACAGGGCGTAGGTCGTCGTGCCGATGATCAGCGCCAGGGCGCGCGCCCAGAGCACCTCGTGAGCGAGGTTGAAGACGCCGTTGACCAGGAAGAGGGCGAGGATCAGGGGATACAGCGAGGCCCGGCCGCCCCCCGCCGGCGCGACCCGCCGCGGCTGGAGCGCTTCCGGCGCCCCCGCCGGCCTCGCGCCGGCAAGCGCAGCGCCGGAGCGCGACCTGTCGACCCGCGCCCTCGCGATCGCCGCCAGGCCGACGCCGAAGTTGACCCCCGCCAGCAGCAGATTGCTCCCGGCCAGCCCGAAGCGCGCGACCAGCACGAACCCGGCGACCACGGTGCCGGCGACGGCACCCGCGGTGTTCAAGCCGTAGAGCCAGCCCACCCAGCGGGTCGGGGCGTCGCTGCGCCGGGCGACGTAGCCCGCGAGCAGGGGGAAGGTGGCGCCCATGAGGCTGGTCGGCACCAGCAGCACGAGGAAGGAGAGCGCGAAGCGGACGAGGCCGTAGAGGGTGTGCTGCTCGACCCACTGGAAGAAGAACCGTCCCTGCACGACGACGACGAGGTCGAGAAGCCGCGGCAGGAGCAACGCCCAGACTCCGATCGCGATCTCGATCACCCCGTAGGCGGTGAGCGGATCGATGCGCAGCCGGTGGCCGAGACGCCCGGCCGTGAAGCCGCCGAGAGCCAGTCCGGCCATGAACGCCGAGAGGATCGCCGCCAGCGCCCAGGCGCTGGCGCCGAACACCGAGTGCAGCCAGCGGCCCCACACCACCTCGTAGCCGAGTCCGGCGACCCCCGAGAGGAAGAACACGATGGCCAGGGTCGCGCGTGGGAAAGGGGCAGGACTCAAGGAAGCCCCTCGACGAGGAGCGCCTCCTCCGCCGCCGCGAGCAGCCGCCGCGCATGCTCCGCCGGCACGCCGAGGTTGGAGCCGCCGAACTCGGGCAGGACCGCGGCGTTGACCGCGACGACGCGGCCCTCGAGATCGAGCACCGGCCCGCCGCTGCCGCCTTCCGTCGTCTCCGCGTCGTAGACCACCGCGGCGGCCGTGACCTGGCCGACGATGCCGCGGCTGGCGAGCGGCGCGATGTGCCCCCCTTGGGCGAGCTTCCTGGCGATCACCCAGAAGTCCAGGTGCGACTCCGCCATCAGCTGCTCGACGAGTCGCGCCTCGGTGCGCGCCAGGAGAGCGCGGATCCCCGCCGGATAGCCGAGCACGATGACCTCGTCGCCGACCCGCGGCGGGGTGTCGGCCAGCTCGAGCGCGGGGGCCGCCCGCGCCGTTGGCGCGGTGCTGCGCAACAACGCGACGTCGGCCTCGGAGCTCAGGCTCACGACCTCGAGCTCGAGGGGCTCCTCGACTCCCGGCAGATAGCCGAGGAAGCGGCTGATGCGCGGCTCGAAGCCCTGCGCCGCGATCGCCCGCGCCGCCTGGTCGTGCCGCCAGGGCTCGGCCACGTGGCGGCCGGTGGCGAGCAGGTCCGGACCGCCGACGACGAAGGCGGTGCCGGTGTAGAGCGATTCGAGGACCGGCCCGTCGCCCTCCAGCCCCACCAGCGGCTGGCCCCGCTCGTCGCGCAGCACTCCGCCGCCGGGCCCGAGCCCCGCGAGCCGGAGGGGGCGATCGGTCTCGCGGTCGTGGAAGGCGTAGGCCCCTTGCAGGAAGACGACCGACCGGGCCGCCACCGGGACCACCCTCATGGCCGCCTCCGACCGCGCCTCCAGCGCCGCCAGGCGCTCCGCGGCCGAGGTGAGGCGCCCCTCGAGCTCGCCACGGATGGCGGCGAGATCCTCCGCGCGGATGGCCTCGGAGCGCTCGAGCACCGCGTTGATCCCCGTGATCTCGCTCGTCAAGCGCTTCGTGAGCGAGCGGCTCTGGCGGCTCAGCTGGAAGGTCGCGACGAGGAGCGCGGCGAGGACGATCGTGACGACGACGCGGAACGACCTCGAGGTGTGGACGGCGAGCTCGCGGGGGGCGCGGCTGAGCAGGATGCCCGCTCGCGAAAGCGGCCCGGAGCCGCCGTGCACGGCGCAGTCCCGGCAATCCGAGAACACGTCGCCCAGCGTCTTGTGGGTCGGCGTGCCGGCGGGATAGACGCGAAACCGGACGACCGGCCCGCCGCGGCCGAGCTCGAGAACGTCGCCGGCGGCCAGCACCGCGTGCTCCACGGGCTTGCCGTTCAACCACACCTCGGCGCCCGGCTCGACGAAGAGCTCGTAGGCGCCGTCGCGGTGCTCCAGCCGTGCGTGGCGCGCGGCGATCTCGGGATCGCGATCGGCGCGGAACCCGAGCTCGCTACCCGCCGCCGTGCCGATGCGCAGGAGCTCTCCGGCGAGCCGCACCGTCTGGCCGCGGCGGGCGCCGGAGAGAATGGCGACGACCGGAATCGGCGTCTCGACCCGTGCTGCCTGCGCTCGCTCCGTCATGGCCCCGTACCCAGCCCACCCGAGGTGCCGATGGGTCGATCGGCCGGCCTCCACTCCGCGCCAGGGGGACACGGACCGGCGGGTCAGAGGAGCAACCGACCGGGCAGCATGTTGGCATCGCCGTCCGTCCAAAGTCCACCGTCCTTCCTCCGCCATTGCATCGCCCGGGCCTCGCCCCGCGAGCGGTGTCGTAGTCTCGCCTCGTAACCGTCCGCCACCCGGCAGGACGAACGGAGGTGGATCATGAACGTGCTCGCAATCCCGGGGAGTCTCCGTCGGGGGTCCTTCAATCGCCGCCTCCTCGAGGCGGCGGCCGCGCTCGCGCCGCCAGAGATGGACGTGACCCTCGCCGAGGGCGCGCTGCTGGCCGCCGTTCCCCCCTTCAGCCAGGATCTGGAGGAGAACGGACCGGACGGGGATCCCGAGCCCGTGCGCGAGCTGCGCCGGCTGGTCCGCGCGGCGCACGGGCTCCTGATCGCGACCCCGGAGTACAACGGATCGATCCCCGGGGTGCTCAAGAACCTCCTGGACTGGCTCTCGCGGCGCCGTCCCGACGCCGTCCTCGCCGACAAGCCGGTCGCCGTCACGGGCGCGACGCCGGGCGAGTGGGGCACTCGCCTGGCCCAGAACGCCCTGCGCGAGGTCCTCGGAGCGACGCGGGCCCTGGTGCTGCCAGCCGGCACGGCGCTCTACGTCCCCCGCGCCGGCCGGCTCTTCGACGCGGACGGCCGGCTCACCGACCCGGCGACGAGCGAGCGGCTGAGCAAGCTGCTCAGCGCCCTGGGCTCCTGGATCGAGCGCTGCGGGCCGGGGTGACCACCCCGGCTCCACCGGCCCCGGTGGCGAAACGCGGGCTCCGCGCCGTGACCAGGACCCGTCTGCTCGCAATGGGTCCCGATCGCTCCACCGGCGGACGGGAGGCCCTACGCGAAGCGCAGCCCGAGGCCGAAGGCGAGGGCGAGCAGGGCCAGCCAGCCGGCGAGCAGCAGGACAACGCCGCCGGGCTCGATGATCAGGGGTCGTCTCATGGCTCCTCCTTCACCAGGTAAGCGACGGCGAGGCCCCCGACCCGCAACGGGCCAGGGGCCTCGCGACCGCGCCGCTGGGCGGCGGGGCTTCAGGGGCCGAGGCGACGCACCGTGCCGTTGCCGGTGATCGCGACGACCGGGTCCCCGTAGTACTCGAGGACGCACAGACCAGCCACGAACCCTTCCAACCGCTCGCTCACGCGCACCACCGCCGTGTTGATCCCGGTGATGTGGACGTTCGTCGTGCGGCTGGCGAGGTCCTCGCCCGCGTAGCTGCCGGTGCCCGAGACGAGCACCTCCTGGCGGTCCACCCGGCCGGCCGCCCGGATGCTGCCGGCGCCGCTCAGCGACGCGAGGAAGGCGGGCGCGTCGATGCCTTCGACGTCGATCGCGCCGACGCCGGCCAGCTCGACGCGGTCGAGATCCCTCACGGTGACCGTGAAGATGATCGTCGCCGTCGACTGGATGCCGTTCGGGAGATCCGATTCCAGGATCAGGGTGCCCCCGGACACGCGCGCCGACAGATAGGGGATCATCAGCTCGCCGGCCGTGATCGTCAGGGACTCCGCGCCGCCATGGCGGATGAAGACGGTGCCCACGCCGACCAACGAGACGGCATGGAATCCCTGCACGTCCTGGCTCACGGTGACGACCGGGCCCTCGTCGTCGGGAGCCGTGATGGGCAGCGCGGTCGGGATGACGACGTGCTTCTTGGGATTCCAGTCGCAGCCGCCCAGACCGACGGCCAGCAGCGCGACCAGTGCGACGCCGACGGTCCTCGCCGCCCGGCGTCGGGATTCAGGGATGTTGCGGTGATCGCTCATGACTGCCTCCTCTCCTCTTGGGGAATCGTGCTCTCAATCGGTAAGCGACATCCGGGTCGCAAGACCGCAGTCCCGGCACCGCAGCCCCGGCACCGCAGTCCCGGCAGCGCAGTCCCGCCAGCGTAGTCCCGGGCGAGCGCCGGATCGGCGATCGCGGCGGGAGCGGCGGTCGCCGCCCATCGGGTAGACTTCCGCCCACGCCGACTGATGGCTGGCCGTCGCTTCGAGCTCTCACGACTCCAGGGGTGCGCGACATGACCGAAGACGCCGAACGAGCAGTCCGCGACGACGACGAGGAGGACGCCCTCGCGAGCCTCGGCCATCCGCGCGGCACGCTCGCCATCGTGATCGTGTACGCCATCCTCTTCGCCCTCGGGTGGGTGGCGCTCTACGTCTTCGAGTTCCTGCCCCGGGGAGCGCCCCGGTAGGAGGCTCACGGGATGAAAGTCGATCTCTACGAGAAGATCTGGATGTGGCTGGCGGCCGGGATGATCGCCGCGTTCCTGGGCGCCATCACCTTCGCCGCCGGCTCGCAGGCGATCCGGCCGCCGAGCCACCTCGAGACCATCGACCCGGCCACCGTCTACGACGCCCCCGGCTTCTCCGCGCCGGGCCTCGTCGAAGAGCCGGACGGGCGCCTGGTCGTCTCCGTGGTCGCGGAGATGTTCCTCTTCGATCCGGACGAGATCCGCGTTCCGGCGCGGCGGCCCATCACCGTCCGGATCACCGCGACCGACGTCATCCACGGCTTCGACGTCGTGGGCACCAACGCCAACGCCATGGTCGTCCCCGGGTACGTCACGGAGTTCACCCTGAGCTTCGAGCCGGGCGAGTACCTGATCGCCTGCCACGAGTACTGCGGCCTGCTGCACCACGACATGCAGGGAGTGCTGATCGCCGAGGAGGAGACGTCGTGAGCGGCCGCCACCGGCTCGCGGGCGCGCATCTCGCCGTCGCCATTACGGCCTTCGCCCTCGCCGCCTGCCTGGGGCTGCTGCAGGCCCTGTCGATCGCCGGCATCGAGCTGCCGGAGTGGAGCGAGGACCTCTTCTACCTGTCGGTCACGGCGCACGGCGTCCTCATGGCGCTCGTGTTCACGACCTTCTTCATCATGGGACTGGGCTACGTCCTCGCCCGCGAGTCCCTGGGCCGGCTCGCCGGCGAGCGGGCGGCCTGGGTCGGGTTCTGGGTTGCGCTCGTGGGCTCGGGGGCCGCCGCCTGGGTCATCCTGCGGGGCGACGCCACGGTGCTCTACACGTTCTATCCGCCGCTCCAGGCCCATCCCGCGTTCTACATCGGCGCCACGCTCCTCGTCGTGGGCTCCTGGATCTGGGGCGCGGTGCTGCTCGCGAGCTATCGCTCGTGGCGCCGCGAGCATCGCGGGGAAGCGGTGCCGCTGCCCGTGCACGGCATGCTGGCGGCGGTGATCGTCTGGTACCTGGCCACCGCCGGGCTCGCCGCCGAGGTCGTCGGCATGCTGATCCCGTGGTCGCTCGGCCTCGTGGCGACGATCGACCCGGTGGTCGCCAGGACCTACTTCTGGTGGTTCGGGCACCCGCTGACCTACTTCTGGCTGATCCCCGCCTACGTCGTCTGGTACACGGTGCTGCCGCAGGTGGCCGGCGGGCGCCTGTTCAGCGATCCCCTGGCCCGCATGGTCTTCGTCCTCTTCATCCTCTTCTCGACGCCGGTGGGCTTCCACCATCAGTTCACCGATCCGGGGATCGAGGCCGGCTGGAAGCTCGCCCACACCTTCAGCACCTACGCCATCCTCTATCCCAGCCTGGTGACCGCGTTCACGATCGTCGCCTCGCTCGAGGTCGCCGGCCGGCTCGGGGGCGCGCGCGGGCTCTTCGACTGGATCGGCAGGCTGCCGTGGCGGGACCCCTTCTTCTCGGCCGTGACCCTGGCCATGCTGACCTTCACCGTCGGCGGCTTCGGCGGCGCGATCAATGCCGCCTACGCCATGAACGCCATGGTCCACAACACGGCCTGGATCCAGGGCCACTTCCACCTCACCGTGGGCACCACCGTCGCCCTCAGCTTCATGGGCGCGACCTACTGGCTCCTGCCCCGGCTCACCGGCCGGCCGCTGCGCCCGCTGGCGCTCGCCCGGCTGCAGCCCTGGGGCTGGATCCTGGGGATGGCGCTCTTCTCCGGCAGCAACCACGTCGCCGGGCTCATGGGCCTGCCGCGGCGGATCTACGACGTCAGCTACTTCGGGGCCGAGCAGGCGAGCCGTTGGATACCGCTCACCAAGGTCGCGGCCCTGGGCGCGGTGATCCTCTTCGCGAGCGCCTTCGCGTTCCTCGTCGTGGTCGTCGTCTCGGCGTGGACCGGGCGCCGGGGCGAGGCGCCGGCCTTCGAGTTCGCCCGGCCCCTGGCGCCGGTGGCGGGCCCGGGGATCTGGGATCGCCTGGGGCTCTGGACGCTGGTCGCCGCGGTGCTCGTGGCGCTCGCCTACGGTTATCCGCTGCTCCACCTGCTGGCGCAGGAGCGGTTCGGCTCTCCGGGCGTGTCGCCGTTCTGAGGCCTGTTGTTCTGAGACCTATCCCGGCCGGATGCGCCGGCGCAGGAACCACCACATGCCCAGCAGGTCGAGCAGCGGCCGCCAGAGGAACTGGCGCAGGCCGTAGCTCGAAGTGCCGCCCGCCCGCGGCCGGTGGTTGACCGGCAGCTGCCCGACCTTGAGGCCGGCCGCGACGGCCATCGCCGGCATGAACGAGTAGAGCGTCTGGAGGGGGATGAACGAGGCCACGGCGCCGTGGCGGAACGCCTTGAGGGCGCAGCCGCTGTCCCGCATCCGATCGCCCAGGAGCCGCCCCCGGACCGCGTTGGCCAGCCGCGACATCCCGCGCCGCAGCCAGGAGTCGTGCCGGTCCTGGCGGATGCCGACCACCATGTCGAGCCCGCCGGGGCCCCCGAGCTCGGCCAGCAGGCGCGGAATGTCGGCAGGGTCGTTCTGGCCGTCGCCGTCCAGGGTGACGACGATCGGCCGCGCGGCCGCGTGCAGGCCGCGCCACAGGGCCGCCGCCTGGCCGCGGTTGCGCTCGCTGCGCAGCACCCGGATGCGCGGGTCCGCGGCGGCGCGGGCGGCCAGGATCTCGCCGGTGCGATCGGTGCTGCCGTCGTCGACGGCCAGCACCTCGAACGGGATCCCGTGGCCGTCGAGACTGCGCGCCACCTCGTCGAGCAGCGCTTCGACGCAGGCCTCCTCGTCGAAGAACGGGATGACGACGGAGATCGCTTCCGCCGCAGGCCCGGCAGGCTGCTCTCGATTCACGACGCTCCTTTCGGACTGCCAGGTCCCGCGCGCCGGGGGAAGGCGCGGACGGGGTGCCGCAGCCACACCGGGCGGCGCGGGCAAGGCGGCAGCGCATTGTCGTTGCGGGCTCGGGACCTGTCAAGGCGGCCCGCCCGGGGACGGCGGGGCCGCGGCTCGGGCCCGGAGGACGATAGAGTGTCGCCGTGACGCGCCACTCGCCCGGCGAAGGGGTCATCAAGTTCCAGCTCCGGCACGCGCCGGAGCCTCTGAGCGCCGAGGTCCGGGCGCTCGTGCCGAAGCTCGTCGGCTGGCGCCGGATCCTGCGCCGCGTCGGGCTCATCGGCCAGGAGCCTGGCAGGTACGCAGGCGCGGGCTTCGGGAACTTGAGCCTGCGGCTCGCGCCGGGCTTCGTGCCGCCCGGCCGGCGCTCGTTCCTGGTGACGGGAACGCAGACCTCGGGCCTCGTCGACGTCGCGGCCGATCATTTCGCGCTCGTCGAGGAGTACGACTACAGGAGCAACCGGGTGCGCAGCCGCGGCCCCGCCCCGCCGTCCTCCGAGGCGATGACCCACGGCGCGCTCTACGATGTGGACGCGACGGTCCGGGTGGTCTTCCACGTCCACTCGCCGCACATCTGGGAGCTCGCCCGCGAGCTGCGCCTGCCCACGACCGACCCCGCCGTCGAGTACGGCACGCCCGAGATGGCGGCCGAGGTCGGCCGCCAGTTTCGCCTCGGCGACCTGCGGCGCTGCGGCCTGCTGGTCATGGGCGGCCATCTCGACGGGGTCATGGTCTTCGGCGGCTCGCCGGAGGAAGCCGGCAGCACCGTCATGAGCTGGCTCGCCCGCAGCTTCGAGAAGGAAGAGCAGGCCGGGAGCCGGAGCGGGCTTGGCGATCCGGCACAACGGAGGCGAGCATGAGACCGATCGCAATCTGCCTGTCCGTAGTCGCCTTGCTGGCGGCGCGTCCGATGCCGGCAGCCGAGGAGGAGCCGGGAGCCGCCGGGGCCGAGGTCCTGGAGCACGGCGTGCCCGTCGAGCTCGTCGCCGCGCTCGGCAGCGCGGAGCGGGCCTTCGCGGCGACCGTGCGGGCCAAGGACCGGGAGGCGTTCGCCTCCTTCGTGGACGCGGGAGCGGTCTTCGCCGGCGGCGCCCCGCTGCGCGGCCGGCAGGCGATTCTCGACGGCTGGGCCGGCCTCTTCAGCCCGGAGGCGCCCGTCCTGGCCTGGGAGCCCTGCGTCGTCGAGGTCGAGGCCTCGGGGAGGATCGGCTTCACCAGCGGCCCGTACTGGATCGAGACGCCGGGCGGCGCCGAGGTGCCGCGCGGCACGTTCTTCTCCGTCTGGGAGCGCCAGCCCGACGGGGGCTGGAAGATCGTCCTCGACGGCGGCACCCCGCCGGCGCCCGGACCGCCGGTCGTCGACCCGTGCGCGCCCGCCGACCCGCCGCCCTAGCCGCTCCGCCCGGCGGTCGTCGAGCCGGCCGTCAATCGGCCGGCTCGTCGCCGGGCAGGTACTTGAGCCAGACCTGCGTGGACTCGCCGGGGGTGTCCGGGCCGAGGGCGACGGTGCGGCGCCGCACGCGCCGCGCAGGATTGTAGACCTCCTCGCCGGGCTTCGGCCGCGGCGGCTCGGCCGGCCGCGGCAGGCCCGTCTGCTCGAGATACTCCGCGAGGCGGCCGCGCTCGCCTGCCGACAGGTCGAAGTGAACCCCGACCCCGATGCCCGGGTCGGCCCAGACGACCACCGCCCGGCCGCGCACCGGGACGTCCTCGTCGCCGTAGAGGTCGAGCTCGAACGAGAAGCCGTCGCCCGGCTGGAGGCCGGAGACGATGGCGACGAACGCCCCCTCGATCGAGAGGTTGCTGACCTCGACCCGGCCGGCGCCCATGGACATCTCCGTGCGATCGTCCCGGCGCTGATGCTGGCGGCGCTCCTCGTCCCGACCCGGCATCCACGGATTCTGCCACAGAACGCCCGCGCCGGCCTTCAGGCGGCGCCGGCGAGCGCCCGGACGCGCAGGTGGACGACGCGGGCGGAGATCCGGGCGGAGATCGCCGCGACGTCCTCGGCGACGCAGCTCGCCGCGCCCAGCTCCGCCGGCGGCCGCGTCGTGGCCAGGGCCACGACCCTCATCCCGGCGGCCAGGCCGGCCGCGACGCCGGGTAGCGAGTCCTCGACCACGACGCACTGCGCTGGGGGCACGCGGAGGCGCTCGGCGGCGAGGAGAAAGCCCTCCGGCGAAGGCTTGCCGGCGCCGACGTCCTCGGCGCAGACCAGCACCTCCGGCAGGCCGCGGCCGAGCCGTCGCAGCCGGCCGCGGGCGAGCACCCGGGGCGCCGAGGTCACGACTGCCCAGCACCCCGCGGGCAGGGAGCCGACGAGCTCCGCCGCCCCCGGGTAGGGTCGCGTGGCGCCCTCGTTCTCGAGCTCCTGCCGCACCAGCGCGGCCAGCTCGCGGTCGACGGCGAGGTGCGGCGCCGCCAGCGCCAGGGTCTCGGTGGCGGGGCGGCCGTGGACGAGCGGCAGGAGCGCGGCCTCGTCGACCCCCCGGCTCTGCGCCCAGCGCCGCCAGCTCGCCTCGATGACGGCCGAGGAATCGACGAGGACGCCGTCGAGGTCGAAGAGGACGGCGGCGCACTCGGCCGTGAAGAGGGACGCGGACAACCTCGTGGACCCCCGGCCGCGGCTACCCGGCGAGGTTCTTCCAGTAGTAGGCGGCGAGCTGGCGCAGCGGCCCCGACGGGCTCTGCCCGCGCCGCGCGAAGATCTTCTCGCAGTCCGCCAGAAAGCGATCGAGCTCGTATCTCGCCCCTGCCGTGCCCCACGAGAACGGTGGCAGATACCTGGGCGGCGACCCGCCGAAGACGTTGCTCCCGACGTCGAGGACCGTGCCGGCGTTCAAGCGCAGCCCGATCGCGATCTTCACGCAGTCGGCGACGATCGACCCGAACTTGATGCTCCCGGTGGCGACGCGCGCCAGCTCGCCGCCCGCCCGCGGCAAGAAGGTCGTGGGGACCTCGAGCCGCACCTCGCCGTAGTTGTTCTTCAGGTCCGACGTCGTGGCCAGCGCGCCGACGTTCACCCACCGGCCGACGAGGCTGTGGCCGAGAAAGCCCTCGTGATGCTTGTTGGAGTAGTCGCCGACGAAGCTCGCCTCGATCTCGCCGCCGACCCGGCACTGGCGGCCGAGGACGACCGGCGCCACCAGCCGGCAGTTCTCGACGTGGGTGCCGGGGCCGACGTAGGAGGGCCCCGCGACGTAGGAGAGCTGGCCGACCCGCGCCCCGGCGGCGATCACCACCGGCCCCTCGCGGACGTCGAGGACCGTGCCCGCAAACAGCTCCGCGTCCGGGTGCAGGTAGACGTCGGACTCCCGGCCGACGACGAAGACCCCTGCCGGGGGCGCCGCGAGCGGCCGGACCTCGCCCGCCGCCGCGAGCAGCTCGAGGTCCGCGACGATCGCGGCGCCGGCGCCCGCGAGCCGCCGGTTGGCGGCCAGCGGCTCAGAGTCGACGACCCGGGAGAAGCGCGGCGTGAGGTCGTCCGCCGACCCCTCGAGGTAGGCGAACGCGACCTCCTCGCGGTGCGCGTCCCGGAACGGCACCGCGTCGATCGCCGCCGCGGCGAGCCGCTCGTACGCCGGGTCGGGGTGGAAGAGCACGATCTCCTCCGCCTCCCCCCGCCGCTGCAGCCGCTCGAGCGGCGAGAAGATTCCCGTGCGGCGCGCGAAGATCGGCCACAGGCGCCCGCAGTACCTCGTCAGATCGAGATCGCGATCGAGCAGCAGGGTGGCCATCAGGGCTTGAGAGCGATCAGCGACTGGCGGCTGCGGGAGAACTCGCCGAGCTCGTCGAGCTCGACCGAGAAGAAGATGCTCTTGGCCTCGGCGTCGAGGGTCTCGACGCGCCCGGAGTAGACGTCGGCCTCGAGCCGGCGCTGGCGGCGGCGCGCCCGCTTCTCGAGCTCGGCCAGGCGGCCAGAGACCTCGGACGCGGCGAGCGCCGCGGCGCAACGCTCGAGGATCGTTCCCGAATCGAGGAGGGGCTCGCTCTCGGCCAGGATCTTCATGGCGATCTTGTCCTTGACGGTCTCGAAGCCGAGCTGCCGGGAGATCTCGGTGGGCGTCTTGACGATGAAGTCGAGCTCCTCGGCGATCCGCGGGTGCTTGAGCCAGAAGTACTTGATCTCGAGGAGCTTGGCCTCGATGTCGGGCCGCAGGGCGGCGTCGGCGTCCTCGAGCACGACGATGAGGTCGATGTCCGAGCCGCGCACCGGGATGTCGGTCGAGCGCTCGCGGCGCGGCGAGTCGTGAGCGAG
>Ga0224512_10002134_pt1 | contig 18352 bp, 23 predicted proteins | sample SF_May12_sed_USG_4_FD_169103 | JGI IMG/M metagenome (GOLD analysis project Ga0224512, IMG submission 169103) | Sediment microbial communities from San Francisco Bay, California, United States - SF_May12_sed_USGS_13 | ecosystem: Environmental > Aquatic > Marine > Sediment | place: USA... | reverse complement strand
TGCACAAAAGATACACTCGAAAAGGAAGATCCTGATTTTTTGATGAATTTACCAGATGAATTATGATATATCATCACTTCATAGAAACTATGTTTTTTGAAATTCATGCTTCCACGTGGGTGCATTATTTACCATCTAAACTATATCCCCATACATGTTGTGCTGGGGATATAGTTAAGGGGGTTAATTCGATACCCATGTGGAACTGAAAATTAATTCTGTTTGTGGCCCGTTGTATTGAAAATATGATGTATCTTCCAAAGTGTTTGAAAGCATGCTAACATGTTTACAAAAAGTATTTTTTTGAAGAACAAAATTCATTTTAATATTTCAAGAAATATCTTTTTTCATGGAATATGTGATTTATGTTGTGCATCAAAGATTTCAAACTCTTCAAGATATGTCAAAAAAACTATGGGGCTCGTTTCCTTCATATGCAGAAGCAAAGATATTCTGTGATCACATGATGTCAAACCCTGAAAACAAGAATGTAGAATTGGACATATCTCCAATCCCACTGCTTTTCAATATAGATGAAAAGCCATGCACTCGAATCAGTCCAAAAAACCATATACCTTTTGATCTGAGTCAGATGCAATTTCCAATAAGATGTGACTTGTGTACAAAAGATGCGAGATTTTTTTGTCTCATTCACAGTGGTTTGTATTGCTTATTTCATGTTTCTATGCATGACTAATTGCTAAACCCAAGTGAAATTACAGTTGTCAAAATCACAACCATTTCAATAATTGTCAATAGCACATTTTTTGTTTTATCTTCTTCCTTTAACCAATGGTCATGTTTCTTCTGAGTCGTCTCTTGACACCTATCTCTGAAAGTTGCATTATTGCATTTTATTTGTGATTCTAGATACATGTCACTCATGATAATTTCTGGCAAAACTTTTGATTCCCCTCATCCACAAAGATGATCTTTACTCTCGGATTTTATTTATCAAAAAAGTATATGAGAAAAACACATTAGACGGGTCATTACAAATCCCCCACAACGTTGAGGTGCACAAGTATCTCATATCCTCTCTTACTTGTTCTTTCTTTTTCTGTCATGAATTTAATACGCAGTTTAGGGATTTAACGTATGTGTTAACAATGTTAACATGGAATGAAAGTTGACTGGTAACGAATTGTTTTTCGACAAAATAACTCAAATCCTGTTTGGCCAGAATCATTCCATAATAGGATTATGCTCAAAATGCTACACGTCAGACGTGTCTCTTGTGTTACATGAAGAAACATTTGAAGCAGTATGCGACAAGTGTAGAAACTAGGTATCCGCTGCCGAGCAAGCGCAATTTTCTCGTAAGATAGGCCAGGACAATTGCAATTTGTCTATCTATATTCTTTTTATCTGCTGTAATGCCATTAGTCGGCGTCTTGTTTGTGTGCCCTTTGGCTTTGTTCTTAAAACATAACTGCAACACGGACAATGTTTGCCGTCCCAGTTTATGAAAATCTCACAAATCGAGCATCTTTTCTGTCCGTTTTCATATCTGCTGTTTATTCCAAAAGGCTTGTTTGCTTTGTATCTGATACATGTACCTTTACACGTCATGAATAAAAGGATCAATTCAGGAATTTATGAACCTAAAGAATATACACAGTAATTATCTGTCGATCAAAATCCAATTGATAAACTCTGAGAAATGCTTAAGTTTCAAAATGTCATAATGGATGTGAGAATAAAGTTCACCTCTACCCCTTGAGCGAGATGCTCTAAAGGAAACCAAACGGGATTTTGTATGGACTTTGTTCTTTTTATTTTGTAATTATTTTAAGAAATTAAAGAAATTTTATCGATTAATTGTGTATGCTGTTTTGATAATGGAAATCAAAGTCTCTTCAATGGCATTCCATACTCCCTACACTTACGATAAATTGCCACTGTGTATATCAAATCAAAGACAAATATCGATACAAACAAAAGCGGCAACAAAACCGAGTCTTGAGTAACTGATCTAAATTGGTAAAACGCCAAACTGCTTAGCCCAGTACCAATCATCTTGAATAGTGCAATGTAAAATGACTGTCCATCAACCCCTTTTCTGTTCATCATCATTGTAACAAACAGTACGGACATCATGAGATTCTGTCCAAAAGCAGCATATGCTCCAACTGAATCCTCCATCTCATAATTTATTGCCAAAATCATTGGAACTGCAATTGAAAGCCCTAGTGCAAAAACTGCATAAAACTGCCATCTGGATATGTTTGGAAATTCCTTTTTACCATACTTTAGAAACTGCATCACGATAATGGCATCCAGACCAAACCAGATGTAATTTACATAAAGTTGAGGAGTACCATGAGGGGTTATAAATGCAAAAATTGCCTCCCATGAAATATTGGCACAAAGTGCGGCCATGGGCATTCCAAAAGTTTTGTCTTTGAATCCACGCCTGATGATCAGAATGTATGTTGCAGACCAAAATAGGCCTCCAATCATCATTATTTCTGTAAACATGTTCTGATGTTCTGAAAATTTCGCATCTAATAAAAAGTAACAATGGGAAATCTCATAATTTTATTATGAATGACAGAAAATATCCAGTATTATCAAAAGCCTAGTCTTTCATTTTCTTTTTCTAGTGATATCATCTATGGCCAGTTTGATTCTCTAGTAATAGAACCTGCTCCTGCACTAAAATCAAACCCGTCAGGAAATATTGGTTTGCAGTTTATGGGTTTCTGTAGCCAGTTAATATCACACACTATCACTACTTCATCTTGTAGTGAGTCAAAGTTTCCCTTTTCGTACACCGTAAAATTAGCTGCTAACAAAAGACCAAAAATAATCATGATTGCTGTTGGAATTATGATTAAAAGTTTAGTCTTCATTTAGCACCGCATCTCTTGCATCTATAATAACCAACATCAGAAGGCAACTCTCCAATCTCTTCTATTCTTTTCTCAGATACAAACTCAAAATCTTCTGAACCACAAACACCACATTTTCTTGGATTGTATTCCGTATCTTCAATCTCTTTTTTTCTTTTCAGATACTCTTCCTTTGAGATCTTTTCCTCAATGTACTTTTTCTCCAAAATTCTTAATGCCTCATCATTTTGCTTTTTCTCTCTTTGATTAACAGGATCCACACGTCGGTAATTTAACACAGAATCCTTCACTGTTGATGGATGATTCTTTGTGTACCATAGTATGATCCCGGAAAATAAAACTCCCAAGACAAGCCCATATGGAAAAGGAGTAATTGTTTGAATCCCAATGAATACCATTATTGATAAAATAATTGCAATGATAAATCTCATTTTTACTCCACTGAAACGTATTCTATTTTTTCACCGCAAAAAGGACAATATTCAATTGGCGTAAGAACATCTTTTTCTACAATGCAGAATCTCCCAATTTTGCCACTCCAAGCTTTTACACTTGAAACGTATTTCTTTAATTTCTCACAACAAAAATCTAATTTATCTTCATTTTTAAATTCAGTAAAAGAGACATATTCAAAGGCCTGAATCTCTTTACGAACATATACTTCCAATGCTTGAACTGACTTTGAGAAGTTCATAAAGAATTCTAATCTTTTCAAGTTATCTAAACCACAAATACCACCTTGGTTCAGGATGGCAAACAGTCGCACATGCATAGTTGTCAGGAGCATCTGGAGGTATGATGCATGGCTTGCACACAATATCAGTCAATGACCAGATAACAAACCCAATAAAAGAAAGAACCATTATCAACATAATGTATCCGGTTTTCATTTTCTTTTTCTCCTAAAGACCATAAATATCGACACACCAGCAACAGAAATAATCAATAGAAACACAATGATGATGAATTGTCTTTGACTGGTAACTGAATCCCATCTTTCCAATCTCTTTTCTTGTATGATTTTTTGATTTTCCTCAAGTTGTTCCAATTCTTGGGATGTAAGTGATTCATAAACCGCATTTACAGGATTTGAACGCATTTGATGATCAAATGTTGCAAGTTGCCTTGCAATTTCCAGAGTGGTAGGAAATGCCTGAAACTTTGGCCAACACGGGTCAGTTTGCAGCGATAATTCTTCTCTATACACAAACACCACATACTCAAATCCCTCTTCAAACTGGTAATCCCACATTTCATTTACGGTTATTGAAATCTGATCATATGCATTTCCCTTAAATGATTCCAATATATGAAATGTCACAACTGGCATTCGAAGATCCCATGTGAGATAATTTTTGTCTGAAACTCTGCCGTGAAACACATAGTCTGATTTGTCAAACACATCTCCAAGAACTGGCATTGCACATGATAGTGCATGTGTACTGTTGATGTATCCAGATGAAACCAGAAACAAGAGTAATGGAATTATCAAAAGTCTAGTTTTCATGGCAATCCATGTATCAAAATTATTTCAGAAAAATCTTCTAACTTGAATGCAATTCTACCATGAGACAATTCATCATATACTATCGGATTTCCATTAACAGTAATTAACAAAGAAGAAAATGATTGGTCTGGGAACTCTGAGTGAATTACCTGTATTGGATTAGTCATTGTAATTACGCCGCTTTTAAAAAATTCCAAAGATATTGTAAGTACAGGTACATCTGGATTCTCAAAGTAAATGTCTTTGATCATTGCGCCGTCAGAGGAGATAGAAAATCCATCAGATGAAAAGGAAAAACCGCTGATTTCTCCTTTTTCCAACAGTTTTGAAAACTCAGTCATTTTAGGGGTGTCGGTATTTTCAGGATTTTGTAACAAAGTTGTTTCAAGGGGATTGGATTTACAAAACTTTGAGGAAACAAAATTGCAGTAAGTTTCATTGTTGTTTGACTCAAAGAATTGGTAAGCAGTCACAAACCCAACTGATGTCAATACTGCAATGATCCCTATAATCAAAAACAGGGTCTTCATTTTTTTATCAATTTCCTAATGACTGAGGATCTATACAATAGAATTCCGACAATAGCCAATATGACAATTTGCCACCACATTCGAAATAATATCTGCTCAAAGATATATGGTCTGATTTGTTCGGGATGTGATATCAGGTATGGGATAAACTCTAAAGATGAAACAAAATTAGGAATGGTGAAAAATAACAAGATGCCTGCCAATATCAAAGCAAGATAAGGTCTGCTTTGGATGTTTTTTCTTTTTAGAATAAAATAAGGTGTTAGAAATAATGCCGAGACACCTACAAACAAACCTGCAAGTGGCATAATTGTACCATAAATCAAACCACCAGCAAAGTCTAAAGCATAACTAGGGGACAAGTCAGGATTAGCCAAAGTTTTGCGAATTATCATAGAATCAAGAATCTCTAGATTATCATCAGTATATGATGCAGGTAAAGTGTGGTCTTCATATGAAGCAATTACGAGATCTTCTTCAATGGTATGTAGTCTTTGTCCAGTAGAGGGATTTGAAGAAAAGTAGATGTTGCTTACAAATACTCCTGAATCTTTACTTGTCTCATACACATCAGGGGATATTCCTTTGGGATCAGAATCAGACCAAATGCGAATCTTGAACTTTTCAATCTCATTTGGGGATAAATTCATGTCAGGTTCTATTACTTGAATCGCAGCAAAACCATCAGATGAATGACTATCTGGGATCCATTGAACTTTTGCAACTGTGAATTCTGGAGGTTCTGCATGAACATACCCAATAGTTACAAGAGGCAAAATCATGCCAATCATCAAAAGTCTAATTTTCATTTTCTAATCCATTTTTTAATATCTTAATTTAATTCTCTCATAAAATTTGTAAGCTATGATTACTCCCGGGATTACTAAAATGACAATCCATATAGTTTCCACAGTTCTCCAATCGAAATGAACCTGTCTTTCCATTCCATCAGCTGTTCCACTCCATGTACCGACACCATCTCCAGTGTCCCATATGTGAAGAGTGTTTGATGCCAGAATTATCATCATAGTCAATGCAAGATAAGATGCTGCAATGGTTGTAATAGTGATTATCAGGGATTTTTTGTCCCTGTTAGCCATATGTTTGTGGAACATAAATGCCACAAATCCTGCAACCAATCCCACAATTACTGAAGCCATTGGTCCTAACACATCATGAAAGGGAGTTATTAAAACTGCAGCTGAAATTATACTCAAAGGAATTCCTTCTGCTTTGATACTCTTTGATGCCCATGCAAACAAAAACCATGACATCATAGAAAAAATAATTGAGATCAGCCAAACAGTGCTGCCACTAACTGAAAAACCATCTGTCATAACTTGATTTCCCATATGATATTGGAGTAGTGGAATTAGTGGAAATAGAACTAAACCAACTGCAATAATTATCAAAAGTCTAGTCTTCATTTTCTAATTTCCAACATCTGCACAATTCTCTTGATGTGCTCTCTTACAAACAGGTTTACAAGTCCATTCATCAAATGCCCATTCACCCGGCTCATCTAGTAATTTACAGGATTCCACACTTGGTAGCACGCATTGCCCATCAATTAGGATATACTGATACCCCCAAGCAGAACATGGACCACACGCATCAACACAAATTATCCCATTGCCTTCATTAGCAATGAGTTGCATCAATATTGAGGGAAAGTACAGAATACTTGTAGGGCTAAACAGTGCAAACACACTACCAGGCCCCCAGGAAGTTACAGAGACATAAAATCCTAAAATCACAACAATACAAATTAAGAATATTTTATTCCTAGTCTTCATTTTCTTGTTTTCTCATCAAAGCAGTTTTTGTTTTGCAAATAGTCAAGAACGTAATCATCTTTGCTGTTTAGTGAGACCCACGGATTATTTTCAGAATCAATGCATTGAAATTTAAATTCTGTCGGAACACCGCAAGAATCTACTGTCACTTTCAAATATGCATTTGACAAACCATGATCTTCTGTATCATAGTATGAAAAATACTCTACAGTGCCATGGCCCCATTCAAGACTGCGTGTCCCTGATGTGTGTGAAGAATTAGATTCGTATTTTTCATCATATGCCATTGTTATTGGATGATCTGAAACCTGTCGAATATCTCCCGTTGTAAGTGACTCTTGTAGATTACAGCCATACACTATCTCACTAAATATCAGAGGGGCTGCGCCAGATCCAAATAAGATTATTCCAACAAAAGACAAAATGCCAACTATGGTCCACTTTATTTTCATTTTCATGGCCTCTTTTTTGTAATTCTGATGATAATTGGAATGCATGTTCCTATCAGCAATGACATAAGGAATGGAAATGGCGTTTTAGGGGAATAGCATTGACCAAAGAATCTGGATTCAAAAGCAGGACTGCAATTCTCTGATCCTTCATAAATTGGCAAGCTCGGCAATACCCACATTCCTAGAAATATACCTGCGCCAATTAGAACATACCAGTAAACTTCCAATTTATTCACTCATCAACAATGATCAAAAGTCTAGTTTTCATTTTTTGCCTCAACAATTAAACAAGTGTCAACATTGATGTAATGCGTTTCATTACTCCATAGAACAAAATCATCATCTAGATATTCACTGTTTCCTACCCAGCATTTCTTTAAAGCATTTTTGAGATTAGTATCATGTTCGTATTTTTCAATTGTCATAAACTTACAGAGATTATTGTTAATGTAATGTGTAGAGTTTTCCCAGTCAATTAACGGTTGAGTACATAGATTATTTGTTTCTGGATTAGCTTTAACTCTTTCTTGGCAAGCACAATTAGCAAATATTCCTTTAAGTTGTTCTGGAGTATTCTGAATCTTGTAAGTATCTGTTTTTGAATGGATGGCTATAGGCAATATCCCATCATCAAAAACATAAGTAAATTGTGTACTAAAGACTAAAACAAATATTGTAAAAAATACACAAACAGGAATTATTAGAAATTTGTATCTAGTCTTCATTTTCATCTCAAAACAGATTTGTAAAACTTCTAAACCAGTCAACCCATCTTGGCTCCAGTTTACACACGGATGTACAGTAATAATTGTCAAGCGCATCTGGTGGAATGATGCAGGGCCTGCATGTCCTGTCTGCCATAGACCAAATTACAAATGCAACTGTTGCTCCAATTAAAAATACAAATACTGAAATTCCAGCAATGATGAAAATCCTAGTTTTCATTTAACAAACAGATCCTCTAACGCATTTCCGTTTGCATCAACATGCTTTACATACCAGACATCGTCCGCATATCCAATCCAGATTTTTGTAGAATCATCCAACTCATAGACGTAGATGTGAATTCCACTTCCAATATCATCATGGGGTTCTCCAAACTTGGAGAATATCGCATCAATGTCATGTGATTCCAACAAGACATTTTTGAAATCATCAAGCGTGGGAATTATTTTCTCCATGTAGGATGATGTTGCGTCTTTCGGATCCAAGAAAACATCTCTTGACTGGACCATTCGGATGATGTCGCTGACCCAACCTCTTTTTATCAATTCAAAATAGGTTTCTTGTTTGACACATGCAGCAGAACTGTCATGTCTTAGAACTGGAATCAGTCCTGTTTTGCACAGAAAATCATTCTCAGCCAATCCAAGCATCTTTGCATAGTTTTGCTGAACTTTGAGCGGATACACAAAATCATAGTATTCATGTTCCTGTTTTTCAAAACCGAGTGGGTTGGGACAATCAATCATCTGTGATCTTTGAGAATCCCAAAAAGCAGTAGAGTTTGCAAGAAATGTGTTGAGTCCCGGCACAAGATCAAACTCTAAAACTATGCTGTCATCTTCAGTTTTAGTTGGAATTATTCTCTCAAAGTCGTTATCTTCTGGAAAATTAAATGACGGTGAACTTATAACAAAAAATGTACTGTTTGCATATCCGCCAGGCCAGACCATGTCATTTGGAAATTTGTATGAAACATATCCTGACTCTGGAAAAGAATTGCCATCAAGAACAAAATCGGATGTAAAATAGCACCTGCTGAATGACTCACTTGCTAATGTGCCAAATGGATGATACTTGTATTGGTAGAATTTTTCCCCGTAATGAAAATAGCTAAATCTCCCAGTATCAAAATCATCTTCAGAAAAACCATGAACAGGCACAAAAAATACTGCAAAAATTACAATTATACCAAAAATTGAAAAAAAGCCTGTTTTCATTTTTTCTCTATGGATTTACGAGTCTTCCAATAAACAGAATCTCGCCTGTCTCTTTTTCCTGTATTACAAACATGAAAGGATGATCCGCAATAAACTCGGCTATTGGTTCTGGGGGCCCACTTGTAGCCCTTGCAACAAGTGCGGTAATTGCAGCTGCTTCTGTCCCTTTTTCATTTACATTGACAAATGCCTTGTGTGCTGCTTGCTCAAGATACACCTGCTCGTCAGTTATTCCATGAAAATCCGCATTGCTTTCATCAAATGCATCATGCAATCCTAGACTTTGCAATGGTGATTTGAGGTTGTATTCTGTCTCAAACTCAAACTTTGGAATTTCCACTGTAAGGGGTTGCCTTGTCATACTGTCTTTGATTTCATCAAGTTTTTTCTTGTCCATGTACTGTTCAAGTGATTGGATTCCGTCTCTGTCTTTTGGCAATAATATCACCATGGATATATCCCCTCCAAGATAGTTTAGCTCAAGTGCCTGAAGGTTTCCAGTCTTTGCATAGTTGTAAATGTCTACAGGCTGTTTCATCATGGAAACCATTACTGAGTTGTCCTTGTCTGTCCAGAACGGTTTCTCACTTGTGTTTTTTTGATTAAACTCTGAGGACCATTTGCCCTTGAAATAAACTGCATTTGTGATAACCATCCGTGTCAGCTCATCAGTGGAACCAGGTGCCAATATGTTCTCTATCTTGTCATTTGTCTTTTCTTTCACCCAACTGTTTATCTTGTTAATGCCGTCATCAGTTACAAAATCCACATTGTCTACAGTGCTAGAATAGTGAGTCTTTGCAGCATCCAGATAGTCTTGTTTTATCTCGTATCCGTCCTTGACCCATAACGCGTTTGCAACCTGCAGACTGTACCAGTCATCCTTGTGGTTGAACTGGGATAGCAGTTCTGAAATTGCCTTTTGACGTTTTGCATCATCGGATTCAAAACCAAATATCTGCTGCATCTCTGATGCGGTATTCTCATCTGCACCCTCATAGGCCACCGAAAACGCAGTGGAGATGCTAAGAGGTGAGAAGAAGATGTTTGACTTTTCGTCTTTTGCAATCTCCGAATAAAACGCAAAGACAAAATCCTTCTGCTCAGATTTATCTATTGCAGAATCGTCATTGTTTACAAGAATGTCTGCAGAATTATTCTCAGAAATATACAAAATACCAATACCCGAAGTGATTGCAATTATTGCTAAAACAGATAATGCAATAATTTTACCAGTCTTCAACAGTTCTCGTTGATTTTGACAGGTTCATAAGGAATTCGATTGATTCGGAGTATTTTGGATAATTTGTTGTGGTTTTTAGTATCTTTTTAGTATCAATTCGGTAGTTCAATTATCAATTCGGAAACAACCTATTTCTGGAACTTATCAATTCGGTATCTTTTTGGAGATATCATTTATCAATTCGGTAAGAAATTCTATCAATTCGGTATCAATTCGGTGGAATGATTATCTTTCCGGTACTGTGTTCTGTCATTCCGGTGAAATATTCCAACATTTTCGGATTGATAACTATCTTTTCGGAGAATAAAATTGATTTTTCCGGATTGATATTGTATTTTTCGGGATTGATAATTCCAAAACTCTCGAGAGTTTGTCGATATTTGTCGAAAATTTTGATCGCTAATCTGTCTTTCCGGTTATCAATTCGGGTGTTTTGTCGAAACTTTGTCGATATTTCTCGAAAGTTTGTCGAAACTACCGGACTGATACCGAAAAAATCATCTGATCGCAATGAATGATTTTTGAATACATTTCAATAGATTTTACGAGAAACAAACATGATTCAATATAAAAAAACTCATGAAATCATTTTGGATAATGTCCCATAATGTCCAAGATTGTCCAATTATGTCCCATAATGTCCGGATTTGTCAAGTAATGTCAAGTAATGTCCAATAATGTCCAAAACTTACGTAATGTCACGCACTTTTGCGGTACCTCTGCTTGTACTGGTTGCCCTTGGGCTTGTTTCTAAGCATGTATCCGCAACAGGGACACCACAGTCCGTCCCACTTTATGTAAATGTCACATGTGGTGCATCTCTTTGCACCTTGTTTGTACCAGGAATCCGTCCTCTTCCCCTTTGTCACCTTGTATCTGTGACATATTCCATTACATGTCATTGTGATATGTTTTGCGACAAGAAAAGTATGAATTTAATTTGTTAGGAAAGACATGGATGATTTTTGATAATTGGATCTTAAGACCAACAACGGTTAGTTGTTTGGTGAAAGTTCCAATTGTTAGTAATTAATCAGAAATAGTATTTAGATCATTCTGAGAAATCATACGATTTTCTTTTAAGCAAATTTTGCAAATTGTGATTTAGGATTCTGCGGATAAGATCATCTAACCGTTTAACCAACCGACCATAATCGTCCAAAGGGTGGGCCAACTTTTGCCCATTCTTTTCAAATTATCTTTTGTCAATCACTGATCAATACAAATCACCTGATGAAAAGATGAATGAATCATTCGTGTTGCTTTTATTCAAATTTTGTAAATACATATCATGAGCAATCAAGATAATCAAAACAAATCAAGTTGGGAAGAAGTACAGGGACTGTCCTGGATCTTTTACGAGGACTAGTTATATTGTGGGTTTAAAAAAACCTACAACTTTTCTTTCATACAAAACATCAGAAGAACTTATGAACACAAAATTTTGCATCCAATCAAGCTATGAAGTATTTTATAATTTTTTTGGTTTTGATTGGATCATCCGGACTAGTTATTCCTCAAGTCTTTGGTGATAACGAGTTTTGCAATATTGATGAAAACCTGAAAATTCAAGAGGAGTTGATCAAGGATGATGTTGTTTTAGTTGAGTTCTTGAAGGTATTTCCTCATGCCAAACTGACAAGGGCAAATTATGTGGATGAGTCCAATCCCGAGCAGACATCCATGACATGGACAGCAGGAGTCTACTCCCTGGACATTTACATTTGGGGATTTGACCGAGACAATCCGTCTGACTGCTTTTTTTCAGGAGGATACAGGCTGAATGCACCACATTTGCCTGAAATGGACGGACGGGATTATCACAAGGATCCCAAAATTGTTTTAGGTCAAATTGAGGAATTGGAACCCAAGTATGTCAAGGGCGGTCCTGCTTTGATGCCCGACGAGAAACTTGATCCTCTATGTGGACCCAATGCAGTGTTTGTAAACGGCGTATGCGAGGTAATCATAACTGAACATACCAGAAATGTTCCAGTTTCTTCTTTTGTGGACGGATTGTTCTTTATCATAGTCATATTACCGTTCTTTGTTCCAGGTACTTTGATTTTCATAGTTGTAAGCAAGACCCCGAGGTTTAGCAAATCAGTAATGCTTGCAGTCAGCATTCCTGCGATTATTACAATACTGTATTTTACGTCTGGTTTGATTTTGGGATGGTATCCACTGGGTTATGCGTGATGTGAAATGAGGTTACGTTCATCTTTGATTATTGTCGGTCTGTCTGCACTGGTTCTTTATTTTGGAATGGTCATCGTTTCAGAAATACATGATGTGTATAGTACAGAAATTTCACTGACACTTTATTCTGATGACAAGTTTGATGAAAAAATTGAATCTCTGGGAAAAGGAGAAAATTTGCTCATAGTAAAGTTGACTGAACAATACATGAAGGATTACCCAATAATCAAAGAGCTGATTGATATCAACTTGTCAAAAGATATTCCAAAAAATGATGATGCAAAAATCATAGTCAGTTATGATGAATTGCTATCTATTCATCAGTACATGGCTGCAAAGTATGCTGAAAAGTATGGTACCTCCCCTGATGATTACATTACAATAAATAATGAAAAGGGAAACACAGAGCCGTTCTATCACACATTTGAGGCTGAAATATTTACCATAGATGGAAAACTGTACGGTTTTGATAGGCATACTTATCCAATCACAGATTTTGACAAAGTAGATCTAGAAGTTGGCACTCAGGAAATGAATTATTTCATTCGCGATTGGGAAGTGGCAGATCTCACAAGTGATGATCTGAAAAACATACCAAAACTTGGCCTGGTGATAGACGAGATTGGAAAATATGATGAAAATATTCAATCACGTAAAGGAGTAACTGTGGAAGAGTTTAACAAATATCGTCAATGGGCAAAGTCATTAAAGCTTGTAAATGAGGACAATTCAATCCAGAAAAATGCGTTTTTAGAGCATGACGGTAAAAAATACCATCTTTTCTTTAGGGATGTTTGAATATGAAAACTAAACTTCTGATAATTGTTGGAATTGTCATCACATTGACAACCATCTTCTTTGTTTTGGGCCCATCGCAAGGCCATATTGCCGAATATTTTCTAACTGATGAACAGTTTGAGGAAATAATCTTGAGCAAGGGTAATGAGGATAGATATTCAGCACATGATGAGTCATTTGTAGATAAATTCAAGGTAACAGGAAACATGGCGCAAGAAATTTGCTCCATTACTGGCGGTGAATGCCCTCCGAATTATTTTGCAACTATTTTAGAGGACGGAACTAAAATGGTGGCAGTAACAAATTGGGATGCAGGTACAAAAATAGAAAAATCATTTATCTTTATCATTAAAAATAACACCATAAGTTATGATGTGAGGGAAAATGAAAAATAAAATTTTGATGGCACTTGCATTACTTGTTGCGTTTACCTCTTGTGGAATTAATTCAGCTGATGCCCATCATCAGGACGACATAACAAGAGGCAGTAATGATCCGCAAATCTCTGTAGGTGGATCTACGGCATACATTGTATGGAATGAAAGTATCGGTCAGGACTCTAACGACGTGTATTTCACAAAAGTAACTGATGGCAAACCTGTAGGTGATCCTACAAACATTACTAACGGTATTGGATATTATCCTACCACCTTTATACACACAAATCAAAACAATGTCTATCTTTTGTGGGAAGACAGACAATCATCAAATGGTGATGATGAGATGTATTTTGCAAAAAGCAATGACTTTGGAGAGAAATTTAGCAAACCAATAAAACTTGATCCTGTGGATGATGACAGGACAGTATACCGTCCATCATCCATACTTCAAGCAAACGATATTCTCTATGTGTTTGGACAGTACTGGAACAGAGACACGCAGCAGAGCAATTTCATATTTATAAAAAGTGATGACTTTGGCAAGACCTTCTCTGAGCCTGTTTTGCTGTTTAATCATGAGCAATCAGATCAAGATATGATCACCGAACTGCATGATGATGTGATTTACATCTTGTCTGATGACAGAAAAAATTATGATGAGGATGGATCTCTTTATCTGAGAAAAATTCTATCTGATGGAACGCTGACTGATCTTGTGAATGTCAATGAGGGTAAAACCAGCGTGACACATCCACAGTTTGCAGTATCTGGAGATAACGTGTATGTGTCATGGCGGGAAAGAGTTTTTGAAAAAACAAACGACGGAATACATGAAAGATGGTATCAAGTGTTTGCAAAGAGTCATGATGGAGGAAACGAGTTTGGAGACGTTATGCGTTTTGATTCTGATCCTAATTCAATTGATACAGTTGGTGTTGACGGGGATTTTGTTTTAGCTATCGGTGATTCCGTGTATGTTTTCTGGGAATCCCAGTATTGGGACGGGGAAACGCAGGAGTCTCAAATATTTCTTGCATACAGTCAAAGCAATGGGAAAGATTTCGAAGTTGCTCCTGCAAAGATGGATGAAAAAATTTCCGAACATGGTATTATTTTATCCCATACACAAGGCAATGAACTCAGGCAAATAGCAATAACTGAAAAAAATCCCCCATACAATGACGCTGCAGTATACTATGCGGGCATCAAAAATCATGTGATGCAACAGCCAATTGATATTCTAGAAGGTATTCAAACCCAGGTTGGATGGATTCCAAAATTAGTCTCAGATGATGATTACATTCATTTTGTTGCAGAGGCTGGAACTAATGACAACTGCATTCTTTATTCTTTTAGTGAAAACGGAGGAGAGTCTTTTGATAATGTGATAAACCTTAGCCCCAATGGAGACGACCATGAATGTTTGGGCATTTCGCCAGACACTCAATCTCCTCTAAAACAAGTTTCAGACGGTATCGCATATCACGATGTAAAATGCCGTGAGGATCGCTCAGCAGGATACATCTTGTCCCTACGGGAGCGAGACGGACTTCCGGTATGTGTCAGTACAACAAGTTATGATGATTTGATAAACGCGGATGGCTGGCAGAAGACGGGCAGGAGATGCTTTCGTTGAGTGCTGCCAGGCAATTTGTCTTAACTTTGCCAACATTTACCTCCGGAGGAAATGAGGAATCGCTTGAATTGCAAATAACAAATGTCAGAAAGTCAATCCCTCCTATTGTAACATTGGATGGTTCCTTTGTTTTTTCAAATGTAACTGAACTGAATCAAGGAGGAGGATTGTTTGGAGGAGTCATGGAAAATATGGAAAACAAAAACGTGACCTTACAAATTACCAATATCAACAAAGTTCATTCTGCAATAATTGATGGTGTTTGGGATGCAGTAAAACAAGATTATGTCAAAAATGTTCCACATGATCAATCATTTCATGGTTACTCTCCTGGTCCGACATCGAAAATAATTCTGACAGTGGGCGATAGTATAAACAAAAGAGGAATGGTTCCAGTTACCATCACTGAGATATCTGAGAATGTAGAAGGCATGGTTACCTTTTGGCAGTTTCAACCGATAAGAAACGACGGAGACAATCGTGGAAAGACGTGGGATTTTTTGCCGGATTCTCATCGTCAAGGATGGGGGTTTTTTGATGAAGAAGGAAATGATGTGTGGGACGACTCTAAGATCCCTCGAGATAATTATGGTATTCCTGCAGACGGACACGGTTATCCCGTAATTTGTGGTGATGAACGAGTTAATGGGGAGTCTGCACATCCATCTGGAATACCGATAAAGCCAGGACTTGAAACTATTATTGTAAAATCAGGACAGATGGGATATCTGCCGGATTCAGATGGAATCTACAACATAAGATTTGTCTCACTGTTTGAAACAGACGTAGATTTTCCAGATAATGCAAAGATAATTGAAAATAAAACTATGTTGTGTATTATGGAAAATATTAGAGAAGATGCAACTCATGCATACTATACAAAACTGATCTTTGAGCTTGGAGATTAGAGAATGAAGACTAGGCTTTTGATGATAATTGTTGTTGTTGCAACATTTGCATTTCCATTGGTCTGGTTCGATCAAGCTTATGCGAGCTGTATAGCAGAAAGCGAAATTAACTGGAATGCAGTATTGTCCGAGTCTGAATTGATATTTACGGGAACCGTGACCCGTCTGGATAATTATGACGGCCCGCAAAGAGTCACTTTCTTCGTTCATGATGTAATCAAGGGAGAAGTCGACACTCCAAAATTCATTTTAGAAAATTCTGAACTGGTATTTCTTGAAAATGGCACAATCATGAGCTCGTCAGTCGATGTGGATTACAAGATTGGGAAAACCTACAAGGTATTCGTTACAGATGGCCAGACAAACCAATGCACTACCAAACTGACTTCTCCTCCATCTGATTACATGTGGGAACCTGGACCTGAGGATGGCAACTATTATTCTGCCAACCCAGAATATGTGAATCCTTGCAAGGAAGGTTACGGATTGTCTGACGGAGTATGCATTACTCTCGACGAAATGAACAAGGATCTTCCCACTTGCAATGCAAATCCTAAGCATGATTTTGGAAAATGCAAAAAGAACACAGAAGAACCGCCAAATACGTTTGAGGAGGTCAAGGATCACTGTGATAACGGTGGAGAGGATGTTTTCTTGGAATGGTGGGATGATGATGTTTATTACAATAATGAATACTGTGAGATGCTAGACCGAGACGGGTTTGGTGCTCCTCTTCCAGAACCTGAACCAGAACAAGACATTCCTGAGTATTTGAATTGCGGCCCTGGAACAACACTTCAGGACGGCATTTGTGTGGTAAACTCTGAAAATGAAAATACAGACACGAATGTGAAATGGGGGGGTTCATATCAAGACAAAAAGACTGCTCCCGATTTGGATCCCGTAGTTGATTATGATTATGAACTAATCTACATGATAATTTTGGCAACTGTGGGAATCATTGCAAGTATGGCTGGTGTATCTTTCTTTGTGATGATTAGGAGAAAAAGAAGATGAAAGCTAGACTTTTGATAATAATTGGAATTGGATTTCTCTTGAGCTTTTCTGTCCTTGATTCTTTTGCAGAAGAACCCTATTTTGAAGCAGACTTTGATTTTTTCAATGAACATATGCAAGAAGACCAAAAGTATCATCTGGGTGATACTATCTATGTTGTAGGCCATTCGTCATTTTACAAAGAAGAAACAAAGGAGCATTTTCCTGCACCAAATTCTGAATTTCATGTAGTGATTAAAAATCCAAAAAATGAGATTATTCATGAAGATTACCACCGTTCAGACAGTGAAGGAAAAATGGAATTCTCATTTGATATTTTGAATGATTTTCCGATAGGCGAATACACAGTGGAGATGATTGTAGACAAAAGAAGACATCTTGACTCAGATTTTTTTGTTGGCCACCTGCCTGATGATGTAGTAAAAATAAAAGAAAAATTTGATCTTTGGATGGAAGACTCTGAGGTCATATCCCCTTTACCTGCTCGTCTGAATGGAATTTTGTGTTCTGATTTTCTCAAAGAATCAAATGACAGTGTGTCCGTATATTTGGACCCATATAATGAGGAGATTCTAGAAGAGCATTCTGTAGCGATTAAAGCATTTTACACAAGTCCTGATGGGGAAGAATTCATGACTTTATCTAATCCCGAAAAGAAATCCTGTACAAACTTTATCAATAGACTGTCGACACATGTTCCTGGAGAATGGTCTGTTTATGTCAAAGCATTATGGATGGAAAATGAAATCCTGTATGAGGCACGTAGTCATTCAATAACATATCTTGCAAAAGAGCCTCTCTTTCAAGGAACAGTTGAGAAAATTCCAATCCCCAATCATATGAGAAGTGCGTATGTTTTGGATTGGAGTGGTGATGGCAAATCTATTTTGTTTACATACTATCTGCCCAAAAATAACGATTCTAGTGTCCACTATCTTGCAATAATGTCTCCTGATGACTCTGAAATTACAACTTTGAATATTCCAATGCTTTTGGAAACTGATGAGAAGATTGGATTGGCAAAATTTTCTCCTGATGGAAAATACATTCATTTTGTAACTGATGATGGACTGTTTCAATACCATATT
>Ga0224512_10002133_pt1 | contig 18361 bp, 15 predicted proteins | sample SF_May12_sed_USG_4_FD_169103 | JGI IMG/M metagenome (GOLD analysis project Ga0224512, IMG submission 169103) | Sediment microbial communities from San Francisco Bay, California, United States - SF_May12_sed_USGS_13 | ecosystem: Environmental > Aquatic > Marine > Sediment | place: USA... | reverse complement strand
TCTCGAGCAGACCCTGACGGTCGTCCGCTGGGGCCACTTCGGCACCCCGGTGCTGCTCTTCCCGACGGCGGGCGGCGACGCGGAGGAGTGCGAGCGCTTCCTCATGCTCCAGGTGCTCGCGCCGCTGCTCGAGGCGGGACGGATCAAGGTCTACTCGTGCGACAGCATCGCCGGCCGCACCTGGACCTCGCGGCTCGGCGACGGGCGCTATCGCGCCCGGGTGCAGACCCTGTTCGACCGCTTCGTCGCCGACGAGCTCGTCGGCGCCATCCGCAAGGACTGCTCCGACCCGACGATCGAGATCGTCACCGCCGGCGCCTCGATCGGCGCCTTCAACGCCGTCGCGACCCTGTGCCGCCATCCGGACGCCTTCAAGGCCGCGATCGGGATGAGCGGCACCTACGACCTGACCCGCTGGCTCGACGGCGAGTGGAGCGACGACTTCTATTTCTCCTCCCCGCTGCACTACCTGCCCGGCCTCGGCGAGGGCGAGCAGCTCTCGCGGCTGCGCCAGCGCTTCGTGCTGCTGGCCACCGGCGAAGGGCAGTGGGAAGCCCCGGCCGAGAGCTGGCAGATGGCCAACCTGCTCGGCTCGAAGGGCATCCCCAACCGCGTCGACCCCTGGGGCCCCGACTACGACCACAACTGGCCCACCTGGCGCGCCATGCTGCCGCGCTACCTCGACGAGCTGGCCTGACCTCGCGTCGGGAGCGATCATCGAGATGTCACAGCCCGTCCGCCCGCCTCGCTGGCCGGGGAGCCCTCGTTGAGCCCTCTGGGGTGGCTGCGGACCTCGGCTTGGGTGCTTGCGGCGGCGGTCGGCGTCTTCCACGGCTTCCTGAAGCCGGACCTCGACGAGGGGCGGATCGCCGAGCTCGAGGACTTCGTCCTGCGGTCCGATCGGTGGGTTGGAAGGTATCCCCCCGATTTCGCGGTCGAGCTCTTGAATGGTGACTCGTTTGCGCTGTCCGACGAGATCGGCGGGAAGATCATCGTTCTCAACTTCTTTGCCACCTGGTGCGTGCCCTGCCGCAAGGAGATGCCGGAGCTCGACCGGTACGCGCGCTCCGTCGGCGCGGAGGAGCTCCTCCTGCTGGGAATCGACGTTGGCGAGGACCGCGCGACGGTCGAGGACTTCCTCGATGAGGTGCCGATCGACTTTCCCGTAGCCCTCGATTCGGCGAGCAGGGTCGCCGGACAATACGGCGTCGACAGCTTTCCGACGACGGTCCTCATCGGACTCGACGGCAAGATCGCTCTCTATCAAGTCGGGGAGATCTCCAACGCGGAGGTCACCTTTGCGGAGTCACTCGCGGTGCAGCAGAAGCTCCGAGACGACGGCGCCGTCGTGGACAGGGCGACCTATCTCGAACGCCTCGCCGCCCAGCCAGAGCTCGATCTCGGCCTCGATGACGAGATCGAGCTCACCGGCCGCCGCCTGGAGATCGCCCGCAACATGCCCTGCCCGTGCGGCTGCGAGCAACAGGTTGCCGAGTGCGGTTGCCAGACGGCGGACAAGGTCACCCGCAAGCTGAGCGAGATGGACATCGAGGGAGCGGCGGATGGAGAGATCATGGAGGCTCTGAATCGCGAGTTCTGCGTCGGGGCGACCTCGTGATCGATGCACGCGATCTCAGGGTGTCGTTTCGACGAGGCAGGTTCGGCCGCGCGAAGCTGCACGCCCTGGATGGATTCTCGCTGGCGGTGGCGGCCGGCGAGGTAGTGGCGATCCTCGGACCCAACGGCTGTGGGAAGTCGACCGCGATGCACACGATGCTCGGCCTGATCCAACCGGAGGATGGGTCGGTCCGTCTGATGGGCGAACGGCCGATCCCCGGCTCCGCGATGTACGACCGGATCGCGTACCTCCCCGAAGAGCCCCACTATCACCTCTACCTGACGGTCGGCGAAGCGGTCCGCTACTACGCCGGTCTGCATCGGCGGCCTGTGCCCTTGAAGAAGATCGCCGGCGCGATCGCGGCCGTCGGGCTCGAGGCCGATACGGACCTGCTGCTGCGCAAGTGCTCGAAGGGGATGAAACAGAAGGTCGGAATCGCCGCGTGTCTGGCGGTGGAGCCCGATCTCCTGTTCCTCGACGAGCCGATGCGCGGCCTGGACCCGGAGTCCGTCCGGAGCTTCCGCGACGAGCTCAAGAGGATGAACCGCGGTGGGGCGACCATCGTTCTCAACTCGCACATCCTGGCCGAGGTGGAGATGATCGCCACCCGCGCCGTGATCGTTCGCAAGGGCAAGGTGCTGCGCCAAGGCCCCATCGAGGCGCTCCGAGCCGCCCAGCCGGATCGTTACGCCGTAAAGCTTGCCCTGGAGGAGCAGCCGCCCGACTACCTCAGCGTGTCCGAGCGCCGTGACGGGGCGATCCTCGGCACGCTGCCGGCGGCGAGGGTCCGCGACCTCTTCGACTTCGTGGAAGCGAGCGGCGGCAAGGTGATCTCGGCCGAGCTCGCGAAACGGTCGCTCGAGGACGCCTTCCTCGCGACGCTCGAGGAGGGGGCCGGCGGTGGGTAGGCAGCTTCTCAGTTGCGTCCGGACGAACCTCCTCTTCTACCGCCGGAACCGTCTCCTGTGGCTCATCGCCGTCGTGCTGGCCATCAGCTTCCTCATGACCATGGTCCCCGCCCTCTTCTTCCAGAGCTCTTCCCAACGCTTCGAGATCGCGAAGACGATCTTCGAGTACCTGAACCAGTTCTACTTCCTCTTCGCTGCGGCCCTGGGGCTCCTCAGCGTCTCGAGCCACCTGCGCGATCGCTCGATCAAGATGGTCGCGACGAAGCCGCTGAGGCCGGAGATCTGGCTGGGTTCACACTACATCGCCGCCGTGATCGTCTTCACCGCCCTGGCCGTGGCCAATCTGGTCCTCACGTACTGTCTGTTCGTCGTTTGGAGCATTCCCCTGCAGGGCGGTCTGCCGCTGCTCTCCGCCATGACGGTTTGCAGGTGTCTCGTCCTCTTCTCGTTCCTGACGTTCCTGAGCATGAAGATGCACCCGGCGCTCGCCGGCGTCCTGGCCCTGGTCCTGCAAGACGGTACGTTCTACCAATTGAGCTTGCTGACCGCGTCGGCCGAGCGCCTCGCGACGTCCGGCCTCCACACCGCATTCCTGGGTGGGGTCAAGTACGGCCTGCTGATCGTCTACAAGGTGCTCCCGGTCTATTCGCCATACCAGGACGCCTTCGCCGCGGTGGCTTCGAGCCTGCGCGCGGACGGCTCCCATTTCGCCGCCCTGGCGTGGACGCTGCTCTACACGATCGTGTTCAGCGCTCTGCTCTATCTCCTGGCCGCGATGGCGCTCCGCAAGCGAAGGCTGATCTAGGGAGCAGTGGCCAGGACCGACGGGGGACCCGGCCGGGCCACTGGCCGGCTGCCGCCCAAGCCCCTGAGAATGCTTACTTCAGCGTCGCCGTTGTATATACTCCGAGCATGTCGCGACGCACTACGATCGAGATCGACGACGCACTCCTGGCCCGGGCTCAGGAGGCGCTCGGAACCCGGGGCCTCAAGGAGACGGTGGACACGGCTTTCCGAGAGGCCATTCGACGGGCCCTTCGCGGCAGGCTCGCGGAGCGGATCGCGACGGGGCAGGGCATCGACCGCTCGCCCGAGCTTCTCGACGCGACCCGGCCTCGGCGATGACGTTCTACAGCGTCGACACGAGCGCCTGGCACCATGCCGGCAGTCCCGAGGTGGCGGACGCCTGGCGGCGGCGTCTCGAGCGCGACGAGCTCGGCCTGTGCGATCAGGCTCGCCTCGAGATCCTCTGGTCGGCGCGGTCGGCCGCGGACTACGAGGCGCTGGCCGAAGAGCTGTCGGCGCTGCGCGCCATCGCCATCACCGCAGCGACCTTCGAGCGGGCGCTGGAGGTCCAGGGAGGCCTCGCCCGCGCGGGCGGCCTCCACCACCGCAGCGTCAAGATCGCCGATCTGGTGATCGCCGCGGCTTCGGAGGCTGCCGGGGCGACGGTTCTGCACTACGACGGCGACTTCGCCCGGATCGCGGAGATCACGGGGCAGCCGGCGGAGTGGATCGCGCCCCGGGGCTCGCTCTGATGGGGGCCCTGCAGGGGGCTGTTAGACTCGTTCTCGAGCCGCCGCGCGATCGGGAGATGACCCGGCCCGCCCGCGCCGTCGATTCCGCGGGTCCCCGCCATTGAACGTCGCGATCCAGCCGCTCCCCGCCATCCTGGCCCCGAAGCGGCGCCTCGTCGCGCCCGCGGTCCTGGGGACGGGAGCCCCGCTGGTCGCGCGACGTCGGTGACCTCTTCCGGCGATCGGTGTCTGACAGGTGGTGAGACCTCAAAGGCTCGTGGCGTATCGGACTCGGGTGCCCCGGCGGGCGATCCGCGGCACCGCGAGGCTCCATCCAGCGAGGTTTCCGACGAGCAGCTGGTCGAGCAGTTCCTCGCCAGCGGCCGCCGCGACGACGCGATCTTCGCCGAGATCTTCCGGCGCCGCCGCCGCGACGTCTGGCGGGTGTGCTGGCGCTTCTTCCGCAACAGCCAGGATGCCGAAGATGTGACCCAGGAAGTCTTCTTTACGGTCTACCGCAAGCTCCCCCAGTTCGCGGGCGGGGCGTCGCTGCGCACCTGGCTGCAGCGGATCGCCGCCAACACCTGCCGCAACGAGCTGCGCAACCGCTCCCGGCGGCCGCAGGGCAAGGCGACCGCGCTCGAGGACGCGGGGCCGATCGCCGCCCTCGCCGAGTCGGCCGAGGACCGCGTCATGCGACGCCAGCGTGAGACGATCTTGGCGCGAGCCTTGGCGGCGCTGTCGCCGGCGGAGAGCGATCTCCTCCGCCAGGTCGAGTTCGCCCAACGGCCCTACGCGGACGTCGCGGCGGAGCTGGGCGTCTCGGTGAGCGCCGTGAAGATGCGAGTGCTCCGCGCGCGCCTGGCGCTGGCAGAGAGCCATCGGAGACTGCAAACCAAGGAGCCTGAATCGTGAACGAACATCCGAGTGCGCAGCAGCTCGAGGGGCTCTTGAAAGGGGAGCTCGACGTCGCCCGGGCCGCCGCCGTCGTCGAGCATCTCGAAGGGTGCGACGCCTGCCTTCACCTGGCGGAGAGACTCTGGCCGGCCGTCGGGCCGCTGGCCGGGGAGGAGGCGATCCCGCCCTTGACCCCCGAGGCCTCGTCGGCGATCGAAGACCGGCTCCTGGGGAGGATCCGCGACGCGGCGGTCGGCACCGAGCTGGCCTGGCTGGCCACGGGCGGCTTGCTCAGCGTGATCCTGGTCCTGCTGGGCTCGCTGCTGACCTTCGAAGGCGTGCCCGCGGCCGGCCGAGGAACGATCGAATGATGGACTGGGACTTCTTCGGCAAGGCCTGGGCTACGCTGGCCAACCGGTTGGTCAGCTACTTCCCGACTCTGCTGGCGACGGTGGTCCTGCTGCTCGTCGGCTGGCTCGTGTCGTGGCTGCTGGCGACGATCGTGCGGCGCTCGCTGCGCGGCATGAAGCTGGACGACTGGGTCGCGAACAGCGACCTGGCGGCCACCCTGGAGCGGGCCGCGATCAAGCGCCCACCGAGCCAGCTCGTGGCGCGAGTCGTCTTCTGGCTCTTGTTCGTGTGCTTCGCGGTCATCGGGCTGGAGAACCTGGGGCTGAAGCTCTCCGAGCTGCCGATCCGCTCCTTCATCGCCTACCTGCCCGTGGTTCTCGGCGCGCTGCTGATCCTCGCGGCCGGGCTTCTCGTGGCGGCGTTTCTCGGCCGTGCCACCGACGCCGGGCTGGCCGCCATGGGCGTCGAGTACCACCGCCGCCTCGGGCGGGTGGTGCGCAGCGTGCTGACCGCCGTCACCGCGGTGGTCGTGGTCGAGCAGCTCGGGTTCGACGTCACCATGCTGACCCGGACCTTCTCCAACCTGCTGGTGATCGTCGTCGCGGGGGTGGTCTTCGCTTTCGCCTGGGGCGGCCGCGAGGTGGCGCGCAACGTGCTTGCCGGCCGCTACGTCCGCGAGCAGTTCCGGACCGGGGATCGGATCACGGTGGACGGGCACGAAGGCGCGCTGGCCCACACCGGCTCGCTGAACACGCGATTGACGACCGAGGACGGCGAGGTGGTCGTGCCCAACTCCCGGCTCACCGAGCAGACGGTCCTCAAGCGGCCGGCCAGGTAGCCTCGTCGGCGGCGCCTCGTTGCGGTGCCGCGCGCCCTCGCGCGCAGAAGAAAGGCCCGGACACCTCGCGGTGCCCGGGCCGAAGAAGCGTCAGCCGCGACCTTACAGCAGGTCGAACGAGGCCCGCAGCAGCAGGTTCTGCCGCGTCTGGGTCTTGTCGCTGACCTGCGGGAAGTCGAGCAGATCGTAGGTGTAGTCGAGCGACAGATAGCGGTTCAGCCGCAGACTGAGCGTGTTGCTCCAGTCGATCGTCGGATTCCCCGTGTCGTCGAAGTCGGCGAACACCTCGAGGTCCGTGATGTAGGACAGCAAGCGGGTCAGGCGGACGCTCGCCGTCAGAATGGTCTCGAGGCCCTCCTGGCTGAAGTCGTCGATCTGGAAGAGATCCAGCTCCGGCGTCAGCGGCGAGTCGTTCTCGACGAACGTGTTCGAGAACATGTTCTGCCGGAGGCCGAGGCCGCCGCGCCAGTTCACCGTGGTCTTCTGGTTGCGGAACAGGCGGACGTTGACGCCGAAGCCTTCGCGCAAGCGCAGGCTGCCGAACGCGTCGGCGGTCCTGTACTGCTCGTTCGCGGCCAGGCTGAGCACTTCTCGCGTGCCGTCCAGCTTGTTGTAGGCCACGTCGAGGGGGTCGGTAGCCAGGGTCTCGGCGTCGAAGACGTTGGTCAGCAGGCCGAGGCGGGCGTAGGGGCCCCAGCGCTCGGACTGGTAGCGGATGTAGAGCGCCTCGCCGCGCAGGCGGTCCTGGATCTGCTGGGTCGGCAGCTTGCGGCCCTGCTCCGGGTCGACCTGCAGGAAGCCCTCTTCCATCTCGATCAGGCCGGTGAAGAAGTGGGGGCCGTTCTCGTAGGTCGAGTAGTAGTCGACGAAGACCGTTCCGGCCAGTGTGCTCTGGTTGGGCCGGCCGACGAAGTCGTTGGTCCTGCTCAGGGTCGCGGCGCCGCTCACCGTCGCGACGTGCACCCAGTTCGACTCCGCCCCGGCGGTCTTGACGCCGAGCTCCCCGGGAGTCACCACGCCGGCGCCGCGGAAGTCCCCGGTCTCCGAGTCGAGCACCAGCTTGAAGTGCGCCAGCCCGCCCTCGGGCAGCAGCACGGTGGCGAAGTCCTTGCGGGCGCGGAAGGTCTCACCCGAGCGCACGATCCGGTAGAGGCCCGGCTTCAGCAGCCAGGTCGCGAGCGGCTCGGCCTGCAGGAGGTCCGCTCCGTAGCCGATTCCGAGCACCTCGCGGTCCTCGGCGCGGATGATCTCGTAGGTCGAGCGCAAGGGGATGTTCTGGGTGTCGACCACCTCCACCTTGAGGCCGGCCCAGCCGGGCGGGATCGAGGTGGTGGCGCCGGCCTCGACGGTGGCCGGAAACGCCATCATCTGGTTGACGACGCCGCTGCCGACGCGCACCGTGTAGCTGCCGGGCGCGACGACGATCCGCCGGCCGGTGCGGCCGGAGGCGACGCGCTCGTCACCCGCGAAGACGACGACCTCGGGCTCGTCGACCCCCTTGCTGAGCGCGGGCGCGAAGAGGGCCCCCTGCCCGGCGGGAATCGGCGTGTCGTCCGCCGCGAGCTGCTCGTCGGCCGAGGGCGCGGTCCAGGCGTAGTAGTCGCCCTGAGCGCCGTCGTCCTCCTGAGCCCCGGCCGCCAGCGGTACGAGGGCGACCAGCAGAGCGATCATGAGGCAGGACGATGCCCGCCCGTAGTGACACTTCCGTTGGAACATGGTTGGGTCCTTTCCAGAGTTCTCGTTCGGGTTCGACCGGCCGCACCGTAGTCGGGGCGGCACCGCTGCGGGCGTTCGAGCCGCAGGCTCGGGATCAGCGCGGATGCGCTCTCCCCGGTCGCAGTCACAGACACCGGTTGGAGGAAAAGGTAACGCCGGGCCGGTCACGCGGGCGCGACCCGGCCGTCCACCGCCGCCGGGCGCCCGGGCAGTGACCTGCCCGGACCTTCCGGTGTCTGTACCCGAGGTCCCGAAACTAACTGGGCCTCTAGCGGCCGGCGCTCATGGCTGGCGGCGGCAACAACGGAGGAGGAACGACATGACCCATCGATGGACAGCGATCGCCACAATGCTGCTGACGCTCGCCGCGTTCGGCGCGGCCGCGACGGCTCACGCCGCGACGGCACAGGATGCGGCAGAGGAAGCAGCGGCACAGGACGTGACGGCACAGGACGCGACGGCACAGGACGCGACGGCGCAGGACGAGGCGAGTCGTCCGGCCGCCCCGCCGGCCGCCGTCGAGCCGGCTCCCGGCGCCGCCGCGCCGAGCGAGACGGCGGGCGCGACGCCGTCTCGCGACACGATCGCCGGCGGCGTCGTCGCGGCCGCCGAGGAGACTGCGGGCAAGGTCCGCGAGGGCGGCGTCGGGATCGCCCGCCAGGGCCGGGCTCTGTGGAGCGACGTGCTGCTGCCCATGTGGCAGCGCCTCGCGTCCGCCGTGCCGGGCGTGCTCAAGGCGCTCGTGCTGCTCCTGGCCTTCTGGGTCCTGGCCATCGCGTCGGGCGCCGCCGTGCGCAAGCTCCTCGGCATGACGAAGCTCGACGACCGGGCCGCCCGCGACTGGGGTCTGGGCGGGATGCTCGAGACCAAGGAAGGCAAGGCGCGCTCGATCGAGCAGCTCGCCGGCACGGCCGTCAAGTGGCTCGTGCTCCTCTTCGGCTTCGTGGCCTTCTTCCAGGCTCTGGACCTGAGCATGGTGGCCGGCTCGCTGCAGGGCATCATCGACCGGGTCGTCGCGATCCTGCCTCGCCTGCTCCAGGCGGCGGTCATCCTCTTCGCCTACTGGGTTCTGGCCTCGCTGCTGCGCCTCGGCGTCAGCCGCGGCCTCGCTTCGGTGGGCTTCGACGAGCGGGCCGCCCGCTTCATCCCCGAGCGCGAGGTCGAGGGCACGGTCCTGCGGCCGAGCGGTCTGATCGGCCGGCTGACGTTCTACGTCGTGCTGGTCTTCGGTCTGCCGCCGTTCCTCGACGCCCTGGGGCAGAGCTCCCTGGTCGCCCCGTTGAGCCAGATGCTGGAGAAGGCGCTGGGCTTCCTGCCCAATGTGGTCGGGGCCGTCGTCATCTTCTTCCTCGGGCACCTGATCGCCACCGTCGTGCGCGAGATCGTCACCAGCTTCCTGGCCGCGACGGGCGTCGACTCCGGCGCGCAGAAGCTCGGCCTGGGCGCGGCCGTCGAGAAGCTGAAGCTCTCCGACATCGCCGGCTCGGTCTCGTACTTCTTCATCATCGTCGCGGTGATCGGAGCGGCGGTCGAGGCGCTTCAGATCCGCGCCGTATCCGAGCCCGTCACCCGCACCCTGGAGACCCTGCTGGCCGCGGTGCCGCTGGTCTTCGTGGCGGTGGTCGTCGTCGGCGTCGGCTACTTCCTGGCCCGCATCGTGCGCGGCATCGTCGAGTCGTTCCTGGCCGGCGTCGGGTTCGACCAGCTGCCGGCGAAGCTCGGGCTCGACTTCATCAAGCCGGGCGAGGGGCGCTCGGCCCCGTCGGCGATCGTCGCCACCGCGGTCATGGTAGTCATCATCCTGCTGACCGCGCAGCAGGCGCTCGCCACCCTGCGGCTCGAGGCGCTGGCCAACCTGACCGGCTCGTTCATCGCGTATCTGCCGCAGCTGCTCGTCGGCCTCGTGGTGATCCTCGCGGCGCTCGCCCTGTCGGGCTACGCCGCCGGGCTCGTGCAGTCCGCCGTGGGCCCAGAGGGGTACGGGCACGTCCTGTCCCTGGTGGCGCGCTGGGCCATCCTCGTCTTCGGCTTCGGCCTCGGCCTGGTCGAGCTCGGGGTCGGCGAGTCCCTGATCTCGGTCGCCGTGGCCGCGATCCTGGGCGGCGCGGCGCTGGCTCTGGGCCTGGCCTTCGGGCTCGGCGGGCAGAAACGGGCGGAGCGCCTCATCGAGCAGGTGGACGCGGACTAGCCGCGCCGGCTGCGGGCGTCCAGGCGGGTCGGCGATCGCGAATCAGCCGACCCGCCTAGATCCGGCGGTAGAGGTCGAGGTAGTGCGGCCCCTGGCGCTCCCAGGAGAAGTCCTGGGCCATGGCGTTGCGCACCAGGCCGTTCCATTTGGCGCGGTCGGCGTAGCTGTCGAGGGCGTAGTCGAGGGCCCAGCGCAGGGCCTGCGAGTCGAAGTTGTCGAACACGAAGCCGGTGCCGGTGCCGGCGGCCGAGTCGTAGAGCTCGACGGTGTCGGCCAGGCCGCCGGTGCGGCGCACGATGGGCACGGTGCCGTAGCGGAGACTGTAGAGCTGGGTCAGGCCGCAGGGCTCGAAGCGCGAGGGCACGAGGAACATGTCGCTGCCCGCCTGGATCCGGTGGGCCAGGGGGTTGCTGAAGCCGCAGTGGAAGCGGACCTTCCCGGGGAAGGCGCGCCCGAGGGCGTGGAAGAACTCCTCGTAGCGCTGCTCGCCGCTGCCGAGGACGACAAGCCGCGCCGGGCGGCGGGCCAGGAGCTCCGGGATGGCGTCGTAGAAGAGATCGAAGCCCTTCTGCGCCGTCAGCCGGGAGACGACGCCAAAGAGCGGCACGCCGGGCTCGTAGGGCAGGCCGACCTCCTCGAGCAGCGCCTTCTTGTTCCACTCCTTGCCCTCGAGGTCGGCGGTCGAGTAGGGATGGGCGATGAGCTCGTCGGCCGCCGGATCCCATTCCCCGTAATCGACGCCGTTGACGATTCCCACGAGGTGGTCGGCGCGGGCCCGCAGGAGGGGGTCGAGCCCGAAGCCGTAGTTCGGGGTCAGGATCTCGCGGGCGTGGGTGGGGCTGACGGTCGACAGGTGGCTGGCGTGCAGGATGCCCGCCGTCATGAAGCTCAGCCGCCCCCGCGCCAGGTCCTCCTGGTGGAGCAGCGCTCGCGCCGGCCCGAGCCCCAGCGCGTCGACCTCGCGGGCGGGGAAGATCCCCTGGTAGCCGAGGTTGTGGATCGTCAGCAGGGTGCGGCTGCCGGCAAACAGCTCGTCCCAGCCGTAGGCGGTGCGCAGATAGAGCGGCACGAGCGCCGTGTGCCAGTCGTTCAGGTGGAAGACGTCCGGGCCGAAGCCCATCCGCTGGCAGCACTCGATGGCCGCGCGGCACAGGAGGGCGAAGCGCAGGTGCTCGTCGCCGCGGTCGTCGTAGATCCCGCGGCGGTCGTAGAGCGCCGGGCAGTGGACGAGGTAGATCGGCTGCGCGGTCCCCGGCAGCGCCGTCGTGTGGACGCCGTAGCGCACGGCGCGGCCCGCGAGCTCGGTCGTGAGCCCCTGCAGGAACTCGACCGGCACGACCGTCCGGCCGGCGAGCCGGGCGGACGAGTAGAAGGGCAGGAAGACCCTGAGGTCGACCCCCTGCCCGGCCAGGAAGCGGGCCAGGCCGGCGACCGCGTCGCCCAGCCCGCCGGTCTTGGCGAACGGGCCGAGCTCGGAGCTCAGCAGGCAGACCTTCATCGCGCCGAGACTACTGCACATCGGCCCCCGAGCCCGTGTAGACTCCGCCTCCCGTGAACGTCGCATTCGTGGCCCCGTACCTGCCGCCGACGACCTTGCGCTTCGTGCGCGCCGCGCTGGCAGGGCGCGGCGTGCGCCTGGGGCTCGTCACCCACGAGCCGCTCGAGCGGGTCCCGGACGACGTGCGCGCGGCGCTCGCCGGCCACTGGCGGATCGGCAACGCGCTCGACTGGCGCCAGCTCGAGGCCGGGGCCCGCGGCCTGGCCGAGCAGATGGGCGGGCTCGACCGCCTGATCGGGATCCTCGAGCACCTGCAGGTCCCCCTGGCGCGGGTTCGGGAGGCGCTGGGGATTCCGGGGCTCGGCGTCGAGGCGGCGCTGAACTTCCGCGACAAGGCGCGCATGAAGACGCTCCTGCGCGAGGCCGGGCTGCCGTGTGCCCGCCACGGCCTGGCCGCCGACCTGGCCGCGGGGCGCGCGTTCGCGGCCGCCACCGGGTTCCCGCTCGTCGTCAAGCCGCCGGCCGGCGCGGGGGCCGAGGCCACCTACCGGGTCGACGACGAGGCGGCGCTCTCCGAGGCGCTCGGCTTCCTGGCGCCGAGCGCCGAGCGCCCGGTGCTGCTCGAGGAGTTCATCGTCGGGGAGGAGCATTCGTTCGACAGCGTCTTCGTCAAGGGGGAGCCGGTGTGGCATTCCCTGACCCGCTACCTGCCGGCGCCGCTCGAGGTGCTGCGCAACTCCTGGATCCAGTGGTGCGTACTGCTGCCGCGCGAGGTCGACGGTCCGGAGTACGACGACATTCGCAAGGCGGCGTACAGGGCCGTCAGGCTCCTCGGGCTCGAGACCGGCCTCACCCACCTGGAGTGGTTCCGGCGGCCCGACGGCAGCCTCGCCATCTCGGAGGTGGCGGCGCGGCCTCCTGGCGCCCAGATCACGACCCTCATCTCGGCCGCCCACGACATCGACTTCTACGCCACCTGGACGCGGCTGATGATCGAGGAGGCGTTCGACCCCCCCTACCGCCGCTACGCGGCGGGCGCCGCCTTCCTGCGCGGCCAGGGCCGGGGACGGGTGGCCGCCGTGCGCGGGCTCGAGGAGGCGCAGCGCGCCGCGGGGGAGCTCGTCGTCGAGGTCAAGCTGCCGCAGCCCGGCCAGCCGGCCGCCACGGGCTACGAGGGCGAGGGCTACGTCATCGTGCGCCATCCCGAGACGGGCCGGGTGGAGGAGGCGCTCCGCGCCATCGTCGCCGCCGTCCGCGTCGAGCTCGCCGAGTAGGAGGAGCCCGATGCGCGTCCTGATGCTCGCCCCCGCCTTCCCCAACGAGATGCCGTTCTTCGCCCGCGGCCTGGCGAGCGTCGGCGCGCGGGTCGTGGGGGTGGGCGACCAGCCGGTCGCGGCGCTCCCGGCGATGACGCGCGAGGCGCTCGCCGACTATCTCCAGGTCCCCTCGCTCTTCGACGACGACGCCGTGCTCGCCCAGGTGCGGCGGTACGCACCGGGCTCGCCGATCGACCGCGTCGAGACGCTCTGGGAGCCCCTCGTGGTGCTCGCCGCCCGGCTGCGGGAGGGCTTGGGGCTGCCCGGCATGACGGTCGGGCAGGCGGTGACGTTCCGCGACAAGGAGCGGATGAAACAGGTGCTCGAGCAGGCCGGGGTGCGGGTCCCCAGGCACTCGCGCGAGAGCACCGCCCGCGGCTGCCTGGAAGCGGCGGAGCGGATCGGCTATCCGCTCGTCGTCAAGCCGATCGCCGGCGCCGGCTCGGCCGACACCTACAAGGTCGCGAACCGGGCCGAGCTCGAGGGCGTGCTGCCGATGGTGCGCCACGTCCCGGTCGTCTCGGTCGAGGAGTTCATCGCAGGCGAGGAGTACACGTTCGACACGGTGTGCGCCGGCGGCCGGATCCTCTACTACAACGTCTCCTGGTACCGGCCGAAGCCGCTCATCGCCCGCACGGTCGAATGGATCAGCCCGCAGACCGTGACCCTGCGCGACCCCGACGTCGAGTCCCTGGCCGCCGGCCGGGCCCTGGGCCGGGCGGTGATCGACGCCCTCGGCTACCGCGACGGCTTCACCCACATGGAATGGTTCCTCACCCCGGGCGGCGAGGCCGTGTTCGGGGAGATCGGCGCCCGGCCGCCGGGCGCCCGCTCGGTCGAGATCATGAACTACGCCTGCGACGTCGACCTCTTCGCGGGCTGGGCGGAAGCCGTCGTCCACGGCCGCCTGTCGCAGCCGGTCGAGCGGCGCTACAACAGCGCCATCATCTTCAAGCGGGCGCACGGAAGGGGGCGGATCCGCCACATCGCGGGGCTCGAGAGCCTGCTCTCCCGCTTCGGCCAGCACGTCGTCTCCGTCGAGCTGCTGCCGCCGGGAGCGCCGCGCCGCAACTGGAAGAACACGCTCCTGTCGGACGGCTGGATCATCGTGCGCCATCCCCACCTGCCGACCCTGCTGCACATCGCCGACAGCTTCGGGACCGATCTCCAGATCTACGCCGAGTGAGTCGAGGCCGGCGCCGGCGGGGAGTGCCTCGTGGTAGTCTCCCCGCGCCCAACGCCCCGTAGCGAAGTGCCTCTGTCAGCGCCCACCCGGGCCGCTGGAGGCGCCCGGCGCGTGGGGCGTAATCCGACCGACGAGAGGAGAGCAGCGATGAATGTCAAGAAGATGCTGGGCGTGGCAATCACCCTGGCGCTGATCTTGCCCGCCGTCTCAGCGGCGCAGGACGGGCCGGTCATCTGGCTGTCGATGCTGCAGGCGAAGCCGGGGCAGTCGGAAGCGCTGACCCAGAACATCGTCGCCAACGGCGCGGAGCTCTACGGCCAGCTGATGGCGCAGGGCGCCGTGTACGAGTGGGGGGTGGCGCAGCCCATCACCCACACCCCGGATCAGGCCTACTCGCACGTCGAGTTCGTCGTGTTTGCGAACTGGGAAGGGGTCGACAGCTTCGTGAAGGGCTTCGTGAGCGCGAGGATGGCGATGAGCCCCGAGGAGCGGACGGCGCAGGCGGCGCAGCTCCAGGCCCTCGTCGAGCCCGGCTCGCATTTCGACGTCGTCAACCGCGGCGTCCACGTCGGGGGCGCGTCGCTAGGCCGGCCGAGCTACATGAATCTGGCGTTCTTCAAGGCCAAGCCGGCAGCGGACGCCATGGGCCGGTTCCAGGAGTACGTCCAGCCGATCCTCGAGAAGCTCTCCGCGGAGGGCGAGATCGGCCGCTTCGGGGTCGAGGTTCCGGAGCTCCACGGCGATCCTTCCTGGAGCCACGTCTTCTGGTACCAGACGCCGGGCCTGGGCGGGCGCGACGCCTTCCATGCCGCCCTGCAGGCGGCCGACGAGGCGCGTGGCGAAGCGGAGGCGGCGGCCATGCGGGAGCGCTGGGGCGAGACCTTCGAGTCGGAGGCCCACTGGGACGAGATCCTGGCCATCGTCCACTGGGCCGGCGCGGAGGGCGGCGAAGGCGGCGAAGGCGGCAGGTAGGCGCGCGGGTCCTCCGGGCTCGCGCACCCGGCGCCGACGGGGACCGCAGGAGCGAGCGTGTCCTGGAATGGCCGGGCGGACGCCGGCTACGGCGCGGCGCTCCCGGAACCTCCGGAAGCCGGCGGCGCCGGCGGGGTCGGCGGCAGCCGCCGCCGGCTCCTCCGCGCCTCCATGCCGACGAGGACCACGGCGCCGATGATCAGGGCGGTGGCCACCACCGTCGCGGCGCCGATGGGCTCGCCGGCCAGGAGCCAGCCGAGGAAGACCGCGATCACCGGGTTGACGTAGGCGTAGGTCGAGACGAGGGTCGCGCGGGTGTTGCGCAGCAGCCAGCTGTAGGCGCTGAAGGCGATGATCGAGCCGAAGACGACGAGGTAGAGCAAAGCCGCCAGCGAGCGGCCCGACGCCGCCGCGAGATCGACCTCGGCCGCCTCGCCGGCGGCCAGCCCGACGAGGACGAGGCCGACGCCGCCGGCGATCATCTGCATGGCGACGCCCAGCGAGCGGTTGTCCGGCATGTCGGCGTCGCGGGCGTAGAGCGAGCCCGCGGCCCAGGCCAGGGGCGAGACGAGGATGGCGGCGAGGGCGAGGGCCGGCACCCTTCCCGCGTCGCCGGCCACGAGGCCGATCGAGTCCTGCGGCCGGGCGAGGATGGCGGCGCCGGCAAAGCCGATCGCCAGCGCCACGACGGTTCGCCGGCTCGGCCGCTCGCTGCCGCCGCCCCAGAACGTGAGCAGCACGACCACCCAGAGCGGCTCGACGGCCACGATGAGAGCGGCCAGGCCCGACGGGATCCAGTGCTGCGCGAAGACGACGCCGCCATTGCCGCCGACGAAGAGAAACGCCGCCGCGATCGCCGCCGAGCGCCACTGCGCCCGGGTCGGCCGCGCCGCGCCGCGCCAGGCGGCGATGGCGTAGAGCGCCAGCCCGGCGGCGACGAAGCGGACGCCGGCCATGAGAAAGCCCGGCAGCGTCTCGATGGCGAAGCGGATGGCGAGATAGGTCGAGCCCCAGATCAGGTAGACGGCCGCGAAGGCGGCGGCGTGGGTGAGCCGCAGGCGCTGCGCTTCGGTCATGCGGTGTCGGGTACCGGTTCGGTCGCGCGCTGCCCCGGGCATCGAGTCCGGGGCACGGGCCGCGAGCGAGACGACGTGGACGATAGCCGCCGTCGGGCCGCGCGGCAAGGACCGGCGGCGTCGCCGTCAGTCCAGCCGCGCCACCACGGCCGTCACGTCGTCGTCGGCGGGCCGTCCGGCACGGTGGCTCGCGACGTCCGCCAGCAGGCGCTCGAGGATGACGGCCGCGGGGGCGCCGCTGCGCGCCAGGCCGGGCAGGAGCGCCGCCCAGCGCTCGTAGCCGTAGGTCTCGCCGCCGGGGGCGCTGGCCTCCGGAGCGCCGTCGGTGTAGCCGACGACGACGGCACCGGGGGCGAGGCGAACCGCCTCCTCGCCGATCGGGGCGTCTTCGAGGGCCGTGCCGAGGGGGTTGGAGGACGGTCCCACCTCCTTGAGCTCGCCGTCGAAGATCAGGAGCGGCGGGTGGCCGGAGTTGGCCACGGTGAGCGTGCGCTCGGCGGCGTCCCAGACCGCCAGCAGCAGGGTGACCATGGAGCGCCGCGTGCGCAGCAGGGCAAAGAGCCGGCGGATGCCGGCGAGAGCCTCGGCCGGCGAAACCTCGCCGCCGACGTGCTCGGTCACGGCCGCCTTGGTGAACGCCGTGAGGACGGAGCACGAGATGCCGTGGCCGGCGGCGTCGGCGATGGCGATCCACAGCCGGCCCGCCTCGTCCTCGACGAGGTCGAGGAAGTCGCCGCCGACCGTGTCGGCCGGGATCATCTTCCAGGCGACGTCGCCCCGCGCCAGCCCGCGGGCGGTGTCGCTCGCCGGCAGCAGCGCCAGCTGGAACTCCCGCAGCAGCTCCACCTCGCGGGCCAGGCGCGCGTCGCGCTCGAGCTCCGAGACGTAGACCGGCTGGATCGACTCGAGGCTGCCCCGGAGCGGCGCCCGGCGCAGCAGGACGAGGCCCAGGAGGGCGAGGGGCAGGGGCAGGCAGGCCAGGAGGAAGCTGCCCGGGCGCAGCGGCCAGACGGCGCCGAGGATCCAGGCGGTGGGCAGCGACAGGCCGGTGACGCAGGCCGTGGCCAGGGCGAGGAGGCCGTAGCGGGTCATCAGCCATCCCGCCGCCAGCGAGACCGCGACGCCCAGGGCGACGGCGCCGCTCAGCGGCGCCACGGGCACGGTCAGGGACCAGGCGACGCCGCCGAGCGCCGCGCCCGCGATCGCTCCCGGGTGGCCGCCGAGCCGTCGTCCGAAGCTGGTGAGGAACGCGACGCACGCGGCCAGCGCCAGACCCCAGGTGAGGGGCGTCGGCAGCACCCAGTACTCCGGGAGGACCACGAGCGTCCCGCCGTAGCCGCCGCCGAAGGGCTCGGCCAGGCGCCCGCCCGCCGCGATGAGCCCGGACAGCCCGGCGCCGAAGGCCGCGCCGACCAGCAGGGCGCGTCCGGTCGCGCGCACGGGACGACGGCAGACGAGGCGGTCCCAGTGCTCGAGCGAGCCCGGCCGGGTGTCGCGCAGCTCGGCCTCGGCGACCGCCCAGGCGAGGACGATGAGACCGCTCGCGACGACGTAGAGGACGAGGAAGTTGGCCCGCGCGAGCCCGGTCGGCAGATGCGCCAGTCCCGGCAGCAGGCCGAGGAGCAGGAGGCCGCCGAGCAGGCCGGCGTGGCCGAAGCCGGCCCGCCGGACGCTGAGGCGCCACAGCAGGCTGCCGAAGAGCAGCAGGGCCAGCGCCAGGGTCAGGTAGGTGGCGAGCTGGAACCCGAGGTCGTTCCGGAAGAAGGTGATCTGCCGGGTGAGCATGGGGTAGGGCGCGGCCTGCAGGCTGGCGATCCAGCGGGCGCTGCCGCCGAGGTAGACGTAGGCGCCGGGCCGGTCCTCTCCCGGGGCGTAGACGTACTCGATGCCGCCGCCCATGCGGACGACCTCCGGCGCCGGCGGCGGCGCGCCCAGAAGGCGGGCGGCGACGGCGTCGGCGAACTCCGGGCCGGCGTAGGGCTGCAGGCCGGCCTGGACGATGCCGTCCCAGCCGAAGGAGGCGCCGATCAGCCGGGCCTCCCGGTCGTACTCGAGCAGCAGCGCGCCGGGCGCGCCGTCGGCTCCGACGGCATCCCAGAACCGCACGCCGAGGCGCAGGGGCGGCGCCATCGCCAGCCGCCGCCGCCGCTCCGCCGGATCCGCCACCCGCTCGCGGAGCACCTGCACGTCGGACGAGGTCGGATAGGGGCGGGGTCCGGCGGTCAGGCCCGGCCGCCGCCGTCCCTCGACCCGGAAGCCCAGCGCCGCGGCGTCGGCGAC
>Ga0224512_10002132_pt1 | contig 18365 bp, 19 predicted proteins | sample SF_May12_sed_USG_4_FD_169103 | JGI IMG/M metagenome (GOLD analysis project Ga0224512, IMG submission 169103) | Sediment microbial communities from San Francisco Bay, California, United States - SF_May12_sed_USGS_13 | ecosystem: Environmental > Aquatic > Marine > Sediment | place: USA... | reverse complement strand
TGAAGCTCCGGGCATTTCGATTCAGAGAGAGAGAGAGAAGACTGGGTGGGTCTTTGGAGGTGTGTCGCCGGTTCCCAGACGCCTAGACCGCCCCCCCTCCTACCGGGCGGGCCGCCGGTGGTGGTGAGATCATTCCGTCGGCGCCCATCGGTCAGCCGTCCAACCTTGAGGGGCGCAGCGCACATGGATCCGAAACCCACGAAAGAGCAGAAGCTCGTCTGATTCGTGGCGGGTGTTGGAACAGACATGGCATTGGTTGTCGGCTAGCTGCCGGACCAGCTCATCCAAAGTGAGCGCCTCGTCTTCGTCCATAGGCGCCGCGATTCCTTCGAGCAAGCTCGAGAACTCGGCCGGAGGAGTTGCCGATATCTCCTTGCGGACTTCGTGGCGCAATTCGTGGTCTCGCCTCGCTATCGCTTCGGCGTAGGCCTTCGGGTGTTGGATGCTGTTGCCGGCGGCGAGCTGTGCACGGGTTCTCGCCTCTGCCTTCGCTCGGGCTATCTCCTCGAAAGAGGTTGGTGGGGTTGTGGATAGGTCAGTCGCTTTGACTTCGATCTGTATTGACTCTTCTTCTCTCTTATTTGTCGCGCTCTGAGCAGGCTGGGCGCGCGCTCTGGGCGCGGCTGAGACGCGCTGTGAGCGAATGGCTGGCGCGCTGTCAGCGCGCTGAGTCTGGTAGTGGTCTGGGAAGAGCTGGTACACGACGTTGCGCGCTCTCCCGTGCTTCTTGAGCACACCAAGTTCAACTAACTGACCCAATACCCGCAGAAACGCGCCGTAGTTGTATCCGATGGGATCGGCGAGTTTGTCCTTCACCGAACCCCACCAGCGTCCATGGAGCCGGCTCGTCTTGTGACAGATGCGATACAGGACAGCGACTTGAGCGCTGGTGACCCGGGTGCCTGTGGCGGCCATGGCCTCAAGCCACTCATCAGCCAGGTTCACCAGATAGGGGGCAGATTCATCATCGAAGACTCGGAAGCCATCGATATGCGGAGGCTTCAGCTCTGACATCCGGCCTCCCCTTGGCAGGTGCGATGCTGCCGGTCCAAGCCAGTAGGATTCGTTCCGTTCGAACCCATCGCGTGTTTAGAACCCTGAGAGCCCCCGGCCGCAACGCCGGGGGTTTCTCCATGAAGGTCGGTCATCCCTCGACCGCCTTCCGTGCGCGGGCCTTCGCGGATTTGAACGCGAGACGTTGGAAGTGGAGCTTGCGTGCGTGTTCTGCGCGCTTGAGGCGTTCCGGCTCGGGAAGCTTCCGGTCAGGATCCACCTCGTCGAGGAATCTCTTGTTGAATGCCTCGCGGGCCGGACCGGTGTTGGTCTTGCCCTGTGCGTGCTGTGCGTGCGCAGCCATTCGGGCGCGCATCGAACGCAGCTGTGGAGAGAGAGATTCGGACATGCGTAAGCAACCTTTCGCTTACGCAGCGCCCAGACTGCGGAACCCAGAATCCGGGCTTCAGCTCATCCGGCAGGGACTCTTCAGATAGGACCAAAGTAGCACGCCGCAGCCGAATCGAAGGTTCACCACGAGAAGGTGCCGCCCCAGTTCTCTCGTGCTGCTTTGGTGTCGTCGGGGTGCCACTTCAGAACGCGCACTCTTGTCTTCAACGCCTCGTCGACACGATCGCCAGGGATTGGGATCAGCCCTACCCGATCCACGGGGCCACTCGGATCGCGCCCCCTTCCGTGCCTAGGACAGCCTTCGACAATCGCCCACTCAAAGGGAACTTCATAGGACCGATTGCCGTCCGTCAGGATTCGGCGGCCGCCAGAGCCCTCGACAACCTCAGCGATCATGAATCCGCAGCCTTTGGAGCGGGCTACACAAACGATCTGTAGCAACTTGTTCATAGGTCGTTCAGTGGTGAGTGTTGTCGGTGAGCTTTCCTTGCGCGCTCTGCCTTTGCGCTCGCCCCATAGCGGTCGACCATCTGTCGGGATTTCCAGCCGGCCAACAGCATCAGGTCGCCCTCGTTGCCGCCGGAACTGAGGAACTGGTGCGCAAAAGTGTGGCGGAACTGGTGTGGCGTGATGTGGGGAATCCCAGCCTCATCGGCCCGCCGCTTCAACGCTTGGGCGATTCCAGAGGACGAAAGCCTCCCCCGCTTTCCAAGCCAGAGCCACTCGCTCTCAGCGGCCTTGTGGCGACCCCTAGCCCGTAGATACCGCCCGAGCTGCTCGAGCATCTTGGGTGACAGCGGCAGAGCCCGATCCCGGTCGCCCTTCCCCTTCACGACCACGACTTCGAATCTCATGTCGATGTCGTCGACTCTCATCCCGGCCAGCTCGGACAGGCGAGCACCAGTGTCTAAAAGCATGGAGAACATCGTGTAATCCCGACGGGACTCGAAGTCAGTCCCCTTGCAGGCGGCGAGCAACTTCCGTAGGTGGTCGAGTTCCACGACCGGGACGACGGCCTCGCCGATCTTCGGCGGGCTCATCTTGAGAAACGGGTCAGACTCGATGATGTCGCCCTCGGCGTCCATCCATTTCCAGAACTGTCTGAGCGATCGGTAGCGGCTGTTTGCCGTTGAGTCTGATCGAGTGTCGAGCAGATGCATGATGAATGCGTTGAGGTGTCGCTGGCCTATCTGGTCGGGCTCTGTCGGGTGCCCTTCGCTTTCGAGCCAGTCCACCAATTGCTGTGCTGCTTCGACGTAGAGCGAGATGGTCTTCTCCGAGAGGTTCCGAGCCTGGAGGCTGTAGCGCCAGAACTGAATCAACTCGCCAACGGGGTACGATTCGGCCATGATTCCTCTCGCTATTGGCGTCTATGCGGGTGCTGCCGGGGTTGGATCTCGGCTCTAAGGCATCTTCACTATATGCGGTGTGCTAGGCCGATGGAAGGCTTTCACATCCACAATCGCCAATAGCGACAGGCGAAATCCCCGCCCGAGTAGCTCAGGGGATAGAGCAACTGCCTCCTAAGCAGTAGGTCGCAGGTTCGATTCCTGCCTCGGGCGCAATCATCTCCCTGGCCCCGGCTTCCGGACCGGGGCCGTGACCTGGTCCGGCGTGCCTCACGAGTCCAGAACAGACGCCGGTCGACCAGGTCTACCGCACGCGATCCCGCCACCGAACGACGTACTGGAGACACTGCTCTCAGCCGAGCGGAGCAGATCGGACATCGAGGCATCCGCTGCATGGCACCGCTGCTCCGACTCGTATGGTCGCGGTGCCGGCCGAGAACGGCCGCCGGCGTTCAGTTGAGCTCCTCAGGCGGCGGGACGACACCCCTCTGCTCGGCGATCCGCCAGTAGGCCTGGGGGATGCGGTAGGTGTCGAAGTCGAACAGCGTCTTCTTGTAGGAGTTCGTGAGATCGAGATCGACCCGGGCCACGATGACCTCGTCACCGGTGGTCACTGCCTGGGTGATGATCTGTCCCGACGGTGCGACGATGGCCGAATGCGCCAGGGACTCGACACCTTCTTCGAAGCCACCCTTGGCCACCCCCACCACGAATGTGCCGTTCTGATACGCCCCGGCCTGCATCACGAGGTGATTGTGGAAGGCTTGAAGCGAGTTCTGCGTCGGATCGGGTGCGTAGTGGAGCGGCGTGTTGTAGCCGATCAGGATCACCTCCACGCCCTGGAGCCCCATCACCCTATAGGTCTCGGACCAGCGCCGGTCGTTGCAGATGGCCATCCCGAAGAGCCCGCCGAAGGCTCGCCACACCGGGAAGTCGTCTCCGGGCTCGAAATAGTGCCGTTCGGCATGCTGGAAGTCCCGCCATTGTTCGTGCTCGGCGTGACCGGGGATGTGGACCTTCTTGAAAACCCCGACGGTTCGGCCATCCCGCTCCACCAGGTGGTAGACGTTGAAGCGCCGTCCGTCATCCTGTCTCAGGGCGTAGCCGAGCGAGAACCCGACGCCGAGCCGAGCCGCCTCGTCCCAGAGTGGCTTGGTGAATCTGTTCGGCATCTCCGTCTCGTAGTAGTGATCGGCCTCTTCGAGCGGGGCATGCCAGCGAGGAAAGAACGTGGTCAATGCCAGCTCGGGGAACGCGACGACATCCGCGCCTTGCTCGGCCGCGTCTCGGAGGAGGTGGATGAGTCGCTCGACGACGTCGTCGCGGTTGTGATCGCGCTGCACAGGCCCCATCTGGGCGGCGGCGAGGGTGAGGATGCGGATCATCGGTGGTCAGCCTCCGGTTGGTTGGCCCGACCCGCGCCGCACCTCGGAAACGGTTCTGCTTCACACAACCAGGGTGGGCTGTGTAGAGGTGAAGGACGAGTGGTCAGACTCGGTCAGGGCACATTGTGCAGAGCGCCGGACACGTCGTCAATGCGCGCACCGAGTCTGTAATCGTCCCCGACCGTGTCGGGGCGACCGACCGGTGCGGGTCAGCGAGTGATGTGGGTCCCGGCATCGCCTGCGAGCGCAGCCTCGATGTTCCCCGGGGTGGTGATGATGGCCCGCCGGCCTCCTTCCTCGAGGAAGTCGATCACGGCCCTGATCTTCGGCTCCATCGAGCCAGCCTTGAAATGGCTCCCCTCTGCGAGATACCGCTTGGCGTCGGCGAGGCTCAGTTCGCGAACGAACCGCTGAGCCGGGGTCCCGAAGTCGAGCGCCACCTGCTCGATGGAGGTCGAGATCAGCAGCACCTCCGCGCCGATGTCGTTGGCGAGAAGGGCCGATGCGTGATCCTTGTCGATGACCGCCGGCACGCCGGTGAGATCGCCCGCCTCGTCGGCGACGACAGGGATGCCGCCGCCGCCTGCGGCGATCACCACGAAACCGCCTTCGAGCAGATGTCGGATGACATCGATCTCGACGATCCGGACGGGTGCGGGGGAGGCCACGACTCGGCGCCATCCACGATCGGCGTCCTCCACCACGTCCCAGCCTTCGCGCTCATGACGATCGCGAGCCTCCGCTTCCGTGAGGAACGCCCCGATCGGCTTGCTGGGCGTCGCAAACGCAGAGTCGTCCGGGGCCACCTCGACCTGCGTCACGACGGTGGCGACCGACTTGTCGATGCCCAGCCGTCGGAAGTCCTTGAGCAGGTTCTGTTGCAATAGGTAGCCGATCGCGCCCTGGGTGTCGGCCACACACACCTCCAGCGGGACTTCGTGCAACTCGTGACGGGCGAGATCGGAACGACGCAGGATGAATCCCACCTGGGGGCCGTTGCCGTGCGTGATCACGACGTCCCATCCCCCTGCGACCATCGCGGCGATGTGATGATCGGTTTCGGCCGCCGCCAGGTACTGGTCTTGGACCGTCCGGTGTTGGGGGTCGGTGATGAGGCTGTTGCCGCCTATGGCCACCACAGCTCGTGGCATCGGTCTTCCTTTCGTGTCCGGTGCTCTTCTCGCCGAAAGCGGTCACATGGTGAGGGCCATGACCGCCTTCTGGACGTGGAGCCGGTTCTCTGCCTGGTCGTATACGGCGCTCTGAAGACCATCGATCACTGCATCGGTCACTTCGATGTTCCGATCGGCCGGGAGCGGGTGCATGTAGATGGCGTTGGCGCCGCCGATCGCCATACGGTCCTCATCGACTATCCAGTCCTGGTATCGGGCACCGATCGATGCCGATTCGCCTTCGTCGGTGGTGGTGAGCATCGCCCCCCACGACTTGGCGTAGACGACATCGGCACCGCGGATGCCGTCCTCGAAGCTGTCCGTCACCTCGAACGAGCCTCCCGCCGACTCGGCGTTGGCGCGGGCAAGCGCTACGACCTCGGGCATGAGCGCGAACTCGGGCGGGCGAGCCAGGCGGACCTGCATGCCGAACCGTGTGGCGAGCAGGATGAGGCTCTGCGGAACCGAGATCGGCTTCTGGTAGCTGGAGGCATAGGCATAGCTCACGTCCAGCGTGACCTCCCGCGGGTCGCCCTTCTTCTCGATGATGGTCATCAGATCGGCGAGCGCCTGGAACGGGTGATACCGGTCGCACTGCATGTTGAGCACGGGGACGCGCGACGCCTCGGCGACCTCCCGGATGTACGAATTCCCCAACCCCCAATCCACCTGGCGGATTGCGATGCCGTCGTTGTATCGACCCAAGATCACGCCGATCTCCTTGGCGGTGTCGCCGTGGGCGATCTGGGTGGACTTGGATTCGATGAATTGGGCGTGCCCCCCCAGCTGGGCCATGCCCGCCTCGAAGCTGGCCCGGGTACGTGTGGATGAGAAGAAGAACAGCATCGCCAGGACCTTGTCGCGCAACACCGGATGTGGGACGCCGAGCGCCCGGTCCATCTTCAGCCGTTTGGCGACCTCGAGCACCGTCTCGAGCTCTTCGGTGGTCCACTCCTGGGTCGTGATCATGTCCCGGCCGCGCAGACCGGTGTTCATTCGGTCGCTCCCATCACGAGGGCGAGCAGGGCCATCCGCATCACGACCCCGTAGTAGGCCTCCTGCCAGTACCGGGCGTGTCGAGTCTCATCCACCGTTGGAGGCAGTTCGTCCATCCTCGGCAACGAGTGGATGACGATCGAAGACGACTTCGCGTGGGCGAGCAGATCGGTGTCTACGACGTAGTTGGCGGGTGTCGCGGCCACCTCGTCGCTGCGCTCGTCCCGGCCCTTGGTGTAGTCGGGCTGTACGACGGGCTCCACGAACACGATGTCGGCTCGGTCGATGACCTGTTTGACGTGTTCGGCCCGCTCGATGGCAAGGCCGCGGCGTTGAACCTCCTCGACCAGCCGGCCGTCGGGCACGTATTCGTCCGGCGTGATGTAGATCAACTTCGTGTCGAACTGGGTGAGGGCATACGCAAGCGAGTGCATCGTGCGCATCCGCCAGTCACCCACCGCCACGAACGTCTTGCCGTCGACACTGCCGAGCTCCCGGGTGATCGTGTACAGATCCGTGAGGACCTGCGTGGGGTGTTCCCCCCAGCCGTCTCCGCCGTTGATGATGGGAATGGACGCCCACCGGGCCGCCTCGTGCGGGGCGCCCTCCTGGGGGTGGCGCATCACGATCACGTCCCCGTAGTACTCGAGCATCCGCACGGTGTCCTTGATGCTCTCTTGATAGAAGTCGCCTGCCCGGGTCATCTTCGGGTCTGCGAATCCGGTGACCGCTCCACCCAGCCGCAACATGGCGGATTCGTGGGCGAGTCGCGTTCTCGTGGACGCCTGGAAGAAGGCGCTCACCAGAATCTTGTCCTTCAAAAGATCGAGCCGCCGCCTCTCCCGTGGGACCGGCTCGAACCGGTCGGCGACAGAAAAGACGTGTTCGAACTCGGCGCGTTCGAATCCGTCGAGCGACAGGATGTCGCGTCCGGCGAAACTGCGCATGTCAACTCCTGACGATGGTCTTCCGACAGCTTGAGACGGGGACCCCATCGTTCCTAGTGACGTTGGTCCCGATGCGTATCGGCCGTGGCGGTGCCACGAACGCCGATCCACCCCCGGAGTAGATCGACGTCGGATCTTCAGCCTCCGCAACATCAGCTCGAGGATTCGACCCATTTTCCACCGCGGATCGTGAGGTCGATCGCCGCCTCGGGGCGGCCGACGCAATCCCGAAACGATCAGAGACCGGGCCCGATCGAAGCTACCTGCTCGGCGCCCGCCGGGAGCCAACCACCAGAGCGAGGTCACGCCGAGTTGATCGGGCTCGAACGCCGGTAGTCTGGCGGTGATGGCCCAGACCTTCTACGAACCGCTCTCCTATCTCGATTCGTCGTTCCTCGCGCTCGAGACACGCACGACACACATGCACGTTGCTTCGGTCGTGCTATTCGAAGCCGGCCCACTGACGAAACCGGACAGCGGCATCGACATCCAGCGCATCCGGGACCACATCGAGGCCAAGCTCCAGTACATCCCGAGATACCGCCAGCGCCTCTCGTTCGTCCCGTACAACCGTGCACCGGTGTGGATCGACGACGACGCCTTCAACTTCGAATTCCACGTTCGTCACACCAGCCTTCCGAGACCCGGCAACGACGAGCAGCTCAAGGCTCTGGCCGGACGGATCGTCTCCCAGCAGCTCGACCGCAGCAAGCCGTTGTGGGAGCTCTGGATCGTCGAAGGTCTGGAGGAGGGCAAGTTCGCCATCATCGCCAAGATCCATCACTGCATGATCGATGGGATCTCAGGTGTCGACCTGACCACGATTCTCCTCAACGTCGTTCCCACCGAAGAGATCGAAGAGAAGAAGGCATGGGAGCCTCGGCCGGCACCGACGCCGGCCGAGTTGGCGGTCTCCGAGCTCGCACGTTCCACGCGCAAGCGGATCGACGACCTGACTTCGATCACGGAGACGGCGCGGACAGGGGTCGAGAAGATCGGTGTCACGGCCGCGAAGTTGTCTGCCGCGGCCGACTCGCTGCGGTCGGGGTGGCTGTCCCAGTCGACGAGCACGCCCCTCAACACCGATATCGGCCCGAACCGTCGGTTCGACTGGACCGAGATGCCGCTGGATGGGGTCAAACACATCAAGAATGCTCTCGGGGGCACGGTCAACGACGTCGTACTCGCGATCACCGCGGGAGCGATCCGGCACTTCCTGGAGGTGGAACGGGGATTCTCCGCCGACGGGATCGAGTTCCGAGTGATGGCTCCGGTGTCGGTTCGCAGGCCCGACCAGAAGGGGTCGCTCGGCAACCAGGTTGCGATGTGGCTCGTCCACCTGCCGGTCGAAGAGCCGGATCCGGTCAAACGACTGCATGCGATCGCTGCCGAGACCCAGCATCTCAAGGAATCGAATCAGGCGCTCGGGGCGGCGACACTCGTCGACCTCAGCAGTGGCACCCCGCTGCCCCTGTTGAGCATCGCCAACCGTGTCGCCTCCAGCACCATCCGGCCGTTCAACATGACCGTCACGAACGTTCCCGGCCCGCAGTTCCCGATGTATCTCATCGGCTCGAAGATGCTGGCCAACTACCCGATCGTGCCGCTCTGGGCACAGCACGGCGTCGGACTCGCCCTCTTCTCCTATGACGGGCGCCTGCTGTGGGGTGTGCATGCCGACTACGACGCCGTCCCCGACACCGGGGCGTTCGTCGGCTCGCTCCATCACAGCTTCAAACTGCTGACGAATGCAGCCGACGCTGCAAGCTGAGGCGTCGACTCGATCACCAGCCTGGGCGGGTCTCATCGGTGCGATCATCATCTCGTTCAGCGCGATCTTCTTCGAACTCTCGGGAGCCGATCCACTCACCGCAACCGGATTCCGAATGGTGTACGCGCTGCCGGTTCTGTTCGCGCTGTGGTGGAGGATCAAGGACCGCGACTCCAGGCCGAGCCACGACCGGGTCATCGGGCTGTTGTCAGGTGTCTTTCTCGCCGTCGACGTCGTCATCTGGCAGTCGTCGATGGAATTCATCGGAACCGGACTGGCCACACTGATCGCCAACAGCCAGGTCGTGATCGTGCCGCTCGCAGCCTGGCTACTGCTCAGCGAGCGACCCGGGCGCGAAGTGCTCGTTGCACTCCCGATCGTCCTGACCGGCCTGGCACTGATCACCGGGCTCGGCGGCCAAGCCACCTTCGGCTCACGTCCGGTCCTCGGTGTCACGATGGCCTTCGGCGCAGCATTCCTCTATTCCGCGTTCCTCATGCTGTGGCGTCGCAGCAATCTCCGGCTGGTTCCGACCGCCGGCCCGCTCCTCGACGCAGTGGCCGGGGCTGCCATCGTCACCGTGGCTTTTGCGGTCCTCACCGGACGTGGTGACCTGACACTGTCTTGGCCGATGCACGGCTGGATCCTGGCGCTCGCACTCGGGCCGCAGGTGGTCGGGTGGCTGTTCATCGGACACTCCATGCCCAGACTGCCCTCTGCCTACACGTCCTTCATCATTCTGCTCCAGCCGACTCTCACGCTGCTGTGGGGCCGGCTGATCTTCGACGAGACGCCATCTGCGCTGCAGTACACCGGAGTAGCCGTCGTCCTGGCGGGCATCGTGCTCGCGACCCGTTCGGCGGTGCGAGTGCGCCCTCAGGCCTGACGCATCGCGTTCGCCTTGGCAGCCCCCCATACGAGATGGGCGTGCCACACCGTCTCCCCCAGGACCGCCGAGGATGCCGGCGCCAGATCGAACACGTCCCCGGGAATCGCCCTCTCCGCCAATGGGTCTCGCTCTACCTGGTCGACCCCGAGGTCTACCAGTGCCGCGGTGGGGAACCGAATCGCCTCCTGGAACAGCTCGAGCGGCCCCCTGCGCTGACGGTCGAACGGTTCGGCCAACAGGTGATCGAGCCTATCCGTCAGCCACTGTTCGCCCTGATCGATCGCCCCTGCGACGGCCGGGCCGACCTCCCAGCCGCGTATTTCGAACAGATGCACCAACCATGGGCGGTAGACCCGGGCCAGGGCGTCCCGGAGCGCCTGCGCCTCGGCGATCATCCGCCGAACACCTGCACCACCATCAACCCGTATGGACCGTCGACCGCTGCGACACCGACGCGGTCGTACGACCGCCCCAGCATGTTCAAGCGGTGCGAGTCGGACCTCAGGAACCCGTCGTGGACCGCCCTGGTCGAACTTGCCAGCGCCAGGTTCTCTCCCACGATCGTCAATCTGATGCCCGAGCGCTCGACCCGATCTCTGATGCCGCCGGTCGTCGGGGACACATGGGAGACGTATCCGTTCACGTACATGTCGATGGCGTGCCCGCGCGCCACCTCCGAGAGCCCCTCCGACGGCGCCAGCGGAGGCCGACCGGCTGCCACCCGCTCGTTGTTGAGCAATTCGAACGACTCCGTCGCCTCGGCCGGGGACTCGGACAACTGATCCCGTGTGGATGGGGGCATCTCGAACACGTCGTCGTCGTCGAGGATGATACGTTCGGCTCCTGCGATCGACTTCAAGGCGAGGAGCGAGCCGATGACGTCATCACCCGCCACCGACTCCAGCAGATCCCGAGGCAGCGCCTCGGGGCCTGCGAGTGCCGTGAGCACGGTGGATTCGTCGATCGTCTCGGCGATGGCGTCGGGGACGCGAACGGCCTCGACGATCGAAACCAGGACCAGGATGAGGAAGACACCCCAGGCCACCGCGACCCCGGTTCCGAGCAATCGGTTGGAGAGGTTCAACCCAGGGAGGCTCATGAATCTGCCCAGCATGGATGCGAGGATCGAGAACCCCACTCCGACCAGGACGAAGATCGCGATCCCCGCACCCAGCCGGGCCCACTCGGGTGTCACGTCGAATCGGTCCGCGAGGAAGTCGCCGATCGGAGCGCTCACCCTGAACCCGACGAACACACCCACGACGAGACCGGCGAGATCGAGAGACTCCTTGACGGCCCCACGCACCCAGCCACGCACTGCGATGGCGGCCAGATACAGGCCGAGGATGAAGTCCAGCATCAGCGGTCGCCGACGATGCGGATCCGCATCCGCTTGTTTGCCTTGCCTTTCGACTCCGTCTTCTCCACCGAGACCATGCCGACCTCGAGCGTCGAACGGACGTGCGTCCCGCCGTCCGCCTGCCGATCCAGGCCGACGATGTCGACCACTCGGATCTCCTGCACCCACTCGGGAATCAGGTTCACCTTCGTTCTGATGAGGTCCGGGTCGGCCAGCGCGGCGTCCCTCGCCATGATCTGGATCTCGGTCGGATATCCCTTGACCAGTTCCTCGTTGAGTTTCCGCTCGACCATCGCCCCGAACTCCTGGGAGATCGAATCGAGCTCGAAATCCATGCGGGCCGTGCCGTCGTCCATGTTGCCGCCCGTGACCTTCGCCCCGAAGTCCCGGTACACGACACCGCTCAGGGCATGCAGCGCGGTGTGCGTCCGCATGATCCGATAGCGACGATCCCAGTCGATCACACCTTCGACCGGCGTTCCGGGCTCGGGTCGATCCTCGGATGAGACCACGTGGATGATCTTGCCCGACCGGCGGATCGTGTCGAGGACGTCGACGCCGCCACCGTCCCAGGAGATCGTGCCGATGTCGCCCGGCTGGCCACCTCCCCTGGCATAGAACACGGTGCGATCGAGCACGATGCCGTCGTCGGTCCATTCGGTGACGCTCCCCTCCGCAGTGTGCAGATAGGAGTCGAGCGCTGCGAGCTCCTCGGTCATCTCGGCTCCACCACCTCGGCCGGGGCCTCGGACGAGAGCTCGCTCAGTTCGCCGGTGTCGAAGAGGCGCGGGTCGTCCGCGTTCGTGCGGCGGCGAGTGGGACGTTTGATCTCGGGGCGGTCGGTGAACTCCATCATGGCTTCGCTGGCCTCCGCCCACGACTCGCCCAGCACCCGGGTGCGCCACAGATGTCCGGAGACGATGCGGAGCGCAGTGAAGGTGGGGACGGCAATGACCACTCCGAGCAGCCCCGCCAGCGAGCCGCCCATCAACAACGCCAGGACGATGATCACCGGCGACAGGTGCACCCTGGCCCGCTGCACCATCGGGGTGATGACGTGGTTGTCGAGTTGCTGGATGATGGTGAAGGCCACGACGGCGATGATCGCCGTGGAAAGGTGACCGTCGAGCAGCGAGACGGACGCGGCCAGGACTGCCCCGAAGAACGGGCCCACGAGCGGGATCAGGTTGAGGAAACCGGTCGCCATCCCGATGATCAGCCAGAAGGGGACGTCCAGGACGAACAGGACCGCCGATGACAGCACACCCACGAACAGCGCGACCAGCAGCTGGCCTCTCACGAAGCTGGACAGCGCTGTCGAGAGCTGGGTGCTGACATGGCTCACCTCGTCCCTGAGACGGGGTGGTGTGAGCTGATACGCCAGCCGCTGGGTCCGCGGAAGATCGACGAGCAGATAGAACGCAAGAATGGGAGCGAGCAGCACGACCACGCCGACCTCTGCAACTCCTGCCAGCAGCCTTCCTGCGCCGGACCCGAAGCCTCCCAGGATCGTCTGGATGGCCTCCTGGTTGTTGGGATCCTGGATCCACTCTTGGATCGTCTCGGACGTCCACACCGGTCCGAGGTCGAATCCGAGGTCGTCCCCCGTCTCCTGGAGAAACTGGATGGTCTCGTCGTAGATCTCGGGGAGCCGCTCGCCGAACTCGGCACTCTGGGTCTGGATTGTCGGGACGATGAGGAACCCGATCGCCGTGACGAAGGCGCCGAGCACCACGAATGCGAAGAGCGCTGCGATGACACGCGGGATCGCCACTCTGTTCAGCGCCTTGACGATCGGGTTGAGCAGGATGACGAGCCCACCGGCGAACGCCAGCGGGAGCCAGATGATCTTGACCTGCGACGCCACCCAGATCAGGGCTGCGAGAAGGACTCCGAAGCCGACGATCGACCAGATTCCGTAGGCGAGGCGCCGCAATCGTTCGGTGGTGCCCGTCACGTCGAAGAGTGTACTCAGGGGTCCCGGTAGCTCACGGTCACCCGCGAATCACCGATGACGACCAGCGTCCACTGGGTGTCGCCCGGTGACGCCAGGCCACGCTCGGTGCGGGTCCAGTCGTTGGGGGTGGTGGCCTCACCGTCGAGGACGACCCCGACCCCACGCGGGACCGAGATCTCGAAGACGCCCGTGACGTCGAGAACCGAATCCCCCTCGACGGGGGACAGGGCGATCGAGCCGGCGCCGCTCGCCTGGATCGAGGCTTGCGCCACGCCGTCGGTGTCGATCTCGAGGCTGGTCGCCGCCAGGTCGAGATCCCAGGAATCGACATCGCCGAGACTGAGATGCCAGCCTTCGAACTCGAAGAAACCCGGGTCCTCGCGTTCGGCCAGCACGACCTCGGCGCGACCATCACCCACCAGCGGGGTCGCGACGGCCGGAGCCACGCTTCCACCCCGGCGGATCATCGTGACCGACGCGAGCGAATCCTCGCCGCCGAAGTCGACGGTCAGCTGATCGATCGGACCCGCGGTGAGCTTGGCGGTACCGACCTCCGCAGCGTCGCCGTCGATCTCGATGTCTCCGACGGCGGACGGCAGCATCGAGACCGCCGTCAGGTGCAGACCGAGTCCCGCCAGCAGCCAGGCGAGCAGGATCGCCGGCGGAATCCAACGCCAGACACCCCGTCGGAGCAACGCGACGGGAACCACCACGACGGCGAGCGCGACCGCAGGCCAGAGTGCGGCGAGATCCAGGATGAGTGTGGTCGACAGCAGGCTCGCCGCGACGGCGACGACGATCGCGACGGTCGCCATCGAGAACAGCAGCCACAATGCGACCGGCCACGGCGAGGCGCCCGGGGCCGGCTGATCGTTCACTCTTCCTCGTAGCTCGCACCCAGCAGAACGACGATGTCGGCCTCAGGTAGCCCATCGGGATTGAATTCGGTCACGGCGTCGGGGAAGTTCGCCGCGAGATCTTGGGCGTCGGGACCGAAACCTTCCTTGTACCAGATCAGGGACTGCTCGAGACGTGGCTCGAAGTTGTCGGGGGTGAGGGTGTTGTAGCCGAGCTCGGCGAGTCTCTCCGTCACCCGCCCTGCGAGGCCGGCTGTGCCGACACTGTTGAGCACCAGCACCGTGACCTCCTCGGGAGGCCGCACCTCGATGACGGGAACGGTCGTCGTAGTCGTACTCGTGGTGGTCGAGGTGGGTGCTGCCGTCGTCGTCGTCGAGGCCCGGGTCGTGGTGGTGGTGGTGGACTGGACCACCTGAGTCGTCTCCGACGTGCCGGGAAGCGGCTCGGCCGACCTCCACGACTGAACGAGCCACAGGATGCCGTACATCAGTGCGGCCACGATGATGATGCCGACGCCCATGATCGCCGCGTCGCGGAGGAACGCCGATTGCCCTGACTTCGAGGCATGGCGGCCGCGCGCCATCACGTGCCTCCGCTGATGAACCTGCGCAGGCGGCGGACGGTGAGCGGGTCGTAGTGGTCTGCCTCACCCGAGTCGAGCAGCACACGAAGTCGGGCGTAGTAGTCGGCCGGGTCCAGCCCGAGGACGTCGGTCATGGTCAGATCCTTCGGGCCCGGCATCAGCCACCAGGACCGTTCGAAGTCGATGATCTGTCTGTCGGTGGTCGTCAACATGGGTCGCGAAAAGAGTATCGGTGGGCATTGGCAAACTGGCGGATTTGGCTCGGGGTTGCACACGGTGGATGCGACCATCGGGGCGGTGGCCCATCTCCGCTCGTCCCGAGACATCGCATCACCCGTTGAGGACGTCTGGAACCTCATCTCGAGATTCGAGCATTGGCCGTCCTGGGGTGTGACCGTCACGGCCGTCGAACCGTCGGCGGGACAGGTGCGAGCAGGGCTGACCGGCCGGGTGAAGACGGTCGCCGGGCCCTGGTTGCTGTTCGAGATCACCGATGTCGTCGTCGGCGAGTCGTGGGATTGGAAGGTGGCCGGCGTCCCAGCCACAGGACATCGCGTTCTACCGACCGGGAGCGGCTGCAACGTGACGTTCACAGCCCCGATCTGGGCGCCGTTCTATCTCCCGGTTCTGGCCAGAGCGCTCCGGCTGCTCGAGAGGGCATCCGACGGTCTCTGACGGCCGATCGATCGTCGCGAGAGCCGCCAATCACCCGCGGGAACTAGTCCATCGGGACCATTTCAGAACAGTCCTCATCTCCGTGGGCCCTCTGCCGATAGAAACGGCATGTGGGAATCAAACAATCGGTCTGGGATCATCGACGCCGGGGAGCGATGTGCTCGCTGCGGCAGGGTGGCCACGGCCCGCGTGGCCCCCGGCCCTCGATGCAACCGCTGCATCGCAGATGCGATCGCCACCGTCGCACCGGCGCGAGAAGGGTGGCTGCGCGAGCGCTCCGTCCGTCGAAAACTCGCTCGAACACCCGGGTACGGCTTGCTCACCTGAGGCCATCCGGACCCCGCTGACACATCCGATGAGACCGACTCCAGTACGAACGCATCGAACGACACCCTGATTCGTACGGCCGGCGCCGATGTGTCAGCTTCCAGCTGGGCGCGCTGCCGGCATGCCCCGGATCTCGACACCACCCATCACCGTCACGCAGTCGACCGTCAGCCGCGGCTGACCGTGGGGATCGCCGACCCCGACAAGGTCGTTCGCGCCCATGAAGGCTCTGCCGTGCAGCCGGACATTCCAATCCTCGGGAACCTGGATGTCGATCCCGCCCATCAGGTTCGTGACCCTGATGTGGGCACCCTCCGCGGCGATCGAGGCGCTGCGCAGATCCACCTCCACGCCGCCGGCGACTGCCACGATCGTGGCGGAGTGGAGGTGCGGGGCTTCGCTCCTCCAGTGCCTTCCCTGCATCAAGCACACGATCTGAAAGTGGTCGCTCGACTCGTCACCGTGCTCGGGGACCAGTCGCTTGACGAGTTGGGCGATCGCCGGCACAGCCAGGCCGATGGCAAGCATGACCTTCGACACGCGCTTGAGAACCCGTTTCACGAAATCACCTCTCCCCAAGTCTGTCACACCTCGCACGAGCATGCAGCCGGAGTCCCAACCTTCCGTCACACATGGCGGCGGAGTCGGCCCTTCGGATCCGTCAAGTCACCGACCGTGGCGGGCATCCGTTCGATCTCACGGTTACCGTCACGCGATGGGCTGGGGAGTCGGATGGCAAGATCGGCTGAGATACCGCTTCGACCGGCTGTTGGCGCGCGGTTCGGCCGCGACCATCATCTGGGTCGTCGGACTTGCCGTGTTCCTCGCGCTCATCGGCGGGGTCGTGTTCTGGGCGCTCGATCTGCAGTTCGATGGCCAACGGGGTCCGGCCGAATCGTTCTGGCAGGCGTTCCTGATCGCCATCGGCAGCGGCGGCATTCTCGACGACGGGTGGGGCCCGAGACTCGTCACGTTCACGTTCGTGTTCGCCGGCGTCTTTCTGACGGGGTCGCTGATCGGCGTGCTCGTGGCCGCCGTCGACAAGCGAGTCGACGAGCTGCGGCGCGGCCGAGGCAGGGTTCTCGAGGCAGGCCACACCGTGGTGGTCGGATGGTCGCCGAGGTTGATGAGTGTGATCGACGAACTGCTCGCCGAAACACCCGCCCGCCGCGGTGTCAGAGTGGTGGTGCTCGCAGACCGGGACAAACAGGAGATGGAAGACGCTTTCCGGTCGAGGCACCGCGGCAAGGAACGCACTCGGGTGCTCTTCCGCACCGGAGAACCGTCCAGCCGCGCCGACCTGGAACTGGTCGGAGTGGACAAGGCGAGGGCGGTCATCGTTCTGTCGGAAGGCAGTTTCGTGGATGCGACTGCCATCCGAAGATCGCTCGCTGCGCACACGGTCGAGCCCGATGACGCCCACGTGGTCGTGGAGATCGGCAACCCGAGGGTGGCACGGTCGCTGTCGGCAGCCACGGGAGGAACGGTGGCGGTGGTCTCGGTCGACGACGTCGTCGCCGACATGCTCGCCCAGTCGATTCGCCGCCCCCACATGGCTCGCGTGTTCGAGCAACTGCTGTCCTACGGCGGTGCCGAGCTGTACGTGGTTCCCGCAACACATCTCGATGGGTTGTGGTTCTGGGCGGCAGCCCGTCGTCTCGACGAGATGGCCCTCCTCGGCGTCGTCGACGAGCGCGACCAACCGAGACTCTTGCCCGCAGACAACCCGATCCTGCGGGCTACCGATCGGTTGGTCGTCGTGGCACCCGAGGCCGGCCCACCCCGACCGACCGAAGCGACCTTCGTTCCGGTCGCCGCTTGTGAGCCCGAGGTCCAGGACGCGTTCGCGGCGCTGGTCATCGGCTGGAACGACGCCGCCGGTGGCGTCCTCGACCGCCTCGTGGACTATCTGCCGTCCGGCTCGCGAGTCGACGTGATCGCCGACTCGACGCTTCTGAAGCCGGGCATCCCTGATTGGTCATGGCCGTTCGATGGATCGTTCACCCCTACCAAACATCGACCCGAACACGTGATCGGAGTCATCGGCCAGTCGAGGCCCGATGTCATCGTCGTACTTGGTTACTCCGACGGAATGAGCCACGCAGAGGCCGATGCGCTCACGCTGCTCACGTTGATGACTCTCGAGCAGGCCCGCTCGGCCGGGAACGTGGGCGACACTCGAATCGTGACGCAGCTGTACGACCGCGACCTCGCTCCCCTGGCCGACGCGCACGTCGCCGAGGGAGACTTCATCGTCACGGACGCTCTCGCCAGCCGGCTGCTCGTGCACGCGTCCCGCAACCCGTCTGTGGCCGGAGTGTTTGGGGAACTCTTCGACGCGACCGGGCCGATCGTCGATCTGTTCGATGTCGGACCGGGTGAGGTCACGTACGGCTCCGTGGTGGAGTCGCTGAGCAAGGACGGAATCGCGGCACTTGGCGCAGTCATCGATGGATCGGTCGTTCTTGCACCGCCACTCGGCGCTTCGCTCATGCTCGGCACCGACGACCGAATCGTGGCCGTTCGCCCATCGAGACTGCGAGACATCGAGTTGGTGATCGAGACCGACGTGATGGAGCCTGAAGTTGCTCCGGCTCGACCTGAGAGCTGATCCTCTACGATCCGCCGAACGTCCTCGCAGGAGTCCCATGTCCTACACCCATCCGACCGACGAACAACTCGCCGAGATCTA
>Ga0224512_10002131_pt1 | contig 18367 bp, 10 predicted proteins | sample SF_May12_sed_USG_4_FD_169103 | JGI IMG/M metagenome (GOLD analysis project Ga0224512, IMG submission 169103) | Sediment microbial communities from San Francisco Bay, California, United States - SF_May12_sed_USGS_13 | ecosystem: Environmental > Aquatic > Marine > Sediment | place: USA... | reverse complement strand
CCGGTACAATTCTCTCCTCTTGGATCAATCCTTCATTGATCAGCCGCTGCAGAATGACATGGTCAAAGACCTTACGTTTCATGATTCCGCTATCTACCAAAAACATAAAGCTGTCCACCAGCATTTCGGTTGCACCGAACAAGCCTTTCTCAAAAGGAGTGGTGTCTCCGATTTTAACCATTGAAGACCCAAATCTGGTATCGATCTCAAAATCATCCAACACCTGCAGGTAGTGGTCATTTTCATTTTGCCGCATCAACAAGGCATAGACCAGGGCATCGCCCAGTGATCCGATGCCTATCTGTAACTCGCCATCATCGCGAATGAGGGTACTGGTCAGAAAACCGATCATGTAGTCAGCCTCGGAAATAGCCATCTTGGGAGGGCCAAATATTTTGTGTTCCAGATCCGGATGCTCTAATACAAGGTCAAATGCATCGATGGCGACATCGGCATCACCGTACATGTACGGCAACTGGTTGTTGACCTGGCCTACAAAAACAATTTCTTCGCCTCTTTTTGAAGACATGATATCGAGAGTAACATCCGCATTACAGCTCAGGCTCACCCGGCTCCGGTTATCTGAAATGGAAATCATCTGAGCCAACACGTTCAGGCCTGCATCCAGGATATCTCTGGCTACGTGGGTGTAATTGCTGCTGGTATAATCTTTCTGAGCCTGGGGATTGAGGACATATTTTCCAGCCGGGAAATAGAATTCGATCACCCGCACATTCTGCGGCAGATTGCCGGCAGTGCGATCCAGTTCGAAGAGCAGATCCGGATAATCCCCAAAGACCCGCTCAGCAAATGGTTCGAAGAAGCGTTTCTCCAGTAGACTATTGCCCTTCGGTTTTTCCAGGGTGAGCGCTGTCATGATGGTCAGTTGCAAAGAGTGATCTTCCTTCACTCTTTGGTAAATGGCATTGACAAAGTGGTTCGGTTTACCTGCACCCAGGGGAATACCCAACACGATATCTTTGCCCACCTTTTCGATGACCTGGTCCACACACTGACCGGGATTTTCGAGAAATATTGGCCCTCCCTCTCTGGTTATCATTTGACAGTTTTGCTGTGCTCTTAAATAAAGGGGATGCAGCCACACTGTCGGAGAGCTTGCACACTCCAGTGAGTGATCCTGGTCATAAGTATCAGCAGACGATTAATTACCGATACCTGCTAATCCACCGCATACCGATCGGGAAAAGGGGTAAAGAAAGATCAACGATGAACGATCAAGGACAAATGGGTCAAAGGTAAATAGTAAAGGTAAGGACGAACCACAACCCATGATTGCTAATCGTTAACCGATTTCAAACAGCCACACGATTACATGCTTACATGATAAAATCCCAGACTCCAAGACACCCGATACAAGCCACAGGTCTCTGGTGATCGATCACCAATCACAGATGACCGATAACCGGTAACCCTGCACTGCACTTATAGGTACTCACTATAGCCGTCAACCTAAATGCTGAATCGATTCCTTCTATCTTGCTTGTTCGTGGATGTACTCTTCCAACTTGGACTCCCGAAAAGTCTCTATAAATCCAATTGACAAAGCATGTAACTATTCGATAAAGGTTTCCTGTTTTCTTGCAGTGGCCAAAGCTTCCTTGAGTTCCTCTACCATCTCCGGCATGTCCTGTGATAGATTTGCTTTTTGCCCGATATCCTCCTTCAAATTATATAGAAGCATATCCTGATCCAGTTCATCGTAACCCATATAATCATTGATCCAGTTGGGGACCCTGGAGTGATAACCGCTGCTGTCATTGATAAATAACCAATCACCTTTTCTGACGGCGTACCTTCTCTCAAAAGTGTTGTGCACCGTAATCGTTCTGACCTTACCTGCTCCCGATGTGCCTAACCAAATGTTGGCAAAGTCATGGCTGTCGTGAGCTAGTCCTTGAGGAACCTTTGCTCCGGTAAGGGTAGCCAAGGTTCGTAGCAAATCGACCTGATGAATGACATCGTCACTGACAATGTTTGCAGGAATTTTACCCGGCCATCTTACCAGAAACGGAACGTGATGACCTCCTTCGAAAACGTCCCTTTTTAGTCCCCGAAACAGCCAGGCACTGTGATGACCGTAATTTCTTATCCGGTCATATGCATATCGTTCAGGCCCGTTATCTGATGTAAAAATCACGATAGTGTTTTCTTCTTCGCCGATCTCTTCAAGGGCAGCCAGTATTTTTCCCACTCCCCAATCGGTTTGAAACACAAAATCTCCATAAGGACCAGCGCCACTGCCACCTCTAAACTCTTCACTCGGTACAACGGGAGCATGAGGTGAGTTAAATGGCACATACAGGAAAAACGGCCGCTCCCCACCTTCCTGATCTCGTACGAATTCAACGGCTTTTTCGATCAAAGTCGGGAGGACTTCATAAAAGTCCCAGCCTTCAACTGCCGGACCAGGACGAGCCTCCCACTGACCTTCCAGCGCAGCACCCTCCGGATGTCTCATCGTGATGGTTGGTTTGCTGATCACTCGATCATTCTCGATCCATGTATAAGGTGGAAAATTGATAGTGCCATCTCCATAGTAGTAATCAAATCCGTGATCCAGGGGACCTCCCCGAATGGGCAAGGTCCAATCATACGCCTCTGGCGGATAGAAATAACGCATACGATTAAATAGCATCATGGAATCCTGATCGGTCCATCCTTTATGAAGGACGGAGTCCCAATCCCATCCCAAGTGCCATTTGCCGATGCAGCCGGTGAAGTAGCCATGCTCCCGGAACATTTGGGCTAAAGTAAATTGCCCTTCCTTAAAAACAGGCTTGCCCATTGGCCCTACGATGCCATGAAAATCACGCCAGTGATATCGGCCCGTCAACAAAGCATAGCGACTTGGTGTGCAAATCCCGGAGGAAGAATGTCCATCGCTGAATCGCATCCCTTCCATGGCAAGCTGATCGAGGTTGGGGGTGGGAATTTTTGATTCGGGATTTTGACAAGCCAGGTCTCCGTATCCCATGTCGTCTGCATAGAGGATGATGACATTAGGTTTCTCATTCCCTGGTTTGTCAACTTGATGCATGCAGGCATAGGTAATCACCAATAGGAGGACAAAGTGTATGGATAGCTTTAGTTGGAACATATCTCTGTCACCTTGTTTTGCTTTAGCCTCATTGTTTCGTTCCAATCAAGCTAGCATAGCGATGGCCGGTTTCACGACTCCATTCGACTATGAAATTCTTCATGTTATCGACCACCTCCCGGTAGGATTCGTCACCAATTAGCTTGTTCAACTCTCCCGGATCTGCTTCCAGGTCATACAGTTCATCGACATCGCTACTGAGCCAATGATATACATACTTGTACCTCCGGCTCCGGCACATGATAACTTTGCCGCCATGATTTGAGGTGTGTATCTCTGCGAAGACAGCTGGGCGATGTTGTGCAACTTGATCCTTTAGGAAAGGCACCAGCGATTTACCATCGATCTCCATAGGAACAGCGATACCAGCAGCATCCAGTATAGTGGGAAGTAGGTCAACTGAGGAGGCCAGTTCCTTGATTCGCAGCCCTTGAAACTCACCTCCAGGAAGGCTGATAATTGCGGGCACCCGAAAGAGTTCTTCGTAAGCATTACTGCCTAGTTTGAAAATCATACCGTGTCCTGCAACCATATCTCCGTGATCACTGGTAAAAATGATAATGGTATTATCCCATTGACCGGTTTCTTTTAGCACCCGGAAGACCTGACCAATGCGATTATCGATGTAGGCACAATATCCCCAATACCGCCGGATGTAGTCTTTGTACTGATCTTCACTCCATTGTCCCAGCACATACTGTAATTCTGTTTTCTTCTGAGCAATTGGTTTTCCTTCGAGGCTATCAATCAAATTGTGTGGAAGGTCTACATCTTCCAGTGAGTGGAGGGTATCCCAGGGTTGGGGAGGAGATACCGGTAGGTGGGGACCGAAGTACGACAGTACCGCAGCCCAAGGGCGTTCGCTTTTTTGATGATCCAGGATAAAAGTTTTAGTTTCTTCAGTGAAGAAATGAGCAATGTGATAATCTTCTCCCAATCTGGAGTACATGTGCTCTCCTTCAGGTGCTGATTGCAGTGCGTCGTGATTCCCAGCCGTATGGGCAAAGGAGTCCTGTCCATGGCTAATCAGCCAATCCTTGTACTGGCGCCAACCTCCAGCCCAGACTTTAAATCCCAATTGAGGGAAATCTTCACCCACTCCCCCATCTTTCCTTTGCAACAGCCAGCCCGAATCCCCCTCGATCCGCTCGTAATGCCAATATTGGGTGATGTCCTCACCCACAGGATCGGCGGGAGTGGTATCATGCATGTAATCGATTCCATCTCCATCTTGCCTCCCCACGTACATCGAACCCCCAAGATGGGCCTTCCCAAAATAACCGGTATGGTAATCTGCTGCTGCAAACAAGTGGCCAAGGCTCTGAATGGAAGTATCCATCCAAACATTATTGGTAAAAACATTGTGGTTGTGCAGATAGCGACCACTCAGAATCGACGCACGCGATGGACTACACGGGAAAGCAGCGATATAGAAGTTCTCCAGTACCACGCCTTCCGCTCCCAATTGGTCAAGGTTTGGGGTGTGAATCTTATCATTCCCGTATACTCCCACGCAGTTGAAGGGCTGTTGATCTGTCATAATGAAGAGTAAGTTTGGCTTCTTGTCCCCGTTTGAGGTACAACCATTGAGACCACAACAAATGATAATGCATATAATCAATCCCTTCCAGGATTGGAAAAATCTTTTCAGCGCATCTATTCGATCTTTCAAATTTCTTTTCATCCTATTACCTTTTCAAGTTTGTCTACCGGGAAAACGGTTATCGTGCATGTTCTTCGATATACCGTTCCAATTTCGATTCCCTTGGTCCACGATAATAGAAACATTCAGCCCACTCCAAATCATATTTCTCGCCCAGTTCCCGATCAGAAGGAATGCCGCGTAACCTTTCTGAATCGATGTCGAGCATGATATGCTTAATGTAGTTCAGATTGGCCTCTTCATCAGTACTACCAAGGATATCAAGCGATTTCCCTTCTTTAGCTAATCTGGTCTTAAGCCGTGACCCATTTTCTCCTCCCGGTCCCTGCGTCACATTTGCCCGATTAGCTGCTACTTTGGTATCGATATGCCGGCTGATATCGACAATCCGGTTGACTAATTGAGGCCCTCTAGCGAAATAGTATAACTCGCTTACTGTGTGCGGTGATAAACCTGCATCAAAGTGCTCCGGATAATCCAGTCGACCCCCTGACATCCACCGGGCAGCTTCCACCGCACTTGCCGTGACATAGTGATCAGGGTTTTCCTCATAATGACCCCAAGGATCATAGCTGATGATGGTGTCGATCTTTAGCAGGCGGATCAGAAAAATCAATCGCGACCTTAACTCGACGATACTGATGTTGTCCATACGATGATTGCGGTAGCCCAGATCGTAAACCTTGGATAACCCCAGCCTTTTGGCGACCGCCTCATTGTCCTTCTCATTGTTTAGGATCACTTCACCTGGAGTAGTGCCCACTCCGGCATGGTCGTCATTGGTGATACGAATCAGGTAGCCGGTATACCCTTCACTAATCAGCTTGGCAACCGTGCCTCCTGCGAAGATGGGAATATCATCACAGTGGGGTTGGATAGCTGCGAGGACCTTGCCTGCATGAGGCTGACCTTCCACACTTCTTTCGATCACCAGCTCTTCTTCAGGAACAAAGGTGCGTTGTCGAAGGGATGAGGGCATGAAAGGCAGGGCTAAGCTACTTTGTAAGAAATCTCGTCTTTCCATCACTTAATTGTTTTGCTGGAGTCCTCAAAATTTTCCCAGGATTGATCGAATTGCCGGTTCATATGCATCTGCATATCGGACCATGCCCAGGTCGTTGGGATGAGATCCATCAGTGGCTCCTTCACCATCAAACCCCAGTAGCTTATCACCAGCCAGGTAGTAGAGATTATCTATGCCATCCGCCAATAATTCCTGGTAACTTTCATTCAGGGCAAGACGGCTGGTCCGGTGCCTTTCCTGGAGACGGGGGAAAAATGCGCTATTCGTGAAGCTTCGGTCTTCTACCAGCAATATAGGAGTCGCTTGCCGGGCTAATCGCAATTGCCTGACCAACGGGGCTGCCCGCTCACTCACGGTTTGTTCATTCATATTGGGAAGGCAATCAATAGCGTACAGGCAAGGATCAAGCTCAGTGAGAAGAGCACCCACTTCCTGCTCCATCCGGCCATTACCCGAAAAACCCAGATTAATCACCGGCTTTTTTAGTCTTCGGCTGAGGATCGATGAAATAGACATTCCAGGTCGGGAAGCACATGCTCCATGCATAATCGAAGTCCCGTAAAAAACTATGGGTTTTTCCTGACGCGGAGCAATCGGTGTCCAGGATGCACCTGCGTTGATCCCAATCTCCAGCTTATCCACTCCGTTATAAAGTGGCAGGTACAACCGATACGTTCTCTCGCCAGGAGCAAGGTCTTTTGCCAGCTCAGCTTCAACACTTTGTTCCTCCGGTCTGGCTACCGATACCCATCGTTCCACACCCAATTCATCCTCGGCATATAGGTCCACCCCACTCACCCCGGTGGCAGGCATATGCGGCATCGCCAGATTTTCAGAATACAACTGATAGCGCACCTGGATTTCCTTCGAATCTGTTGCAAACCGAACGCTCATTCCTGCCGAATGTCGGGAGAGATCCCACACCGCCTGCCTAACCAGCTCCTCTGCTTTGCCGGGCAGTCGATCATAGTAGCGCTTCGTATCCTGCCAGCCCTTACCCTCCACCCCCCAGCTTTCCACATCATACCAGACTAGATCAGCAGACCGTGCGGCTTGTCCTGCCAAGGATTTAATGGCAATGGATGAACCACATATGGTTAGTGTCAGATTTCTTGAAAAGCTACGACGGGAGATAATCATTGTATAGGAATTTGACGTTACAATTTAATGAATTGAACCAGGTGAAATGGGACAGAAATTTCTGTCAGGACTTAGATGTGGATTAAAGTGAGTCAAAATCACCCGTTTGGGTGAAGAAGGCCAGGTCTCTAAGCTATTTTGTATTATCACTATTCTAGGGACATCTAATCCATATTCATATGAAGTACAAACTTGAACAAATGAACCCTGTAGCAATGAAGTTCCTACTGACTCTGTTTTTCTTGGTCACTTTATGGCATATATCATCTGCTCAGCTTAATGCCTGGGTAGGTCTAGATGGAGATTGGAATATTGGTGCCAACTGGAGCCAGGGCACCGTACCAGACGCCATAGATTCGGTAGTCATCGACTCCAATACAGTGACCATCCCGTCGGGATTCCAGGCAGTGGGAAAGTACATTTTGACAAAGCTAGGTAGTAGCCTGGTCATCGCTGACAATGGTTCGCTTTCTATTGCCGGTTCCACCAACGATCCGGCTATCCTGATTGGGAGCTTCACTAACAATGGGCTGCTTCACATCGATGGAAGCAATGCTGGAAATAATCTAGGCCTGAGATTTGGCGGTTTATCGGTAAATAATGATTCCATCATCCTGGTCAATGCAAATGGGCTGACGAACGGAGGCACTCTGGAAAACAATGGGCTGATCGAAATTGGATTGTTCTCCCAAATGCAAGTGTCTGCGGTTCAGAATAGTCTCAAACTGACAAACAATGGTACCATCATCGTTAATGGTACAAATGCGACAAGTTCCAACGGATTGCTTTCACTTGACACCCTGATAAATACAGGTACTATCTGTATAGAAAACATTGATGGTTCCCAGGCCCATGGAATTCGAAATGAAGGATACCTCCATAATTCTGGTTGGGTCTCGATCAGAGAAATTCTAGGCAGCACCGCTAATGGCATACAAAATCGCGATACCATTGTCAATGCTGGTAAGATCACCGTTGAGAATGTTTTTCAATTCAACAATATCGACTGCACACAACCTGGTGCTGGCATTTTCAATGAGGACTCCATTTGCATTAAGAATGATCCAACTTACGAATCGACAGGGATTGACATTTTTGCTCCGGACAACTTTTTATTTAATATGGAAGGTGGAAGTATCGTCATAGAGGGAATCAATGGGACCGCTACTGAGGGGATCCATAATGGGGGAGATCTGACCAATCACGGAAAAATTACCCTCCTCAATCAGAGTGAGAGATTGGGCATCATTAATGTGGAGACTTTCACCAATCACGATACTATCGCATTTATCAATTTCTCTGGGATGACAGGCATATTGAACGGTGATATCTTTTGTAACGAAAGCAGTGGGAAAGTGCTCTTTAAAGACTTTAGTGGCTTTGCCATAGATAATAGCGACACCTTGATAAACCATGGCATGATTTGTATCGACACATTTACATCGGCTACTCTGATACAAACTTCCATCGGCCTTTTCTACAACAATGGTTTGGTTTCGATCCAAAATGATCAAAATGTGACGACACCCTTTTTTAACAAGACTAATGGTCATGTACACAATGATACGGCAGGAGTATTGAGCTTCCGCAATCTTACTATGAGTCAAGCTTTGAATAATTCTGCAACGATGACCAACGATGGTCTAGTTGAGATTATAGATGGAACTTCAGATCAGAACAAGATCAATATGCCTAATGCCGCCTCTCAGCTAACCAACAATGGAGATATCATTTTGACAAATCTAGGTGGGATTGGTTTTTCACTATCAAATGCTATTTCTTTAGTGAACGCAGATAGTGGTTTAATTCGAATCGACTCGATCAGCGGGTCGTTCATGCGAGGGATTGTGGGCTTCAATTCCGAGATAGTAAATAGCGGTAGATTAGAGATTTCGAACAATTTCAGTAGCGATGCCATCAACATCTCGGGTACGTCTTCACTTACCAATGATGGCTACATCACTCTTTCAAATATCGCAGGATCTGGTGTTTGGGCAAGCGCCTCGGTAACGAACAAAGAATGCGGAATTATTTCATTGGATAAAGAGTTACGGGTGATCGGAAGTGGAGTGTTTACCAATAGGGGTTCCATTTTTCAAAACTACAACGGTGGGAATATCTTTAGTAATCCCGGCATCTCTAGTGGATTGTTGATCGATCGTCAAGAGAGCTTCAACGGAGCCAACTATACCAATAACGGCCTTCTATTCATCGACTTTACAGATACTGTCAATTGTTTGGACACGATATTCAATATTTCAGCAGGACCAAATGATAGTACGATCGCGGCTAGTCCAAATGTTTACTTAGATGAAGACAAAACGATAGTCGCGGGAACCATTGACCTCACAAATAACTGGATCGTTCTGTCTGAGCCTTCAGCTTCAGCCACTGCTGTCTATGCAGAATTTACTTTCTCCTCCGGGTGTAAGAAAGTGTTACCCCTATCTCTGGAAAACCCGGTTGAACCCTGTGGAAGCATCAACATCTGGACAGGCAATATCTCCTCGGATTGGCATGTTGCCGGAAACTGGTCGCTGAACGACATTCCTATTGCCTCAGATAATGTCCTTATCCCTAATGGATCGACTGTGGTGATCCAATCTGGTATGACCGGTCTTGCGGCTGTCTTGACTGTGGATATCAATGCCAGCTTCACTGTGGATGGTGAGTTAAATGTGCAGAATTGATGCCAAAGTGGCGAAGGGAGATAAACGATCAAACGGAATGAGGTAAAGGATGAAGGTGAAAGGTCAAGCGCTATGGGCAGGTTCATGCCTGAAATAGGTTGGCGTCTACCGATTACCACATTACCAGTGACCGACTAGCGATCGTTAAATAGCTACTCAGGTCCACGACCACACCTGACCATGCTGAGGCTGAGGCGAAGGAATTTATATTGCGCACTTCGAAAGAACTCTTCGATCGCCTAAAGGGGACTTTAGTTCATTCCATTGTGAGCTTTAACAACCATAACTCCTCATTACCAAACAACCATACAACACTATAATACCTTCCCATGCCGCACGCCTCAAGTCACAAATCATTGTGGCCGGGAAACTGCACACCGGCGACCGATAACCTATTTTACCGTGGTCCTAATAGCTGCCCTGATATTCGCATCAGTTCCAGCTCGGCGAGCTTGGCCTGATTACGAGCCAATATGACTTGCTCTTTTACCCGCTGCCAGTTGAGCTGGGCAGTACGGAATTGCAGGCTGTTGATCTGGCCGGCACGGAGGGCTTCCTGATTTTGTCGCAAGTTGAGCTCGGCAGCAGCGACATTGTTTTGTTGGAGGCGCCACAGTTCGAGGGCCTGCTGATAATTGTCGAAGGCAATATATAAGTCGCGTCGTAGATCTTGTTGAAGCCGGTCGAGATTCATCTCGGAAAGCTCCCGTTGAATCTTGGCCACTTCCAATTGCTGGCGACGTAATTTACCATCGTAGATAGGCATCTGTACATTAATGGTGCCGGCAGGTCCAAGGGTGCGTTGAGATCGCAGGAAGCTCGCCTGACTGGTTTGCCGATTATAGCCATATGAGGCAGCCAGTTGTACGAGCGGGTAGAAGGCCGCCTCACTGCGCTTTATTTCAAGATCACTGACATCGATTTCCCACTGAGCCATCTGGTACGCTAAGTTCGATGACAGAGTGGCCTGCCAGAGCCCCTCCAAATCAAGAGATTCATCTAGTGGTAGTGAATCCTGAGTCTGCCATTCGCGAGCGGGGTCCCAGCCTGCCAATCGATTGATTTGTTGGAAGATAGTGTTGGTCTGATTCTGGACCTGAATCAACAGCGCTGAATCCTGATTCAAAGCCACTATCGCATCCAGCAAATTCACCTGGTTAGTTTGACCGTAATCCACCATTAACTGGGTGCGGCGTATCCGCTCTTCAGATGTCTCGATACTCTCCCGGATGGTCTGCTCTTGCTGGTGCAGGGATATCAGATTAGTGTAGAAGTTAATCAGCTGCACCAGTATCCCTTCTGATTGCAGGAGGGTTTGAAGATTGGCCAGATCGACTTGCTTATTTAAGATCTCAAAGGTGTATCGGCCACGGTAGCCGTCAAATAAATTGTAGGTGGCCTGCACTGCTGCATTGTAAAGCCATGACTCGGCACCTGACTGGTCGACTGGCGGTATGGCGTCAGTAGCAAACTCGATCTTGGTGCTACTGTTCTGATAGGTCACTCCTCCACTCACTCCAACCTGAGGAACCTGCCCTGCCGCTGCTTTGGTAGCTTGCGTCTCAGCAATATTGACATTTTTTTGGACGATCCTTATGTCCAGGTTCTCCTGCAGCACCTGCTCCACCAAGGCATCAAGGGAAATCACCTCCTGGGAATGAAGAGCATGACCGCAAGTAAACAGTAGAATGCCAAAAATTATCTGAATTGATTTCTTCATATCCTACCCTTCTACTTGATCCTCTTTTACAGCTGCCTCCAACTGTTCCCTGACTGGTTTCTTCCCATTCCACAACCAGTAAGAATAGTATTTGAGATCACTGAAATACAATAATATACTTGGCAATAAAAACCAGGTCAGGAAGGTGGCGAAAGCCAATCCATAGGCCAGCGAGATGGCCATCGGAACCAGGAACTGGGCCTGGAAACTTTTCTCTAGAATGAGAGGAGAAAGCCCGGCCACTGTGGTAACACTGGTCAGCAGAATAGGCCTAAAACGCTCCAGACCGGTCCGGTATAAAGCCTCCTTGTAGGGCAACCCTTCCTTCAGTTTGCCATTTAATGTTGTGATATATACGAGAGAATCGTTCACCAGTACACCGATCAATGCAATGATGCCTAGAGCGGACAAGATACCCAGTTGGGCTCCGTGCACCCAATGGCCGACAATGACTCCGACGATACTGAATGGAATCAACGAAAGCACTGCCATCGTCTGGGTAGCCGAACGGAATACCAGAGCAATAATCGCAAAGGTGAGGATCAACAAAATTGGCATCACCCGCTGGGCTGATCTGGCTGTCTTAGCCGACTCACGACTCTGTCCCTCGAAGCCCGCCTTCACTCCCCGGTATTCTGCCAACAGGGGTGCGAGCATCTCATCCTCGATCTGAGCTACCAGATCAGGTACCGATACCTGGTCGTTGGCGATCTCCGACTCGACCTTAATTTCGCGGAATCCATCCACGTGATTGATCGCTAAGGGACCCCGGGAAATTTCTAATTCAGCCAGTTCTGACAGCGGATATTCCTGGCCCGGCCCCAGTCGGATTTTCATGTTTTCCAATGCATCCAGGTTGGAGCGGTAGTCCTCCCGATAGCGCACCCATATCTTCACCTCATCCCCTCCTACCTGAAGATTCTGCACTTCTGAGCCATAAAAGCCGGACCGCACCTGATTCATGAGCACTCCCAGTGGTATACCTAATTGTTCAGCTTTCGGCTTCAAGCGGAGAATGACTTCTTTCTTGCCCAACAAATCTGAATCCGTCACATCTTTAAGATCTGGCATACCGTTCATCTTCTCTTTGAGTATGGTCTTCACAGTCCGTAGCTCATAAATATCATCTCCGGTCAGTGAAATGCTAATCGGTTTGCCAAAAGGTGAATCGGTCGTGAAAATCACAGACTCTGCTCCATCGATCTGACCTACCTGATCCCGGATCATTCCCACCAAAGCAAAGCTTCGCACTGTACGCTCTTTGGCATCTTGCAGGAGGATATTCACTCTTCCTTGGTTGGCCAATGGACCCAATTGCACCTCAACTTTTTCGATGAGCTCCTTACCCAAATTGGCCTCGCGGTTGTCTGAAGAGACCCGCCTGGCTGCTGCCTCAATTAAATCCAATTTATCCCTTGTAATAGTTTCCCGGGTACCAAAAGGCATGTCAAGTCGCACAATAATATTGTCCTGCTCGATCACCGGGAAGAAGGTGGTCTTCACTTTACCAGCCGAGACCAAACCAATGGTCAAGATCATGCCAGCAATGGACATGGCAATTGCAGAAAACTTATGCTCAATAATAAATCGAAGCACCGGACTGTAGATCTTATAGGTTAAGAATTTCAACAGTCTATTCGAAAACTGCAGAAGGAGATTTGGTTTCAGCCCCCGCTCCAGTGCTCTCGAATGCGCCACGTGGGCAGGAAGGATAAACAAGGCTTCGATCAGGGACACCAGCAAGGTGGTTATGACCACAAAAGAGATGTCACTGAAGATGTCGCCAACTCCCCCTTCGAGGAAAAAGAATAGCGAGAAAACGATTACCGTGGTGAGAATCGCAGAAATGATCGAAGTAAGAACCTGGAAAGTCCCCTTCTTCGCCGCTTCAATACGGTCATAACCCTGCTCATAGTACTTGTAAATATTTTCTGCCACGATTACCCCGTCATCCACCAGGATTCCGATGACGATGATCATTCCAAAAAGCGAAATAGCGTTGATGGTATATCCAAATGCGTAGAAAAGGATGAACATACTCAGAAACGAAACGGGAATTCCCAATGCCACCCAAAAAGCCAACCGGTAATGCAGGAAAAGCGCGAGTAAAATGAGTATTAAAAATGCACCTATCAATCCATTCTTGATTAATAAATCCAAGCGTTCCTGTAACGTCACCGAGAAATCCTGAATCACTGTGGAGACTACTTCGTCTTGATTGGATTCGAGATTCTCCAAATATCTTCTGGCAGTCTCCACCGCTAGAAACACATCCTCCTCCGTCGTGGTCGATACATTGATGATGGCAGCAGGTTCACCATTGACAAAGCTCCGGGATGGATTATCTGCCCAACGGTCAGTCACCTGTGCTACATCCGACAGTCTGAGGATCATTCCCGTATGGGAACTGCGTACCGGGATATCGAGAAGACCAGCTGCGCTAACCTGCTTCGATTTTGCTCTCAAGATCAACTCCTCTTCCTGCGTTTTAATCGTACCGGCAGTCAAGTCCAAATTAGCCTGAAAAACCGCATTGCTAATTTCCGTGAAGGTCAGTTGATAGCGACGCATGCTTGTCTCATCGACGGCAATTTCGATCTCCCTGTCCGGATAACCACTGACCGAGACCTGGGAGATCCCGTCGCTTCTGCGCAGATCTTCCACCGTCTTATCAGCAATCTCTTTTAGACGTTCCAAGGACACATCTCCACTCAAGGCAAAACTGAGGGCAAAGTTGAATATTTCAAACTTGTAGATAATCGGAGCCTCCATGTCTGATGGGAAGTTGCTCACCTTATCGATGGCATTCTTGATCTCCTGAACGATCACATTTTCATCTACCCCCGATCTGAGTTCAACCGTTAGCTGGGCGAAGTTCTCCTGAGATCTTGAAAGCACCCGGTCAATCCCTTCAACCCCTTTGAGGTTTTCTTCAATTTTAAAAACGATGCCTTCTTCAATTTCACTTGGGGAGGCGCCAGGGTAGGTTACATCCACTATGATGGCAGAAGTAGGAACATTAGGGAAGAACGTGTAGCGTACGTTCATCAGCGATACCAAACCCACGAGACACAGCACTACCATCACCACATTCACTGTGATCGGATAGCGGATGCCATATGTAATTTGTTGTCTTAACATGCTTTCGTCATCGCTGTTAATAGGTCACTCTCATGCCCTCCCGAAAGGTGGGTGAAGTTTCGTTCAGAATCAGAGTGCCTTCCTTAATTCCGCTGAGGTAGGCCATTCCATTCCCCTTACTGCCTACCTCAACAGCAATCTTGGCCAGGGTATCGCCCTGCACCACGAACAAACTCTCATCGGGCAGCAACAGATTTCGATCGATCTCCAAGGTACCCTCCAGTCGCTGAGTAACAAGATGGCCTTCAACGTACATACCATGAAATAGATTTTTTCCAGATATATCAACGATTACTGTGACGCTCTGCGTTGCAGCATCGATCACCGGATTGATTTTTGAGATTCGACCTTTGTACCTAAGGGTGTCGGCATTCGTAGTTATGACCACTTCCTTCCCGATTGGAGCAAATCTCAGGTCTTCCGGCTGCAAGGTCATTTCGACTTCAAAGCGGTGATTACCTGTGATTTCACCAAGGCGTTGACCAGGTTGCACATAACCGCCTGGCTGGACCAATGCTTCTGTTAGAATTCCAGCAATGGGTGTGTGCAATGTATATTTTGCAAGTCTCGTTTCTTCCGCTCTGATCTGCTGATATTGCTGAAAAATGCCACGTGCACTGACAAAAAGTTTCAGTTTTTGGTCCGTAACCTGAGGTAGTGCCTTCACCGGCATCTCTTCGTTGAAAGATGTTAAGTAGGTCTCCCATTCACCTGCAGATGAAGGAAAATCCAGTTTAAGATCTGGAATGAGTGAGGCTATAGCATTGTAAAGCTGATTCTTCCTGGCAATCAGGTTGATCTGTTCTGTTTCCTTGTCCAGTCTGATGAGCACAGATCCCCGGGGAAAATAAGTTCCTCTCTTAAATGCTCGTTCCGTGGGTAACATGCGACCAGGTACATCTGTATACACCAGGTAGCGGTTCTTAGCGACCAATATGCCACTCACTTCTTTCTCAAGCACATGAACACCTGGCACAGCCTCAATTATGTTGACTTTACGCGCTGGTTGCTCAACCACAACCTGCTGAGAGGCTGCCAACTCGCCCGCCTTGGATCGCATTTTTTGCACAAGTAAGACAGCAGCTAGGATTAGGAGCAGAAAAGAGGCTGAAATAAGGATTCTTCTGGTCTGCAGATTCATTTGTGAGGGGACGATTCTGGTGAACGAAACAAGGCTCAAGGTAAAAGTTCATTCTCCCTGATGCAAAAATTCCACCATCACTTTTGCAAAGACATTCATTTCATTTGAGCCAAAATTGCGGCCTCAGATCTTAAAAGCGGCTATCTTTGAAGGGTCTCAATTTGAACACTATGGCAACATTTACATCCACACCAAAGATTTTTGAAAAAGCATCGGACTTCATGCCTATCAAGGGCACTGACTACATTGAGATGTATGTAGGAAATGCACTTCAGGCTGCCCATTATTATCAATCGGTTTTTGGCTTTCAATCACTGGCCTACGCCGGTCTTTCAACCGGCCTTAAGGACAGGGAAAGCTATGTACTCGAACAGGGAGTAATCCGGCTCGTGCTGACTTCCCCGCTCAGCAGCGGTACAGAGATTGGCAGGCATATCGATAAACATGGCGATGGAGTTAAAGTCATTGCCCTCTGGGTTGAAGACGCAACTAAGGCTTTTGACACAGCCGTTGCAAGGGGTGCCAAAGCTTATCTGGAGCCCACTCTCGAAGAAGATGAAGATGATGGCGAAGTGGTGAGGTCAGGTATTCATATCTATGGAGATACGGTGCATATCTTTGTCGAACGTAACGACTACTCAGGTACATTTCTCCCTGGATTTCAAGATTGGGAAACCAGCTTTCGGCCCGAGCCGGTTGGGCTAAAGTTTGTCGATCACATGGTCGGAAATGTTGAGCTTGGCAAAATGTCCTATTGGGTCGATTTTTATGAGAAGGTCATGGGATTCACCCAAATCCTGTCTTTTGATGACAAAGACATTTCTACGGAGTACACCGCCTTGATGAGCAAGGTAATGAGTAACGGCAACGGCCGCATCAAATTCCCGATAAACGAACCGGCAAAGGGTAAAAAGAAATCTCAGATAGAAGAGTATCTTGATTTCTATGAAGGCCCCGGAGTGCAGCACATCGCAGTGTCAACAAATGATATCATCCATACAGTTTCTGCCTTACGGGAGCGTGGGTTGGAATTCCTCTCTATACCAGGATCGTACTACACTCTACTATCTGACCGGGTGGGTCAAATTGATGAGCGAATCGAATCCCTCAGTGATCTTGGCATCCTGGTCGACCGTGATGAAGAAGGCTATCTGTTGCAAATCTTCAGCAAGCCGGTACAATCCAGACCCACCGTATTTTTCGAGATCATCCAGCGTAAAGGAGCCAAATCGTTTGGTAAGGGTAATTTTCAGGCTTTATTTGAAGCTATTGAGAGGGAGCAGGCGATCCGGGGGACGTTATAGCTGAAGGCCAAAGGGGTTAAAGAGGCCAAAGAAGGCGAAAGGATGAATTGGTCAAACGGCTGAAAAGGAGCCGAACCTCCTGATATGTTGTAGTTCTTTGAAGAAAGAGGTTAGTGAAAATCTGATCGAGAACTCTGGTTGTTTTTGGCGTCCTCGCCAAAAACTCTTTGAGACCACTACCCATGGAAACTCATCAGCAATGCCAAAGCTTCCTGTTCACGCCTTTTAGAGATCCACTCCTTGGCCAATTTCTCAACCTGGCAAGCACGCTCTGCATCTGTCAGCTTCACAGCTTGTAATACTTCTTTCACTCCTTCTCTTTGCCGTATCGCTGATTTCTCCTCTTGAGAAGGCAAACTTTTTAGAGACCCCAGCTTCCCCAGATCATTGCCACTGAGGATATGGCTTTCCCGAATAGCTTTCGGCAAGCTGTCTACTCCGATCGAAAGTTCGGAACCGGGCTTTGGAATTTCAAAGAGTGCGTCACCAAATGCACGGGTATACCAGTTGCCTCCCATTCTTCCAATAAGATCCAGCTTAGTAGTATCCACCGAACTTTTTCCGGCCAAAACCCTTTGATCAACATGCATCAGTAAAACCTCGGCAATAATGAGATTGCCTGCTCCTCCCTCACGGCCTAGGGGTATCACCTGAGTTACTGCACACTCCATGACCACCGGAGATTCTGCCACGCCAGGGGGGGTGATCCGTTTCGATTTCATCATGGTCAAGCCTGCCTTTTCAAACTCGTTGATCCCTCTGTCATACTCATTGCTGGTCAATGACATTTGCTGCACAACCTCGTGACTTACTACACTGATTGCTACCTCTGGTACTTCTAACACGTTTTCATGAGTGTTTTTTATGCCTGCTTCTCTTGCACGCCGGCCCGATGAAAAAATCACAATCGGAGGACTGGTACTAAACGCATTGAAAAAACTAAACGGGCTAAGGTTTACCCGTCCTTGCGCATCGACTGTGCTTGCCCACGCTATCGGCCTGGGCCCCACCACAGATAGCAAGAGACCATGTCGTTCACGCCCTGTAAGTTTGTTGAGATCGTAGGATATTCGCTCCATCGTCTTAGAATAAGTTTGCAGGTAAAATCTTTCCCCGGACTTCTCCAAATCCTACTCTCAGTTCTTTTTTTGCACACTTCCCACGCATGATCACTTTGTCATAGTCCTGCAGAAAAGCCCTGGAGGTGCCATTTGACAATTTTATAGGCTTGTTTCCTCCCTGTGTAATCTCCAGAAGAGAGCCCATCGTTTTGCGTGTTTTCCCCGAAATTGTGCCGGAGGCCATCAGGTCACCTACCCTTACCGGACAGCCATTGATAGTGTGATGTGCCAATTGCTGTGACATGTTCCAGTACATCGATTTAAAATTGACCTGACAAAGGATTTCCTCTTCCCCGCCTTCCGCT
>Ga0224512_10002130_pt1 | contig 18371 bp, 18 predicted proteins | sample SF_May12_sed_USG_4_FD_169103 | JGI IMG/M metagenome (GOLD analysis project Ga0224512, IMG submission 169103) | Sediment microbial communities from San Francisco Bay, California, United States - SF_May12_sed_USGS_13 | ecosystem: Environmental > Aquatic > Marine > Sediment | place: USA... | reverse complement strand
CCTCGTAGACCGTGCCGATGGGCTTGAGCACCGACTTGGCCGTCTCGCCCGTGCGCGGGTGCGTGCGCTTGGGCGCGGCCAGGCTGTAGACGACCAGATCCACGGGGCCGAAGCCGTCCTTCAATAGCTCGACGGTGCGTTGCTTGACCGCGTCGGAGAATGCGTCGCCGTTGACGGAGCGCGCGCGCTGCCCCGCCTCGCGCACGGCGCGCTCGACGGCGGCGCTGTTGTACCAGCCGGCGGTGGCGGGGCGGTTGGACGCGGGCGGGCGCTCGAGGAACACGCCCACCGTAGATGCCCCGCAGCCGAACGCGGCGGTGACGCGCGAGGCCAGGCCGTACCCAGTGGAGGCACCGACCACGAGCACGCTCCGCGGCCCGCCGGCGATTTTGCCCTGTGCGCGCACGTGGGCGATCTGCTCGTCCACGTTGCGCGCGCAACCGGTCGGGTGCGTGGTGACGCACACGAAACCTCTTACCTTGGGCCGGATGATCATCGCTTCTTCCTCCAGTCGAGGGGCAGGCTGCGATGCGCAGCGGGCGAGTATGGTAGCACAAACCGTAGGGGATGTCACAGAACGGCGGGGACGGCGGGAAAAGCGGGCGGCAGCGGCGGGCGTCAGTACCCTTCCGGGAAGCCGGACGCGCGCTTGACGCGCTTGACCCACGCGCGCGTGCCTTCTTCTTCGGCCAGACGCTTGACGCGCCGGAAGCCCTCGCCGTAGGCGGCGTCCTCGTTCTGCGCCATGGTGGCGCGGTAGAAGGCGCTCTCGCGCCCGGGATAGCGCCCCAGCACGAGGAAGGCGGCGTAGTTGCAGCTGCCCTCCACCCAGGGGCGGTTGCCGTCGAAGCGGCCGTGGTTGAAGCGGTAGACGTGGGCGAGCTCGTGCGCGATCGTGCTCAGGAGCTCCATCCGCGGCATAGCGTAGAGGAAGTAGACGTCGATGCGCCGGTTGCCGCTCTTGCTGAAGATGCGCCAGTCCTCGGAGTAATCGGTGAAGCCACGCAGCCCATCGGAGTGCTCGCCGGAGAGGTCGCGCATCTGCTCGCGGCCGACCAGGTGCACGCGCATCCCCTTGTAGTCCACTTTCATGCCCAGCTTGCGCAGGTGGCCGGCCACCTCGTCGATCATCTCCAGGATCTCCTCCACGTCGGTCACCGACGTGGGCCGGCAGACATTGCAGATGTAGCGCCCGTCGTCGTAGCGCACCCCGCCGCCGGTGAGCTTGTCGGAGATGAAGCGGGAGCAGGAGTCGCAGCAGGGGGCCTCGCCCTGGTGGTGCAGGTGGTAGGCGTTGCCCCAGAAGTCGATCACGTACTCGCCCTGGATTACATCTTTGCAGAGGTCGCAGCGCAGGGCCACGTGGTCGCGGAAGCAGTCGTTGTGGTAGTCGCGGTCCTTGTACTCGGTGTACGACGACGACTCGATGGGACGGTCGCACTGCGCGCAGCGGAAATGCTCGGGGTGGTAGCTGTTGCCGGACGCCTCGAAGTAGGCGCCGGTGATGGGCTGGCCGCACGCCTTGCATATCCTCCCCGCCTGTACGGGGAGGACGGCCAGCAGCATGACGGCTGCGAGGATCAGGAGCGACGTGGCACGCATGGGAGTTCCCTGCGCGCGGTGTTGCAGGATTGGTGCCCGAAGCGCTCCGCCACGGGGCATTACGGGCAAGAAATGGCCCCGCGCGGCCACCGCGCGCACCGGCGCGCGTTCAAATGACGCGGTCGTTACCGCCGTCCACGGGGATGTGTGCGCCGGTGGTGCGCGAGAAGAGCGGGCCGGCCAGCGCGACGATCACGGCGGCGACCTCGCGCGAGGTGACCTCGATGCCGAGGAGGTTGCGCGTGCGGTATGCCTCCACGCTCATCCCGTAGTGCGCGGCGCGCGCCTTCAGCACCTCTTCGGTCCAGATGGCCGTGTCGAAGACGTCATTGGGGTGGACGGTGTTGACGCGGATCCCGTCGCCGGCGAGCTCCAAGGCAGCCACGCGGGCCAGCTGGGCCAGCCCCGCCTTGGCCACCGAGTACGCGCCCGCGCCGGACCCCGGTGCGGCGACGTTCTTGGACCCCACGAAGACGACTGCGGGGTCGATGCCCTCGCGCAAAAACGGCACGCACTTCTGCAGCAGGTGGCGGTGGCCGCTCAGGTTGACGGCGAGGCTCTTCTCCCAGGTCTCGTCGCGCATGTCGGCCAGCGTCTCCGTGGCCGGGAAGGTGCCCGCGTTGCTCACCACGATGTCGATGCCGCCGTAGCGGCACACGCCGGCCACGACCGCCGCGTCTACCGCGGCGGCGTCGGTGACGTCGCACTGCAGACCCAGCACGGCTGCGCCGTCGAAGGCGGAGCGCACGTGGGGGTCGATGTCGAGGGCGACCACGCAAGCGCCGGCCTCGCGCAGCGCCTGCACGCAAGCCAGCCCGATGCCGCTCGCCGCCCCGCTCACCACCACCACCTTGCCCTGGTGCGCCGGGGGCTTGCCCGCGCGCGTCAGCTTGGCCTGTTCGAGCTCCCAGTACTCGACGTCGAAGATCTCCTCCTCGCCCAGCGGCTCCCAACCACCCAGCGCTTCGGCCCGGCGGATGGCGGGCATGGTGTGGGCCAGGATGTCGGCGACGATCGCCGCCTCGGCGTCGCCGCGGCCGAAGGCGATCACGCCCCGGCCCGGCCACAGCGCCCAGCGCGGAGCGGCGTCGAGGCAGGTGAGGGTGCCGTCGGTGTTGCGGTCGAAGTACTCGCGGTACCCCTCCGCGTAGGTGGTGACATTCTCGTGGATGTCCTCGCCCACTACGAGGGCGGTGCGCTTGGTGCGGATCACGTGGTCGGGCGTGAGCGGTCCGCGCGTGGCCAGCGCGCTCACGTGGTCGAGCTCCGAGAAGATGACCGCCTCGGCGCTGGTGTCGTGGCGCAGCGTGAGCGCCGCGTCCGCCTCCTCGCTCACCGCGTGGCGCAGGCGTGCCAGCACGGCCGGGTCCACTTCGAGCGTGACCGCCGGTGCGGGCTCGAGCGGCGCCTCCGCCTCCAGGTAGTCCTCGGCCTCGGTGACGATCTGGATCATGCGCTCGTAGCTCGAGCGCGCGTCCTCGCCGAAGGTGAACACACCGTGGTTCAAGAGGATCATGCCCTCGATCTGTTCCCAGTCGATGTCGCGCGTCATCTCGTACACGTCGCGCGCCAGCGCGAAGCCGGGCATGATGTAGGGCACGATGAAGATGCGGTCGCCGTAGATCTCGGCCAGGAGCTGGGTGCCCCGTGGCGTGTTGGAGATGGTCACCACGGCGTCGGCGTGGGTGTGGTCGACGTACGCGAAGGGGATGATGGCGTGCAGGATCGCTTCGACCGAAGGCGTCGGCGCCGACGGATCGGTCATGGCAGCCCGCTGCGCGCGCACCATGTCGGCGTCGGAGAGGCGCGGCAGCTTGGCCATGCGCCGCAGTGCCTCCAGCCGCACCGGCGCGAAGCCCTCGCGCTCGATGGTGGCCAGGTCCCAGCCGCTGCCCTTCACGTAGAGGATGGACTCGCGGTCGCCGAAGAGGTTCTCCTCCTCGGCCTTGACCGAGGTGTTGCCGCCGCCGTGCAGGACCAGCTCGCTCTCCGCGCCGATCAGGCGCGACGTGTACACACGACGCCCGAGCGCGTCGTCGCCGAACTTCTTGGCATCCGAATCATCCCACAAGCTCTTCATGGGTCCTCGTCCCTGCGTTGGGGTGCGGCGGGCAGCGTCGGATCGACTGTAGGGCGGGGGCGCCGGGGTGGCAAATGGAATCGGGCTACCCCTGCTCCACCGCGTAGGGGGCCAGGACGTCGGGAACCGGCCGCGCCCCATCGAAGAGCCCGCGCACGCGCAGCAGCACTTCGTCGAGGATCGCATCCGGGCACGAGGCGCCGCACGTGAGCACCACCTCCAGCGGTCGCTTCGGCGGGAGCCACCCCTCCGTGGTCGCCACCTCGCGCCGCGAGAGCGAGAAGTGCCGGATCGCGTCGGCGGAGACGATGGCCGCCGCGCCGTCCACGAAGTATGTCGGCATCGCCTCCTCGCAGAGGGCGACGATGTGCGACGTATTCGACGAGTTGTATCCCCCCACCACGATGGCCAGGTCCGCGCCGCGCGCGATCAGCGCGTTGGTTGCGTTCTGGTTCTCATAGGTGGCGTAGCAGAGCGTGTCCGCCGTGTCCGCGTAATGGTCTCCGAGCGCCGCCTCGCCGTAGCGCGCGGCGAGCGCCGCGCGCAAGAGCTGCGCGATCGCATGCGTCTCCGTGGCCAGCATCGTCGTCTGGTTCACCACGCCGATGCGCTGCAGGTCCCGCTCCGGGTCGAAGCCCGCCGAGCACTTGTCCCCGAAGGCGCGCATGAAATCCGCCCGCCCCTGCTCCCCCCGGATCACCGCCGCCAGGATCGCTGCCTCCTCCAGGTCGCGGACCACCACCGTTGGCGCGCCGCGAACGCTGTGCGAGAACGTCGCGCGCGTCTCCTCGTGCGCCGCCTTCCCGTGCACCACCACGGTGTACCCTTCCTCCCCCAGCTGCCCGCTTCGCTTCCACACCTTCTCCACGAACGGGCACGTCGTGTTGTACCGGTACGGGTCGATGCCCCGCGCGGAGAGCTCCGCTTCCATCTCCAATGTCGTGCCGAAGGCCGGCACGATGACGATATCGTCCGCGCGCAGCTCCTCCCACGGCACCAGCTGCTCCCCCGCCGGCGTGAAGACGAAGCGCACGCCCTGCTCCATCAGGTCCCCGTTGACCTTCGGGTTGTGGATCATCTCGCTCAAGAGGAAGATGCGCCGGCCCGGGTTCTCCGCGAGCGTGCGGTACGCGATCTCCACCGCGTTCTCCACCCCGTAGCAGAAGCCGAAGTGCCGCGCCAGGAGGAAGCGCACCGGGCCGAAGTCCAGCGTGGCCGGCGAGAGGTCGCGTTTGCGCGCGTCCTCCAGCGAGCGCGCCCGCTTGACCCGCGAGATGATCGGGCCCTGGTAGCGCTCCGGCGTATCGAACTTGCGTGTCATGACACCTCTTGCGCCCGCCCCCTCGAAATCACGTGACCCCGGGCGGCGTGCTCATTACAATATAGCCTTCCCTGTGGACCGTTTTCACGCAGAAAGTCCCAGCCCAACCCACGCACACATGAGGAGGGTGACCGTGAACCGCAAGAAGCTCGTTGTTCTGACCATCGCCGCGTCGGCCGCGCTCAACGCTGTGCTCCTGTGGCACGCGTTCGACAGCACCCCCGCGCGCGCCGATGTGACCGCCCAGGGAGAGGAGCTCTCCGTCTACATGGGGCGCCTCCAGCGCCACACCCACAAGCTTGGCCTCTCCATCGACGCCGGCAACCAGGATCTCGCCAAGTTCTACATGACCGAGATCGGCGAGACCGTCGACATGATCACCAAGCGCTTCCCCGAGTATGACAAGTTCCAGATTGCCGCACTCACCACGGCCATGCTCGCACCCTACACCGGCCCCCTCAAGACCGCCGTCGAGACCAACTTCGCCGGCGCCTCCGCCGCCTACGACAAGTTCCTCACCGGCTGCAACGGCTGCCACGCCGCCACCCAGCACCAGTTCGTCAAGGTGATGCGGAGCAAGACCAACGCCTACGCCCAGGACTTCTCCAAGTAGGCACAAGAACGAGCGCCGGCGCACCGTGGAGATGGGTTACCGTCGATTGTCAATCTGTCCGCGCACATGTAGCGAAGGAGGAAGCAATGTCCGAAACGCAAGCCGCTACAACCCCACGTCACCTATGGGCTGTTGGGATTGTGGCTCTTTTATGGAACCTGCTCGGGGCGATGGACTACGTCATGACCCAGACGAGGAACGAGGCATACATGAGTCAGTTCACGCCGGAGCAACTCGAGTTCTTCTACGGCTTTCCGGCCTGGTTGGTGGCCTTTTGGGCCACTGCCGTTTGGGGCGGTGTCCTCGGTGCCGTGCTCTTGCTCATGCGCAAGAAGCTCGCTTTGCCCGTCCTGCTCGTTTCTTTTCTGTGCATGGTTGTGACGGCCATTCACAATTACGGTTTCGCCGGCGCGGCCGACATCGTCGGCGGCGTTGGCCTCTTGTTCAGCGTCGTCATCTTCGTGGTCGCGCTCGCGTTGGTCATCTACGCCCGCAGCATGGCCAGAAAGGGAGTATTGGTCTAGTCACATCATGAGCACGAACGTTGCGAAGCCCGCCAAGGTGGCGATCATCGGCGCCAGCGGAACCTACGGCACGGGGATCCTGGCTCGGGCCGAGGAGATCGGCGTCGAAGCGGTGGTGATCACGCGGTCGCCGCACAAGTTCAAAGACGTGAAGCCGACGACTACGGTGGTCGAGGCGCAGCTGGATGAAGAGGAGAAGTTGAAGCAGGCGTTTACCGGGTGCGATGGTGTCATCTCAGCGCTCGGCGACGACAGGAAGAAGCGTCCGAAGACGCACAACCTCCCGCACGTCTGGAACGCTGTGAAGGCTGCCGGCGTCACAAAGTACATCGGCATGGGCTCCGGAGCGATGATGATGCCGGGCGAGAAGCCTGGGAGGTTCCAGCGCACCGTGCACCCCCTGCTGAGCGTGCTGAAGCTCTTTGGCGTTGACATGCTGGAACAGAACGAGTGGGAGCGCGACAGTTTGCTTCTGGGCAAGAACGGCGCGGATGGCCTCACGTGGGTGCTCACCAGACCGGTGAGGCCGACCAAGACGCCCTTTGTCGGAGCCTACGTGCATAAGGATAAGCGCGGCCCGATGAACTGTTCGATCTACGACCACGGCGACTTTTGCCTGTACTGCGTGGCGTCGAGCGAGTGGGATAAGCTCGCGCCGCATGTCAGCTCCTGGCCGCAGCCCAGAAAGAAGTAGGATCCAACTAGTCGGCGAGAAAGAGGTACTTGATACGGCCCCACGTGGGTTGTTCGACAGGTGTGCGGTCGCGTAGATCCGAGCTACTCCCAGAAGAGCGATTTGATGGAGCCCCACGACCGTTCCTCTACCGGCGTCGGGGCGCTTTCCCATCGCACGATCGTCCCATTACCGCCGACCGCAAACGCGGTGGCCGGATCGCCGTGGGACAGCGCGTTAATGAACCCCGGTAAGAGCGGCAGCGTTGTAGCCGTCCAGCTGGCGCCGGCGTCGTCAGTGCAATAGGCGACGGCGTTGAGGTTTTGCCCCGTGATCACCATGCCCTCCGCCGCATTTCCAAAGGAAATCGCGGCGAATATATCAAAGTCGGATGGAGGCGGCGATTGTTTGACCCACGAACTCCCGCCCGCCGGGTGCCCTATTCGAACTCCACACCACAATTCGGGCAACGTTTCACGTCGTCACCCACTTCCGCGCCGCACTCCGGGCAGAGCGCCACTTCGGCTTCCGGATTCACCACGAGGCTGCACTCGGGACATTCGGCCGACCCTTCGGGAACGGTAGACGAACACGCGGGGCAGACACCGCGAAGCTCCTGTTCTTCGTACTTGAATGACGACGCGTGTTCAGGCGCGCCACGGAGCCAGTGGACGCGATCGAGTTCTCGCGCGGCGGTTTCGTCTGTGCTTCGCACGTATAGACCATACAGCGCTTTCGTCGTTCACGTCCCCGGTTCGCAGCCGTGAAAACGGATGTCCGACTGAATCCCGCTCTTTCTCAGCAACTCGCTGAGCTCCTCGAGGTAGTTCCGTACACTCTGGCGGATGAGTATCCCGGCTTCGGCTGCTTCCTGGGGGTTCGAGAGCGCCTCGTGCTCTTGAAGAAACACGAGATTCCCTCCGCAGTCTGCGCAAACCGTCGCTTCGAGCGCGTACTCGGCCGCACATTTCGAACAGACCTTGATCGGTTCTTCATTCATCGTATGGAACCTCTGTCGCCGATTTTGTCACAAGGGTTGCGGCAACGAACGCACCGTCCTTGATCTCGCCCGCCGCCTCCGCCTGGACGCCCGACTTCCCGCACCATTCCATCCCTCCCAGGCCGAGTTCTTCCCAGTTCGCGATTTCGACGTATTGGGATCCGATTTCGATGTAGTTGCCGCAGTGCCCCACCTCTTCCAGCACGCAGCCGCAGCTCACGTTGCGCGTCGCCAGCTCGACGACCATGTCCGGCGTCGTGACGCGGTGGTCCGTCTGATCCGCCGCCGTGTCGGATTCCGACTTACGGGTCTCGGACCCGCAAGCAAGCAAGAATAGGCAAGCCAGGAGGCAGAACAGCCGTCTCATTCGCCTTCTCCGCTATCTGGTGCCGCCTCCACGCGCGTGTTCCAGGGATTGATCGAGTGCCGGTCCGGATCCGTGACCGCGAAGACGATCTCGTTGCCGTCCGGATCGCGCACGATGAACATGTCCATCCAGGCGGTCTTCTTGATCTCACCCGGTTCTCCGCCCCACGCGACGACCCGCGCGTGATGTGGCTCGAGGTCGTTCACTCGGAAATAGAGGCGCTGCTGGCCCACACGGGCCTCCTGGCCCGAAGACGTGGGCTCGTGCAACCCGAACTTTTGTTCTCCGGCCACCATCTCCGCGTAGTACGGCTCGCCCTTCGTATTCGCGAAACCCTGGAACTCGAAGCCGAGAACGTCGCGATAGAACGGCGCGCTCTTCTCCACGTCTGCCACATAGAGGACCGGCTTGACCGCTCCGGTGAAGGTCCCGTGCGCTTGGCGCGGGTCGTCCTCGGCTCGGCCGGTCACTGCGAGCGTTAGCAAGATGCAGGCGAGCCGCAAAGGGCTCCGGCCGTTGGGTGACATGAGTCGCCTCCTATCCGCGTCCAATGTTCTGTATGGCGATCGCAATGATCGCGAGCACGATGACGAGAGAAGAAACGGAGGCCGACCAAGCACCGGACCGCGCAACGCCCGCACAGCCTACCGGATCAGGACGAACCGCTGCTGCCGCGCCTCGCCCGCCGACTCGAGCCGCGCGAAGTAGACACCGCTGGCCACCCTTTCGCCGTGCTCGTCCGATCCGTCCCAGGTGGCCGTGTGCCAGCCCGCGGCGCGGTGCTCGTCCGTGAGCGTCCGCACGCGGCGGCCGCGGACGTCGAAGATCTCCAGCGTGGCGCGGGAGGCCCGCTCCAGCTCGAAGCGAAATGTGGTGCTCGGGTTGAACGGGTTCGGATACGGCGCCTCCAGAACCAGCCCCGAGCGCGGCCTGGTCGAACGCACGCCGGTCGAAGCCGGCCCACTGATCTCCGTCATGCGGGCCAACTCACTGTGGCCGCTCGACGAGACCCCGTAGCCCGTTGCGCTCGTCGAGAACGTGACGCCGTCGCCCACGGTTCCCTGCGAGAAGCCCCGCAGCTCGTCGTGGAAACTGTCGTCGATTACGGCCTGACCCCGCACGTTGCTGTACGTGCCCGCGCTGATGACCGCCGCGCCGATGTAGTACCCATTCGCCGCGTACGGCGTCAGCGTCATCGTCACCGGGTCCAGCAACTGCATCCGGTTTTCCTGATTGTTCGAGTTCGTATCGACCACGACCAAGATCTTGCCGTCGTCCCTGCGCCCCGATCCCACCATCAGTTCCGACGTGGTGGAGACATCGACCTGTGCGCCCGCCATCGGGCTCGCCACTTGCGTGCCCGATATCGTCAGCGGGATCTTTCCCGCGCATACCTGTGTCCAATCCGGGCACACAGAGATCGCCGCCCCCGCCGAGAGCGTGATGAGCGAGTTCGTGAGGTCGTCGTAGCGCATCTCCGTGACCACGCCGCCCGGCGCCAGGTTGAACGTGCCCGTCCCCGCGATATCCAGAAGCGGGTGCTGCGCGTTCGACGCGTCCAGATAGTAGAAGTACGTTCCGATCTGCATGTAGATGATACCGTCGCCGCGGGCCGCCAGCGCCTGCGGCGCTGACGCTGGCGTGGCCAGCTGCGTCACCACTCCGTCCGCGCTCACCCCCAGAAGCAGCGAATCCGGATGCGCAAACACCAGCAAGTCCCGGAACGGGTCGTAGGCGAGCGCGGTCCACAGCGTCGTGCTCGACGCGTAGAGCAGCGTGCTCACGCCGCTCAACGGCTCGATGCGGACGATGCCGTAGAGCGATCCGCCGCCCGGCGCCGGCAAGGCGTGGCTGAGCAGGTAGAGATCGCCAGGCTGGAATGAGGTCGCAGCAGCCGGCAGCGCCGCCCATCCCAGCGCGGCGGCAGCCGTAAGCGTGACCACGAGAGCGACTGCGGGTCGAACGAAGAAGCTTCGCATTTGGCCCTCCACAATGGCCCCATTTGGGGCCCGGGTGTCCGTGGCTGTCGCAGAGATTATAGCAGATCGCGGAAGAAAGAACCTTTCTCCCCCGGGGCGGCCCTTCTACCGGAAGTAATCCGGCTCGTTGCCCGGCCGCCACTTGATGTTGCAGCCGATGCTCGCCGTCTGCTTCGGGTTGACGGGTTTGTCGGCGAGGAGTGCGTGGATGGCGGCGCGGACGTCCTTGCCGGTCACGGGGGTGTCTTTGCTGGGGCGGCTGTCGTCGAGCTGGCCGCGGTAGGCGAGGCGGCGCTTTGCGTCGAAGATGAAGAAGTCGGGGGTGCAGGCGGCGCGGTAGGCCTTGGCGACCTCTTGGGTGTCGTCGAAGAGGAAGGGGAAGGTCCAGCCCATCTCTTCGGCAAGCTCCTTCATGTGCTCGGGGCCGTCCTGTGGGTACTTCTCGAGATCATTGGCGTTGATGGCGACGAAGGCCACGTCCTTCTCGGCAAACTCGCGCGCGAGTTGGGTGATGCCGCCGCGCACGTGGATGACGAAGGGGCAGTGGTTGCAGATGAACATCACGACGAGCACCTTGGTGCGGAAATCCTGGAGCGACGTCTGCTCTCCGCTCACGGCGTCGGTCAGTTTGAAGTCGGGGGCCGGGGTCCCGAGTTTGAGCATGGTGGAAGGAGTGTTGACCATATGCGCTCGCTTTCGTGTCTTGGTGTTTGCGTCTTACTCTCCGATGATCTTGACGAGGACGCGCTTGCGTCTGCGTCCGTCGAACTCCCCATAGAAGATCTGCTCCCAGGGGCCGAAGTCGAGCTGCCCTTCGGTCACGGCGACCACCACCTCGCGCCCCATCACCTGGCGCTTGAGGTGGGCGTCGGCGTTGTCCTCGCCGGTCAGATTGTGGCGGTAGCGGCTGGTGGGCTCGTGGGGCGCGAGGCCCTCGAGCCACGCTTCGTAGTCGGCGTGGAGGCCGCTCTCGTTGTCGTTGATGAAAACGGACGCGGTGATGTGCATGGCGTTGACGAGCAAGAGGCCTTCCTGCACTTCGCTCTGGCGCAGGGCTTCCTCGACCTGCGGCGTAATGTTGATAAACGCGCGCCGCGCGGGCACCTCGAACCAGAGCTCGCGCCGGAAGCTCTTCACCGGGTCTTCTCCTGGGTCTTCATCTCGGGCAGCGTGGTGGACTGGTAGGCCACGCAGCGCCAGTCGGCGTCGATGCGTGCGTACACGACGGTGATGCGGTTGCGCGCGGTTATGGGCCGTCCGTCGGACTCGAGCGAGATGGTCTGGCGGCCGGTGGCCACGGCGGCGCCGTCGTACACGCGCCACGCGATGTCGTGGGTCTCGAACGAGAGGTAGCGTACCAGACCCGACTCGAGCAGCTGTAGCAGCTGATCGCGCGTCTGCACGAGGCCGGTGGAGTGGGCGTAGGTCATGTCCTCGGCCATGATCTGGGCGAGCGCCTTCACGTCGGCGGCGCGCATGGCTTCGAGGCGGCGCGCTTCGAGGGCCTGGAGCTGGGCGCGCGCGTCGCTCTCCTGCGCCGCGACCGGTCCGGAGAGGACCGCCGCGCACAGCGCGGCGCCCACAAGGAGAAAGCGCGCCAGAGATCGCAGGCTCACTGCTCGCATGGCGACGATGGTAGCACGCCCCCGCGCGGCGGTCGCGGGCTTTCTACGGCGGCGCGCGGGAACGCCGCAAACGGGCCCGGCGCGCGCGCTAGCGCGCTAGGCTGTCGTCCGACCTGGCGCCCGCGGGCATCTCCAGGAGCGTGGCGTCGAACGGCCTGGTGAACGACCAGTTGAAGATCCGGCACTGGGCGTAGATGGTCTCGTCGAGCTGGTAGATGGTGAACCGCGTGGGCACGACGAGGCCGCTCACCGTCGTCCACTCTTCGAACAGGAGCACATGCTCGGGCGTATGTGCCTCGCCCTGGGGAACGAGACCGGGATAGGTGACGACGTACGCGCATCCGTGCAGGCGATGGGTGTCGGGGTGGATGTAGAGCACGTAGTAGTCGTCGGGCGTATCACCCACGCCGGGCGCGAAGGTCATACGGATGGCAATGTACGACGTGGGGTCGTCCCAGAGCTGCTTGCGCTCGGGTTCGTGGAGGATGACGCCGGGGTCGTGGACGACCCACGGCAAATTGAGGAAGTAATAATTGAGCAGGGCGAAAAAGCGCGGGGGGCCGCCCTGCCACTCCAGGCTCCAGCAGCGCTCGCCGTCCCAGGCGATGCGGGCGGGGAGGTTGGGATACGCGAGGTGCGCGCGGCGCGGGCCCTGCTCGACGATCACGTTGGACACCATGGCCTCGCTCGCGCCGGGCTGGGTCCACGAATCGCTGAAGGCCACGCTGGGCGCCTTGGCCCAGCGCTCGAGACCGCCGTGTGCCTCGGTCATCTTCTCCGCAATGCGCCTGGCCTCGTCGCTGGCCTGTGCGGCCGCGGCGACGGTGAACGCCGCCGTCAGCGCCGCGCCGAGGGCGAGCGCTCGAATTCCTGTAGTCATCCCGTGCCTCCTTGGGGTTGGTCCGATGCATCCGGCGCCCCGCGCACGATGGCGACCGACGCCGAGGTGCCGATGCGCGTGGCCCCCGCCGCGAGCATGGCGCACGCGCTCTCGTAGTCGTGAATCCCGCCCGCCGCTTTCACCCCGAGCCGTTCGCCCACACATTCGCGCATGCGGCGCACCGCCTCCACGGTGGCGCCGCCCGGGCCGAAGCCGGTCGCCGTCTTGACGAACTGGGCGCCGGCGCGCTCGACGATGGCGCACGCGGCGGCGATCTCGTCGGTGGTGAGCGCGCCGGTCTCGAGGATCACCTTGACGAGCGCACCGCTCACGCGGCGCGCCCGCTCGACCACGCCGGCGATGTCGGCCAAGACGAGATCGTGCCGGCCGTCCTTGAAGTCGCCGAGGTGCATCACCATGTCGATCTCGCGCGCGCCCGCCGCCAGCACCGCTTCCGCCTCGGCCGCTTTGGTGGCGGGGAGCGCGTTGCCGTGCGGGAAGCCGACCACACCGCCGACGCGCACTGGGCTTCCGTCCAGCCGCGCCGCGGCCAGCGCCACGCGCGCCGGCGCCACGCACACGGCGTGGAAACCCCAGGTCAGCGCCTCCTCGCAGAGCCGCTCGACGTCGGCCGCGGTCGCGCCCGGCGACAAGCAGGTGTGGTCGATGCGCGCGGCAAGGGCACTGGCCGTCCACATGGGCGCTTTCATTCCTGCAGTCGGCGTTTCGACATGTCGGTTTGGCTCCTCGGACCGGGGATCTACGATTCCGGTGAAGTATAGTGCAGAGGGGGCTCCACCGGCACACGACGTTGAGCTAGCATCGTCAGAAGTGGGTCCAAGGATCAAGTTCTCCGTTGATTGTACGCGATGGCGGCGCGTTGCGACGCCCCCGAGTGACGCCGCTTGCGCCCGCGTTGACAGCGTGTCTTCTTAGAATGTACATTAATCGAACACACGCAACGATCCCCGCCCACCCGCCGTAGGGTGACCCAGAACCGAGACTGCCGGATCGTCGTCCCGAACCCGCCGGTTTGCCGGCGCAACCGAAAGACCCGATTGCCATGAAACGTTTCCTTCTGCCGGCCGCGGTATTGCTCGCGGCAGCGACACCGAACCCGACCCTCGCCCAGGGTATGCCGCCGACGCTGGTCGAGACCGACGCCGTGCGCAAGCTCGAGTTTCACGATCAGATCACCCTGGTGGGCCGCACGGAGGCGCGCGCGGCCAGCCAGATCGTCGCCGAGGTGGCGGGCAAGGTGCTGCGCGTCGACGCGTTGGAGGGCGTCTGGATCCGCCGCGGCGAAGCGCTGGTCACCATCGACTCGCGCCGCCTGCAGTACGTGCTCGACGCCAAGCGCGCCCAGGTCAACCAGGTCAAGGCAGCCGCCGACCTGGCCGAGAAGAACCTCGCGCGCACCGAGGACCTGCAGCGCCGCGCACTCGCCTCCGACGGCGACCTCGACCGCGAACTGGCCGAGTGGCAGCGCACGCAGGAGCTCTACCAGCAGCTCCTCGCCGAGCAGAAGCAGCTCGCGCTCGACCTGGCCAACTGCACCATCCGCGCGCCCTTCGACGGCTACACGGCGCGCAAGCTCGTCGACGTGGGCGAGGGCGTGAGCGCGGGTGCGGCGGTCTACGAGATCGTCGATCTGGAGATGATCAAGGTGACCGTCGACCTGCCCGAGCGCTACTTCGGCCAGGTGACGCTGGGCGGAGAGGTGGCCATCATCGTGTCTGGCGGCGGCGATCCGGTCACCGGGACGGTGACGGGCATCGTCCCCAACGCCAACGAAGACACGCACACGTTTCCCGTGATTATCGCCGTCGACAACCGCACGCACGCGCTCGGCGGCGGCATGCTGGTGCGCGGCACACTCTCGCTCTCCGAGGTGTTCTCCAGCCTGGCCGTGAACAAGGATGCGATCGTGCGCCAGGGTGCGCGCACCATGGTCTATACCATCGCCGACGGCAAGGCGGCGCCGGTGCCGGTGATCACCGGCTCCACCTCCGGCAACATGATAGCGGTGCGCGGCGAGGGACTCGCCGAGGGCATGCCCGTGGTCGTGCGCGGCAACGAGCGCATCTTCCCCGGCAGCGCGGTGCGCACCGCCGAGCCGGCGGCACAGCCGCAGGGCGAGGCGGGCGCAGAGAAAGCGGTCGAAGGCGGCGCGACGGAGGAGGAGCGGTCGTGAGCCTGACCACCGCGTCGATTCGCTTTCCGGTGACGGTCGCCGTGGGCGTGATCCTGGCCGCGCTGGGCGGCATCGTGGCGCTCACGCGCGTGCCCATCCAGCTCACGCCGACCGTCCAGCGCCCCGTGGTCAACGTCACCACCGTGTGGACAGGCGCGTCTCCCGAGGAGATCGAGAAGGAGATCGTCCAGAAGCAGGAGAAGTACCTCAAGTCCGTCGAGGGCGTGCTCGAGATGTCGAGCCAATCGCGGGACGGCTACGGCTCCATCTCCCTCGAGTTCGACATCGGCACCGATCTCACCGAAGCGCTGGTCAAGGTGACCAACAAGCTCAACGAGGTGCCCTTCTATCCCGATAACGCCGACCAGCCCATCATATCCACCTCCAGCCCTTTCGACCGAGCCATCGCGTGGTTCGTGGTGACGGCCGCCGACTCGTCGGTGTACGTGCCGCACATGCAAACGATGATCGAGGACATGGTGCAGCCCCGCTTCGAGCGCGTCGAGGGCGTGGCGGCGGTGAACGTGTTCGGCGGGCTCGAGCACGAGCTGCACGTCACCTTCGACCCCGAGTTCCTCGCCTCCACGGGCATCACCATCCCCGAGCTGCGCGCCGCGCTGCAGAACGAAAACCGCGACATTTCGGGGGGCGACTTCGGCGAGGGCAAGCGGCGCTGGATCGTGCGTACGACGTCGCGCTTCGAGTCTCCCGAAGACGTGGAGCAGACCATCATTACCGTGCGCGGCGGCGTGCCCATCTACGTGGCCGACGTGGCGGAGGTCTCCGTCACCTACCAGAAGCCGTTCGCCCTGGTGCGCCACTTCGGGCGGCCGGCCATCGCCTTCAACGCCCAGGCGCGCCTCGGCGCCAACTCGCTCGAGGTGATCGACGGCCTGCTGGCGCAGCTCGACGTGGTGAACCGCGAGATTCTGGAGCCGCGCGGCATGCGCGTGGAGAACGTCTATCGCGAGTCTGTCTACATCGACAGCGCCATCAACCGCGTATTCACCAACATGTACATCGGCGCCGTCTTGGCCACGCTGACGCTGTTCTTCTTCCTGCGCTCGGTCTCCTCGGTGCTCGTCATCGCCACGGCGATCCCCATCTCGGCGGTAACCGCCTTTCTGGTGATGTTCATCTTCGGCCGCACCATCAACGTGGTCTCGCTGGCGGGGATGGCGTTCGCCGTGGGCATGCTGGTGGACAACTCGATCGTGGTGCTGGAAAACATCTACCGCCACCAGCAGATGGGTAAGTCCAAGTGGACCGCGGCGGTGGACGGGACCAGGGAGGTGTGGGGCGCGGTCTTCGCCTCCACTCTCACCACCGTGGCCGTCTTCCTGCCCATGATGTTCGTGCAGGAGCGCGCGGCGCTCCTCCTGCGCGACATCGCCATCGCCATCTCGGCGGCCATCGCGGTGTCGATGATCGTGGCCATCACCGTGATCCCGACGATGAGCGCGCGCGTCTTGAACATCTCGCGCATGCACAAGGGAGACGAGGGCTCGCAAACGTGGCTGGCGCGTTTGGCGAGTCGCATTGCGCATTTCGTCGACGTGATCAACAGGAGTGGCGCGCGGCGCTACGGCGTGATCGCCGGCCTGACCGCGGCCACGCTGATCCTCGCCGGTCTCCTGCTCCCGCCGCGCGAGTATCTGCCCAACGGCAACCAGAACTTCGTCTTCGGCTTCATGCTGCCCCCGCCGGGCTACAACCTCGACGAGGTGGTCGATATCGGCCGCGGCATCGAGGAGCAGCTGCGCCCCATGTGGGAGACGCCGGCGGAGCAGGCGCACGACATGCCGGGCGGCGGGATCGACAACTTCTTCTTCGTCGCTTTCCCCAACCAGGCCTTCATGGGCATGCGCTCGCGCAGCGCCGCTCGCGCGAGAGAGCTCGTTCCCGTGGCCAACGGCGCCATCTTCTCGGTGCCGGGGGCCATCGGCTTCGCCAACCAGTCCTCGATATTCGGGCGCGGCTTCGCGGGAACGCGCTCGGTGCGCATCGACATCGTCGGTGCCGAGCTGGAGCGGATCCTCGAGATCGCGCTACGCGTGTTCGGCCAGGTGGGAGAGGTGCTCCCGGGGTCGAGTTCGCGGCCCATTCCGGGACTCGACCTGGGCAACCCCGAGGTGCGCGTCGTTCCCGACCGGGCGCGCGCGGCGGACGTGGGCTTCAGCGCCGCGGACATCGGCGTGTCGGTCAACTCGCTCGTGGACGGCATGAAGGTGAGCGAGTACTTCCACAACGGGCGCGAGATCGACCTGCTCCTCAAGGGCGGTGACGCGTGGACGCAGTACACGCAGGACATCGCGCAGCTGCCGCTGGCCACGCCCTCGGGGCGCCTGGTGACCGTGGGCGACGTGGCCAACGTGAGCCTGCGCCAGGGGCCAGTGCAGATCAACCACAGCGAGCGGCAGCGCGCCGTCTCCATAGAGACCGTGCTGCCCGACGGCATCCCGCTGGCCGAGGCCATGGAACGCATCGAGCGCGAGATCGTGGCGCCGATGCGCGCCGAGGGAACCGTCGGCGGCGTCTATGACATCCGTATGGCCGGCGCCGCAGACGACCTGACGCGCTTCTGGCGGGCGTTCCGGCCCATGTTCTTGCTGGCCGTGGTGCTGACGTACCTGCTGCTGGCCGCGCTCTACCAGAGCTTCCTCTACCCCATCGTGATCCTCTTCACGGTCCCGCTCGCGCTCTTCGGCGGCGTGGTGGGGCTACGCGTAGTCATGCTCTTCGACGGGAGCCAACAGCTCGACATCCTCACGCTGCTGGGCTTCGTCATTCTGGTCGGCACCGTGATCAACAACTCGATTCTCATCGTCTACCAGGCGCTCGCGCTCATGCGCGACGAGGGCGCCGACGCGCGCACGGCGGTGAAGGAATCGGTGCGCGTGCGCGTGCGCCCCATCTTCATGTCCACGGGAACGTCGATCCTGGGCATGTTGCCGCTGGTGGTGCTGCCCGGGGCGGGCTCGGAGCTCTACCGCGGGCTGGGGGCGGTGGTCGTGGGCGGGCTGGCGTTCTCCACCGTGTTCACGCTGGTGCTCACGCCACTGGTGTTCGCCGCGACGCTGGAGCTGGTGGCGAAAGCGCGCGTCGCCCTGGGCCGCCGCGCCACGGAGCCGGTCAGAACGTCGGCTTGAAGACCATGAGCGCGAGCGAGGCTAGGGGCAGCAGCGTGGCCACGCCGCCCCAGCGGAACCAGCGCTTCACGAGCGCGTCGTAGGCCGCCGGCACCGGCTCGGCTCCGCTCGTCTCCTCCGCGACGGCCACCAGGCGGCGCTGCAGCGGTACCAGCACGCCCACCCAGACCACTCCCGCCACCACGAAGAGCCCCAGGGCGATGAAGATCCATGCCGCCTTGATCTTGAACCACTCGATGCCGATGATGCCGCCGTTCAAGAGCACGAGGAGCGCGCCCGGCGTGGTGAGGATCACGTCGGTGGCCACGATGCCGCGCGCGGCGAAGCGCCGGGCCTCGGGGCTGTCACTGCGCCGCGCCAGCGA
>Ga0224512_10002129_pt1 | contig 18381 bp, 19 predicted proteins | sample SF_May12_sed_USG_4_FD_169103 | JGI IMG/M metagenome (GOLD analysis project Ga0224512, IMG submission 169103) | Sediment microbial communities from San Francisco Bay, California, United States - SF_May12_sed_USGS_13 | ecosystem: Environmental > Aquatic > Marine > Sediment | place: USA... | reverse complement strand
GGACTTGAGCTTGAGGATCTGGTTGGGCATCACCATTTGAACAGTGAGAAACCAGATCCAGGACGAGCGTTCAATTGGATCAAGCTCCGAGACTACGTACAAGTTTTCAAGGGGTGACATTTTGGCTCGACGACCTGATCAAATGAATTGGGATGCTCTAGCTGAGCAGATTCGCGTTATCGCAACCGAGGAGATTATCGAGCGAGGTCGCGCAGGATATGTTGTACGGACCGCGAATCGATTGAACGTCTCGCAACCAAATCTCGGAAACTGGCTCTCACGATCGGCTCCGTTTCGAAACGAGCTTCGAGCGTTGATTCCGAAGTCGAAGCAACCTGAGCCTGGACCTGAATCCGAGAAGCTGCCATCCGATCATCCCGAGATCCGTGAGCTTGAGCGACTGCTGCAAGCTGAACGGGAAAAGTCTCGAGAGCTACGACGTAAGGTGCAGCACGTTGATCGCGACGCGACCATCATCGAGCAATTGAGTCAAGTCATCGTCGATACCTATGAGCCTATTGCTCCCGTCAAGCTGGAGATGCCAAAGAGCAAGAAGTCTCAAGAGCCTGTGGATGCAGTCGTAACCCTTTCCGATCAACATACTGACCGTGTCATTCGCGAGGAAGGTACCTGGGGTCTCGAGCACTATGACTTCAACGTGTACCGAGCTCGCCTGTACGAGTGGGCCAAGGTCATTCGCTCGTACGTGACTCGTCACCTGCCGAACTACTTCTTCGACACGTTGTGGGTCTGGCATCTTGGAGACGCGGTCAACGGGGACATCCACAACATGAAGCTGAAGAACTTCTGGGCGAACAGCTTGGTCGCATCGTTAGCCGCTGGAGATGTACAGGCCGAGGCGTTGCTGTGGTTGGCTGAAGCGTTCAAGCGCGTGGTCGTGGTCTGCGTCCCAGGCAATCATGGACGTACGACCAAGCAGATCGAATGGGAGGATCCGTACGACAACTTTGATTACCTGACCGCGAAAGCCATGGCCCTTCGCCTCGCTGAGTACAAAAACCGCCTCCAGATCTTCACGCCTCGCGCGTGGTCAGCACACGTCGAGGTTCGTGGCCATCTCTGCCACCTGAACCATGGACACGGTGTGACCGGAACCTGGGGCATCCCGTGGTATGGGTTCGAGCGTCGAGAGGGTCGCGTGCAACGTCTCGCATCGTTCAAGAACCGCGAGGTGTCCTACTACTTCTATGGACACTACCATACGCAGCTGACTCGTCCTTCGGGAAAGGGCAAGGCCATTCACGCTGGCTCATGGTACTTCACCGATGAGTTTTCTCTCAACAAGCTCTCGGTAGGCAATAAGCCGGAACAGACCATGCTCATGTTCTCGGAACGCTTCGGCCGTCAGCTCGAAGTTCCTATCATGCTTCGAGACGAGGAACGCGAAGGACAACTACACGATGGAAAATGGATTCCACCATTCGGTCGGGAGTTAATCGTGGACGAGCCATCAACTCCATTCAGCCAAATGCCGATCATTCGATAGGAGCGATCCCATGTTTAGCTTACTCAAAGCGATTCCACTCAAGCTCTATGGTATCGGAGCAGCCGTTGCTCTTGGTATCGCGATCTTCGTTGCGATCAACCTGAAGATCAGCGCGTTACAACGAGAGCGGGACGAGTGGATCGCGAAGGCCGTGGCTGAGGGCATCAGTCGTGACTCCGTCATCGCCGCGAACGACACGACCCGTCTGATCTACGCGGATTCAGTGAAGCAGGTCTGGGAGCGTCGCGTCGTGCAGCTCGAGGATTCCATCACCACCTTCGAGACGAGCACGACGGTTCGCATCGATACCGTGACCATCCGTGAGGCGACTGGAACAACCACGGACTCAGCTGACATTCGGTTGGGGACGTTCGACGTGCGCAAGATTCCGTACACGGCCCACGTAGACGTCGCCTTGCCTCCACCGCCGACTGCAGGGCGTATCACGATGAGCGTAAGCCTGGACTCCATCCCCATGGATCTTGACGTCCGCTGCGGGGAGCCAGACCCCCTGGTTAGACCCGTCCTGGTGCGTGCCTCGAGCCCGCCCTGGGCGCAGGTGACGTTTCAAGAGGTCCGACAGTCTCCAGGTGTCTGTAACCCGCTCGACGATCTTATTCCAACACATAGACAACGATCAATCTGGGACGTGGTACTCCCGATCGCGGCTGGAGCAACTACTGGTCTGTTGGCCGGCGACGACTGGAAGGACGTGCTGCTCGGCGCCGGGATTGGTGGCGGGGTGGTTTTGGTGACTTGGGCTTTTTAGATCGACCAAGATACCGACGCATGGGATCTTCGTTCAACGGCACGTTCCACGGTACCTCGAACCGTCCCGAGGACGCTCGCTCACCCATCTCAAAGTAGAAGGTTGCGAGCGTTCTCGGGTTCTCAACCATCGGAAGTTCCTCAGCGATCACGTCGGCGATCTTCTTCAGCTGATCACCAACCTCGATGATGAGTTGCACGTTGCGATGCAACCAGACCGTCATCGGTTGAGTTGCGAAATCCATGTCCCAGACCCGAGGCGCTTGCTTGTGCTTGATGATCTTCACTTCAATCCCCAGGTCCACGTAGTCGTTGGTGCCACGTAACGATCTTGTAGAGAACTCCCAAACAACTCACCGGAATACAACGGGGCGAACCGTGCATCATCCTGTCCCATGCCAATATCCTGAAAAACACTCAACGTGCGTAGGTCTTCCAGCTCAGCTGTCAACGCGTGATGGAGAATGACCCGCCAAGCTGAGATTGCGTGTTCCCACGTACGACTAGTGCTGGAGGGCCATCGTGGTCTCCAACTCTTGAGAAACGTGTACATGGACGTGCGCTTCATCTGGTCCATTGAAAGTTGCTGCGCCGGCCTGAGCATGAAACCCGCGATGTCCTCGTGTAGATCGGTCACGAATCGCAACGCACCGATCAACTGAAGCGTGCCTCCAGACGCAAAGCTCTCGTACTTCTGTGGTCGAATGCGATACTCCTCAACCACTACGTGAATTTGAGTAGCTGTTTCCTTTTGGAATCGATCGAGCATCTCGTTCAACCAGTGCGCGGGATACATTAGCTCCCGATTCAAGACCGCCGTTGCAGCGTAGGCTTTGGAAAGTGTTTCACTGATCGACAACATGGCGATGCCGGTCCAACGTTCTCCAGGATCGATACCGATCACGATGTAAGGTTCATGGGACATATCTCGTCTTCTCCTGCCAGCTGTCCTTGCCAATGTCCAGGTTCGCCACGATAGGTACCTCGAACGAGGACGTGTCGTTTAGAATCTCCAACACCCGAGCGTGCGTGCTCGGATCATCGTCTGAGAGGTAGACCGCTTCGTCGTGAATCTGCAGGATGAGCGCGATCCGTCCCTCGCCCTGCAGCTCACGATACAAGCTCACCAATCCCCGCTTCGCTTGATCAGCTGCGGCACCTTGGATCTTGGTGTTGAAGGCCTTGTACTCCGTATTGTGATCGAAGTAACGCCGTCGTCCAAAGAGGTTGGTGACGTATCCATTCTGCTTGGCTTCCCTCGTCGCGGCGTAGCGAGCCTTCTTGATCGCTTGGAACTCTGTGAAGTATCGCTCCATGAGCAGCTGCGCGAGCTGACGATGTGGAATCAACTTGCGATCGAGCTTACGGCCAAACTCCCGGATCGAGGCTATAGCTTCCTTGGACGTTAATAGGGATACCAACTGCGACGTGACCTTGTCCTCACCCGCACCAAAGAGCATAGCAAAGTTCATGATCTTCGCAAACTTTCGTCGTCGACCGTGCAGCTTGTTGCCATCGGGATCGATCTCCTGCATTCCCCACATCTTCATGGCCGTAGCCGCGTGCGTATCGAACAAAGGATTGTTCCGGAACCCCTCGATCAAGGTCGGATCGTGCGACTCGATTGCAGCGAATCGCATCTCGACTTGGGAATAGTCACCGAAATAGAACGCCAACTCCTCGTCGGGAATGAACGCTCGTCTCGCTCCGGACCACCGTGGAATCTGTTGCATGTTCGGATCCTTACACGAGAGCCGGCCGGTTCGTGCACCGTCGGGATTGAATGTCGCGTGAATCCGACCATCTGGTGAAATGCTCTCGAGCAGACCGATCGCGTACGTTGAGTGCTGCTTGCTGAGATCGCGCCACCGTAACAACAACGGACCGATCGGATGATTGATCTTCGTGAGCGCGACCTCGTCCGTACTAGGTTTCGGCCCGGACTTCTTTCCACCCTTGGTCCATCGCGTGACGGGAATACCCAGATGCTCGTACAACAACGTGCTGAGCTGATCGGAACTCGTCCAGAGAATCTCCTTCCCAGCGACCTTAACCAATTGACGCTCGGTTTTTGCGATGTCCTTCTCGAGCTGCTCCCGCCACTGCACCAGGAAATCGATGTTGACCCGAACACCCCGAAGCTCCATGTCACGCAGAGCCAAGACCAGCCATCGTTCGTTCTCGTACAGATCCAACAAGGTAGCTTTCCCGTCAGCGATCGGTGCGGTTGCACTGAGCTTTCCCAAGAGAATGGGCCACGCTTGCAAGGTCCACCATGCATCGAGCGCCCCATATTCTCCGATCAACCGAAGATCCTCGGACCAGAGTACCTCGCCTTTCTTCCCTCCACCTTCCTTGATCGAAGCCAAGAGCGTGGTTTGCGGATCCGCCGCTCGAGAATCCACCAACGCCTTCGCGATGTCCTTCAGATGATGTCCACCGTTGAATCCCAGGTTGTTGTACAAGAAGCTAATGGTCTTCGTATCATGCACCGGATACGGCACGCGAAGATTGAACGACGTCTCCAACATCTTCAGATCGAACTTCGCGTGATGAAAGATCAGCTCTCGTTGTTGCTTAACCTGATCGGCGAGCCACAACACGGCTGGACCAAGCGCATTCCGAGCCGCGTAAAGACACGTACGTCCTGCTGAGAGACAGAGACCGCCAACGAGATCTATCTGCGCGTTCAACCCAGAGGTCTCGGTATCAACGGCCAAGGCTCCATCACGGCCGAGCCTCTCGAGCCACGGACCCAACCGTTCACGGGACGTTACGACCGCGATATCAGGAAGCACTAGAACACCCCATCGTCAACATCTTTGGCGTAGATGTGCAAGGACCCACTGAAGAAGGTCAGCGGTCCATTTTTCTTGCCTACCTTCCACGCAATGAAGTCCTGCAGCTCGAGAGCGTGCCAGATGTCGTACGGAAAGTGCGTCACGAAATCCGTTGAGCGCATCGTGTAGATCGCATGCAGCTCGTTCCGTCGAATGAGAAACTGGTAGAACATGCTGCACGGAATGCGATGCTTGCCATCAAGGTTCGGACCATCCTTTTCCGCCGAGAAGATGGGGATGATGCCGTGACGGGTTCCTGGATCGGTGATCAGGCGTTCGACCACGGCCTGTAAGATGGGATGAAACACGGAGGAATCTCGATGCGCGTGGGTCGCGAGCCGCTCTGAATACGTGTAACTGAATTTACCATCGTGCATGAACTCTGACCAGGTGTCTCGACGCAACTTCCAAGCCTCGCCAGGATTCACCGGACCCACGCCCGTTCGTCCAGAGATGCGCTCTATGAAGTCATCCTGACACCACTCGAGGCTCAGTCCCAGCTCTTTGATCCACTGGTTGCGAGTGCTTCCATCACGAATCTGAAAAGCGCACGGACTAAGTTCCAGAGTGCGGTAGTCCTCATTGTCCCCCACCTCCTTGTCTTGCATGGTGGATGGCCACACGATCGTGCCCATCTCGTGTAGATTCCGCTTCTCCTCCGAGTACATCTCGAAGCAATCTCGGTAGATTCTCATCGCTTGCCTCCGGTAGTTGGAGAAGGGCCCGAAGGCCCTCCCCCCTCGATTTCAGGATAGTTCCCCTCTCTTCTTCATCTCCGCATGTCCCAACTCGAGCATTCTCCATATCCGCTCTCGAGCCTCGTCGGGATCTCTGGTCCAAGTGGATCGAACCCTTCGGTGACTTCTTGGACCCCAACGGATGATGATGTTAGGAGTTCTTTCAGCACTCTCATGCTGACAAGAAACAGGAACGAACCAGCTTCGGTTCTTCCTTCCATCTGTACGCCTCTTTGACGTACCCCTCTCATGCTTTTTCATTTTCTCCTCCTTAGAAGAAAATTAGAGAGTTGCCGTACAAGATATTCCGCGAGCTCGGACGGTACGGCACGACCGGTCGCCTCGATCAACTTGTAGCGTTTGGATCTCGAGATTGGCTTCGTGGCGATCACGAAGTCGTCAGGCCATCCCATCAGTCGAGCTCGCTCGCGAACCGTGAGACCCCAACCAGTGAGGGGATGGTGTAGGCTCTCGCGACCTGTGACCACGTAGCTCGCTCCTAACGGGTTCACACGCATGCGCCCGGGTTTGCGAATGAGCCGATCATGCGTGTTTCGATAGACCCACATGTGATTCTGGGGGAGTTCGAGAAATCCAAAGGCCAGCTTAGAAATCGGTTGCACCCTCGTGCGATTCTTATGCGTGGTCCAGTAGGATCCAAACGTCTCAGCATCGGGTGGATGATGCGAGTGGCAGATGTCATGATCATCGATCCAGGGTTCCCATGGTAACCCCTCGAGCGCTTCGAGCACGTTCTTCGGAGCCTTCTTCGGCCGCTTCTTGATGGGTTTGAACGTGAACTTCCCTACGTCCTTTCGAGTTCCGATCACCCAGAGCCGCTTGCGATTTTGGACACATCCATAATCCCAGTTGACAAGGATTTCGAAGCTGATGTTGTAATCGCGACCCAGCTGATCATCCCACCAGGCCGGCGTTGCCACACGATCGAGGATCTTGGGCAGATTGTCGAGCGCCCAAGTCTTGGGCTTGAAGGTTCGTACACCCTGACAGAATTGAGGGAGCAAGCCAACGTTCGAAGCACGTCGCTCTCGTCGATGTGCTTTTTCCCTCTCATCCAGCTCGATAGCGAACGAAGCGTGTCCCATACTCGAATGCTTTCCGCACGGCGGATGGCCGATGGCGATGTCCGCATCGACCCACTCAGGATACTCGTCCTCGGTACATCGCCGGAGGTCAGATTCGTAAGGCGCATCGAAGTTCGCCTCCCAGATCTCTGGTTGAAGCCTGAAGGTCGAGCGAGGATCGAAGTTCCCAATCACATCGCACCCTTCGTCCTCGGCCGCTCGAAGTAACGAGCCTACGCCACAGAGAATCCCCAATGCCTTCATCAGTAGTTGCTCCGCTGACGAAACTTATTGACCTCGCTCTTACGGAAGTAGTACGCGTGCACGTTCTGCCAAGATAGGTTCGAGGCAGCGAGCAACGTGATGTACTTCTCGTACGCCAGAGCCAAGCTTTCACGAAAGCGTCGTTCATCTGTCGGTACCTGCGACTGCTTCCAGGGTTTGTTCCGCAGGAAGTTCATGGCGATACCAAGCTGCACGCCAAAATCAAGCGCGTACATGTCCATGGTAGGTCCATCCAACTTCCCATGCACGAGCGTACCGGCCACGGCCTTGGGCCACGTGCTCATCGTTGCTGGATGCAGTCCTGCGAAGATCGCGAGCTCGGTAAGAAAGTGCAACCCATCGGCCAGCTCTTCATTGCAGTGCTCCACGGCGGTTCGCAGATCGACATGCTTATCTCGAGCCTCGATCGCTTCGGCGACTTCCTCCCACGTTCGCCACGCAAAGTCCTTGAGCACACGTTGATCCTTCGCGAGGTGTACCGACAACGGCGGATCGGGAAGCTTCTCGATCTTCTTGTACTCTTCCATCAGCTCTCGTTGCCGATCGAAGATCTGTGTCAACGCCTCCAACCAGGTGGCGGGACACTCCGGTGCGACGTAATCATCGATGTTCATGCTGGTTGCTCCCGATAAAGAGGTTCAAGTTGCTCGATCAACATCTGCGCGTACTGATGTCGTTCCTTCCATCGGAAGCGTCGCCAGTACATTGGATGTGGAATCGTGATGACCTTCGTGCGTTCCCAGACGCTTGGCAGATCGTCCTGAACGTACTCGTACATCTCCTGCGCGACCTTGCCAAGACAGACGATCGCTCGGACCTTTCCTAGCTGCGTCAGCTCGTGCCGAAGCACCGCGGTGTCCTTGTCCGTTCCCTTCTCGGCGTTCGTGATGTAGAATTGATCGTGACCAATGACCTTGCGGACCTTCAATAGGGACTTCGAGAGGAAATCGGCTGCCGGACCCGCGACGAAGGGTACTGGAACCTTAGCTCGAGGACTCGCAGACTCCCCGAGAAAGACCACGTCGGGATCCACGAGTTGTCCAATCCCATACGGATTCGCTCCCCACCAGGTGAGCGCAGCACAGCGTTCCTCTTGGATCTGCTGATGCGTATCAACGATCGTTTGCCGCATCCCGTCAGCCAACTCATTCGTCCAGTCGTAATCAAACCCGACTTCTGCCGCTCCGTCGAAGATGCTGTACAGACGGGCATCGTACTCTTGAGCCACGACCAGCGGATCACGGTCGTAGAGCTGCTTACGTTCCTTCCACGTCTCGGTGATCGTGTCGTCCGGTGGTCGACAGAACACGAGCACCGTACCGTACGCCATGAGCATGTTCCGAACCGCGCGGTGCTCGGCTGCGGTCATTCGACATCCGTTACGGAACAAGGAACCGTAGATGCACTCGCTCGCGAAGAATCGATCAGCGATGGCATAGCCATGCGCGACGCGATCACCGTCCTCTGGAATCAGCTCTTGCAGATAGCTCGTTCCAATGGTCTGGTCCTTGTGACGGTCAAAGCGCTTGCGCTTAAGGATACGCAACCCTGGATCCAGCTCGATGAGCTGCTTGATCAGGGTGCTCTTGCCCCCGTTATCTGGTCCTTCAACGATGATCATTAGTTCCCTCGATCGAAACGGACTCTTCCTCGAACCAGATGTCCTCTTTCTGAAGCATACGACAAAGAGCCACGAACTTGGACGTCTTCGCGATTTGACTCTGAAGAGGCTTCACCAGATGGTTGTCCAACAACCACGAAAGCATCTCCTTCATCTCATCGCGTTCAATGCCCATCAGATTTTCAATCGCACTATAGGACACCAGTCGGGTTCGCATCATGCGATCGGCGAGACGTTTAGCGTGAGGCAACCCTCTGAACTCTTCCTTCAGCCGTTCCGCATCTTCGGGTCGAACGACTTCCTCATCCTGTATTCGCGAGCTGAACTCGTCGTATTGTAGCGTGTCATCGTAGATACGGTTCAAGAACTTCACGATCCACTCAACGTGCGCCCGCTTAACGATTAACCTTGCTCCGGTCTTGTCAGTTGAGAAGAACCGAGCGGCACATGCCGCACTGAGCTTCGCGAGCTTCAACCGTTGATCAGAAGCATTAACCAACGGGATCTTCGCCGAGTATTTCTCTCCCATTAACGTTGATTGCTCAAGAATCATCTTCTCAGCCCGCTTCGTAAACACCACTTGATCGGGAGTGCGAGACCAGGCCCAAAGAACGAGGTCTCGACATCGATCGGTATCGAAGTACGGCTTCTTCCCAGAAACCCGAGCTGATTCGTAGTCAACCGACGCGACTTGTTCGGACGAGACCGCGATAGCGATGTCCGTTCGACGTACGTCCTCGGGTTGCTCGAACAGTCCCATGACAGCTTCAATGGCCGTATTGTACGTGGACAGGGATCGCTTCTCTCTGGGATTCGTACAGAGCAGGAGACGCGTTCGTGCGCTCGTCTTGTCACCGCGAATCTTGTCGATCTCAGCGATGCCTGTTGATCGCAGATCAGACATCTTCGCGATCTGCTCTGGTGTGATACCACTAAACTCGTCGATCACGAGCAACCGTCCATCGTTCAACGGGATCTTGCCCCACGTGACGACCCACTTATCACCGAACTTCTCGAGCCCTCCGACTAGTCCAGCGTTCGAGGTCTGCTCACCCTGGATGCGATCACCGAGACGATAGTGCTGTCGCAGAATCTTGGACATCTCGGACTTGGCTTGCCCGGTATCTCCAATGACCAATCCTTCAACGAACCCTTTTGGCTCGAGCTTTCCCATCCAGTGAAACGAGAGTGGTGCGTGCCAGACCAGATCCATGATCACCTGCATGTCCATGCGTTGAACGAGCCCATGCACGTTCCGCTCAAAGTCTCGATAGACCCGTTGCCATTGCTTCTCGATCGCCACCTCGGTCCATTCCTTCGGACGGAAACGCCGTAGACGTTTCTTGTCGTTCGCCGTGAGCTTGAAATGCGAGACAGAGTCCTCGGTCTCGTCCCACGAAGCAAAGACGTGCACGGCCTCCTGGGTCTTCGGATCCGGATGCGTGTACCCATGAAACTTGTAGACCCGCTGTCCTTGAATGCCGTGCCCGATCACGAAGGCTCGTCGGTTGACGTACTCGTGCCGTTCCTCCGAACGACTGAAGATGTCTACGTGAGGAATGAGATAGACCTCTTCAACGTTCATGTCCTCCAGGTCATCCTGAATCTGCACCGTGCGGCAGTTGAGTCCACACCCTCCGAGTTTCCGCAACGCGATGTCTCTCTGGTTTGCCGTGCAGTTGATGAGCTGTAAGATGATTGGATCATCCGCCTGTACGACCTTCTCTACTCGGCCGCCATGTAGCTTGCTGACCTCGCATCCCGAACAGATCTTGCCCACTCCCTCGTCGCAGGTGTACGTGACTCGTCGAGGACAGAGAAACGGTGAGCGGGTCTTCGCAGAAACCATTGCAGTCGTCGTAAAGGTTCGCCGGACATTTTCCGCCAACGTGGCATCCCACAAATCGATCTCGGGAGATTCCTTCGCGTCCTTTTTCTCCTCGTCCGTGAGATCAATAGGCCGAGCTTCCTCATGTAGCGGAGCGTTCGCCATCAGATCGTCCAAGACGTCCGGAGAGTATTCCCGCTTCATGAAAAAATCAGTGGCGTCACCTCCCTTGCCAACGTCCTTCGGCCACGTAACGACCTTGACGGTCGCGACCTTTCCCAATCGAGCGGCGATCTTGGTGGCGCCTTCTATTCCCGCCTTATCCAGATCGGGTAGAAGATACACGGTCTTGCCTCGGAACCACTCGATCCAATCATCGTGAATACCTCCTGCTCCCACCGTAGGTGTCAACGCGGGAAATCCCTGCGTCCACAACAGGAGACAGTCCATCTCTCCCTCGGCCCAAACGATCTCGGTCTCATCGAGCACGGTGATGTTCAAGAGCCGGTTTTCACCATAGGTCTGATCACCGTTTCGGTAGCTCAGAATCTTCGGCTTGTCACCCGCGTTCGGCAGATAGCGACGAACGTTGCGCAGCCGGCCCTGCGCGTCACGAATCGGAATCGTGATGCGCTCGCCGTCGAACCCCAACATGAATTCATCGATGACGTCCTCACTGATTCCTCGAACCTCGGTAAAATACTCAAACCGCTCTTCGTTCTTCTTCAGCTGAGCATGCCATCGCTTGACCAGTGATTCCTTGATCGGTCGGCGTTTGTCAACGGCTGGCATCCCAACGAACTTCGCCAGATCATTCAACGAGTCGTAATAACCGAGGAGCTTAATTCGACCATACAGATCAAAGATGGAGCCGTGCGCGTGACACGCCAAGCAGTTGAAGACTCCGCTGTGTCTGTTGATCGCGAAGCTTTGCTTCCGATCATCGTGAAATGGACAGAGGGCGTTTACCTCGTCGGTTCGCTCTCGAATACCATCGAGATCGAGCTCCTCCAACAACTCCACGACGTCTAAACGATCGACGACGCTCGATCGGATCTTGTCGAGTTGCTTACGAGTTAAGGTCACAGGGATCTCCCGGAACGGGGGGAGGGCCCGAAGGCCCCCCTCCACGACTTAGGTTCCGGTCTTTCCACTAGCGATGGCGACGGGTAGGCCGTTTCTTGCTTCCCCGCTTGGGAGCGGCCTTCGTCTTCTTCGATGCTCGCTTCGTTCGCTTGCGAGGCTTGGGCTTGGGCTCTTCCTCCTCTTCCTCGTCCTCTTCGTCCTCGTCATCTTCGTCCTCATCCTCGTCATCTTCGTCCTCATCCTCGTCCTCGTCCTCTTCGTCTTCATCTTCATCTTCGTCTTCGTCTTCATCCTCTTCATCTTCATCTTCGTCTTCGTCTTCATCCTCTTCGTCTTCGTCTTCGTCTTCGTCTTCGTCTTCGTCCTCTTCGTCTTCATCCTCGTCCTCGTCGGGATCCTCGTCCTTATCCTTCATGAGCGCACCCACACCGGCCTTGGACCCGAGATACTCGGTGATCTCGTTCTGCATCTTTCCGTTGTACTCGTACTGACGAAGCACGGCACGAAACCGTTTCCACAACAGCTCCGAGACCTTGAACTTGACGGTCTTGCCCTTCGGCACGTCGATGCCTAACGTGCGAAGTACCTTCTTGAGCATCCAGAGCGACTTCTCACCGAGGTTGATCCGATCGATGGTGGTCACGCCCTTGTGCTCACCGCTGTTGATCTTCCCAACGATGACGAGATTGTTACTGTTACCGTCCTTCGTGGGAACGATCCCGGTCTCGAGCTTGCCCGCCTTCGGTACGACATGGCACTCGTACGTTCCACCAGGAGCCGTTGGAAAACCACCATCTTCCTCTTCACCGGCATCGAAAGAAACGGTCTGGCTCTTGCCCTTACCGGAAACCTTGATGTTGCCGGCCTTCTTCTTTCTGCGCGTAGCCATTTGTACTGCCTCCTCCTGAAAGGTTATCCCTGAACTTCTTCAGCTGGTCCAGCGGTGATCATGTTGAACAACGTCGTCAGGTTAGGGTTCTTGATGCGTGGCGGAAGCCACCAGAAACGAGTCTCGGCGTAGATCCGTCCTTTACTACGTAGATGGAGATAGCGAGTTTCTCCATCCTTCTTCGAAACGCGTAGATACCCGATCGTGTCACAGTAGTGTGCGATCTGGTTACGCATCGCCCCGATGAGGCTTGGGCGAAATTGTTCAAGCTCCTCATCATAAAACTGCCCGCAGATGAAGATCTTGTGTTGAGGTAGGTCCTTGTATTTTCGAACCCACCGACGAAGGCGATTTCCAAGTATCCCGTATTCCTTCCGACCGGGATCATCCATCTGTCGACGAGGATCTCGTTCAACCACGAGCTGCATGAGCTCATCCTGGATCATCTGCTGAATAGAACCGAGGTCATCGTGCACGTTGGAACGGAAGCGGGTCCAATCTTTCGCGCCGACCCCCGCGAGATTGTCCCACGACACCTCGTAGTCTGCGTTGCTCCGAATGTCGATCACCCGTACGGGTTCGAATCGATCGTCGTACAACAACGAGGACGTTCCGTTATCCCGATTCAGGATGATGGGCTTAGGAGCCGTTCCAGACAACGTGGTCTTTCCGACCTTGGAATCACCGAAGATCAACGTCGTAGTCCATTCGGACTCCATCTTCACGCGTCGTAGTCGGCTCATCCTGTGTACTCCTTGGCTTTGAAGTCCCTGTTCAAAACCTCTCGTACGTCGGCGGGTCGTCCGCGTAGGAGGCACGGTCCAGTGAAGTCGCAGGACCAGGCGCAGCTGTCCATTGGATTCGGATAGATTCCTCCAGTGAACATGTCCTTGACCACGCGAATAGCATCCTGTCTCCACATCTCTATAGCTGCATCGTCCCGTTCGACGGGTTCCCGGTGAAAGAGAGCAGCCTTCACGCGTGGGCCCGGCATCTGCTTTCGCAGGACGTTGTAATGCGCTCGATAGTCCTTGGCGTTGGGGAACTCCTTTCTCGCGGCCCAGAGATAGACCGAGAGTTGGTAGTTCAGATCAAGCGAGTCGATTCGGATCTGACTCTTGAACTTATGCTCCATGAGATTGACTACCTGTTTCTTGTGCGTAAGAAAGAGCGTGTCCAAACGTCCACGAACGATGATCGTTCCTTCGTCGTCCAACGGATGCTCGAACCACTTCTCAGGAGTAACCTTCCTCACGCCGAGCTGTGCATCGAGCGGATTCGCCCATTCCGCGTAGCCCACGCACATCGCCTTCAGTAGTTCGAGATCATCCTTGCTGAGGGACTCGTACGAAACCTTCTTCAGCATCTTCTTTACGATGCGTTCCATCGCGATGATCATTCTCTTCTTGCTGGGCAGCTGATAGTACTCGTCCAGCACCTTGTGTCCTAGCGATCCCATTGCGAAGGCCGGTGGCTTGACCGAGGGCTCGAGTCGAAGCGTGTGTCTCCAGTGATACTTCAACCGGCAGCGCAACCAGTCGCTCAGCTTCGTAGCCGAGACGAAGAGCGGACGGTCCTTCGTTGGCAACGTAGGGTTGATCACCGCATCCAACGCTCCCTGAATGACGTTGTCCTTGTGCTCAGGCGATGCCCCGGCTCCCCGACGCTTCTTGGATCGACGCTTCTTGGCCTTCGGCGTTACGGTCTGACCTGCCTTCTGCGCGAGTCGTCGCTTTCGCCGACGCTCACGTTTTTCCTCAAGCGTCTGAGTCACTGAGCACCTCCAGGAGTTCCGTGCGAGAGAGTCGGGGTATCTCGCCTGCAAACAACTGCGTGAACATCGTTGCCTTGTTCATGACGAGCTCACCCATGTTCGCTTCGTAAGTACCACGGACGGTAATGATATGACTGGTTGTGGGAACGAGCTTACCCGTACCCTCCTCGGGTCGATCCACTCGTCCTTCCGCCTGTTCAAGTTCCATCGCTGACCATGGCAGATCCAGGAAGATCACGTAGCCATACTTTCCATAGTTGAGTGCTGTGCCTCCCGCTTGGGTCACGACGATCAGACCCTTATACTTCCTCTTCAGGAAGTTCTTGCGAATGCGTTCTCGGTCCTTTGTTTTCTGTCCGCCCCGAATCACCGCGTAGCCTTCTCCCAGAAACTCCTGCAAACCAAACGCGGCTTTGCGAAATGAGGTGAAGATGACGGGAGGCTTATCAAGCTCCTCGAGCAACTCGGCGACCACTGGATACTTCACCGATTTCTTTCGCCCACCGAGCATTCCAGGATCCACCACGTACTGTCTCAGTCGGGTGACTCGAGCCAACACGTTCGGTAGGGTGAGGACTGAGACCTGATCATTTACTCCTTCCAACTCAACGATCAGATCGTTCTGCAAGCGTTGATACTCCTTGCGATGCGCCGGAGGAAGATCAACCTCTCGAGGTGTCCGAGTAATGGGAGGCAGATCCTTGAACACCTGCTGCTTCGTTCGACGGATGGTAAACGGGCCGATCTCCCACCGAAGCAACTTGGGATTCTTCAGACCAATTACGTCATAGCCGCCGAAGTGTCGAGGAAGCATGGCGATGTGCTGATCAGCGTATCGCCAGAAGGAGGTGTATCGTTCAGGATACAAGAAGGCCAGGATGCCATAGAGCTCGGTTGGATCGTTCACGTAGGGATGTCCGGTCAACGCGAGCCGATACTTCGCTTCGAGCTTCGAGACGATGTCGTATTGGATCGTCTTGCGATTTCGAAGCGCGTGCGCCTCGTCCAAGATGATCAGATCCCAGGTGGTCTCAAGGTACGCCTGACCAACCTCATCGAACCACCAGTTCATCTGCTTGTCGAATCGAGCGTTCGAGAGTGATTGCCAATGTCCTACGCACCATCCACCATCATCGATCGTTGAATGAATCGTCGCGATCTGTTCCTTTAAGGTCCCATCCACGATCTGCACCCGTCGTCGACGCTTCCGATCAGAATCAAACCGTCGGATCTCGCGTCGCCATTGATACTTTGCGGAGTTGGGTGTAATGACCATGATGCGTACCGCTGAGATCAGATCCGCCCATGCGATCGCGACCGCGGTCTTGCCAACACCAGGAGAGTCAGCGAGCAGATACCCAGGACGTGCACCAGCCTCCATGAAACTCAAGGCCACCCGTTGATGGGTAAACATCTTGTCCTGCAAGGGATAGTTCGGAACGCGGGCGTCCTTGCGACGACGCGCTTGTCGGAGGAAGGCATGATCGAGGCGAGCCTGTTCAAGCTGCAGGGAGCACTTCGTGCTCAGTGGAATACCCTTCTTGTGGGCTGCCAGGAGAATGGAGGGATTGAATCTGGTCTGTCCCTTCTCAATCGCTCCCTCACCAACGATCGAGAACATCACGCCCGAGTCGATCGCGTCCCAGGTCAACCAGCCGTCGTTCAATTCGATCATCGACGGCCCAGCTGCTTGCTGAGGGTTTCGATCTCGGCCTGCAAACGGGCTCGCGTTTCTGGAAGCTTTCGCTTCGGGAGCGCGCGTTCGAGCCGGCGCAGCCGGCGTTCTGGACTCTCGGGTGCTCGAGCCCAACCAGTTGAACGTCGGCTCATCTTCTCCTCGGCTCGCTTCCGCTTGCGAAAAGCGACGAGAGCTTCAGCCGTGTCGCCACGCCAGAACGGGGCGTCGAACGACGTGATGCCAGAACCGAAGAACCGCTTGGGAACGATCGGGGTCATTGCACGGGCCAGACGTAAGGGAGCGTAGAGGATTCGGTAAATCCCTTGTAATGCACGGGGTCTTTTCGTTTGAGGTTGGAGCGGTGAGCTTGATGGAAGTCAGCGTTGCCAAACCATGGTGGTAGGACGAGGGGCGCATCACCCATCGTGGCGAGAAAGAACGGTGCGAGCGAGTCCTTGTATCCTCGGCGGACCCACTCATCGCAGCAGACGAGACCGTACGCAGCAAGAGCGGGCTCGTATCCAGTCCACATGCGTACGGCTGGATGATGACGCCATCCGCTTTCGTTCTGAAGCGCGAGAAGGATCTGTTTGACTTCGACGCGTTGCTTGCCAAGACGAGCACGGTCCAGGCTCTGCGCCGATCGTTGAAAGTCTGGATATGGTAAGAACGTCTGCATCGTATCTCCCACGACCATCGAAGGTCGCCTGGGTAATGGACTGGGATGGGTAATCTAACCCCGTGACGGGATTTGCGGAATGGACACAAAAAAAGCGCCCCCGGCCGGAGCCGAGGGCACTCTTTTTGTTCGGTGAAGACTGCTGTGCTGGTTATGCGCGAGCGGCTCGCTCGAGTCGACGGATCAGCCTGTTCTGGTTGGACAGATTGGACGACGTCGAAGCGTCTCCAGCATCACGCGCGTTCGCTGCGATGAGGTTCACGTCGTCGCGGAGCTTGCTGAGCGCTCCGTGACTGGGCGTTGTACCCTTGACCATCGTCGCTGCCGTCGCCTTCGCGCGCTTGAGCGCCGCGCTGATCACCTTGTTGGACGACGTCTTGTTCAGGATGGCAGCGAGCTGGGTTCCCACGGTTCGGACCATGGAGCGCTTCTGCTTCTTACCGCTCGAGGTCTTCCCCTTCTTCGTCGTGCTCTTGGCCTTGGACGTCTTCGTCTTCTTCGTCTTCGGCGTCGAGGCGCTCGCCTGGGTCGTGGTGTCTTCCGACATGGCCTGTCTCCTTCGTTCGCGACGTGATTTTCGGGAAGAAGCGTGGGTCGCGTCCAAAGCTTGTTCCCGTGCTAGTCGAAGTTTCCAGAGCCGTCGAAACTTCTTGACGTTCTGGATCGAATACTGCTGACCAGTAGTGAGCTGAATGAGAAGCTGAACTTGCTTTCTGATGTCCTCGGGAATGGTTGACTTCTTCACCCCAAGGTATGCGAAGATGTCTTCACGAAAGAAGTCGTCGAGATCCCATCCATAATAGATCCACCACCGATCGAGCGGAAGCCAGAGGACGATGCCCTTGTGCGTCTTTCCTCCAGGGGGAGCCGTCCGAGCGATCCGCCATCGAAGTTGATCCCACGTTGTCAACTTCCCTTCCTTGATCTTCAGCCGAGGGTTGTCTTTCACCTCCGGCGTATCTGCTGGTATCCATCCATGGCGATACCAATCGTGGTGTTGATCCTTCGCCCAAACGTGTTTCTCATCTGCGAGCTGTAGAATCGAGGGCCATCTGATTCCACAGTGCCAGACCCGCGTATGCTTTGGCAGGATCTGCACCTCGTGTTCGATGGTCACGAAGAGACACGTTCGTCCGACCAGAAATGAATGGAGTTCTCCATCGGGTCGGCCCAACATGGAACTACAGCTCCAGCTCTTCGTCGATCACCGGACGAGCCTGCGCCAACGTATCCAGTACGTCGGTCACGACGTCCGCAGGAATCCAGACCCCCTTTCCGGTGGGACGGTACTCGGTCTCTTTGGCCAGGTAGAACTGCCGGAGATCCAGCGCCCGTTTTCCTTTGTAGGAACGGCAGCTGATGACGAGGATGTTACGGCCCAGTCCCATCGCGCCGATGAATCGCCACTCGCGATCACCGCTCTCGTCGGTGACGATGGGATAGCCCTCGAACGAGGGAGCTTCTTGTGCGGCGTTTGAGGCGGACTTTTTAGCCGCCTTCTTTGCTCGTGGTGCCACGAAACACCTCCTGTTGGAGTAGCCTTACTGAATCGAGTCGTCCGAAGGGACGGCCTCCGGCCAACTCATATGTTTGGTCCACTCGTC
>Ga0224512_10002128_pt1 | contig 18386 bp, 16 predicted proteins | sample SF_May12_sed_USG_4_FD_169103 | JGI IMG/M metagenome (GOLD analysis project Ga0224512, IMG submission 169103) | Sediment microbial communities from San Francisco Bay, California, United States - SF_May12_sed_USGS_13 | ecosystem: Environmental > Aquatic > Marine > Sediment | place: USA... | reverse complement strand
GGTATAGTTGTGAGCGCCGGGCCTAAAATTGCCCTGGACCGCTCGCCAAACATACCATACCCGCCCTTTATCATTGAGTCGGTGGAGTCAGCCCCTTAATCGAATGTCAACAGAAGCGAAAGAGCCGGTTCTCGAAGCTGTTGGGCTCGGCAAGCGGGTTCCGAGCCCGGAAGGCGAGCTGGTGATCCTGGACGATATCAACCTGCGCATCGCCCGGGGCGAAAAGCTCGCCATCGTCGGCGCATCGGGCTCGGGCAAGTCGACCTTGCTTGGCCTGATGGCGGGACTGGACGAGGCCTCCGACGGCTCTGTTTACCTGGACGGCCATGATCTGGGCGCCCTCGATGAGGACGGGCGCGCGGCGTTGCGCGCGGGGCACGTCGGCTTCGTGTTCCAGTCGTTTCAGCTGCTGCCGAGCCTGACGGCGCTGGAAAACGTCATGCTGCCCATTGAGCTGGCCGATCACGATTCCCCCGAGTCGGCGGCCCGGTCGATCCTCCATCGGGTCGGGCTCTCGGCCCGGCTGAGGCATTACCCGAAACAGCTCTCGGGAGGAGAGCAACAGCGGGTGGCCATTGCCCGCGCCTTTGCGACCAACCCGATGGTGCTTTTCGCCGACGAACCTACCGGCAACCTGGACACCGCCACGGGACAGAAAATTATCGAGCTGCTTTTCGAATTGAACCGCGAGCACGGAACCACGCTGGTGCTGGTGACCCATGACAGCCGCCTGGCGGAGCCCTGCGATCGCATCGTGACTCTGGATGGGGGACGGTTAGTGAATGGTGAGGGTTAAGGGGGTGTATGTCGTATATCGTATATCGTATTTCGTATATCGGGATCGCGAGTACGAGGCGCAGGCCACGAATTACTAATCACTAATCACCAATCACGAATCACTTATTACCCGCCACTAGTTGCTCAACATGTAAAGCCGCCTAACATCCGAGTGCCCTCCCCTATCCAACAGCCCACCCCCCGCTTCACCGCCACGAAGGCCGTGCGGTTGTCCTTCAGATTTTTGAAGCGGGAGTGGCGCGCCGGCGAGTTGCGGGTGCTGATCGCCGGGGTCATCGTCGCGGTCGCCGCCATTACGGCGGTGGGTTTTTTCACCGATCGGATGAATCGCGGCATGGAGCTCGGCGCCACCGAACTGCTGGCGGCAGATCTGCTGGTGCGGTCCACCACCCCGGTGAAGGACGAAATCGCCGCCGAAGCGCAGCGCCGCGGATTACAAACGGCGGAGACCGTCAGCTTTCGCAGCGTCGTCGTCGCCGGTAAACAGTTTCAGCTCACCGAGCTCAAAGCCGTCAGCAACGATTACCCGCTTCGCGGACGCTTGCGCACCGCGTCCGTGCCCTACGGGGATGACGCCGAGACCTCTCAGATCCCGGCCCGGGACACGGCGTGGCTCGACCCGCGGCTGTTCGGCCTGCTCGGCGTTAAGGTCGGCGACCCGGTGGAGATCGGTGGGCGCAGATTCCGCATCGGCGCGGTTTTGAGCTTCGAGCCGGATCGCGGCGGGGATCTGTTCAATATCGCGCCGAGGGTTCTGATTAATTTGCAGGACCTCGACAGCACCGGATTGATCAGGCCCGGAAGCCGGGTCCGCTACCGGATTTTGTTTGCTGGAGCGCCGGACCAAGTCGAAGCGTTTCGAGGCTGGCTCTCCGAACGGCTGGCGCCAAACCAGACCCTAGAGGGTATTCGCGATGCGCGCCCGGAACTTCGCCGGGCGCTGGAGCGGGCTAACCAGTTTTTGAGTCTCGCCGCGCTCGTCAGCGTGCTGCTCGCCGGCGTGGCCATTGCCATAGCCGCGCGGCGTTTCGCCGGCCGCCACCTGGACACGGCGGCCATGCTCCGCTGCCTTGGGGTCCGCCAGCGGGAAGTCGGCATCATTTACGCAACCGAAGTTTTTGTCGTCGGCGCCGCCGCCGGCGTCGCCGGCTGCGCTGCCGGATATGCCGCCCAGGGCGTGCTCGCCAGTTTGTTTTCCACCTTCATCGTCAGCGGGCTGCCGGCGCCTTCCCTGCTGCCGCTGCTGCATGGCTTCGGCATTGGTTTCATCACCCTCGCCGGCTTCGCCCTGCCGCCGCTTCTAAGGCTGAGGGACGTGCCGCCGTCCCGCGTGCTGCGGCGCGATCTCGGACCGGTTCAGGCGGGCACATTCGGGCTCTACTCGGCGGCTGCTCTGGCCGTCTGCGGCCTCATTTTTTGGCAGGCGCGGGATGTCACTCTCGCCGCCTACGTCATCGGCGGCGGCGTGGCGACCATGGCGGCGCTCTGGCTCATAGCCGCCCTGCTCATCCGCTCTCTTTCCCGTCTCCGCCTCCGGGTTGGTGTTGCCTGGCGTTTTGGCTTCGCCAACATCACCCGCCGCGCCGCGGGCAGCACGCTACAGATCGTCGGCTTTGGCGTCGGCATCATGGTGATGCTGCTTCTATCGCTGGTTCGCACCGACCTGCTGCAGTCCTGGGATCAAACCGTGCCGCCGGACGCGCCGAATTATTTCCTCATCAACGTGCAGCCTGACGAGGTGGATGCGCTTCACGCCTATCTGGCCGACAACGGACTCGCCGCCACCGGGCTGTTCCCCATGGTGAAGGGCCGTCTGACGGCCATAAACGGAAATCCAGTGAAGTCCGAAAGCTACGAAGATGACCGCGCGCAGCGTCTGGTGGCGCGGGAGTTCAACCTCTCGTGGCTGGAAAAGCCCCAGCCGCATAACCGCGTCGTGGCTGGTAGCTGGTGGTCCAAGGATGACTTTGGCAAACCGTTTCTCTCTATAGAGCAAGGCATCGCCGAGCGACTGGGAGTCAAACTCGGTGACGAGCTTCGCTTCAACGTGGCCGGGCGCGACATCGACGCCCGGATTACCAACCTGCGCTACGTAGAGTGGGACTCGTTTCAGGTGAATTTTTTCGTCGTCACACCGCCCGGCGTGCTGGACGCCTTTCCGTCCACATACATTTCGGCCTTTCACCTGTCCCGGGAGCGCAATGACGTTTTATTGGGCTTGATTCAGCGCTTTCCCAGCGTGACGGTTATCGACACGGACGCCTTGCTGAAAAAGATCCGGGAGATCATGGACCACGCCACTACCGGCGTGGAGTACGTGTTCATCTTTACTCTGGTTGCGGGCGTTATCGTGTTGTTCTCCGCCATCCAGTCCACCCTCGACGAGAGACGCTTCGAGACCGCCGTAGTGCGCGCCCTGGGCGCAAGCCGTACTCACGTGACCCGAGGCCTGCTGGCGGAATTTTTGACCCTGGGATTGCTGGCGGGACTCGTTGCCGCCATCGCCGCCACCGCTATCGGCGCGGTGCTCGCCCTGGAAGTCTTCGACATTGGCTATCGCATCAATCCGTGGCTCTGGCTGGTGGGAGCCGGTGGCGGCGCGGCGGGCGTCGGTTTTGCGGGCTGGCTCGGAACCCGGGGCGTCCTCGACCATCCCCCGGTGGAGACCCTGCGAAGCGCCTGACCGTCGCCCCGGGCTAATGCCGCTCGTGGCGTAAGCCGAAGACATAGCGCGGCTCGACGATATCCCGCACGAAATGAAACGGGCGCGCCTTTGAGCGAATAAATCCAGGCGCCCGGGTCAGTATTACTTCACCGGGAGCATTGGAGATGTCCCGGGAATTTTTTCCACTGCGATCCTCGCAGATGCCGAAGCGGCCGCGCCCTGCAAGCACGAAAAGGCAAATGACGTTTCGGTAAGCGCTGCGATCCCGGTGGGGCGTAATGCCGATCTCGCCCGGCGAGTAACGCTGCAGCATGAGATCGTTGAAACTGACCGGGCACTCGAACGGGTAGTCGGAAACATCGGCGAAGGACGCGTTCCAAAGCGCCTGAAAATTGTCGCGAAGCGCGATGAAACCGCTGCCTGCCGGAAAACGGTCACATACCTCCATGCGCTGGTAAACGACGCGCGCGCCTTCGCCGATGGATGCCCTCGCGGGCCGAAAGTCGGCGGATTTCGCCTCGGCGAGCAACTCGCGGCGGAAGGCTTCGTTCAACAGCGGCAAGGAGAGAGCATCGTGTTGCTCCAGACCGCGGACAATCTCGACTACCGGCAGGATTGAAATCGCGAACATGAGTCCCATCGCGAGCGGCCGAGGCTTCGCCGGCGCTAGCCATTCAACCGGCTTTCTTTTTGGGCGATTCGACCCCGAGGCGCTGGTGAATGACGCTGCTGGTGGTGGTGTACTGAAGATGCACTTTCTTTCCGGGATTGAGTTGCGCCTTGATGGCGAATGCGGCCAGGGCTGCTTCGTGGAATCCGCTCAAAATCAGTTTCTTTTTCCCCGGATAGGTGCTGATGTCGCCGATGGCATAGATACCCGGAACGTTGGACTGAAACGATTCAGTGTCCACCTGGATTTTGTCCTTGTCTAGGTTGAGCCCCCATTCGGCAATGGGTCCGAGCTTCGGTGACAGGCCGAAAAACACCAGCAGATGATCCACCGGGTGCGTCGTAATTTTGCCCTCCAGGGAGGTGATCTCGACTTTGCAAAGCTCGCCGGCGTTTTCCGAATAGTCGCTGACGTTACCGTAGTGGAGATCCATTTTTCCCTTCTCCACCAGGGCTTTCATCTTGGCGACCGAGGCCGGCGCCCCACGGAAATCGTGCCGCCTGTGCACTAGGGTCATGGACTTGGCTTTGTCCTGAAGATTGAGAACCCAGTCCAGCGCCGAGTCGCCACCGCCCAGCACCATGAGTCGCTTTCCCTGGTGCAGCAACGGGTCTTTAATGCTGTAGAAGAGCGAGCGGCCGGTAAAGGTCTCGATATCGCCCACTTTTAGCGGCATGGGCTCAAAGGAGCCGACGCCGCCGGCGACGACCACCGTAGGAGTCTGGAATTCGGTCCCGACGCTGGTCTTCAGATGAAAGCTTCCGTCCTTGAGCTTCTCCACGACGGTGACCTGCTGGCCCAGATGGAACTCGGCGTTAAACGGCTTGATCTGATCCATGAGTCTGTCGACCAGCTCCCGGGCGCCGCACACGGGAATCGCCGGAATGTCGTAGATGGGTTTGTCCGGATAGAGCTCCGCGCACTGCCCGCCCACGTGGGGCAGGGACTCGACCAGATGCGCGTGCACCCCGTGAAGGCCAAGCTCGAAAATCTGAAACAAGCCGCAGGGGCCGCCCCCGATGATTACGGTCTCCGCCTTTATCGTCACTGCGTTCCCACCTTAGTTGTTTTCGTTCGCGGCTCAAGGGGTAGTCTGCAGGTTAACCTTTATTATCGTTTTCGTCCTCCATGTCGAAGTTGACTTCGGTCAGAAAATCGATGGTCCCGTCGTCTGCCTCCAGATCCAGGATCAGCGGTGGCGCCTGGGGCCGCCGCCCCGGGGCGGCAACAGGCTTCCTCGCCTTATCCTCTTCCAGCGGATTCGATTCGGCGGGCGTCGGCCTTACAGGCTCGCGGCCGCTGATGATTTGCTTCGCCTGTTCAAGCTTCTCGGAATTGTCGAAGAGCGGATGACCGGGCATCAGTCCGCGGCCAATCTCTTTAATCCGGTCGAGGGTTCCGGACAGCGGTCCGTCTTTCATCTTTGCGAGGATCTTCTCCTGCTCGGCCGCCTTGGAGCTATCTCCCAGACTGGAATCCACGTGCAGAAGCCGGAGGCGATATTCCGGATTGTCCTCGTGTCCTTTCATCATCTCCACCAGGAGCTGCCTGGCTTTGGCGGCGTCCCCCTTGGCGATGAGCGTGTCCACATCCGCCAGCGCGTCCGGGTCGGATGCCTTTTGCCTGACGACGGTGTCGCTCCAGTCAAGTTCGGGCGCGGTGTCCGAATCCGATTGTCTTGACGGCGGCACTGCCGCAGCAGGCCTCGCGGGCGCCGGCTTCTTCACCGGCCGCGCTTTTGCCTTCGCCGGTGGCGGCTCGGGCTCGAAGGCCTCCGGTTCGACTTCCGCCGTCGGGGTGGGCGTAGCGGTCCGGGCGCCGCTTTTGAGCATGACCAGTTCGGCGGTTCTGGACTTCGCCACCGCCCGCAGGTAAAGCACCCACCCGAACAAGACCACGGCGATGCCGCCCAACGCACTCTCCAGTAAATAGTTTCTCACCACTCCCGGCAGCTCGAGCGGACCGAATCGGATCGGCGCCACCGCCGTCGTGGCCTGCGGTCTCGGCAAGGGCGCCGGACGCGGTGCCGTTACCGGCGCCTGCACCATTGCCCTGGGTTTGGGCAGCTGCGCCTCGGCCGCCAACCTGGCGATTACTTTTTCCTGCGCCGCCAGTACGCCATTCATGCGTTGGATGAGCTCCTCGTGGCGGGTCAAGTAGGCGCTCTTCTCCGCGTTCGACTGGCCGAGCTCGGCGACCTGATCGCGTACCTTGAGAATTCGACCGCGCAGCTCGGGCGCTTCCGCGGCAAGCATTTGGGCGCGGCTCACCCCGGGCGTCCCGATCCTGGGCATCAGGTCCCAGTCGAGCTTGAGTCTTAGGCCCGCGGCCGGGTCCTGGGCAGACGCATCGGTCAGACCGCAAACCACCGCGATCACGATACCCAGGCAGCAGCGGACCAGGCTCTTGAAGACCAATGAAAGCTCGATGTTTTTCACCATGGAAAACGTGTGAATTGTTTCGCCAGCCCTGCGCAGACCCCCACAAGGGCCTGCCCCATACTCTTGCCGTAGCCCTAAGAAGCGTGGCCCATGATCTCCACCTTGTAAACCAAATCAGCCCCTTTGAGCGCGCAGTTCGAGGAAATACGCGCTTGCCGCGTGACGTCTGCACGCGAACGACATATCCGGAATTTTTTTCATTTGCCCCGCGCCGGAGCGATCTAATCAGCGGGCGGCGAAATTGGAGTCGCTTCGACAAGGTCGGGAACGAATTTCGCCCGCTCATGGACGGTCTGTTAAAGTGATGCGGACGAATGACCGGGCGATAGACCAAGGAGGCAAGCGCATGAGCATTCCGAAACCAAGAGTCAGAACTCCCGAGCTCGAGCTAAAGACTCTGGCCGGAGACACCTGGCGTCTTTCAAATCAGAAACCAAAGAATTTCACCATGATCGTCGCTTACCGGGGCTTGCACTGCCCGGTCTGCAAGACATACCTGCGGGACCTGGATCGCATTGTCGGTGAATTCAAGAAACGCGGCGTCGAATCCATTGCGGTGAGCACCGACACGAAAGAGCGGGCAGAACAGACTAAACAAGAATGGGAGCTCGAAAATCTGAATATCGGTTATGGAATGAGCATCGAAAAGGCGCGCGAATGGGGCCTTCACATTTCAACCGGACGTGGCAAAACCTCTATTGGCGTCGAGGAGCCTTCCCAGTTCAGTGAGCCAGGATTGTTCCTGGTTCAGCCCGACTGCACGATGTACGCGGCATCGGTGGCCACCATGCCGTTCGCCAGGCCTCATTTCAAAGAAGTGCTGAGCGCGGTTGAGTTGATCATCGAGAAGAATTATCCGGCGCGGGGGGAAGCGTGACGCGAGGTTGAACGAAGCCCGCTACAAGAGCGGGCTTGCCTGAATCCTCTACCAGTCTTCTCAATCCGCCAGTCACAACCGGGCGACTGCGCGCGTGTAAGCAAAATTTAAGACGCCTGTGGGAGCGAGCTTGCTCGCGATTCCATAAATCAGGCCGTCTGGACAATGACGATTTTTGATTCGTCACCCGTTACACATCACCAGCTGATTGGCTTTCGATCACGGAAGAATCCTCCGCTCGGCCCGTCGTCGGGAAGGGTCGCCAGCCAGACCACGGTGTCGGCGCCTTCCTCCAGCGAACGTGGCGCCTTTTCGCTACCCATGTCGGTGCGCACCCAGCCCGGGCAGACCGAGTTCACCTTTATCTTGGTACCTTCGATCTCTCTCGACAGGATTACGGTGACGGCGTTGAGCGCGGTCTTGGAAATGCGGTAGCCAGGATATCCGCCATCCATCCCGGAAAGCTGCCCCATGCCGCTGGACAGGTTGACGATTCGACCATAGTCGTTTTTCCGCATTAGCGGCACCAGCGCCTTCGCCACCATCAGCGGTCCAAGCGCGTTGGTCTCGAAGCTATCGCGTATCAACTTCGGGTCCGCTTGAAAAATACTTGCGCCTGTTTTCGACGAGTCGAGCATGATGCCGGCGTTATTGACGAGCACATCGAGACGGCCGAAGTCCATGTCCACGCTCTTGGCGCAGGCATCAATACTTTCCGCGTCGGTGACATCGAGCTGGCGAAACTCGACGTCCATGCCTTCGGATTTGAGCTTATCGGCGACTTTTTTGCCGGCTTCCGCCTTTCTGCAGGTCAGAATAACGTGGAGGCCCTTACGGCCCAGCTGACGGCAGGTTTCCAACCCTATGCCACGATTCGCGCCGGTGACGAGGGCGGTTTTCTTTTCTTTGCTCACACTATTCTCCTATGAACTGGCCGGCCCGGCCGGACCTCGAACGAAAAGTCGCTTTACGCCGGTGAAGTTTCGAGTCGCTCCGCCGGTGAGAAACTAAATGCAATTCCACCCCGGATCCAGGCCAGACGCGTTCCTCTCGCATATTCCGTCTTTTTGCCTGCGAGACGCCGAATAGCTGAACCAAGGCGATCGTTCAGCGCCGAAGTTTTGTGAGCGCGGGCACGGATTCTAGATAGGTCACCATAGCATCAAGGTCGTCATCGCTGAGGTAACGCAGGCTATTGTCGATTACGTCTGCCATCACCCCGCCGGCAACGTCTCCGTCCGGCATCAGTCCGGACTTCAGATACTCCCTGATCTCTCTAGAACTCCAGTCGCCGATGCCGTCGCCGGGATGCGGCGTGATATTGGGCACTGCCTCACCCTCGGGTCCGTCAGGGTTGCCGGAAAGATACCTGGTCGAATCCAGCGCGCCGAATCGATTGCGGGGCGTGTGGCACTCTCCGCAGTGGCCAAGCACATTTACGAGATAAGCGCCTCGATTCCATTGCGCGCTCTTACCGGCCTGCGGTGCGAACGTCTCTGGCGAATGAAATAACAGTTTCCAAAGATAGAGTAATGCGCGAAAACGCAAATACCAGGGAAGGTCATGAGGCTGATTGGGTCGGTTAGATTCAGGCACGCGTCTCAAATAGGCCATCAACGCGCGTATGTCTTCATTGCTCATGCCGGCATAGGACGGATAGGGAAAAACCGGATAGAGGTGAATATTTCCGGGGGATTCGCCACGCCGCAATGCGCGTGCGAGGTCCTCGGTACTCCAGCGGCCGATCCCATACTCCCGGTGCGGCGTGATGTTGGGACTGTAGAAGGCACCGAATTGCGTCTTCAGCTCGCGTCCACCCGCCAGCGCCGGCGCGCCCTTCTCTTTACTCGTGTGGCAACCCGCACAGCCGGCGACACGGAAAACGTACTCGCCGCGCTGGCCGGGCGTTCCGCCTGACTCGGCAAGCGCGATTCCCGACAATACGAGCAAAAACAGTAAGAGAACGTCCGCCCCGAATTGCCAGAGCGCTGGGATAGCGGGCATCAAAGTTTGCGCGAATGCGCGCGAGTTCAACGATTCGAGGCTTTAATCCTTTTTCTCGCGATAGTTTTTGTGGCAACCCTTACAGGTGTCCAAGAGCTCGTCCAGTTTCTTGGCGATTTCCCCATCGTTTCCCGACTCCGTCGCCGCAACGAAGGCCCCGGAGGCCGCCTCGGCGTCGCTTGCGGCGTTGCTGAAACCGGCGGCGTCGGACCAGATTTCCGCTTTGGCCCGCGTCTTGCCGCCGCTGGTCTGCCGTTTAAAGGCGGCTTGAACCATGCCCATGAGATCGTCAAGCGCACTTGCGTGCCGCTTCAGATGATCTTTGTTCGGGTTATTATTTTTTACAATCTCATAGATCGCCCCGGTGTGCCCGCCAACACTTTTCATGATGCTCTGGCGATATTTGATTGTGCTTTCGTCGTCCTCGGCGGCAACTATTCTGGCGCCGGCCAATACCATCAGCAAGGCGGCGGTCAAAGGGGCGGAAAAAATCCAGCGATGCATTACGTGTCTCCTTGTTCTTCGTTTATCGGCTATTCATACTATTTGAAAGAAATCGTAGTCGCTAGCTTATACCATGCACGTCTGTCGGCAAAACGCCGGCAGGAAATGCACTCCGGTCGACTCATACGCACTCCGGCCCTTAGCCGCGAACTATAATTGCTTCACAGAAACGCTCTCGTAGGGCCCCGGCATGGTTGTAAAACCTATACAAAGATTCCTTTTATTGCTGGCGCTGGCCGCAGGCTTGACGGTCGTCGCCGCGGACACGCTGGTGCTTCGGACCGGGGAAAGTCTCGAAGGAAACTTCGTCGGCGCAAGTGGCGACATTATCTACCTGCGGGTCGAGGGAGAAATCAGGCAATTTTCACTTGACGAAGTGTCATCGATTCGATTCGAAAAGGAACGGTCCACGCGCCTCGGCACAGATTCCGGCGACCGCTCTGGTTGGCGCGCGGTGATAGTTGGCGCGGGCGCGGTGATTACCGTCGCTTTTTCGCAACGACTTCTGACCGATAATTTGCGCGAGGGCCAGGTGTTTCGAACCAAGCTCGCGGAATCCTTTAAGAGCGGTGACACGCTGCTGGCACCCGCTGGAAGCAATGTGTACGGGAAAATCGTCCAGCACGAATCCGGAGATGCCGGGATGGTTTTGACGCAAATGGTCGTCGCAGGAGAGCCTGTGTCGATCAGAACCGAGCCGCGCCGCCTTCCTGGGGAAGGAGAAATTCTCGAAAAGGTGTCCTTCCGCCTAAAGAGTCCCTTCACGCTGCGCGTTGCGGTCGGTCGCTAAACTGCGCAGCTGAAAACCTTATTGGCCTCGCTCGGACCGCAGGTCCAGGTGCGTTGCAGCCGCGGACTCTATTCCTCTTCCGCCCGCGGCTTGAATTCGGACCTCAGCTGCTGCTGAATCTGCGCCGGAACCGGATCGTAGTGACTGAGTTCCATGGAATAGCTGCCGACACCACCTGTGACCGATTTGAGCTCCGACTGATAAGTGCTGAGCTCGCTCAACGGAACTTGGCCGGTGACCGTCACCATCCCGCCGGCCAGCGCGTTGGTGCCGTTGATGCGGCCGCGCTTGGCAGACAGATCACCAGTGACGTCACCCATGTTGCCCTGCGGCACCGTCACGCTGATGTTGACGATAGGCTCGAGCACGATTGGGTTCGCTTTGTTGATGGCGTCGAGAAAGGCTTTTTTACCGGCAGCAACGAATGCGACTTCCTTTGAGTCCACGGTATGATACTTGCCGTCGTAAACCGTGACGCGAACGTCCTCCATTCCGTAGCCCGCAATCGCACCCTGCTCCAGCACCTGGCGCACGCCCTTCTCAATCGCCGGAATGAACTGTTGCGGAATAACGCCGCCAACGATCTTATTCACGAACTCGAAACCACCGCCCCGGTTCATCGGCTCCACCTTTAAATACACTTCTCCGAACTGACCAGCGCCGCCCGTCTGTTTCTTGTGGCGGTGGTGACCGTCCGCGGGCTTCGTGATGGTCTCACGATAAGCAATCTTCGGCGTGCTGGTACTAACCTCCACGTTATAGCGTTCCTTCATCTTTTCGAGGATGACGCGCAAGTGCAGATCACCCAGACCGCGAATGACCGTCTCATTAAGCACCGCGTTGTGCTCCACGCGGAAACACGGGTCTTCAGCGGAAAGCTTCTGCAAGGCATCAGAAAGCTTCTGCTCGTCCCCGCGTGCTTTGGATTGAATCGCGAGTCCGAACATGGGTGCAGGAACCGCCACCGGCTGCATGCGAAATTCGTCCTCGTCGTGGGAATCGTGCAGCACGCTGTCGAACACCACCTCCTCGACCTTGGCAACAGCGCAAATGTCCCCGGGAATGCCGGAGTCGATCTCCACGTGATCTTTACCTTGTAGATTGAAAAGGTGTCCCACTTTGAAAGGCTTCCTTGCGCTGCCAATGAAAAGCTGACTGTCTTTGTTAATGCTGCCCTGGTGTATGCGGAACACCCCGAGCCGGCCGACGAAAGCATCGACGGTTACCTTGAAGACATGCGCCAGGGCATGTTTCGCGGGATCGCAGCTGACCGTAACGGCCTCCGCCTTTTCCCCCGTGCCTTTAAAAAACGGCGGCGGATTGCCTTCCTTCGGATTAGGCATCAGCTTCGCAATCACGTTCAGAAGCTCGCCAACGCCGACACCGGATTCGGCGGCGGTGAAACAGACAGGCACCAGGTGTCCATCACGCAGCGCCTCCTCGAAAGCGTCATGCAGCTTCTCCGGCTCCAGGTCTTCACCTTGCTCCAGATAAAGTTCCATTAGCTTCTCGTCCACCTCCACGACCTGGTCGACGATCTGAGTATGCGCCTCGGACACCGAAGAGAACGCCACGTCGTTTCCTTCGGGATTAAAAAAACAGTCAATGACTTTCTTCCGGTCTTTGGACGGCAAGTTTATCGGCAGGCACTCGCTGCCGAAGGCATCGGTGATTTGATGAAGCAAGGACTCTAAGTTGGCATCGTCCGCATCCACTTTGTTCACGACGATCATCCGGCAAAGGCCTCGCTCGGACGCCGTTTGCATCATTCGCCGGGTATTCATCTCGATACCCGAGCGCGCATCAATAACTACAGCGACAGTCTCCACGGCGGGTAGAACCGACAACGCGCGCCCGAGAAAGTCTGGATATCCAGGCGTATCAATCAGATTAACGTGCACACCCCCGTACTCGAGGTTCATGACCGAGGCATTGAGTGAGTGCTGGTGTTCTTTTTCGAGAGGATCGAAATCCGATACAGTCGTGCCCCTGGTGATCTCTCCGAGCGAGGCTATGGCCCCCGCTTTGAGAAGCATGGCTTCGGCAAGCATTGTCTTCCCGGCGCCTCCGTGGCCGACAAGCGCAATGTTACGAATGTCTTCAGTGGTGTAGTTCGGCATCGGTCATCCTCCTTTGATCGCTTTTCTTATTCGGGGGTCGGGGGTCGTCGTTTCTTCCGCCCCGCCTACGTTCTCAATTGAGTGCGGTGTCCGCCCCGACGGAGCAACACGCACGCGATGCGGCAAATGTTTGCACACGGCAACTTTGTCAGGATGCCACTTGACCCAAATAGTGCAATAGGTCAAATACCGGCCAGGGCGCGATAATTTTCAGTGACGATCAGCCTCGATGAGGTAGCCCGGTCAATAGTCGACGCTCGGTTGCGCCTGGCTTCGAGACTCACCACGGCGCGAAATCCAGAATTCATCGCAGGCGAGGGGCGCGAAATAAACGACCCGCGGCTCTGGCCATCAGTATAAGAGTCGGGCGGTTCGACGCAACAATGGCCGCCGAGAAGTCGTCGGGGGCCGACCACGGCGAGCAAGGGTTGGGCCGCAACGAAGTTGAACGAGCGCGAATTCGCTCGCTCATGGAAGTCGCGCCCTGGCGCTACGCGCCGGCGCAATACGGATTTAGCCTGGAGCCGTATTCAGTCCTTATTGAAGCGCGCAATCAGGGATCGTCCCGCGGGCGTCAGATAACCCTCGCCATCGACGAGCCCCATGCTGATTGCCTGCTCGTACAGCCGCCGTTCGCCGTCGTCTCTGAGATAGACCAAACCATCTCCGTATCGATGCGCCAACAGCTGGAGAAGTGCCTGGTCCACCTGCTCCGACAGTTCTTTTTGCATTGCAAGACCCATGGTGTGCCGACCTGGCTGTAGAAGACAGCCGCTCATCCATATATCCGTCGCAATTTCATCGACTTATATGTGCAACGTGACATCTAGCATTAAAGTAATTTCGAGTCAACAAAAATTCCGCAAGTTACCGCGAGTATTTACATTTATTTTCAATTTCGAGACCTAACTCGCAGCAAACGAAGGAATAATTCCCAAAAGAGAAACGAGATTCGGGATTTTGACTTTCGGCCACACCGGGCCGGGTGCTTTGACAGGGTTCAGGGCTTGTGTTCGCGGGCCAGGTACTCCCGAGTCTGCATCTCCTCCAGGCGGCTGGCCGCGCGGGCAAACTTTTGCTTCAGCTTCTGGCCCATATAGAGCGCCGGGGGAGGGGCGTCTGCAGAAATCACCAGGTTGACGCTGCGCTCGTAAAGGGCGTCGATAAGGTGAATAAAACGCAGAGCGCTGTCGCGCCTTTCGTCGTCCAGCCTCGGAACCCGAGCGACCAGGACGGTATGAAATCGGCGGGCGATTTCGATGTAATCGGCCGCGCTTCGGGGCGTCTCGCAAAGGGCGGCGAAGTCGAACCAGGCGATACCTTCCGCCGACCGAACGACGGCAACGTCTCGCCCCGCGATTTCGATGACCGGCGCATCCACCACGTTCTCCGGGTGGAGCTGCTCAAATGCGTCGAAGAGAGCTGCGTCTGCCTGGTGATCGAGCGGATGATGATAGATTTCGACCCGCTCCAGGGCCCTCAGCCGGTAATCCAGAATACTGTCGAGCTCGAGGATGGTCGTATGCTTCTTTATGAGTTCGATGGCCGGAAAAAAACGGGCGCGCTGGAGCCCATCTTTGTACAGATCGTCCGGTGCGATGTTCGAAGTGGCTACCAGGGTGACCCCCCGTTCGAACAGATTCGCCAACAATCCACCGAGAATCATGGCATCGGCGATGTCGGAGACGTGGAACTCGTCGAAGCAGATTACGCGCGTATCCCTGGCAAGACCGTCTGCGACCAGCGCCAACGGGCTCTCTCGCTGGCCCAGCGCCTTGAGCTCCCCGTGGATGTAGTGCATGAACGCGTGGAAATGAATTCGCAGCTTGCCTTCAAAAGGCAGTGCGTCGTGAAAATAATTCATCAGCAGAGTTTTCCCCCGCCCCACGCCCCCCCAGATGTACAGCCCTTTGACCGGCGCGCGATTTTTCTCACGCACTATTCCCCGCAAACCGTCGAAAATGCTTTTCCGCTTTGAAGAGTCCCGAGTCAGTTCCTCGTAAAGAACCTGCGTTCGGCTCACGAGCTCAACCTGGGCTGGATCCGGTAACAGCTCACCGCGTTCGACGGCAGCTAGATAGTGCTGAATCGGTGCCCGTGGGTGAGAAATCGCTTTTTCGGCTTCCATTTTGCTGGCGCATTTCATGCTGAAACGCGCGTTGTGTCAAAATAGCCTCGCCAATAACCATTCGCGGAGTTGCTGTGCCCCGGCTTCACCAGATTCAGGTTCGCTATATGCCGCAGGAGGACAGAATCCTACTGCGCATCAAGACGACCGATCGAATGGAGTTCAGGTTCTGGCTGACCCGGCGATACGTAAAACTACTCTGGCCCATAGTCATCAAAATGCTGGAGGCGGACCACAGCGTTCAGCTACAAACAAACGCGGAGGCCAAAAGCGCCGTCCTTTCCTTTCAGCATCAAAAGGCCATCCAGGAGAGCGATTTTGCCACCAAGTTCAGGGACGACTCCGCAGACCTGCCGCTTGGCGAGTCACCCGTGGTGCTGGCAAAAATACAGCTGAAGAATCGCGAAAAAGAAGACAACGTGCTTTGCATGCATCCCGAGAATGGAAAAGGCATCGAGCTGGCAATGAACGAAACGTTGCTGCATTCTTTCAGCAAGTTGCTCACGGACGCCGTCTCCGTATCCGGCTGGGATATCGAGCTCCGGCTTCCCGCACACAGCAGCGGCAACGCGCCAGTGCCGGGTCGCGTGAACTGAAGCGAACGAAAGCTAACGGGTCACGGATTGAATTGCTCGAAAATTTTTTCCCCGGAGCCGTCCGTGATGACGCACCAATACCAATCCCCAAGCTCGGGCGCCCCGCCGTTTTCCGCGTGGTTCAGCCGATACCGGATCTGAGCGCCGAACCCACCCTCGGCGCCGAGCGCGATGGCGATGAAATCTGGCGTCCCGTCATCGTCAGCGTCCACGAAACGCGTCAGGTTCGGAAAAAAATTCCAGCTCGGTATCGGCGCAAACTCGATCATTTTATCGAACATCGGCTCGGGCACCGCGTAATCGAATTTACCGGCATATATCATCGGTTCTGCCGCCAGGGCAGTTGTGACCAACAAAGAAAAAACCACGATAAGCCATCTCGGTTTGCGGCCAGATCGTCTTGAAAGCGTCATCTTGAGTCCCGTTACTTTTACCAATGATTCAATTCGTGCAGACCACTTGCCCCTATTGCTGGGAGCAGATCGAAACGACAGTAGACTGCTCAGGGGGTTCGGCGCAATACGTCGAGGACTGCCCGGTCTGCTGCCAACCGATTCGATTCGATCTGCGTATAACGCCGCAAGGCACCATAGACGGACTCGACACAGTCCGGGAAAACGAGTGAGCTGCATGAGGTCGAGATCGCATCGCAGTCGATTCCGAATTTACGGCCAGGAAACGACGAGGTTTCCAACCTCGCTTTAACGCTCGAGGGCATCAACAGTCGGATCTTCGCCAACGCCTTGCCCCTTCGAGACAAGCCGAAACGGGAACAAAGCATCCGCTTGCCGATACACCCACAAGCCTTTGTTCTGCCGGATGAGCTCCGGCCAAATGGCGTCCGGCGCCTTGTCGAACAGGGTCTCGGAATCCGCGGGGGTGACCAGCCAGTCCCCGCGAAGCAGCTCTGCGTCGAGCTGACCCGGCCCCCAGCCGGCGTAGCCCGCGTAGGCCTGAAAGGCCGACACGGCGGACTCCTCGGCTATGATTTCGCGAAGGGTTTGAAGGCTCGCGCTGGCGTACACGCCGTCAACGATCTCCTCCGACTGGCGCGGCCGGTTCGTCGACCTCACCAGCAGGAAAAGCTGGCCGCCACCCACCGGACCGCCTATGAAAACGAGCTCCTTGCGGTCCTTAAGACCCTCTACTTCGGGAAGCAGTGACGCGAGTGAAACTTCGCTTGGCCGGTTGATGACCAACCCGATGGCGCCGCTCTTGTCGTATTCGAGCAGCAAAACCACGGTCTGAGAGAAGTTCGGGTCGTTGAGCGAATCACTGGCGACGAGAAAGACGCCTTTGGTCGGGGCGTCGGTGAATGAGCGCTCTTTACGCGACGCGGCCGTTCTGTTGGCGCGAGGTAGAAAATCTACCGCGGGATACGCCTTCGCGACCTGCGTCACAATTGGGCAGGCCGCAACACCGGACTTTCCACACGCGAGTGATTCACTCGCAACCGGCTGCGCGGCTATAAGCGGGACAATAAGCGGGATCAGGCGGGCAAAGTGCATCGAAGCTGTGGCTCAATGGACGAAAAGATAATGCTCGCTGACCTGGGAAAAGCGAGGGCTCCGTTCCCGGATCGCTGGAGCGCCAGTTTATCACCCGGCCACCGCTGCCCCATGGCTCGACGCAGGCAAAAAAAAGCCGCGAAACGCGGCTTAAATCAAGGGGAGGAGACTCAACTTGCGCTAAATCTTGCTCGCTCAGGACATACGGCTCGTCGCAAGCTCTGCCGTTAGTGAACGTATTTGCAGCTTCCTTGCCTCGACCACCGATGACGTTTTCGTAAAGACGCCGATACCTGAATGACGCGGGGAAAGTATGGCAACGACCATGGTCGGGCAGCCGCGACGCGGGTCACACTCCGGAAATCTTAATCGTGAACCCAGTCACGCATTGGTCGGGAAATGTATATCGGCGCTTGCATGGCCCGTGCTGGACCGGCCGGATTGGCGAAATGTGTAGCACGATGGTGAAAAAGCGCATTCATGCGCTTTTTCACCGCGCTGCGCCGAAAATGCGATTTCCGGCTTGCTTCATTTTCAACGACTTGCAGTCGTCGAAAATGGCGGCACGTCCCTATACCGCACACAGGCTGGAGAAAAACTGAGTTTTTCACCAGCCTGTTAGTGGTTCAGCGCGAGTAACGCACTATCCAGTCTCGCACCCATCGCCTTAAATTGGCCCGCTCTTCCTCATTCAGTCCCTGGGGGTCGAAGCGATAGCGATAGTGAATGGGAAGAATGGCATCGACGATCTCAACGATACCCTTGGCGTGGTCGCCGTGCCGAAGGCGCTCGAGCCAAGCGCCGAGCGGCTCGCCAACGGCCCTGGCGATACCGCGTTTTTCCAGCACCCTCAGCAAGCCATACAAATCGGAGTCCGCGCCCGGCTGGACACCGCGATCCGCCTGCCGTCTTTCTCGTCGCGCTCCCCCGGAATCGCGTTCCGCCCGAAGGAGCCGCCAGATCAATATGGCCAGCAGGGGAACAATCAGCCAGAGCAGATCGCTGGAAGACTCGTCCTCGTCAGCGCTCCAACGCCAGCGGGAAAATTGAAACAGCAGCCAGGAGAAAACGTCGTATCCGCCCTCCCACCACGGCGCAGCATCAGATTCGAGCGCGCCCCATGCCGGCGGCGTGGTGTCGAAATCGATCCAGCGCCCGCTGACGTAAACCAGCGTCCAGGAGTGGGCGTGACGGCGGCGCACCAGGTAACTTTTCTCCAGGGGACTGTATTCCTGCACCGAATATCCAGTGGCGTAACGCGCCGGTATGCCCAGCGATCGCAACA